>ENA-OROL01001557-OROL01001557.1-human-gut-metagenome-genome-assembly--contig:-NODE-1557-length-18412-cov-4.021681_pt1 | contig 18412 bp, 17 predicted proteins | sample MGYA00242128_ERZ509048 | MGnify/ENA primary metagenome ERZ509048 (study PRJEB26280, sample SAMEA2338750) | human gut metagenome | biome: human gut; feature: human-associated habitat; material: faeces...
GAGCAGTTATTCGGTTATGAGCAAGTAGCAAAGCGGATTGTGAATATCCGCTTGACTAAGGCATTTACCTGAAATAGGTGAGTGCTTTTTTGTTTTCAAGTATTCTATAAGAGACTGTATTTATGCCCTTCATCTTTTGAATATGTGTAAGGACATTTTTTGAGCCGGCATAAAAATGATTTTTACAAAAATTAGAAATAGAAATAAGGCGAGAGAAGAATTTGAAAAATTCATTTCGAAAAGTGTGGAAATATTAGCAGGAGATGAGATGAAAATGAATATTCACAAAGATAAGATGCTATGGTATAATACAAAGTACTGTATTAGGACTTCTGATGAGAGAAGCTGAAATATGGGAAAAGATTTAAAAGGCAAAGAGCTTGGATTGTGAATATCCACTTGATTGTCATTTGATATGTTGGTCAATCAAAGATTTAGCTATTGGACTGGGATAAAATCAAAGGATTTATAGGAGGAAATATAAAAAATGAAATTAGGAATCGTCGGATTACCCAATGTTGGAAAAAGTACATTATTTAATTCATTGACAAAGGCAGGCGCAGAATCTGCAAATTATCCGTTCTGTACCATTGACCCTAATGTAGGTGTTGTTACAGTGCCGGATGAGAGACTGAAGCTTCTCGGAGACTTTTATCATTCTAAGAAAGTGACACCTGCTGTAATTGAATTCGTAGATATTGCAGGACTTGTAAAGGGAGCATCCAAAGGAGAAGGCCTTGGAAACCAGTTCCTTGCAAATATCCGTGAGGTAGATGCAATCGTTCATGTAGTCCGCTGCTTTGAAGATTCCAATGTTATCCATGTAGATGGAAGTATTGATCCTATCCGTGATATTGAAACTATTAATCTGGAGCTGATCTTCTCAGACCTTGAGATCCTTGAGAGAAGAATTGCAAAAGTTACAAAAACAGCACGCATGGACAAAGAGGCTGCCAAGGAGCTTGATTTCCTTCAGAAGGTAAAAACACATCTGGAAGATGGCAAGATGGCAATCACTATGGAAATGGAAAATGAAGATGAAGAAGCCTGGATGTCTACTTATAATCTGCTTACCTGGAAGCCTGTGATCTATGCAGCAAACGTAGCAGAAGGAGATCTGGCTGATGACGGTGAAAGCAACAGCCATGTACAGGCAGTGCGCAAATATGCGGCAGAGCAGAACAGTGAGATTTTCGTTATCTGTGCAGAAATCGAAGAAGAGATCTCTGAACTGGATGATGATGAGAAGAAAATGTTCCTGGAGGATCTGGGACTGACAGAATCAGGACTTGAGAAACTTGTAAAAGCAAGCTATCATCTCCTTGGACTGATGAGTTTCCTTACTTCAGGTGAGGATGAGACAAGAGCATGGACGATTAAAATCGGAACAAAGGCTCCGCAGGCAGCAGGTAAGATCCATACAGATTTTGAGCGAGGATTTATTAAAGCTGAGGTTGTAAATTATCAGGATCTTCTGGACTGTGGTTCCTATGCAGGTGCCAGAGAGAAAGGTCTTGTAAGAATGGAAGGTAAAGAATACGTTGTACAGGATGGAGATGTGATCTTATTCCGATTCAATGTATGATGAACAGGTGATTTATGGAAATGTCGATACGTTTTCCGGGACCTGGCCTGGTCTTTGATTATGTGCCGCGCTCATTTCAGATATTTGGAATGGAATTTACCATATATGGAGTACTGATTGCTGTGGGTGCTCTTCTTGGAATGGGACTTGTGACACTTGAAGCGAAACGAAATGGGGAAGATCAGAACAGGTATCTCGATATGATGCTTATCTCCCTGCTGGTTTCAGTGGCAGGTTCCAGATTATTTTATGTGGCTTTTTCATGGGGATTTTATAAAGAAAATCTGAATGCCATACTGGACTTTCGAAATGGTGGTTACGCTTTATATGGTGGTCTGCTCTTTGGATTTCTTGCGGCAGCGGTATTTTGCAGGATTACCAAAACGTCATTCTGGCAGAGTGCCGATATTGCGTGTCCCGGAATACTTCTGGGACAGGCTATAGGGCGCTGGGGTAACTTTTTTAACAGAGAGTCTTTCGGAGAATATACAGATCTGCCATGGGCAATGCAGATACCGGTTTCAGCTGTGCGGTCAGGAGAAGTTTCGGGAGCAATGAGAGATAATCTGCTGACCATAAATGGGATTTCATATATTCAGGTTCAGCCGATTTTTCTTTATGAAAGTCTGTGGTGTCTGCTGTTATTTCTGCTGTTGATGGCCATGCGCCGAAAAAAGAAATATGAAGGCGAATTGTTTATGATCTATCTGGCAGGTTATGGTCTGGGAAGGTTTTTCTTTGAATGGTTCAGAACAGATAAGCTTTATATTCCGGGGACAAAAGTGGGGATTTCGCTGGTAATTTCCGCTATATTATTTGCTGTTTTTATGCCTGTAGTGATCATACGCAGAGTGATGGCACAGAAAAGAGATACTATACGCCGGCAGAGGAAAAAAAGATTTCTGGACGAGTCAGTGAAAGAAAAACAGATGTTTCCTGAGACTTCTGAAATGAAACCGGAACCGGAAATCCGGCCGGAGATGGATGAACAGGTAAAGCCAGATGTGGGAACTTCTCCCACAAATTCAAAAGAAGAACAGTAAAAAAACATATATCTGAAAGATAAGTGGGTTGAAAGTGGAAATTCAACCCACTTTTTGTGTATAAAAGCCCATTTTTCTCGTAAAAATAAGGTTGTTTCATAAATGTTAACAGAGTTCTAAATTTTAAAAATCTTTTTCTCCCCCTTGTTTTTTCAGCCTAAATAGTTTAGAATAAGCACATAAGTGGTAGAAAGTGGTGAATAGTGGTGGTGAGTGGGGAATAACGGCAGAGTCCATTACCACCTGAGAAATCTGAAGGGGAGATTCAGATTTTGCGAGAGTAGGTGAGTAACATGTTCATGGGAGAGTATAACCACACGATCGACGCGAAGGGGCGTCTGATCATTCCTTCTAAATTCAGGGAGCTCTTAGGGGAAGAGTTTGTTCTGACAAGAGGGCTTGATGGCTGTCTTTACATTTATCCGATGGATGAATGGGAATCCTTTGAAATGAAGCTCAGATCTTTACCACTTACAAATAAAAATGCCAGAACTTTTTCACGATTCTTTGTAGCTGGAGCAACTACATGTGAACTGGACAGGCAGGGACGAATCCTTGTACCGCAGACACTGCGCGAATTTGCCGGTCTGGAGAAAGATGTGGTTCTGACAGGTAATCTGAACAGAATTGAAGTTTGGAGCAAAGAAAAATGGAATGAGATCTGTGATTATGATGACATGGACAGCATTGCAGAGAGCATGCAGGACATGGGAATCACAATCTGACAGGTCTCGTTTGAAGTATCTTGCAAAGTAAATCCAGACAGGAGACGGAGATGGAATTTAAACACAAATCTGTATTACTGGAAGAGACCATTGAAGGTTTGGATATCAAACCGGACGGAATCTACGTGGATGGTACTTTAGGAGGTGCAGGGCATGCCGGTGAGGTATGCAGGAAACTTTCTGCCAAGGGGAGATTTATTGGCATAGATCAAGACCAGGATGCGATAATTGCTGCGAGTGAGAGGTTAGCCCCCTATAAACAGGCGACGATCATTCGCAGCAATTATTGTTACATGGTACAGGAACTGGCAGCAAGAGGCATCTATAAAGTCGACGGGATTCTCCTTGATCTTGGAGTATCTTCCTATCAGCTTGACAATGAAGAACGCGGTTTTACCTACAGGGTAGATGCACCGCTCGATATGCGCATGGACCAGCGCCAGACGCAGACAGCCGGCGATATTGTCAATGGCTATGAAGAAAAAGAATTATACCGTATTATTCGTGATTACGGTGAAGATAAATTTGCAAAAAATATTGCAAAACATATTGTTGCCGCCAGACAGGTGAAACCGATCACAACCACCGGAGAACTGACAGAGATCATCAGAGAATCCATTCCCATGAAGATGCAGGTGAAGTCAGGACATCCGGCCAAGAGAACTTTTCAGGCAATCCGTATTGAGCTTAACAGAGAGCTCGATGTGCTGCGGGATTCTCTGGATGGAATGATCGATATCCTTGATGATGGCGGAAGACTTTGCATTATCACTTTTCATTCTCTGGAGGACAGAATTGTAAAGACGATTTTCAGAAAAAATGAGAATCCGTGTACCTGCCCTTCAGATTTTCCTGTATGCGTATGCGGGAAGAAATCCAAAGGAAAAGTGATCACAAGAAAGCCGATTCTTCCGGGGGAGACAGAGATGGAAGAGAATCCGCGTTCCAAAAGTGCAAAGCTTCGGATTTTTGAGAGAGTATTATAATTAGAGAGGCATGAAATGGCGAGAACGACCAGGAGTGAAACAGCAAGAAGAAGCAGAACCAGTGCCAGAACAAACAGAGGAATGTATGTTGACGGAAATACGGTCAGACGTCTTGCAGAAGTTCCGGAGAGAAAGAGGCAGCCGGGAAGACAGAATCCGGGAAGGCAGCAGACCAATCGAAACCGAAGAGTGCAGGCGAGTCCTGCGCAGGTACCAAGGCAGAAACATCAGTTGAGTAAAGAAGCACAGAAGAACAGACAGAAGGCGACTGCAATGAACTGGGGATTTGTAGCGTTTCTGGCAGTTGTATGTGTGGCGATATTATTCTGCTCTGTGAAATATCTTCGTTATAAATCAGAGATTACCGCAAAGATGAGTACAGTTGCATCTCTTGAGGAGGAACTGGCAGATTTAAAAGAAGACAATGATGCATATTACAGCCAGGTGACATCAAATGTGGATCTGAATAAGATTAAGCAGACTGCATTGGGAAGACTGGGGATGAAATATCCGTCAGATGATCAGACAGTAACCTATTCTACATCGGGTAACAGCTATGTAAGACAGTATCAGGATATACCAGATTCAAAGTAGGTGATTAATTGAGCAATACGGGAAGAAAGAGTCGAAGAAGACCACAGAGAAAAATAAATCAAAACATGAAAGAAAAGCTGCTGATATTGTTTGGAATTGTGTTACTGCTTCTGGTAATATTAGTGCTGAGAATTACTTATATTAATGCTACCAGTGGAAGCAAATACAAAAAACAGGTGTTAAGTCAGGCACAGCAGAAATATGAGAGCCAGGTACTGCCGGCAAAGAGAGGCGATATTTATGACAAGAACGGAAATATACTGGCTACCAGCAATAAAGTTTATAATGTGATCCTGGACTGTAAAACTGTAAATTCAGATGAGGACTATGTAGAGCCAACAATACGTGCCTTAAATGAGGTGCTGGGGATTGATGAAGAAACAGTGCGTTCTCTTTTGGCCGATTCAAGAACCAGCCAGAGTCAGTATCAGGTACTGACAAAACAGCTGTCTATGGACAAAAAGAAAGAATTTGAAAAATATAAGGCAGAGGATGAAGATTCCGGTCTTACTAAAGCGCAGGCAAAGGAACGGGCAAATATCAAAGGCGTCTGGTTTGAAGAGGATTATCTGAGAAGTTACCCGTTTAATGAAACAGCATGCGATACAATTGGTTTTGCACTGGACAGAGATGTGGCAGATATCGGACTGGAAGGGTACTATAACAGCACACTGACAGGCGTAGACGGAAGACAGTATGGGTATATCAATGATGATTCAGATGTGGAGCAGACCATTATTGCTGCGGTGAATGGAAAAAGCATTCAGACCAGCATTGACATCGGTGCACAGCAGATTGTTGAGAAATATGTTAATGGATTTAAAGAGGCAATGGGGGCCAAGAATATAGGTGTCATTGTTGAAAATCCGTCCACCGGTGAGATTATTGCCATGGATGGTGGTGACCGTTATGATCTGAATAATCCGAGAGATCTTTCCGCTGTATATACAGAAGATGAAATCAAAGCGATGAATGATGTGGAAACAGTGGAGGCTCTGAATGGTATGTGGAGTAATTTCTGCGTCACAGATGCCTATGAGCCGGGATCTGTTGTAAAGCCGATCGTCATGGCTTCTGCGCTGGAAAAGGGTGCCATACAGGAAACAGATACATTTGTATGCGATGGATCGCAGACTTTTGGAGATACTATGATCAAGTGTGCGGTTTATCCGAGCGCACATGGCACAGAGACACTGGGAGAGGTAATTGCAAACTCCTGTAATGATGCAATGATGCAGATTGGTGCCAAGATGGGAGCTACTCAGTTTATCAAAGCACAGAGTCTGTTTAATTTCGGAACAAGGACAGGGATTGACCTGCCGAATGAAGGCGCAGGTATTATCCATACTAAGGACAGTATGGGGGAAACAGAACTTGCATGTTCTGCTTTTGGACAGGGTTTTACCTGTACCATGATCCAGGAAATCAATGCGATGAGTTCCGTTATCAATGGCGGATATTATTATCAGCCGCATCTTGTGACAAAGGTTCTTGACAGTAATGGCGGAACTGTAAAAACAATCTCGCCGATACTTCTGAAGCAGACGATTTCCTCCAGGATTTCCAGTGATATCAGAAACTATATGGCATTGAGTGTACAGCAGGGTACCAGCCGTCATTCCAAAGTGCAGGGTTACAGTTCAGGCGGTAAAACAGGTACAGCGGAGAAATACCCGCGAGGAAACGGAAAATATCTGGTTTCTTTTATTGGATTTGCTCCTGTAGATGACCCGGCTGTGGTAATTTATGTAGTTGTAGATGAACCGAATGTAGAGGATCAGGCAAACAGTACTTATCCGCAGTATATTGCACAGGGAATCCTTTCGGAGCTTCTTCCGTATCTGAATGTAGTGCCGGATGAATCTGAAGATGGAACAGTGCCGGAGACAGAATTGTGGGAAGGGTTTAAGGGACATTTAAAGAGTACTTCCATATCGGACAGCGAACTTGACAGTGACGGTAATCTGGTGGATGCAGATGGCAATCTGATAGACTGGGATGGAAACCGGATTGATGAAAACGGATATCTGCTGGATGCCAATGGAGATCACATATTGGATGAGGAAGGCAATTATAAGATGTCTACAAATCTTGTCAGTGCTTCGGGAAGTACGGATGCAGATTCTTCAGGAGATGCAGTATCCAATCCTGATGCACCTGCACCTCTGGAGGATGATGAAGCTGAGACGACTGAGGATAATGACGAAGAGACAGACGGTATTACCAATGAAGAAGCAGGTCTGGAATAAAAACGTATAGTTATAGCTCCGCAGAGAATGGTCATATATTGTTATGACAATCTCTGCGGAGCTTTTTTTATGAAAAAAAATATGACGTTTCACAAGAGAAAAATATGGGTGGTATTACTCTGCTGTATTTTAATGATGACAGGCCTTATCGGAAGACTGGTATATCTTATGTGTTTCAGATCAGACTATTATTATAAGAAAGCAAAAGAACTTCACGAAAGAGAGAGAGAGATCAAAGCGGCCAGAGGAGAGATTCTGGATGCAAAGGGAAAAGTTCTGGCATCAAACAGGACGGTATGTACAATCTCTGTGATCCACAGTCAGATTAAAGAACCTGAAAAAGTAATCGCCCTGCTGTCTGAAAAACTGAAAATAGATGAGGCAGAAGTGAGAAAAAGAGTGGAGAAAATCTCTTCCATAGAAATAGTAAAGACAAATGTGGAAAAAAGTACAGGTGATGAGATAAGAGAGTGCAGTCTGGCAGGGGTGAAAGTTGATGAGGATTATAAGCGTTACTATCCATGTGGAAGTCTGGCTTCAAAAGTCATTGGCTTTACGGGAGGTGATAATCAGGGAATTATCGGTCTGGAAGTGAAATATGAAGAAATCCTGAGGGGACAGCCGGGTAAAATCCTGACAACAACAGATGCCAGGGGTGTGGAAATTGATAAATTGGGTGAGACAAGGGAAAAACCGATAGAGGGGAAAAGCCTGATAATCAGCCTTGATGTAAATATTCAGGAATTTGCGCAGCAGTCAGCTTTGAAGGTAATGGAGGAAAAGCAGGCAGAACGTGTATCTATCCTGCTGATGAATCCACAGAACGGCGAAATATATGCATGTGTCAATGTGCCGGAATTTGACCTGAATGATCCTTTTACCCTGACAGATGATCTGAATATGCAGTTAAATGAATCCGGGATAACAATACCGTCGGAAGATCACAATGAACAAAGTGAACTGGCAGTGCAGACAGCATCAGGAAAAACAAATACAGAAAGAAAGCAGGAATTACTGAATCAGATGTGGAGAAATCCCTGCCTGAATGATACTTATGAACCGGGCTCCACATTTAAAATCATCACCATGGCAGCCGGACTGGAGGCTGGTGTTGTTTCACCTGGGGACCGTTTTTATTGTCCCGGATATAAAGTGGTGGAGGATCGCAGAATCCACTGTGCAAAAAGAACAGGACATGGATCCCAGAATTTTGTGGAAGGTGCACAGAATTCCTGTAACCCTGTGTTTATAGAGGTGGGGCTTCGCCTTGGGGTAGAACGTTATTATAAGTATTTCAGACAGTTTGGACTTCTGGATAAAACCGGGACAGATCTTCCGGGAGAGGCAGGAACTATTATGCATCAGAAGAAAAATATGGGAGAAGTGGAACTGGCAACGGTTTCTTTTGGACAGTCTTTTCAGATTACGCCTGTTCAGCTGGCTGCAACAGTAAGTTCACTTATAAACGGAGGCAGACGGGTGACACCGCATTTTGGAGTCGCAGTGTTAAATCCTGACAGAACAGAGGGTGAGAAACTGATTTTTCCGGTAAAGGAAGGAATTGTCTCTGAAGAGACTTCGAAGGAAATAAGAGAAATCCTGGAAACAGTAGTATCTCAGGGCTCCGGAAAAAATGCAAAAATTGAAGGATATGCCATCGGTGGGAAAACTGCCACTTCTCAGACACTGCCAAGAAGTGCAAATCGTTATATTTCCTCTTTTTTGGGATTTGCACCTGCAGAAGATCCGCAGATACTGGGACTGTGTATTATTCATGATCCGAAAGGAATCTATTATGGAGGGACAGTAGCTGCACCTGTGATACGTGGTATTTTTGAGAATATCCTGCCATATCTTGGAATTGAAAAAAGTGATGTTTCTGATTTTTCTGCAGAAGGCAATTAGGGAAATTCCGCAGGCAGGGTTGATAAATAAGCAAAAAAGCCTTATACTAAAAGAAATCTGAAAGTAAAAAACTTTCAGGAAAAAACGAAAGAATGAACGAGGTGTAAGATGGAATTTCAAGTTGTAATCCCTGTGCTGATTTCTTTTGCAATCAGCGTTGTATTAGGACCGGTCATCATTCCTTTTCTTCGGAGACTGAAGATGGGCCAGACAGAAAGAACAGAGGGCGTACAGTCCCATTTAAAGAAAGCAGGAACACCTACAATGGGTGGAGTGATCTTTCTGATCGCCACAGCGATAACTGCATTATTTTATGTAGGGGATTATCCGAAGATCATTCCGGTACTGTTCCTGACTCTTGGATTTGGAATTATCGGATTTCTGGATGATTATCTGAAGGTTGTGCTGAAACGCTCAGACGGACTGCTGCCATGGCAGAAATTTTTACTTCAGGTAGTTCTGACTGCGATTTTTGTATTTTATATTGTTAAGTATACAGATATCTCACTGACTATGAGAATCCCATTCTGGAGCGGACATTTCCTGAATCTTGGATGGCTGGCAGTTCCGGTTCTTTTCTTTGCTGTGATCGGTACTGTGAATGGAGTTAATTTTACGGATGGTCTGGATGGTCTTGCTTCCAGTGTGACTCTGATCGTTGCAGTATTTTTTACAGTAGTTTCTATTGGAATGAAATCGGGGATCGAGCCGATCACAGGTGCAGTTGTGGGAGGTCTGATGGGATTTCTGTTGTTTAATGTATATCCGGCAAAAGTGTTTATGGGAGACACAGGTTCTCTGGCACTGGGTGGTTTTGTTGCAGGTACGGCTTATGTGATGCAGATGCCGTTATTTATCCTGATCGTGGGTCTGATCTATCTGATCGAAGTACTTTCCGTTATCATTCAGGTAACTTATTTCAAGGCAACACATGGAAAGCGTATTTTTAAGATGGCACCGATCCATCATCATTTTGAGTTATGCGGATGGTCTGAAACACGTGTAGTTGCGGTATTCTCAGTTATTACAGCGGTTATGTGTATGGTCGCACTGCTGGCACTGTAAGATTTTGGCTAAGCAGATTTCAGCGTTATGCTGATAAAAGGGAGGAAAATTATTATGGAATTACAGGGAAAAAAGGTACTTGTATTCGGTTCCGGAAAAAGCGGAATCGGAGCATCTGACCTTCTGGCAAAGGTAGGAGCATTTCCGGTTATCTATGACGGAAATGCCGAAACAGATAAAGACGCAGTTGTACATAAAACAGATGGGACATATCCGGTCACTGTATATGCAGGAGAACTTCCGAAAGAAGTACAGGACAGTCTTGATCTGGTAGTTTTAAGCCCCGGAGTGCCGACAGATCTTCCACTTGTAAAGAGTTTTTATGAGCAGGGGCTTCCGGTATGGGGAGAGGTGGAACTGGCATACAGAGTAGGTGACGGTGAAGTGCTTGCCATCACAGGAACAAACGGAAAAACTACTACAACAGCACTTCTTGGAAAAATTATGCAGGATGCACGTGAGTCTGTTTTTGTAGTCGGCAATATCGGAACCCCATATACTTCCAAAGCACTGGAGATGAAGCCAAATTCTGTAACTGTTGCAGAAATCAGCAGTTTTCAGCTGGAAACGATTGATGAGTTTGCACCAAAGGTATCTGCAATCCTGAATATTACAGAGGACCATCTGAACCGTCATCATACAATGGAAGAGTATATACGTGTGAAAGAACTGATCACTGAGAATCAGGGTACAGAAGATGTATGCGTGCTGAATTATGAAGATGAGGTTCTGCGTGAGTTTGGAAAACATCTGACTCCACGAGTGGTATATTTCTCCAGCGGACGTAAACTGGATGAGGGAATTTATCTGGATGGAAATAAAATCATCCTGAAGGACGGAGAAAAAGAAATCGAAGTAGTTAAGACAGAAGATCTGAAGCTTCTTGGAAAACACAATTTTGAGAACGTTATGGCCGCAGTTGCAATGGCTTACTACGATGGAGTATCCTTGGACAGCATCCGTAAGAGCATCTGTGAATTTACAGCTGTTGCACACAGAATCGAATATGTGACAGAGAAAAAAGGCGTTGTATATTATAATGATTCCAAAGGAACTAACCCGGATGCGGCAATTAAAGGAATCCAGGCAATGAACCGTCCGACACTTCTGATCGGCGGCGGTTATGATAAACAGTCCGGTTATGATGAATGGATTGAGGCATTTGACGGAAAGGTACGTTATCTGGTGCTAATCGGTCAGACAAAGGAGAAAATCAAAGAAGCTGCTGAGAAACATGGTTTCCATGACATCATCCTCTGCGAAGATCTGAAAGAGGCAGTAAAGGTATGTGAGGAGAAAGCACAGCCTGGAGATGCTGTTTTGCTTTCTCCCGCATGTGCAAGCTGGGGACAGTTTGATAACTATGAACAGCGTGGAGATATGTTCAAGGAATATGTAAGAAATCTGTAGAATATCTATAAGTAAGAATTATAGCTGTCCGGCAGAGAAAGACGAAGCTGCAGTGACCGGCTATAGATAATTTTGCGGAGAAACAGATGGCGCGAAAAAGAGCGACAGATTTATCAAAAACAGATATGACGATGCTGGTACTGATAGTACTGCTTGTGATTTTTGGCCTGGCAGTATTATTCAGCTCCAGTGAATATAATGGCAGAGTACGTTTCGGCGACTCTGCCTGTTATTTTAAGAAACAGTTATTTGCCACAGCATTGGGTATGGGAGTGATGTATATGGTTTCTTCCATTGATTATCATTTTTTTCTGAGGCTGGGACCAGTGGCATATCTGATTTCAATGTTTTTGTCCGGCGCAGTACTTTTTGTAGGTCAGGAGATCAACGGTTCAAAAAGATGGCTGAATCTTGGACCTTTATCTTTTCAGCCTTCAGAGTTTGCGAAAGTTGCTGTAATCCTTTTTCTTGCATGGCAGATCGAGCGTACCAAAAAAGCAACCAGGGGCTTTGGATTTATGTGCAGGACAATATTGACCCTGCTGCCGATCATTGGTCTTGTAGGTTCAAATAATCTGAGTACAGCGATCATTATTCTGGGTATCGGTGGAATTCTGATTTTTGTATCCAATCCGGGATATCTGGAATTTATCGGGCTTGGCAGCGCAGGTGCAGGTTTCATAGCTGTTTTTCTTGCTGCAGAGAGTTATCGTCTGGAACGTCTTGCAATCTGGAGAAATCCGGAGAAATATGAAAAAGGATTTCAGACGATTCAGGGACTGTATGCCATCGGCAGCGGCGGAATATTCGGCAGAGGATTTGGAAACAGTCTGCAGAAACTTGGATTTGTTCCGGAAGCGCAGAATGATATGATTTTTTCGATTATATGTGAGGAAATGGGAGCAGCCGGAGCTATCTTTCTGATTTTTCTGTTTGCAATGCTTCTGTGGCGGCTGGGTGTGGCTGCCATGCATGCAAAAGATCTGGCCGGAGCTCTTATCTGTTGCGGGATTATGGGGCATCTGGCTCTTCAGGTTATTTTGAATATTGCAGTGGTGACCAATACAATCCCCAATACAGGCATTACGCTGCCTTTTATCAGCTATGGAGGAACTTCGGCAGTGTTTCTTCTTGGGGAAATGGGACTTGCGATGAATGTTGGGAAATGTGACAGGATAAATTGAATTACAGGTTTCAGAATGACGTAACATATAATAGAAAAAGCCATAAACTGTAAAGTAAGAGACTCTTTGGGAGCAAAAGGTTGGATGAAATCCATGTGACAGGTAAAGCTTCTCTCAGCGGAGAGATTTTTATACAGGGATCTAAAAATGCAGCACTTCCAATGATAGCCGCATCTCTGATGCACAGAGGACTAAGCATTCTGAGGGGATGCCCCAGAATTTCAGATGTTTTCTGTATGGAAGAGATTTTGAAAAGTCTTGGTGCAGTGACCTGGTGGGACGATCATGATCTTTATCTGGATTGTTCCTGCGCAGACGGAACAGAAATTCCTGCAGTCTATACAGGCAGAATGCGTTCTTCGATCATTCTGGCAGGTGCGGTGCTTGCAAGAAACAGAAAATGCAGGATAGGGTATCCGGGCGGATGTACGATCGGGAAAAGACCAATAGATCTCCATCTTATGGCACTGAGAGCACTTGGCGCGGATGTCCGGGAAAATGCATCAGGCCTGGATGGAGAATGTGTCAGATTTGAAGGGCAGGATATTGTGTTTCCGAAATCGAGTGTGGGAGCTGCTCAACAGGCAATACTGGCAGCAGTTCTTGCAAAAGGTGTAACACATCTTTATAATTGTGCGAAAGAACCGGAGGTTTTCTGGCTCTGCAGATATCTGAAAACAATGGGAGCACTGATAGAAGGAGAGGAAACCGGTGAAATTACGATCAGAGGAGTGGATGAACTGAAAAGCGGAGACTACCGTATTCCTCCGGATCGTATTGTTGCAGGTACCTATCTGTGTGCGGCTGCGGCAGCAAGAAGTAAGATTATTCTTCATAATGTACCTGTGGAGGAATTGCAGTCGTTTATGGAAGTATATCGGAAAATAGGTGGACAATATCAAGTAAATGGTGGTACACTAGAGGTCAATGGAAAGAATGCTGTCAGACCGGCTGTTTTAGTAGAAACAGAAATTTATCCGGGTTTTCCCACAGATCTGCAGGCTCCGTTGATGGCAGTACTGACAGGTGCGCAGGGACAGAGTACCATACGGGAAAATATTTTTGACCGGAGATTTGGCAGTGCTTTTCAGATGAAAAAAATGGGCGCAGATATTTCCGTAAGCGGAAACCAGGCAATCATAAGAGGGGGAAAAACTCTTAAGGGAACACAGGTACAGGCAGGAGATCTCAGAGGTGGTGCAGCCCTGCTCATTGCCGCACTTATGGCAGAGGGAGAAACCTGTGTTACAGGAGCCGGGTTTATCAGCAGGGGCTATGAGCATATCTGTGAAGATTTACGGACTTTGGGCTGCAGAATATGGCAGCCGGGGACAGAGGATTTGAGGATTTATGAGAGAAAGTAATTATGGGAAAAGACCTCCTATGAGTAAAAGGACGAAGAAGATGCTGGCAGGTATGATAGGCGCCGGAGTTATGGTCGCTGTGATAGTATTTTTTTCCTATTATAAAGTAGATACTGTTGAGGTGAGGGGAACTTCCCATTATACAGACGAAGAAGTAAAGAATATGGTGCTTCGGGGACCGATGGCTTCCAATTCGGTCCTTGCACCACTGCTCTACAGCACTACAAATACAGAGGACATTGCATATGTAGATGCATTTAAAGTTACCCAGCTGAACCGAAATACCATTTGTATCAGCGTAAAAGAGAAAAAAACAGTCGGATGCATCCGATATCTTGACAGTTACATTTATTTTGACAGAAATGGCATTTTTGTGGAGGGTTCTCAGAACAGAGATGAGACGGTTCCGTATTTTGACGGAATTCAGGTGAACAGCATCGTGATGGATGAGAAACTGGATATTAAAGGAGATACTGTACTGAATACAGCTGTAGCATTGTCTACAATCTTTCAGAAAAATGATATGATCCCCGATCATATCCAGTTTGACAGCAGCTATTCTATCAGCCTCATCTATGGGGATATAACTGTTCAGCTTGGAAAAGATGCTGATCTGGAAGAGAAGATGAACCGAGTGATAGCGATTCTGCCCAAAATTCAGGGAAAAAAAGGTATTCTTCATATGGAGAGTGTGGCTACGGAGTCCAATACCTTTGAAGAAGAACTGGAACAGGAAGAAGTTACTGCTGAGAACTGGAATGGCGGTTATGATGAAGATGGCAATTATACCGGAGACGGCGAGTATGACGAGGATGGTAATTATGTAGGTGCAAAACCGAAGACTGCTCTTGAGGAAGCAATTGAGAACTGGAATGGCGGTTATGATGAGGAAGGGGATTATACCGGAGCAGGTGAGTATGACGAATCTGGTAATTATGTGGGACCGAAGCCTACACAGGAATCTCTGGATGCGGCATCTGATGAGTCGGGAGATGGTTCAGGAGATGAAAGTTCCGCAGATGACCAGAGTTCTGAAACTTCAGAAGATGGAGAAAGTGATTCATCATATGACGACGGAAACTCAGATGATTCAGATGGATATGGTGATTATACAGAAGATAACAGTGATTATCAGGGGGATGATTCTGAGGGATATTGATAGTATATGGAAACTTTGAGATCAGAGAAGGCTCCGTACACTGATACAACATATTTACCGGAATTGCCGAAAAAGAGTGAAAAAAGTATAAAAAAACAAAATTAATGGTTGATTAATTCTCAAAAAAAATATATGATATATCTATATGTAACTTTGATATAAATCACTGAAAAGGATATCAGGTATAAATAAAGGAGGAAGTACGTTGTTAGAGATTATGTCAAACGAGGCTGAATCATCTGCCAAGATCATAGTGATCGGTGTAGGTGGAGCCGGAAATAATGCAGTAAACAGAATGGTGGAAGAGGCCATCGGCGGAGTAGAGTTTGTAGGTGTTAATACTGATAAGCAGGCTTTAACTCTGTGCAAAGCTCCAACTGTACTTCAGATTGGCGAGAAGATTACCAAAGGTCTTGGTGCAGGAGCCCAGCCTGAGGTTGGACAGAAAGCAGCAGAGGAGAGCATTGAAGAAGTAAAACAGTTAATGGAAGGTGCGGATATGGTATTCGTTACCTGTGGTATGGGAGGCGGAACCGGAACCGGAGCTGCACCTGTTATCGCAGCAGCAGCGAAAGAAATGGGTATCCTTACAGTTGGCGTTGTTACAAAACCTTTCCGTTTTGAAGCAAGAACTCGTATGAATAATGCACTTGCAGGCATTGAGAATCTGAAGAAAGCAGTGGATACATTAATCGTTATCCCGAATGATAAATTACTGGAAGTTGTAGATCGCAGAACAACCATGCCGGAAGCTCTGAAGAAGGCTGATGAAGTTCTGCAGCAGGCAGTACAGGGCATTACAGACCTGATCAATCTGCCGGCTCTGATTAACCTTGACTTTGCAGACGTTCAGACTGTAATGACAGACAAGGGAATTGCCCATATCGGTATCGGTGAAGCAAGAGGAGACGACAAAGCTATGGAAGCTGTACAGCAGGCCGTATCTTCTCCACTTCTTGAGACAACCATCAAAGGTGCTACACATGTTATCATTAATATTTCCGGAGATATTTCTCTTATGGATGCCAATGATGCTGCAAGCTATGTACAGGAGCTTACAGGTGAGGAAGCAAACATCATCTTTGGTGCCATGTATGATGATTCTGTTGCAGATTATGCAAGAATTACAGTTATTGCCACAGGTCTTACAGACAATAACCTTCAGAATACACCATTTGGAAACAGAGCTTCCAATTCTGTATTTGGAAACACCAAAAAGACAAGTCAGCCACAGACAAGCAGCATGAACCTTAACATGCCAAGCTTCAGCCTGCCGACTATGAATTCCACACAGTTTGGTACTAAGGCACCGACAAGCACTGTTCAGAAAAAGGACATCCAGATTCCGGATTTTCTTAAGAACAGATAATAAATGAACATAATAAAATCCGGCAGAGGATCCGTCTGGAACCCTGCCGGATTTTTTTGACTTTCAGATCAGAATATCAGCATTTACAGCTGAAGGTATCGCATTTTGTATCACAGCAGCGATGTGCATTATCACCGGATACATTGATGGAAGCTGCGGTACATTTGCAGTGCTCATTGTAGGTACAGTTGTGTGCTTTGCAGTCGATGTTAATGGTTTCACATCCGCAGCCGGAATCAGCAGCATTTGTTGCAGAACCTTCTTTCTGATCGCGGAAACTTTCACAGGCGGTATCATCTGCATAACGTGCATCTGCGCCTTCCACATTAATGGCACCTTTGGAACAGAGAGAATCTTTGTTATAGTAGCAGTTGTGCGCGGAACATTTAAGGATTGTCATAAAAGTGTCCTCCTGATAATTATGATTTTACCGGAAACCGTCAGCTGTCGGACTTTGAACCTCTGATCAATGGTCCATGTTACAGTCTGTCTTATCGGATTCCGATGTTGGATAGTATGCCCGGAAAAAGAAAAACTCATACGCACAAATAAATACATAATAATATAAAAAAACAGTTGACAAACAGAAGATACCATGGTATTCTCTTAAAGTACGTAGCGAAAAGAAAGCAGAGTTCACTCTCACCTCAGCGCTGAAGATAAGCGACTCAGGTCAATATTGCACAGTACTGCGAACGGATCAACCATCAGTGCGCAGGTGTAATTATTTGAAGTGTGGACATCTGTCTGCGCTTTTTTTGTGCGGCTTAAGCTACATTGATTGAGAAAGAAAAAATTAATTCTATCATGTTCATGGAGGTGTACAACAATTAGCGGTTTAATGATTAACGAACAGATCAGAGACAGAGAGGTACGCTTGATTGGTCCGGACGGAGCTCAGCTTGGAATCGTGTCCGCCAGAGAAGCGATGGCGAAAGCACAGGAGGCAGGACTTGACCTTGTAAAGATTGCCCCACAGGCGAAGCCACCAGTATGTAAGATCATTGATTACGGTAAATACCGTTACGAACTTGCAAGAAAAGAAAAAGAGGCCAGAAAAAAGCAGAAAACCATCGATGTCAAAGAAGTGCGTCTTTCCCCGAACATTGATACGAATGATTTAAAGACGAAGGTAAATGCAGCAAGAAAGTTCCTTAGCAAGGGCGACAGAGTTAAGGTTACACTTCGTTTCCGCGGAAGAGAGATGGCACATATGTCCAGCAGCAAACATGTGCTTGACGACTTCGCAGATCTTCTGTCCGATATAGCGACTGTAGAGAAGGCTCCGAAGGTAGAAGGCAGAAGCATGACCATGTTTCTGACTGAGAAACGGTAGATATCTCAGTCTTCACGGCAACAGCCGGGCAGAACGGGATGTTATATAAAATTTAGAAGTACCAAATCAAGGAGGAATTCATAATGCCAAAAATTAAAACTTGCAGAGCAGCAGCAAAGCGCTTTAAAAAAACAGGTACAGGAAAATTAGTAAGAAATAAAGCCTACAAGAGCCATATCCTTACAAAGAAATCTCAGAAGAGAAAGAGAAATCTGAGAAAATCTACTGTTGTTGATTCTACTAACGTAAAGAGCATGAAGAAAGCATTACCATATTTATAAGATAGAGAAGACGAACAGGAGGAGAATTAAGAAATGGCAAGAATTAAAGGCGGATTAAACGCAAAGAAAAGACATAACCGTACATTAAAACTGGCAAAGGGCTACAGAGGAGCTCGTTCCAAACAGTATAGAGTAGCAAAACAGTCTGTTATGAGAG
>ENA-OROL01001583-OROL01001583.1-human-gut-metagenome-genome-assembly--contig:-NODE-1583-length-18134-cov-4.798661_pt1 | contig 18134 bp, 19 predicted proteins | sample MGYA00242128_ERZ509048 | MGnify/ENA primary metagenome ERZ509048 (study PRJEB26280, sample SAMEA2338750) | human gut metagenome | biome: human gut; feature: human-associated habitat; material: faeces...
CGTCCTTTCCGTAGCCGGACGGCAGCGGCGGCAAAAAGCCGCGCGGACAGTCGCCCGACACTTATATTATGTACTTTTGTTGGCGTTGACTGTCCGTATTCATATGATTTTTTACCTCATTCGGATCTTTTTGTTTTTTATTTTGCGGGGCTTGCAAACGGCAGCAGCTTTTCGAGCACCGCAAGCACCTCGGGTCTTATTTCGGGGATATTTTCGCCGTTTATCAGCGATATGCGCAGCGCCGAGACGAACGCTGCGGCAAAAAAAAGCAGCAGCACGGCGTATGACGCACACTTTGCCCATTTCGGGAGCCGCTCCGATGCCGCCGCGCGGTTATAAAGGGACAGAAGCGTTATGGCCGACAGCATCGCGGCAACAAGCATGAGATCGACAGTGTAGCGGTATACGACGCCGCCCATGCAGAAATCGAACCATGCCGTGAAGATGAGCCCGAAGAGCGTCGAACCGACAAAGGCGTGCCGCCGCGCATTCCTGCCTCTTACAAAGAGCAGCGCGAGCGTGCCTACGAGCGTAAGCGGGAATGCCGCAAGCCCGATATTCGAGCCGGTGTAAACGTAGTGGCCGGCGGGGACCGCCGCAAGGTCGGTAAATGTTATGTAGGGATAGATATCGGATGTGCCCGGCAGCGCCAGAAAATAATTGTATATCGCAAGCGGCAGGTCGGTGAGCCGCATACGATAGGTCGAAACATCGGCGACCGTAAGCTGATAGCTTGCGCCGAAGTCGAACGGACCGGAAAAGCGTGCCGCGTTGAAGCACATCGTAAAGCCGGCGGCGGCAATCACGGGCGCACCGAGAGAGGCAAGCTCCGCGATAATGCGACGCGCACGGCGAAGGCTGCCGTTTTCATCGCGCCTGCGTATTATCATGAACCACAGCCCGGGTACTATGGGGAACGCCGCAAGCAGCGCAATGTTCGGGCGCGAGAGAAAAACGAGAGAATAGGATATCCCCGCCGCGATGAGCAGAAGACAGCGGCGCCATCCCGCGCGTGCGTTATATGCCGCAAACGCGAAGAAAAGAAACGCGGAAAGAAATGCCGTGCCCGCGGCGACGGAAAAGAAATAAAAGTGCCTGAGCCCGCGCAGCGTCAGCAGTATGCCGCTGCCCGCAAAAAGCGACGGCACGGCAAACATCAGCAAAATAAGCGGCGTGCGCTGCCCGAAAGCCTCTGCCCAGCCGAACAGGGCGAGCGGCAGAAACAGCGCGGTGATAAACAGAAAAACTCCCAGCGTAAACGAGTCGCCGGGCAGGGCTCCCGTTGCGAGATAGTAGGGATAATAAACGGCGATCACCGGAGCGATGCCGAAATACGAATAGTATTTTCCGCCGTACATCGCGCGGTCCCAGAGAAAGTAGGCGCCCGAGTTGTGTCGCGCGGTGTAATCGTACGGGTTTTCGAGCGCGGTAAGGCGCGGGCTTACGGGAAAGTCGATCTCAAGCTGACCCTTTTCGAAGGCGTCAAACTGCTGCACATACGGGTTGTAGGAGTTTACGCCGTCCTCGAGCGGATATGCGATGGGATCCTTGGCGTCCGCAAAGCAGTTAAAGAACACCGGCACCGCCGCAAGGCAGAGCAGCACAGACACGAGCGCCGCGAATTTGTGGGAGAGGCGTCGGGGATCATACGGCGCGCCGAAAAAGCGCGCAAGGCCTTTTTTGATGTTTGAAGGATTCATTTATCCGATCCGCCTTTCGGGTGTTTATTTTACGCCGTAATATTCCTTCCAGTCGGTGGAGGCAAGGATGTTTTCGGAGAAAACATAGATGCGAAAGCCGGGAATACCCTCGGTCGGGTTTCCCTCGTCGTCTCTGTCAGAGCCGTCATAGCACTCGGTGAGATATGTCGAGCACAGATCCTGCCATGTCTGCGATGAAGCGGCAGTGGCAGCCTCCGACGCCGTGAGGATGACAAAATACCTGTCGTGCGAGGTGTCGGCGTACCAGTCGAGGTCGGATTGATAGTAATACGGGTATATTCCCTTTACACGGTCAACGTTTATCTGGCGCACGGTGACATCCGAATCCGAAAGCACCGTGACTGCGGGGCCGTTCCAGAAGGTAGCGTATCCGTATTCAAGCTCGTGTGCGCGGCAGAAGTCGATTATGCGGTGCAGATTGTTGTCGCTGCCGTAGTCGGTGGGCATTGCGGCGATCGTCGCCGCGGGCAGGAGCGACGCAAGCATAACGAACGCCGTAAGAAGCGCGCCCGCGCGGGCTGCAACGCGACCCGAGGCTGCTGCGTCCGTTTCACCGGTTTTATCCGTCCCGGCTGCACCATCGGCATTGCCGGCAGGTGCCGACAGCGCCCTGCGCCCCGCAAGCCAAAGCTCGTAAGCACCCACGAGCGTCACGAGCACGGCAGAGCCGGCTATGGGAGTGAGTCTCCAGTTCGCCGCCGACAGCTTGCCGCAGATAAAGCCGAAAATTATTACCGCCGAAAGCACAAGGTGCGCCCACACGCAAAGGCATGCGCCGACCGTAGAGAGCCTGCGGTAGAGAACGAGCATCACCAGGGGCGCGGCAAGTATCACAAGGCTTATGCCGATGCGTATCATGTTGCCGAACGATGCCACGGCAAAAAGCGAGTCTCTTTCGACCACATTGAGCCCCATGAGGGTCATAAAGTGGCGGAAGAAGAGCTGCGCATTGCCGACCCACTCGGTCGGCGACGACCAGCCCGAATATGCGTCGGCATATCCGGCGGAGACGCCGTTTTTCATCAGCTCCAGCAAAAGCATTCCGACAGCCGTGCCGCCCACGACCGCAATGAGAGCCGACAGAGATGGTACCGATGCCTCGGATACGAGCTTATCCTTGCCGCAGAATATGCGCTCGGCAATGAGAGCCGCAGCCGTCGGCAATATCGCAATGGCTATTATCTGCATCCCGTCTGTCGCCGCGCCCGCAGAGAGGAGCGCCAGCAGCACGATGAGCAGAACATACCGGCGGCGTGAGGTGCCGCCGTCAAGCAGACGCGCGGCAATGCCGAGCGCAAAAAACAGCACGCAAAGTCCTATGCTGTAATAAATGACATGCCCCCACATGATCTCGCGCAGCTTGTCCGAGGACGAGAGCAGCATTAGAACGGCAAATGTCGCTATCCCGCAAAAGCCGCGCCCCATGCCGAAGGAGCGGAAGCAGAACCATACCGACGCGGCAAATATCACGGCAAAAATTATCATTGCGGTGTTGTGCGCCGTCATGCCGTAGCCGAATATCCGGATGAGCGGCACCATCCACGCCGATGCGGAAAAGGGCAGCAGCGCGGCGTATTTGAAATCCGGGTCGAATATCTTGCCCGACTCGACCGTTGCGTTTGCCCAAACGATAGAATCGGTGCAGTCCGAGTGGAAATAACCCTCTCCCGGGCCGAGAATGTAGTATATCACAAGTGCGAGCGCCGCGGCGACGGGGAGAGCTGAGATAACGGCAAGCGCCGTCCTCCCCGCCCGTGTGCGGCGGAGGTCTGAGAGACTTTTCATGTCCTGCACTCCTTTTTACCGCGGTCAGGCTTTTGCGCCCTCGGCAGACTTTTCCTCGTGGTATTCCTTTTCGGTGTTCACGCCCCATACGGCGGTCTTGTCATTGCTGCCGGCGGCGATGGCACGCACGGCTTCCATTGCCGTCAGCATCGAGTGATCCATATTGTTGTAACGGTGCTGACCGTTGCGCCCGAGGCACCAGAGATTGTCGATGCCCGAGAGGTAATCCTTTACCGTGTCGAATTCGGCGTAGGTGTCAAAATACGCGGGATATGCCTTCTTTACGCGTATGCGCCGCGCGTCCTTTACGCTCGCGCGGTCGATGACGTCGATCTTGACGAGCTCGTCTATCGCAAACTTTATAAAGTCCTCGTCCGACATATTCCACATCTCGTCGCCCTCATTGCAGAAATACTCAAGACCTATCCACATCGTGTGCTCGGGGTCGGCGACCATGTAGGGCGACCAGTTGTTGAAGAGCTGAAGCCTGCCGAGCTTGACGTCGCGCTCCTGGATATAGATCCAGCAGTCGGGCACGTCGCCGGTGAGCGTTTTGTGCTTGGTCTTGTTGACCAGCTTGAGTTTGTCAACGAGAAGCCCCACGGTAATAAAATCGCGGTAGGGCAGCCCCTCGGCAATGCGGCGCACGTCGGCGGGGACCGCGTCGCCCATTCCGGCGACAAGATCCTTGACGGGCATGGTGGACATGAAGCAGTCGCCGCCGAATTCTCTGCCGTCGGCGGTCGTAACGCTCACGACTCTGTTCCCGTCAAGCTTTATGCCGCTGACCTTGGTGTTCATTATTATTTCGCCGCCGAGCTCCTTTATTTCGTCGGCGAGCGTCTCCCAGAGCTGACCGGGACCGTATTTCGGGTAGTAATACTGCTCGATGAGCGAGGTCTCGACCTTGTCCTTCGGGCGGAAGGGCTTTGAGAGCACGTTCCAGACCGCTTTCATGAGTGAGAGCCCTTTTACGCGCTGAGCGCCCCAGTCGGCGGATATCTGCGACGGGTGACGGCCCCAGAGCTTTGTGGTGTAATCCTCAAAAAACATTTCGTAGAGGGGTCTGCCGAAACGGTTTATATAGAAGTTTTCAAGCGAATCCTCGGGTTTTTTGTGTATTGCCGAGCCGATATAGCCGAAGCCGGAGCGCATGGTGTTTTTAAAGCCCATGTTCTTGAAGGTCTCGGGCTTGAGAGAGATGGGATAATCAAAGAATTTGCGGAGGAAGAATATGCGCGATATGCGGTTGCGCAGCAGCATCACGCGGTCGGTGGTCTCGGGGTCGGGACCGCCCTCGGCAAGCGGCTTTTCGACGCCGAGCTTTTTGTCGTCATACGACGGCTTGCCCTGAAGCGGCATAAGCTCCTGCCAGAGCTCGTTGACCTCGGCGTTTTTGGAGAAAAAGCGGTGCCCGCCTATGTCCATGCGGTTGCCGTCCACCACGGCGGTGCGCGAGATACCGCCGATGTAAGGGGATGCCTCGAGTATTACCGGCTTTATGTCGGTATCCTTAAGCAGACGGTAGGCGGCGGTAAGTCCCGCAGGCCCCGCGCCGATGATAATTGCCGTGCGTGTTCTTTTTTCGGTGTTTTCCATATAGGTTTTTCCTTTCTCAATAGCCGTATTCTTTGCCGAATCCGTCAAGTCCCGCCTCGGCGAGCTTGTCGGGCAGTATCCATTTTTCGCTTGTCGTTTCCATGTCTCCACTTTCGTCCGGCTCGGACACCGCATAGCAGTATATTTCGGTCTCCGAGTAATATGTCAGCGCCTCCTCGCGCACGACGGTATATCTGCCGTTCTTTCCGGTGTCCGGCGCAAGGTAGGTTATCGTTACGGCGAATATATATTTTTTCGGTTCGTTGGGCGACGAGGGCAGGTCGGTGCGCACGCGTGTCAGCGACGATACCTCGCCGTTATCGCCGAAGTGTATGCCGCGTATCGCCGACAGCGTTTTGTCAAGGTAAAAGCCGCTGCTGCCGTCGGCACGAAAGCAGTTGTAGGTGTCGCCGTCGAAGGTGCGCTCCGACATTGATATGATGTCCGGCAGCCCGTCGGCGTCTATGTCAACGACCGAAACGCCGTAATCCAGCCCGTCGTCCTTATGGAACGGGCGCGTCACCCTGTTCGTACAGTGAAGGCGCTGCGCCTCGCTGCCGTCGGCGTTCCTGACGACGAGATTCTTCACGCCGTATACCTCGCCGCCGTATGCCTCTACCGTCCTGCCGTCGCCGAGGGGCAGCTCTGTGAGAAGCGTTCCGCCTATGCCGCACGACGCGAGCAGCAAAAGCAGCGCCGCAGACAGCAAAAACGCGGAAATGATCCTTTGAAGCTTCATTTTTTTACGCCTCCGCCCTTTTGCGTGGCTTTGCCGCGAGTTTTTCTGCGCACCGAAAAGCCGAAGTCGCCGAGCTTTCTGCCAAGCTCGAAATATTCGCCGTGCGAATATGCCGCAAGGTGCGCACGGTCAAGGTGCAGCTTGCCGTTCCCGTCAACTATCGCGGGATCGACACCCACGCCGAGAACGTCGGCAAGAAACATATCATGCGTGCCGAGAGGGATCTTGCGTATCACGCGGCAGTCAAGCGTCAGCGGCGATGCGGAAAGAGACGGACAGCCGACCTTTCCCGTTGCCGACGGCTCGGTGGCGAGCGAGAACTTTTTTATTTTGTCCGCGTCCCTGCCCGAATACACTCCGCAGCTGTCCGCGGAGCGCACCATTGCCGAGGTGACGAGGTTTATCGTAAATTCTCCGGTCTCTTCGATTATCCTGTACGAATGCCGCGACGGACGCAGCGAGATATAAACGACCGGCGGCTGTGTGCAGGCGATCCCGCACCATGCCACGGTCACGGCGTTGGGCGCAAAGCCCGACGGCATCGCGGCACCGTCGGCTCCTATGCGGTCGCCGCCGCAGGTGACCATTACAACGGGCAAAGGGGAAAGCATCGCCCCGCCCTTCCATGATAATTTAGACAACTCAGACGTCCTCTTTTTTTGATTTCTTCCTTAAATAAATAACGGATATCGTGTGCGCGGCGCGTATCAGCCCATTCCGGCAAGCTTTTTTGCCGCAGCCTCGATGTCGGCGGCGGATTTCAGCCCCGCAAACACCTTTTCGCGGTCAAGCGGTATGCCGCGCTCGGTCAGCACGCGGTATGCCGCAATGCCCGTGGGAACGAGATAGTCGGTCCCCGCAAACACATACGCGTTGTACGAGTCTGCCGAGAAGTCGCCTGCCCAGTCGTTGAGGTCCACTATGTCGGACATACTTGCAAAGCCTCCGCCGTAGGTCACGACCGTAGCACCGTCGAAATTTTTTGACATTTTGAGCTTCGGTATCGAAATGTGTATGTCGTATATCTCGGGCACCGGCATTCCGAGCCGACGCGCCGTCTCGGCGGCGCGGTCGCACACAGCCGTGCGCAGGTCGGTCATGGCAAGCATTTTCGTCACGGCGTCCGAAAGATCCTCCTTGCTTGCCGCGCTGCCGCTTCCCGCCGCTCCGCAAAGCACGCCGCGGTTTATCAGCATCGCCTTTTTCGGCAGGTCGCGCTCAAGTATGCGGCGTATCACCTTGCCCGTCGTCAGGTCGGTCGTGCCGTCGAGCCTGAAGGAGGACGCAGGGAGAGAAAATGCGGGGTCGGCGCTGTTCATGCCGAGCGCAAGAATGTCCGCATCGCAGAAATACAGAAAGTCGCAGGGGTGGCGCAGCCTTCCGTTGTAGCGCATGCCCGCAACAACGTCGCCGACGAGCGATTCGACGGCTATGACCTTCTGGTGCTGGTATATATACCGCGTCAGCATGAGCTTTGAAAACACCATCTCCTCCACCGTCGATATGCCCGAGACCGGAACGGTCAGGTGCCGCTCGGTTATCCGTCTGCCGTCCGGCAGAGTTATCTCTCGGTCGGCAAGGCAGAGCTTGTAGAGCACGCGGTCGATGTGATAGGTGAGAGCAAGCCCGGTGGCGTAGGTGTCGCGGCGCAGATAATCGAGCGAGTCAGCGTCAAATCGCCCGTTTATCATGTCGGTGAGGTAGGCGGGGCGCAAAAGCCGTCCGTTCTCCTCGCGCAGCGGGACCGGAGCGCCCACTATCATCCTGCCGACTGTTTCGAGCAGCCCGGCGGCGTCCTCACCGTCGAGCGGAAAATCGGTCTCCTCCGCAAAAAAGCGGCGGAAGGTGGGCGTGTTTATTATTATAAATCCGAATATCTCATGCGGCTGCGCGCCCGAAAAAACGGGATTTTCGCGTATCAGCCGGGCCATTTCCGGCGTTCTGCCGTAGTAGGATTCCGAGAGATGAGAGAAAAAGCAATGACCGACGTCGTGCAGTATCGCCGCAAGGCGCAGAAGGCGCACGTCGCGCGGCGGTATGCGGCGCGCGCGGATATCGGCTGCAGCCCCGGTGGGCAGCACATCGTCGCTTTCGTCCTGATTTATGCGCGATATCATCTTTGCCGTGACGGAGAGCACGCCGAGGGTGTGCTCAAAGCGCGAGTGATGTGCCGAGGGATAGGTCGTCATGGCAAGACCGAGCTGGTTTATGCGGCGCAGGCGCTGAAAGAGCGGCGAGTCGATTATCTGAAGCTCCCAAGGGCAGATCATGACCGTGCCCCACACGCAGTCGTGTATCACCTTGCTGCGGCGAAAGTGCCCCGGCGTGTATCCCGCCATTACCGACGCGACAAAGGCGTCGGCGCGTGCGGAAAAATCTTCGTATATCCCTTCTCTTGCGATATCCCCGGTCATCTCGTCCGTCCTTTCCCCGACATCGGTCACGCAGTCGTAATTACATTCTTCCAAGTTAATTATACTACACATTATGGAAAAGGTCAACAGTTTATTTTTGCCCGCGCAGCATATAAAAAGAGCTGTTAAAAACTCATCGTTTTTAACAGCTCCTGAAATATGCCGGCCGTGATCCCGGCATTTTTGATGCGGTCCCGGTCGATCTTGCCCCGGTCACAGACCGATCCAATATCTTTTTACCGTGACCTTTTCGTCCGGGTCGTAAAGCGTGTTCTCGGGCACGCCGCCGTTTTTTATTATCACCTTTTCCGAGGCGTAATTGTCATCGTCGCAGATGCAGAGGAGCCTCTCAAACCCCGAGCGGCGCGCTATGTTCATGCCCTCGGCAAGTATGCGTGTGGCGATCCCCTCGCAGCGCCGCGACGGACGAACGGCATATCCGACATGGCCGCCGTAGTTCAGAAGATAGTCGGTCAGTTCGAATTTGAGGCTGAAAACACCCACGACATCGGCGCCGTCATAACAGATATAAAAATCCTCCCGCACATAGCCCTGCGGCAGATCCTTCCCCGCGTGGCGGTTCCGCATATCGGAAAGCCAGCGGTCATAGTCGTTTCGATAGCGAAAGCCGATGCACTCGCCGCCGCTTTTTTCCACCTCGTTATAAAACGAAAGCACGGCGTCGTGGTCGTTTTCCGTCGGCAAAACAAATCTCAGCATAAGTTATCCCTCTTCGCCGGTCATACCACCACTCCGGCGTCAGCTCGCCGAGCGTTGCCACCCTGTTTTTTTTCACAGTCGAGCATTATTTCGACAGAGCGGTATTTTTCGGGCATGAGCTGAGTCATCAGCTCGCGGCATGCTCCGCAGGGAGGCATTGCCTTGCCGTCCCGGTTTACGGCTATAACGCGGCGTATCTCGCTCTCGCCGCAGGTGAGCATATGAAATATCGCATTGCGCTCTGCGCATATACCGAGCGTACACGCGCCGTCAACGCATATTCCGGTGTATATTTTGCCGGTCGACGATTCTATCGCCGCGGCAACGCCGCCCGCCTCCATCCATTCGGATATCTTGCGCGGCGCCAGTACCTTTTTTGCTTCGTTATAAAGCTTCTCCCATTCTGCGTCCGTGTTTTTTTATCCGTTTCACGCTTCAATTGATATTTGATATTGCGGATATTATATCACAAATACGCGCCGGCATCAACCGCCCGTGCTTTTTAACTCCCGTTTAATTTTGCCGCGCTTTCTGTTTAAACCGCCCGTGTATACTGATATCGGTCGGAACATCCGCCGCGGCACTCTATGCGAGGGCGCGGCAAAATGAAGAATTTCGGGTCGTTACCGAAGGAGATGTATTGTAATGAAGATGAACAAAGTGACAGGTTCGATAAAAACGGCTGTCTGCGGTTTTTTTATGGCGCTTGCGGACAGCGTTCCCGGCGTGTCGGGCGGCACGGTCGCGTTTTTTGCGGGGGGAATACGATGATTTTATATAATATCACCGGCAGGGACAAAGCTCGCCGCAGGCAGTCGCTGCTCTTTCTTCTGCGGCTCGGGATCGGATGGATCTGCGGCATGGGACTGTCCGTCACATTGCTTGCCGGGCTGTTCAGCACGCATATCTACGCGGTGAGCTCTTTGTTTTTGGGGCTGGTCGCCGCGTCGATCCCGCTCGTTGCGGCAGAGGAGAAAAAACTCTAGGGGCGTGCCGCCCGTGGCATATACTTTTCTTCTTTGCGGGCGCTGCGGCGGTAGTCGCTCTCAGTCTGCTGCATTTTTCGGTCCCTACCGAGGCGTTGGATGCCCCGTCGGCTCTGTATGTCTTTGTAAGCGGCGCACTTGCCATATCCGCAATGGTGCTGCCAGGCATTTCGGGCTCCACGCTGCTCCTGGCATTCGGACTGTATGTGCCGATCATCACGGCAATGAAGCGCTTTTTTGCGTTTGATCTTTCGGTGCTCCCGCTCCTGCTCGTGTTCGGCGTCGGAGTGCTTGCGGGCATTTTCTGCTCGTTCAGGGGGATACACTATCTCCTCAGCCGGCACCGCGGCGCAACGGTGTGCGCGATCCTCGGGCTGATGTCGGGCTCGCTCTTTGCGGTCGCAATGGGACCGACGACGCTGAAGGTGCCGCAGCCGCCGCTGAGCCCCTCAAATGCACACCCCGTGTATATTTTGCTCGGAGCTGCGACCGTCGCGGCGTTTGCCGCCGCCAAGGCGATCATTGAGCAGCGGGCAAAACGAAATAACGCCGAGGATGCCGGCGAGTGAGGCTCACATATGCTTTGATCGGTTGCCCTTCCGCACCCGTTACAATCCCGTGGATGCGCGCCATCTGTAAACGCGGGATATCGTTTTTGCGTCCGACATTTCGAGCACGAAGTCGCCGTATACCGTATGCTCGCCGCCTGTGTCCCGATAAAGCAGAAAATATCTTGAGGTGATATATCCGTTGAAAAAACGCGCGTCGTATATGTTGACGCAAAGCAGCTCGAGCGGACCCTCGACCGCCACTTCGTTCATCTCGAGAGCGACCCCGACAATGCGCTCCGACTCGCGGTCGAATTCGGCGACGGCATCCGCCGCAGTACGGCGTCGGGCGTCAATGCCGGGATAGTTCCCGTCTGAAGGACGGACGTTTTTCAGCGCCGCAAAGATCGCGGGATGCTTTGCGGATGAGAGCGGATCGCTGCCGGCGGCTTTCATTGCATTTATCATGAGCGCGCCGGTGTAATAGCAGGATATTCTGACCGGGAGCAGGCGCTCCGGCTTCGTCACCGCCGCGCGCATACGCTCCTTCATCGCAGCCGCCGCGTTTTCGTCGAGCTGCCCGAGCACCGCCCACTCAACGTATGTCGCGCTGCCTTCGATCTCCTCTATCCTGCTTTCGTAGTCGAATTCGTACGGATATTTTTCGCTGCGCAGCCTGCGGTGCGAAAGCAGCTCGCGATATGCCGCGTCGTCGAAGCGGTCGAGCAGGCGCAGCAGCAGATCGTTTTCGCGCAGCCTGAGGCTCAGCGCGTCCGCGTTATATTTATATCGGTAAAGGGCTTCGGTCTCGTCAGCCCAGCAGTTCCACTTCTCGCGTGTCTGTAAGCCGTGAAACATTTCATGTACGATCTTTGACGTCAGCACGGGGATGTCCGGCTCGCCGTCTACCTTCCAAATCGCGATCTGCTCGCCGTTGTAGTCGATCGAGGTGTTTGCGCAAAAGGCGTCGGTCTTTTCGATGTACGCGCCGTCAAAAAAGCATTTTTCATCGTCATACAGGGCGAATTTCAACGGTCTGAAGCCGGGTCGTATGCTTTCGCAGTCAAGCGACGAAACGGCTTCGGTTATCCTGCCGTACAGCTCATCAAGTTTCATGTGTGTGAACTCCTTCGTGTGCTCGTGTGCTTTTGCCGGAAATTAACGCGTGCGGAGATGGGCTCTGATCGCTGCGTGCATCTGTCCGTAAGCGGCAGGGCAGGCTCCGCCGTTCTTTTGCTGCCGGAAAAGACGGCAGCCCGGCCTCCGGTATCTTCATATAATGCTCCTCCCTCACAAATTACCGCACCAATTTCATGTACAGAAGCGGATACGGATTGCCTTCCTTGTCAAAATCGGTACGTTTATATGTTGCAAATCCCATGTGTTCGTAATGTCAGCCCGTACAGAAGTTTATATCGGTTGTCTGTCTGATTCACCTCCGAGCATCCTCAGAGGATGAAAAAAAGGAGGTCATGTTCATCACATACCTCCCATGGTGAAGCCCTGTTCAAGTCTTTCTGCAAACTCGTCTTCATTGTCTACAAAGTAATCGTCACCCGAGTGCCAGAAGCTCACACAGATTCTGCCCGAGCAACTATAGCTGTCGATATTGATCTCCTGTTGCTCAAAGCCTTCGCCCAGACCGTCAGAATTCTGTCCCGTGATCCAGTCTTTCAGATCTGCTTCCTGTTCTGCCGTCAGCTGACCTGCCGTTTCCACAGTAACGCAACCATACAGCTCGCCGCTTCGCCTTTTGAAATCCCAGGTAGCGGAACGGAGTTTTGTTGCGATAGTGTTGTTACCGTGAAAATATGCCGCCATATCCTCGCCATCATCCTGGTTGTAGACTCGGAGTGCCTGACGGATTTTATTTTCATAGCGAGCAGCAAAGCGACCGTCGTATTCTTCGGGATCAAAGTCGTAATCGCCAGCGTACAGGTTCACGGTGAGCGGGAAATAGTATTCCTGTCTGACTGTGGGAACGGTAGCTGTATCGATGGCTTTGCGGAAATCGTCGAAATGCACCGGATTTTGACTTGCGATCCGATCCATGACACCGAGTTGCTGTTCATACGGCAATTTGAAGAGACTGCAAAAGTTCGAATTGAGTCTTCCGAGGGAGACTTTCTCGTTTCGGCAAAGATCTGTGATGTTTCTTTCTGCAATTCCGGTCGGTTCAAGCGAAACCATGATTCCCGAGGAATCCTGACCTTCACAGGGGAGTTCGTAATCGTCAAGCCTGTCGACACCGAGGTACGACAGGACACCGGCGATCTGAAATCTATCTGCGGGTAGGTGGAGAGAAGCGGTCTTCGCTCCTCTTGTTAGATTTGCAATCATAGCGTTCATCCTTCCTTTCCATAAAAATAAACCAAACGCTCGGCTGAGTAGCGTTTGGCTATGTAGATTATTCAGTTAGACAAACAGGAATTTACTTGAGCAAATGCAAGCCATCTACAAATCATGGTTTGTGGACTATCTTCCATTCGGAGGTGTAATGCCTGAGTCTTGGGTTCAGACCAGCATTTATTCGTTAGCAAACATCATATACGGTGCGCCGTTTGCCTCCAAACAGTTCAACACAGAAGGCAATGGCAAGCCAATCATCCGTATCCGCGATTTGAAGGATCAGCAGTTTGCAACATACACTACCGAAGTCCATCCAAAGGGTTACTTATTGCGCCCCGGAGATATAGTCGTTGGCATGGATGGTGAATTTCGTCCTTACATTTGGGGCAACGACGAAGCATGGCTAAATCAGCGAGTATGTGTGTTTGAGAATAAACGTCCGAAGGGGAAAGCGTTCCTTTATTTCACAATTAAGCCCTTGCTTTATGCGATTGAACAAACTCAGGTAGCTACGACGGTAATTCATATTGGGAAAAAGGACTACGATGCTTTTGAAATCATGTTACCGGACGCTGCGACCTTAGATTCCTTTGATTCACTTACCGCGCCTATGATAATGCAAATTGTTTCAAACAGCTTTGAAAATAAGCGTTTGGCGGTGATGAGAGATGCTTTGTTGCCTAAGCTCGTGTCCGGTGAGATTGATGTCTCTGCCGTCCAGCTCTAAGCCGCTAAATTATCATTTATCCGTTCATTTTCTTCGATTTTATCATCAATCATTCCAAGTACAGAGGAAATACGCTTCTGGACAGAAATATCTTTTGGTACTCTGACAGAAATACCTTTCATCGTATTTCCCGAAACTTCTTTGAATGTAGTTCCGCTTCCCATACTTTCGATTTTATCTTTGTTGTATTTCAAGAGATAGTATAAGAACAAAGGGTCTGTATCGTCATTTGGAATAACATTCTTGAAGCCTTGATTTGTACAAACCTCATTAGCAGCAATAGCAATGTAACCAATCGGCGCTCGTGAAGAAAACAGCACGCTATTAGCGGGCAGAAGTTGCGTAGAACAACTTTTCAATCCGATTTCAGTAATATTTCTTTCGCCTCGCTTGATATAACGCCCCGTAAAAGTTGATAAATCTTTTGGCGTTATCCACGCAATCGTTCCATTTTCGTAGTTGGCGGGATCCTTTGTCGAGGGAGTTGCTCCGCCAATAACAGTTCCTAAGTCGGCTATTTTGCACTCTTTCCAGTCTGTCATAAGTCTATCCTCCTCACTTTACCAATGTAACGATCAGCGCAACAAGCGCTACTAATGCAGAAAACAATGCGATAATATAATTTCGATCCTTTTCTTTGAGTATATCAATACCCAATAAGAAGCAATTACAACCGACCATTGCAACAATAAACAGAGCAATACGATGTCCCCAACTCGTACCCCAGTAATTAACCCAAATCCTATATAGCCAATAACCAATAACGAGAGTAACGATGAAAAAGAAACTTGCAATGCTCCATTTGATAGCAAACGAAAAACCGTCTTGCTGAGTTTTTTCATTTGTTTGAATCGCTATCGGTTTTTGCGATTCATCTATAATTCTATTTGTTGACCATTCGATTCGCTGCGTCATGCTATCAAGAATCGACTCAACTTGCTCATCATCCAACCGGATTGTTTTCTGTTTCTGCAATTCGGTGTTTTTCTTCTTTTGCTCGGCAAGTTGCCTTTCTAATTGTTGAAGCCTATCCTCTTTGCGCTCTGATTTTGAAGGCTTTGACATCATTTTACCGTCCTATCCGATATATTTTCTGTGTGCCAGTTTTACATTACTCTGCTTAACCATTGCGTATTGCAATGTCGTATCAATTCGCTTATGCCCGAGCAACTGCTGAAGCTGCTCTATGGGCATACCCTTATCTATCGCCATTGTTGCCAGCGTTCGGCGGAACTTGTGCGGGTGTACTTTTGGAACGCCCAAATGTCTGCCCAATTCCCGTAATCGTGTTTCAACGCCGCCTATGGATAGGCGGGCAAACGGTGATTTCAGAGAAACGATCAGCGCCGGGTTATCGTCGCTGCGGCTTTCCAAATAGGCTTGCAAGTGCAGCTTCGTTCGGGCGTCAAAGTAGACCATTCGCTCTTTGTCTCCTTTACCGAACACCACGCACTCCCGCTCCGTGAAATCCACATCGTCACGGTTTTTAGCAGCACCATTTCACCAACACGCATTCCCGTTGAAGCAAGCAGGTCGATCATCGCTAAATCACGCATTTCAGAGCAACTGTCCCGCATCAGTTCAAGGGTTTCGTCTGAGTAGGTTTCCTTGATGTTTGACGCTGTTTTGACTTTATGTATCCGGCGTACAGGACTTTTGAGGATATAATCCTCATCTTCCAGCCAAGAGAAAAATGACGAAAGAATACGCCGGATGTTATCTATGGTTACTCGGCTGGAATGTCGCTCCCTTTGGTAATTCGTCAGGTACTGGCGAATATCCTCCGTCACGATCTCTTTGATTGGTTTGCCGATACTGTCAAGCATCGCCTGTGTGGTAGCCTGATAATATTTCAGTGACTTTTCGGAACAGCCCTCGATGCGTTTTGCGGCCAGGAAAAGAGTCAAAAGGTCTTGCTCCCGATTCTCGGCTTTATCATCGGAAGGGTTTATGTCATAGTCCCATAGAGCGTGCAGCAAAACCTCTTGCAGCTTTTCTGTCTGTGCGTTGTTCAGGTATGGAAGCATATCTGTAACAACAGTTTGAATCAATTTTTGTATCATTGTCATTCTCCTTTTCTAAAAGAGAACGATACACAGCGGCTGTCCCTTTGATAAAACTCTCGCCACTGATGAGAGTAAATTGGTTAGGTTAGCTGTTGAAAAACATCCCCATCACTTATGCGAAAAATCTCTTTTTTGTTGTCTGTGTTGACAACACAATACTCTTTCTTGTTTTCATCAACCTCAATGACATATACTGTTTTCCCATCGTTTAACAACAAAATACTTCCACATTCGTATTTCATAATAACCTCCATTATATTATAAATGATAATTTATTCCTCTGCCATTGCGTACCGCACGATCATGGGATCATCATATTCCGCCCACATGGATTTGTTCTCGTCCAGCGTTTTGAGCTGTTCCATTTCGTCGGCGGTCAGTTCAAAATCGAAAATATCCAAATTCTGCTTCATGCGCTCTTTATGCACACTCTTTGGAATTACGACAATGCCACGCTGAACGTGCTGACGGAGTGCGACCTGTGCGGGCGTTTTTCCGTGGGCGTCCGCAATCTGCTTTACAATGTGGCTTTCGAGAACTTCTTTCAGTCGATGCTGGGCAAGAGGCCCCCACGCCTCGTGCTGGATGTTGTACTTTGCCATCCACTCATGCAAGTCATACTGCTGCCAGAAGAGGGGCGTTTCCACCTGATTGACTGCCGGGACGATACGGTTAAAAGTTGCAATATCCGCCATGCGCTCTGCGCTGAAATTGGAAATACCAATGGCTCTGATCTTGCCTTCGTCATACAAGTCCTCCAGCGCACGGTAAGCGCCGTAATAGTCAGACAGGCATTGATGGATCAGTACAAGGTCAAGATAGTCGGTCTGAAGCTTTCGGAGGGATTCTTCTACAGAAGCCTTTGCCTTTTCATAGCCAAACTCCGTTACCCAAACCTTTGTAGTGAGGAAAATATCCTCTCGGCGAATGCCAAGTTCCTTGATGGCACGCTGAATACCGTCACCAACCTCTTTTTCGTTGTAGTATGCCTGTGCGGTGTCAATCAGACGATAGCCGGTTTCCAGCGCATTAAACACACATTCCGCAGTCTGCTCCGCAGGGATTTCAAAAACGCCATAGCCAACCATCGGCATCTGAACGCCGTTATTAAGTGTTACATATTCCATTTCAATATTCCTTTCGTGATTGATTTACCATTTGACTTCAAAAGGAATATTCAATAGGGCTTGCTTTTTGAAAAAAACTTGTTGAATAAGTTTTGGAAGGTCATCGCAATACCTCGTCAAATTCCGATTTGTCGATGTCTTATTATACCATAAACTCTCCCATTTTTCAACCGCTTTCTCTCACATCCTGCCCATGCCCTGATCGGTGTCCTGCAGGACATCCTCCAGGGTATAGTCACACACTGTTATGCAAGTGGCGACAAGTCCAGAAAACTTTCTGATAACAAAAGCCACCCGGCTTTTTTTACGACTGGGTGGCGATGCGTTTATAATATCAAATCGACAAACTGGAATTTACTGCGATCTAAAGCATAATTACTCCACACCCATAACCAAGAAGTTCTTCATGTTCTTTTGCGACCCCTTGTAGAGCTGTTGGTTTGCAAGGTAAATTATGCTTGCCGTAATCAAATAAATTCTCTTTAGCGAGGATTGCTTAAAGGGCAGCCATCGCTATCATTTTCTACAAACATATCACCTGATCGACACCCATAGCGTTGATCTCCGTGGGGTCGTGGGTGACTAGCAGCACTGTGCACCCTTGGCACCTTCTGCGTGTCTCGTAGATCGCGGCCGTCTTTGTCTCCTCGTCCAGCCCTTTGAACGGCTCGTCAAGAAAAAGGATATCATAGTTGGCCATCAGTGCCCGCAGGAGCGCCACCCGCCGTCGCATTCCGCCGGAGAGTTCCCGGCAGGGCTGTTTTTCACAGCCGCGCAGACCAACGGCTTGCATGGCAGAGAGCACCTGCTCCTCATTGAGGGATGGAGTAACCAGCCGAATATTGGATACCGGCGTGAGCGCATCACACAGCCTGTCCTCCTGAAATACCGCGCTTTTCCGCAGAGTGTGCAGCCCGTGGATTTGTCCGCTGTCCTGCCGCTCCAACCCCATCAGGATGCGCAGTAGCGTAGTCTTACCGGCTCCGGAGGGTGCCATGATACAGGTGGTTTTGCCCATCGGGAACACAGCAGAGAAATTCTTCAGCACTTCCTTGCCGTGAAAGGATTTGCTGATCTTGTCCAACACAATGGCGTCCATCGCTCACATCCTCTCCAGGCGTTTTGCCGTCCACGACAGAAGGGCAAGAACAGTTTTCTCAAAGGCCAGACTGACCAGAACGATCACCAATGTCCAGGCGAAAAGGTCCGGCATATCCAGATAGATTTTCGCCTGCTGCAGATGCTCGCCGATGGAGCCGCTGGGGGTCCCGATGACCTCCGCGGCGATGCCTGACTTCCAACACAGGCCCAGAGCGACCATACAGCCCGACCGGAAAAAGGGGATCACCTGCG
>ENA-OROL01001587-OROL01001587.1-human-gut-metagenome-genome-assembly--contig:-NODE-1587-length-18104-cov-3.559920_pt1 | contig 18104 bp, 16 predicted proteins | sample MGYA00242128_ERZ509048 | MGnify/ENA primary metagenome ERZ509048 (study PRJEB26280, sample SAMEA2338750) | human gut metagenome | biome: human gut; feature: human-associated habitat; material: faeces...
ACAGAAAGCTGCCCCTGATAGAACAGCACTACCGGCGGATTGTAAATCTGGCGAAGCGATTCCGGATAATTTTCATCATCGTACGCCACCAGTTCAATCCGTTTTTCCGCACAATTCTGCATCAGTTTTCCGATTTGCTCATTTGTGATGGAACGAATGCTGCGTTGTTCTCGCTCGTGAATAAAAGGCAGGTCTGTTTCCGTCTGCAAGACTTGCCGTACTTTCTGCGGTGTTTCATACTGTTCTAACAGTTTCCAGATTTTCCGGCTGCCTGCCCCGAATACCAACAGCAACCAGAGCCAATCATAGATACTTTCCTGTTCCATGTGGATTCCCTCATCTTGGTTTTGTCATTTCCCACATCATAATTCCAGCTGCCATAGCAGCATTCAGCGATTCCATATAGCCTTTCATCGGAATGGTAATCCGGCGTTCACACTGCTGCACAACGGATTCCGGCAATCCGTTTCCCTCGTTTCCAATCCAGACGGCACAGCCGTTGCCCAGTTCACAAAGCCCCACTTGTTCGGCATCGCCCTGCACCACAGAGGCACAGGAAACAATATTGGCAGCCCGCAGGCTCTGCAAAACCGTTTCTGCATCCGGCATCTGCATCACTGGCACATGAAACAATGCTCCCATCGTTGCACGCACAACTTTTGGACTATAAAAATCGCAGCTTTGGCAGCAAATCACACCGGAAACGCCCATTGCAGCAGCAGTTCGCAGCAGCATTCCCATATTGCCAGGGTCTTGCAGCTGGTAGAGTACCAGATACGTTCCCTCTGCAACGATTGGAACTTGTTCCGCCGGCATCTGACAAATGGCAAACACGCCCTGCGGATGTTCGGTTTCCGTCAACTCCATAGCAAGTTCATTTGAAATAAGCAAGCGTTTTGTTTCTCTCAAATCAGCCTCTAAAGAGCAAAATTCTTCCTGATAGCGTTCCCACGCTGCTTCTGTCAGGAACAGATGGGTCAGTTTCCTTGAAAAATGCACGGCATCTGTGACAAGCCGATACCCTTCTAACACAAATTGCTGGTTTTGGGTTCTGGCTTTTCGCTGCCGCACCAGTTTCCGGTAAAGCTGAATGGAAGGGTTGTCCTTTGCAGTAATTGCGGTCATGCGGAATTCCATTGCGGTTCTGCCTCCTGTCTGCTGAAAATTTCCCTATATATAACAAAACACGCCCCGTTTTTTCAAAAAAACCGGAGCGTGTTCCAAGCTTGCCCCTTAAAGAGCAGCCTTTGCCTTTTCTACAATCGCAGTGAAACCTGCTGCATCGGTGATTGCAATTTCAGACAGCATCTTCCGATTCAAGGTAATGCCAGCCTTCTTGCAGCCGTTCATGAACTGAGAATAGTTGATACCATTCAGCTTGCATGCAGCAGAAATTCTGGTGATCCAGAGCTGACGGAATTCTCTCTTCTTCTGCTTTCTTCCAACATATGCATAGTTGCCAGACTTCATAACGGCCTGTTTTGCCATCTTGAAGTGCTTGCTCTTTGCACCAAAATAGCCCTTTGCGAGCTTCAGGGTCTTATTTCTTCTCTTGCGAGTCATCATCGCACCTTTAATCCGTGCCATTTGCTTCTACCTCCGAATATCTATGTGTTTCTCTTTTCTCGATTGACTGTCCGTTCTGCGGATTGTATCTTAGAGATACGGCAGAAGCTTCTTCAGTGCCGGTGCATTGGTTACATCAGCAATACCAACGGTACGAGCGATTCTCTTCCGCTTGGTGTCCTTCTGGGTCAGTCTGTGTCTTTTATTGGTCTTCTGATACTTTACCTTTCCGTTTGCAGTAACCTTAAACCGCTTCTTTGCACCGGAATGTGTTTTTGTCTTAATCTTTGCCATTGCGAGTTCCTCCTCTTACTTGGATGCCTTCGGTGAAATGAACATGACCATACTGCGGCCTTCCATTTTTGCCGGCTTTTCAACAGTACCGACTGCTGCACACGCTTCCTTAAAGCGGTTGAGCAGTTCTTCTCCGAGCTGCGGATGGGCAATTGCACGCTTACGGAACCGAACGGAAACCTTCAGCTTATCGCCGCCCTCCAGAAACTTCTTTGCCTGATTTACCTTTGTTTCAAAGTCGTGGGTATCGATTGCAGAAAACATCCGGATTTCCTTGATGGAAACCACTTTCTGATTCTTTTTTGCTTCCTTTTCCCGCTTCTGCTGTTCAAAGCAATACTTGCCGTAGTCCATAATCCGGCAGACCGGCGGGGTTGCCTGCGGGGCGATTTTTACCAAGTCCAGATCCTGTTCATACGCAAGTTTTTGTGCATCTCTTGCGGACATCGTTCCAAGCTTTGTCCCGTTCTGATCAATGACCAGGATTTCTCTATCCCGGATTTCTTCATTGATTTGCAGCTCTTGTTTGCTGATAGCCAGCACCTCCAAACATATTATTTTCAAACAAAAATAAAATGCGTACTTTTCAAAAAAAGTACGCATCATTCGACCTCGTTTCCACCAATTTCCGCACCGATTCTCACAAACCAGAACGAAACAGGGAATATTGACCGTTTCGACAACAGCCAAACGGTGAGAACGATGATGCTCTGCTTTGTTTTCTCTAAGTATTATAACAGAGTACCGAAAAGATGTCAAGCGTTCCGTTTTAAATTTTACAGAAATTTCACATCTTACGCCGCCTTTCTCTGGCTTTTTCTGTCCGTTTTCAGCTTCTTTCTGATTTTGGATTGACGAATCCCGTTCTTTCTGGTATAATAAAACCAGAATGTAACAGCGTGAGTTCTTTTTTATCTATGAAATCTATAAACCAAAAGGGAGTCTTTCATATGCTACAACTTGCAGCCGTGTTCAGCGACCATATGGTTCTGCAAAGAGAAAAAAATATTGTTGTATTCGGCATCGGCGAAGTCGGTGCAATTATCACCGTTTCCATTCCGGAACGAAAATTATATGCTTCTACCACCGTAAAAGAAGACGGCAGCTGGCGGCTGCAATTTCCGCCGCAGCCTGCTGGAACAGGGCTCAGCCTATTCGCAAAAGATAGCCATACAGAAATTCATTTTCAGGATGTTGCCATCGGGGAAGTCTGGCTGGCTGGCGGACAATCCAATATGGAATTTCCAGTGAAGAATGCTGTCAACGGAAAGTTGGAACTTTCCCGCTGCGAACGCAGCCGGGTTCGCTATTATCATGTGCAGAGAAGTGGCGTGATGCATGCTGCTTATTTCCAGAACGAACGGAAAAACCGCTGGCAGATGCCAAATCCAACCAATGTTGCGGAATGGTCTGCCGTGGCATACCTTGCCGCAAAGGAACTTTCACAGAAATTGGGTGTCGTTGTTGGGGTCATTGGCTGCAACTATACTGGCACTTCTGCCAGCTGCTGGGTACCGTCTGCCGACCTGACCGGACACACTGCCTTACATCCGTACTGGGCAGCTTACCTGTCCGCCTGCCGAGGAAAGACCGATGCAGAAATGGCAGCGGATTACGCCGCATATCTGGCATATCAGAATGCATGGGAAAAGCGGATGACTGCCTGCTATCAGGAAAACCCAAAAATTAAATGGAATCAGGTTCTGGAACGCTGCGGTGAAAACCGCTATCCAGGTCCAATGGGCAGCCGCAATCCGTTGCGTCCATGCGGCTTATATAAAACCATGCTCTCCCGAGTCATGCCGTACACCTTACGGGGATTCTGGTATTATCAGGGCGAAAACGATGACAACCGTCCGGACAGCTATGCACAGCTGCTGACTGTCTTAATCAACCGCTGGCGGAAAGACTGGGGCGACGAAACCATGCCGTTCCTGATTGTTCAGCTGCCAATGTTCAGCTACGAAGGGGAAGAATCCCGTACAAACTGGGCTGAACTGCGAGAAGCACAAATGCAGGTATTCCGGACACTCCGCAACACGGGGTTAGCTGTGACAATGGACTGCGGCGAATACAACAACATGCATCCAGCTGACAAGCGAACCGTGGCACACCGTCTGGCTCTGCAAGCCCTGTATCGGGTTTATCGGGCGATTCCGGCGATGGATGCAGAAGCTCCGTACTGTAAAAATGCATATGCATCTGGCGGTGCATATATTCTGCAATTCTCTCAGCCTGTTGTTGCAAAGGATGGCGAAGCAGCCGTATTTGAACTGGCTGGAACGGATGGCGTTTACTATCCGGCAGTTGCAGAATTTCGGGACAACTTTGTCCGCCTGACCTCTCCAAATGTGCGGATTCCGGCATCCATGCGGTACGCTTGGCGGAACTGGTGTGATGTCGGCGTTTACGGAAAGAACGGCATTCCAGTTGCCTCCTTCCGCATGCCAAAATAATCAACCTCAAAAGAATGTTCGCAGGTCTGAAATGTGAGAAGTTGTATGGTCTGTTTGCTCGGAGGTTGTCCACTTCTTGAACCACTCCGCTAGCTTCCATTTGACCCGATAGCGTTCGGGATGATAGAGCACATCTTGTTCGGCATCGGAAAAATAGGCTTTTGCCTGCTCATCCTGTACAGCAACATCTTCTGCCACTGGAATACATAATGGCGGATACATTACACACCACCAATTCTTTCCGGCAGCTGCTCCAATGGTAATGCGAATAGCTTCGTATGTACCAGCTGGCATTGTTAAATCTTCATAGGTACGTTCTGTAAAGGGCATCGTCACCAACTCGGCTTTGACTGGATAGGAATATCCCTGCTCCTGCACGACCTGTTGTGCAATCGTTTCCATTTCATGCAGGTGGGCTTTTGCAGTGGTTTCCAATGCCTCCCGACTTTCTGGCTGACTGCTACCGAACAACGTTTCAGAGGATGCTAACAGGGCATCTCGCACCTGATACTTCAATTGCTGGTCGGCATCGCTGTCGGAATTTGCAAGAATATGCATCCGCAGAACGTGCTGCTGTAAATCAGAGACTGTTTTTTCTGCCTGAAAGAGATTGCCAAACAGCAAGGTCAACAGGCAGCCAATGAGCAATGCGATTTCCCAAAGTTTGATGGTTCGTTTCATTTCTTTTCACCTCATCAAAAGCATGGGCAACCTTTGCACGTTTTATACACACGAAGACAAAAAAATAACAGCTGGTGTTTCTCCAGCTGTTATTTTTTTATGTGTTTTACGATTTTCGATAAATCGTGTCTTTTAGCACTTGCCGATTTGCATCGCAATCTACTCTTAAAACCGACTCTCCGTCAACATCATCCCCATAAAAGGTGTCATCTGCTGGAATCTGCTGCGTTTTCAACTGATAACCGATCAACAAAATCGGTGCACGTAGCGTATAACCATAAGATTTTCCAACAGATAAATTCGTGGACAGTTCCGGCAATGCTGTCACAAAAATTCTCGCCATAGCAACGGGGTTGACTGCTGCCTTTTTCAGAACCTGTGTCATCACGGTTCGCTGTCTGCTTGCCCGTTCAAAGTCTGCATTGCCAACATAACGGATTCGGCTGTAAGAGAGTGCTTGCTTGCCGTCTAACTTCTGTTTACCGCCACAATCTAACAAATCATCGTTCCGGTCATCCCCCATCAGCTCATTCACTTCACTGATGAGAATTTCGTTGACGGCATCTGCTTCTTCATCAGTGAGGTCTAACTTTACCCCACCAACTGCATCAATGACATTCGCACAGGCTGCAAAGGAGATCAAAATATAATCATCAATTCCTAAACGGATCGCCTGTTTTACATAATTATAAATGGAATCCGGATCCTCCTGCTGCTCTTCCAGGCTGTCGAATTTCATCTGAAAATCTTCCATATCCGCAGGTCCCTTGCACATGCCTTCCGCTTTGTCATCCTTGCTCCAGTACATGGGAGCCCGCTTATTCTCATCCTTGCCGGAACCCTTCATTCCCAGTTCCTCCCCATAGTAGAGGAAGGCGTTTCCGCCGGACAACAGATTCAGGGCATTGCCAAGCTTCGTCTGTGCCTCACTGTTTTCCCCGGCATAGTAGCCTGTGCTCCGCCCCATATCATGATTCGTGTAAAAAGGGGCATTGATGTAATCCGGATTGTATTGCGCATACATAGCCTGCTCCGCTTCCAGATTCTTTGCATAGGATGCCGCGGATGCCTTGCCGTTTACCACATTTGCGATGATTCCGGACTTGTCAGCGAAGGTAAAATCAAACATGCTGTCCACGCCGCTCGCGTAATATTGCGCATAGGTATTCTGATCTGTCCAACATTCACACACCAGATAATTCTCCGGGTCCTTGCCATGGACATAATCGGCAAACCAGCTTAAAATCTCGACATTGTCTTCCACAGAGCCGGTGACGTATTCCTTCACCGCATCCAGGCGGAAACCATCCACGCCCATATCCAGCCAGAAGTCCGCCACCTGCTCAAATTCCCGGCGCACCGCTTCGTTCTGCAGATCCAGATCCGGCATGCCGTCCCAGAATCTTGCTTCATAATACCAGTCTGTCCCATTTACCTGCGCATATCCGCTCTGGGCTTCCCTTGAAAAATGGTAATAATCTACATAAGGACATTCTGAGGGGTCAGGCTGTGCTCCCTCCGGCAGATTTTTCAGATACTCCGTTGCCTGTAAAAACCATGGATGCCTGCTGGAAGAATGGTTCATCGCCAGATCCAGGATCACACGGATCCCACGGTCATGGCAGGCTGTCAGCAGCTTCTGAAAATCATCCAGAGTACCATACTGCGGATCGATATTCTCATAATCCGTAGTGTCGTATTTATGATAGGTCGTGGAGGGCATTACCGGCATGAGCCAGATGCCGTTGATCCCTAAGTCCGTATCCGTCGTATCGTCGCCATCATTCAGATAGTCCAGTTTGTCCAGGACTCCCTGCAGATCGCCGATGCCGTCACCGTCACTGTCATAGAAGGAATAAACAAAAAGCTCGTAGTAGGTGCGGTAGTTGTCGTCTATGATCTGTAACGCCCGGGCATCCTGCGCTAACGATACAGCACTGCCTGTGTTGTCAGTGTTGCCGTCCGTGCTCTGGTTCTGTAGGGTGGCAGTTCCATCCTGTGTACCCGCAGACGCACTGCCTGCTGCCTGGTCGCTTCCTCCGCAGGCAGCCAGAGATACCGTCATCCCTGCTGCAAGTATCAATGCCCATAATTTTCTGTTCCATCTGCTCATCATTTTCTCTTACTCCTCCGATCCACTTTTCTCAAACCGGAACCATTTGAAATCAAAATTACATCCCGGCAGGAATACAAATGTCACCTTCTGTTCTCCCGTCACTTTCTGTATCGGGAATCGCATTTCACGATATGCCCCACTGTGCGGGAAGGGTAGTACCTGCGTCTCCCCATTACTGAATCGTAACTGTATCGTATTGTGCTGCAGAGGTGTCCTTCCGCATATGACGATACTGTCAGTTCCTTCTGTTCCAAAATCCATATCCGCAAATTCCAGAGAAACATTGTTGCCGATCTGTTCAATGGCATCCGCGGTTCTCACAAAGCTGTCTCCATAAGTAACGCCGTCTGTGAGGGCAGACAGTCTCGCATAAGCTTTCTCCTGTTTGGTAAAATGAAACTCCTTCAGGAAAAATTTATCTTCCGACACAATTGTCAGATTGGTTACCCCATGCAATCTTCTTGGCAGTGTAAAAGTCTGCGGTTGAAATACTTCCCAGATACCCGGTTTCTGATAAGTAAACTCTCCCACAAGTGTTCCGGGCTCACAGGATGCATTACCGTCGGATTCTCCTTCATAGATCCGGATCCTGTGTGGATCATTGTCGTTGGCAAAAATAGCCAGCGTGATCTCATCACTTCCGAATTCGCCGAAGTCTACGGATCTATAAACCAGACCGGTAGGCTGTGCTTTATCTGTTCCGGCACTGTTCTCCACACCGCGGCTCACATCCCCGCCAAAGCTTGTGTCATAGGAAATAGCAGTAACCGGTTCATAAGGTGACCGAAACGTCTGTCCCATTCCCTCCACCTGAAACTCCAGCTGTGAGATCATTTTCACAGAAGGTGTACCGTTGCAGGACATACATCTCACCTGGAAACTTCCGTCACTGATGCCTGTGATACGGATGTCTTCGCCGTCCGGAAGTTCTTCCAGCCTTGCGATCGGGCTGGGAATACCTGTGGCATCCGTAACGCTCCACAGAAGCTTACGGTCAGTGGCTTCCATAGGATAAATACGGGTATGCAGCAGTACAGAAGGGTTTTCCGGTGTCAGCGTCGTTGCGGCTGCACTCAGTTCCAGCTTGCGTACCGGCACGAATCCGGGTTCCACGAAGGCAGGCGGATATTCTCTGTTTTCTTCCGTTGCACAGATACCGGGACGGATCGGTGCTTCGATAGCATGCAGCGTCACTGTCGCCGTGCGATGCCCGGCAGCTGCATTGTCCGGAGTCTTGACTACTGTCGTGGCTGTTCCGGTGACAGTTTCATCGCTCATGCTCGCCGTGGCTGTCCATGCGTCCTCCACGGTCACACGAATCTCTCCGGGGATCGTTTTTGCCGCGATCATCGCCAGAAGCTTTCCCTGGAACAGCTTGCGCACAGTTCCCTTATAGGCATCGTAGTCAGTACTGTCACCGTTATCCAGTCCTATCAGCCTTCCGGCACCTTCCACGGTCACTCTCACATAATCGGAAGCATTTTCCACGGGATGCCCATCCTTATCTTCTGCCGTGATCTCCAGGAAGATCATATCTTCGCCGTCGGCACGCAGAGTAGTTTTATTTGCTTTTAATACATAATGATCGGTGTTGCCGAAGGAATGTCTCTCCTGCCTTGCGATCTCTCTGCCGGTCTCATCGTAAGCCACAGCACAGATGCTGCCGGGCACATAAGGTACTTTCCAGGAAGGCTGCAACACCGTTCCCTTTTCATGATCGATCTGCTGTCTTCCCTGTGATACACCGTTTACGAACAGTTCCACCTCCGGAGCATTGCTGGTGATCCGCACATCCACCTGCTGCCCCGGATTGAAATCCCAGTAAGGGTAGACATGAATCATGGGATTTTTTTTCACGTCTGTCCACTCTGCGCGGAAGAGATAATAGGAATCCTTCGGAAATCCCGCTGTATCCATCTGCCCGAAATAGCTGTTTTTCGTCTGATAAGGTGTCGGTTCACCGATGTAGTCAATGGCTGTCCAGATGAACTGTCCACAGGAATAGGGGGTATCTCTGTCCATAATGATACAGTATTCCGTATTTTTGGCTGCCCAGCTGGTAGTACTGTTGCCCAGAGCGGAGCACTGTTCGTCTGCTTCGATCAGTGTCGCCCGATCCAGCGGGAAATGATAGATGCCGCGGCTCTGTACGACAGAAGAAGTCTCACTTCCGTAAATGATCCAGTCCGGATACTTTTTATGGTGCTCTTCATAATATTTTTCTGCGTAATTATATCCCGCCAGCTTCACGATATCTGCACATTTCTGAGCATTTTCCCATGGCATATAGTTCGAACCGATGGTCACAGGTGCCACATTACGGTAGTCCCACTTTCTAACCGCAGCAATGAGGCTTCCGGTGATCTCCTGTCCATGGGCATCCGCGTGAGTATCCGGAATCTCGTTGCCAATACTCCACATGATAACAGAGGGGTGATTGCGGTCCCTGCGAATCCAGCTGCGGACATCCTTCTCCATCCAGTCCTTGAAAAATCTGGCGTAATCATATGGATTTTTCGCCATCTCCCACATGTCAAAGGCTTCGGACAATACCAGAAATCCCATCTCGTCCGCCAGTTCCATCACTTCTGTCGCCGGCATGTTGTGAGAAGTCCGCAGAGCATTAACGCCCATGGAACGCATGAGTTTGAATTTACGACGCATGGCTTCCTTGTGGAAAGCCGCTCCCAGCGCTCCGAGGTCATGATGGTCACAGGTACCGTTCAGGCGGATCTTCCTGCCATTTAATAAAAAGCCCCTGTCGGGATCAAATTGTATGGTGCGGAAGCCAATACGGAAATGTTCTTGCTGACATAGTTCCCGGCTGTTGGTCTCCTGCACCGATCGTTGTTCTGTGCCCTTTGACGCACTGTTACCAGTCGTCTCCACGCTACCGGTTTCCTGCGGTGTGTTTCTCCACAGGCATGCCTGTAGATCATACAGATAAGGATCCGTAATGTCCCATTTCCTCGGGTTATCCACAGGGATCGTTATGGATATCTTGTTCTGTCCACAGGTGAGAGGCTGTTTTACCCGGAAAATCTCCGGACTTTCTGCTTCCGCTTCTGCCAGTCTTTTGCTGTCCCCAGCCTGACACAGGCAATATTCCAGCTCATAATTTCCGCTGTCCGTTCCCCATTCCAGCTCGGTATCGATGGTCAGATCATAGCCTTTTTCCGTTTCCACAGAGGAAGTATAAATGCCGTCCAGAGGAATATGTGTCTCCGGCAGCCGGGTCATCCACACATTCCGATAGATTCCGGCACCGCTGTACCATCTGCTGTTGGGCGCCTGAAATACGACACGCAGAACGATTTCATTGTCTCCCTCATGTAAAGCATCCGTAATATCCCAGTCAAAGGTAGAATAGCCGTATTTCCAGTCACCAAGGTGCTCACCGTTTACATAAATAGAAGAATCCATGTAAACACCTTCAAAGCGGAGGATGACACGGTCATCATTTTCTGTTTTATCCGGGGCATAGGCAAAGTTCTTCCGATACCAGCCGATGCTGTCTTCATAGAGATTCTTCGTATCATAGATCAACCAGTCATGGGGCAGATCCACCCGCTGCATTTTGGCTTCCCAAATCTGCCTGTCTTCCCAGTTCACACCTAATTCCGTTTTGGCAAAATACCAATTATCATTCCATAACGTTCTGCTGTTCATCACCGTTTTTGCCCTTTCTGTCTGATCCCGGTTTCTGTCCCGTTATTTTATTTTTCCTGCACGTGTACGGTTTTATCTGCGTTCGATCCAGGCTGCGCATCTGCCCGGTTCTCCAGATGTTTCACAAGCCAGACCGCCAACAGCGCATCCAGCGTCCCCAATAAGATTCCACCCAGGATATCCGTCGGGTAATGAACGAAGAAGTAAAGTCTGGAAAATGCAATAAGTGCCGCCATGAGCAGACTTAAGAGTCCTGCTCTGCGATAATAACAGAAGATCGTCACTGCACCGGCGAATCCATTGGAGCTGTGTCCCGAAGGGAACGAATATTCAGAAGGAAACGGGATCTTCAATATGACACTATTGTCGACTGCGCAGGGTCTGGGTCTGGCGATCACATTTTTCAGGAACAGATTCCCCACCAGATAAGTAATAGCCATTGCGATCATCATAGTCAGACCGCATTTTCTGGTCTTCGGTATACATGTCAGGACGATTGCAATGACGATCCATACAAGCCCGCTTTCTCCTATGGTGGTAAAAAGACGCATGACGTCCGTCAGCCATCCCTGATGAATTCCCTGTATTGCGTGTAATATCTGTAACTCCATATCAATCTCCATTCCACAGACAACTGTCTATCCTTCCGTCACCGTCTGCCGGCAGTCTGCGCCTTCCACTAGGCGTTCACTCTGTTATGTCTGCCGTCACTACGCAGGCAATCGTTTTCTCAAAATTATTCCATTTTATTTAAGAACGCCTTCGCATTGGCCGCGATGTCATCCTTGAATACAGCAGAACCTGCCACGATAACATTAGCTCCCGCATCAAGTGCCAGCGCTACGTTGTCAAGATTAATGCCGCCGTCTACTTCCAGATCGGTAGCCAGTCCTCTGTCCGTGATCATTTTTCGGATCACCGCTACCTTATCCAGGCATTCCGGGATCAGCTTCTGTCCGCCGAAACCGGGCTCCACGGTCATGACCAGTACCATATCCACCAGTTCCAGATAAGGTTCCACTGCCTCTGCCGGGGTGGCGGGTTTGATGGTGATGCCGACCTTTTTGCCGGTGGCACGTATTTTTTCAATGCATCCCTTCACATCCTCTGTGGCTTCCAGATGGAAATTCACCAGATCCGCGCCGCAGGCAGCGAACTCTTCCACATAACGCTCCGGCTTCTCAATCATCAGATGCACATCCAGGAACATGTCTGTGTGAGGTCTCACTGCCTTCAAGACAGGCATTCCGTAAGAGATTGACGGCACGAACAGCCCGTCCATCACATCCACATGCAGCCAGGGCACGCCGGCTCCTTCCACAGCTTTGATATCCACTCCCAGCTTCCAGAAATCCGCCGAAAGAATTGAAGGTGATAAAATATTCATGATGCTCCTCATTTCTGCCCTTAGGGCCTTGTCTGCAACACTTTTTCCCTTGACAAGGAAATCGTATTCCGTATGCGTCTATTCTAACAAACTTGCATTCTTAAAACAAGATAAACTAAGAGGAACCTTTCCTTTCGGGAAAAGTTCCTCTCTTTGTATCATGTGATCACGTAATTCTTTATAGATTTTTGACATCCTCTTTTAACCGGTCCCAGGCATCCTCATTCTCCGTGTAATAGATGGGGCATTTTTTGCCGCCGCAGTCATAGTGGCGGAGGATATCGTCAGGCTGCAGGTCATAGGCATCGATGAGCCATTTTAACAGCTTGATCAGAGAATCGTAGGTCTCCTGAGTAAACTGTCCGTTGTCCGCCTTATAGCAGCATTCAATAGAGATGGAATCCTCGTTACGGGTCTGTACCGCGTAAGCGATCTCATCCAGAGGAACGCACTGGATGATCTCCCCGTTATAGCCGATAATGAAATGCGCACTGGCACTGCGCTCATGATTGTCCTTAAGCTGTTCGAAATAGCTGCGGTTCTGTGCCGCACTGGTGCCGGGGTTGGCAGTATAATGCACGAAAATATTGTTCACCTCCGTCAAAGGATCTCCCGGTCTGGAATATTCATTTACCGTGAGGAAATCCTCTGTCCAGTCAGGATGCGCTGCGTAAGTCTCCACCGACAGTCCCTGGATCCCGGTCCCAGTGATATTCTCAATCCCTTTTCCCACCTGCTGCGCCATGTCTATTGCTTCCATCGGTGTGCTGGCTTCCGCGGTACTGGCAGGCACCCTCAGAAGCTTTGTCAACGCGATGATTCCTACCAAAATGCATGCACTAAGCAGAGTCATCCGGATATATCTGCGGATTCTTGCCCGTCTGCGGCGACGCTGTCTCTCCGCCCTCGCCAGTCGGTGTCTATCTTCCTGCCGGGACGCTACACTGTGCTGAGGATATGTTCTTGTCCTTGTGCCCTCCTGAGACATTGCAGGTGTGCTGTGTTGTGACCGTTCTGTGTGCCTTCCTGTATGTCTGCTCGTATTTTTCCCGGTTTGATAATCCACCAGATACGGATTTCTCCGCATCTGCGTTATATGGATCTCTGCCTGTCTGCTTGAACGATTTTCCTGCGTCATATTGCCAGCCCCTCCAAATGAATTACTTTCTATGGGTTTCAATATAGCGCGGAGTTGTCACATTTTACGTCACATTTTTCTTAAGAAATTATAAAGAAAATCATTTTCGCGTTTTTTCGTGATATATCTTGATTTATCGTTAACATGATGTTATCATGTAGACGCAAAAGGAGGATTTTCTCATGGGCAGTACTGAACAGGAATTAAAAGATCTGATTATTAAAAAATATGGAAATCTCAGTAAATTTTGTGAAGTTATAGATATGCCGTGGACAACATTAGACAGCATCTTAAAAAGAGGAGTTTCCAAAGCCAACATTTCTAATATTATGAAGATTACGCAGGAACTGAACATTGATACGGAGAGTCTGGCTGTCGGATTGATAGCTCCCAAAAAAGAGGCTGTTCCAATTGCTTTTCTTCCCATTGAAAATTCAGAAAATTCTTCAGACAAAGCGCTTGCCCGACTGATAAAATACTATGGCATGTTAAATTCTGTAGGACGAGGTAAGGCTGTCGAGCGAATGGAAGAATTGGCACAGATTCCGCCTTATACGGAAGAATAGTTTATGTTTACAAAAAGAGGGGGGATATTTTATGTTTTTCTACTACTATGATGAGGAAAAAGATACCACTGTTCCTATGGAACTGGATGACAGTAAATTAAATACAGTTGATTTTGAATTTTTCAATGATGGTATCCGTAAGGTTTGGAATTTGCAGGAAGAGGAATGGTATTTTTCTATTGTAGATATCGTTCAGTACCTGACAGACAGCACTGACCCCAAACAGTATATCAAAAAAATGCGTATCCGAGATCCCGAGCTTAATTCGAACTGGGGTACAATTTGTACCCTACTTGCTCTTCCTTCTGCTGATGGGAAAAAGCATCGTTCTCAAACCGCAACCACGCAAGGCATCTTGCGCATTATCCAATCCATCCCTTCCAAAAAAGCTGAGCCCTTTAAATTATGGCTTGCTCAGGTGGGAACGGAACGGTTGGAAGAAATGGCAGATCCCGAAAAAGCATTAGATCGCGGTATGGAATATTACCGCCGCAAAGGTTACACCGATGCCTGGATCAAAGAACGCCTTCAGTCCAAAAGTATTCGTGATGATCTGACTGCGGAATGGAAACGTTCCGGCATAGAATCTTCCCGGGAATTTGCTGCATTGACCAATATCCTTACCAAATCCTGGTCTGGGAAAACCGTCCAGGAATATAAGAGGCATAAAAATCTCCATAATGAAAACCTGCGGGATAATATGACCAATCTGGAACTGACCTTAAATCAGCTGGCAGAAGTATCCGCCACTGCTATTTCCAAGGTAAAAAATCCAAACGGCATGGAAGAGAGCAAAAAAGTAGCTATCGATGGCGGTACCATTGCCCGAAATGCCCGTCTGGACCTGGAGCGGCAGCTAGGGCAGAGTGTAATCTCTCCCCTAAATGCCTCAGATCCTCCCGCCTTGGAAATCGATCAGACGAATTCTAATGTGAAAAGTGACTAAAGAATCTTCTTCAAATACTCCTCGAGTATCTGTGCCACGTTGCGGTGGGCTTTCACGCCGGGATGTAGGCGGCTGCCAACGGTATCCTGTGTCGTGTCGGGGAGTTGTAAAAAGTGAATCCGGGAATCGGCAGTGTTCTTGGCATAACTTTCCACCGCTTCACGGATCACCGACAAGAAGTTGTCTCCCAGCATACCGTACCCCCAGATGATCTGTGCTGTGGGGTTGCTGTTCCGCACTACTTTCAGGAAATCGCAGATAGCTGTTGTCAGGATCTCTTTAACTTCTTCTATGTCCCGTGTTCCTGCCCATTCCTGCCCCAGTTCCGCTGCGGACTGAATCGCTGTGGCATCATTGGTTCCCAGATTGATAATGACCGCATCTGGCTGCCATGCCTCGAAATCATAGTCTTGCAACGCTCCCAAAGAAGCATTCCTCTCCCCAGTGAGCAATCCACAGACTTGTGTGTAAAACGGAGGAATCTTATTCTCCACATTTCCATCCCATCCGGTGACAATTCCCCAGCCGCTCTGGGATACCACACGATACTCCGCGGATAATGCATCTGCCACCATACGGGGATACGTATTTTCCGCAGAGAAAAAGGCACTGATCCAATCTTCCTCATAGACGGCTCCCACCGTACCTTCCCCGCTGGTAATGCTGTCTCCCACGAATTCCAGCCGGTACTTCGGCTCCGGCAACTGCAGGAATTCACCGTCTGCATATTGCAATCCCACAATCTGTAACAGATGCCCGGGATCCTGATGCATTGCCTGTACTTCCTTCAGAATTCGTACATGCTTCGGTTTTCCTACCGTCATCCCCCGGAACAGGCACACTTCGTTTTTCCCTTTATTTAATGGAACTCTACTGATCTGCACGCCGTTCAGTTCCACCGCAAGCCACGGTTCATAAGCGTCGTAATCGGCATTTACCTCCACCTGAAGTTCACTTCCGGTATAGATAAATTCTATTCCGCTGCCTGTCCAGAATAAATTCACCACGTCCGTTCCCGTGGTGCGTCCCAACACCCGTACCTGCGGCAATGCTGCCACACTGACTGTCTTTGTTGGCTGCTCCATTTTCTGCCATACCTCCCTGTGCATTGTTTTATCTGTCGTTCTGATTTTCGCTGTTCCGCCCTCTTATCTCCGGTTCTTGCCACGACAGCTGTATTCTTCTGCGATCACAGCCTCCGCAGGGCGACCACAGACCGCATAAGGACTCTTCCATTCCATACTTCCCGGCCAGTCCCAGATTCCGAAGCCTTTCACCCAGTCACGTTTTTGGCAGGCAGAAAACATTGCAAGATACCAGTCTGCCTGTTCCGCATCATCCTCTTTACCCTGCAGTTCCCAGTTATTCGGCACCTGCGCGGAACCATGAATATTCATGCATCCAGCCTCCGAGAAAATAAAAGGCTTCTGGTATTTTTTTACTACTTCTTCAATGCGATCCAACTGATTCTCCCAATCACCAATGGGATAGTATCCGCTCGAAGCGATCACATCCACTGCATCCCACCATGTAATATGATCTTCCCCGTATTTGTCACAATTATAACCGACAGGCCCGTCATATACTGTGCGGACCTCTGCGATCAGCTTTCTCCACTCCGTCTCCCGGTGCTCTGTCATCGTCATCTCGCAGCCTGTAAGAAATAATTCACACCCTGTCCGATGTGCGATCTGTGCGTAATGCTTCTGAAAAGCAATATGGCTTTCAAACCAGTTGCCCCACTTCGGTTCACAGGGAACATCATGATCAAAAAAGCTTATCCTTGCTCTCCAGACACCATTGTCACAATTCACGGTAGGCTTTAATGCCACCTTTAATCCCAGACTCTGCGCATATCGGATCATGTCATATAACTCTTCATCCGTACAGCTTTTCTCCCCATCGAAATGGATCTCTTCACTATAAGGGGTCTCCTGCATCCCAGAGGGAGTGAATATCACCCAGTTGGCATGGATTCTCCGTACCATTTCTTCCATACTTTTTCTGGCTTCTCTAGATCCCAGTACGCCTTTGTGCGGAAATACCGCAAAATTTATACCATGAAATTTTTCTGTACCAAATTTCTGCATCAATAGTTTTCCTTTTCATAATTGTTTTATCGTAAAGCTTTTCCAATCTCCGTTCTTGTATTGTATCATTATTATCTTTATTTAGCTAGCTATTTTAGCTTATTTTTAGTTAAAATTATTTTTTGTTTTCTCACTTTTCCTATGTTAACATAAAAACAAAGTTATACACTCAAATGAGGGAGAATATTGCCATGCATTTTGTCCAGGCGAAGGGGATTTTATCTCAGAATAATGGAATGAATATTTACCGTGGATGCTCCCACGGCTGCATTTATTGTGACAGCCGCAGCAAATGTTACGGTTTTACACACGCCTTTGAAGATATCGAAGTGAAGGAGAATGCGCCGGGACTGCTTGAACAGGCATTACGTTCAAAACGGCACAAGTGCATGATCGGTACAGGGGCTATGTGTGATCCCTATCTTCCCGCTGAAAAAGAACTCCAATTGACCAGGAAGTGTCTGGAACTGATCGATCGATATGAATATGGTGTCACGGTACTCACAAAATCCAATCTGGTGCTTCGTGATCTGGATCTGCTGCAATCTATCCATAAGAAGACCAAAGCAGTCGTGCAGATGACGCTTACTACTTATGATGAGAATCTGTGCCGGAAGCTTGAACCGAATGTGTCTACTACGAGAGAGCGTTTTGAAGTGTTGATGAGATGTAAAGAGTTGGGAATACCAACTCTTGTGTGGATGACACCGATTCTTCCTTTTATTAACGATACCAGGGAGAATATAGAAGGCTTGCTTGATTATTGCCTGCAGGCAGGAGTTCAGGGAATTCTGGTGTTCGATGTTGGTGTCACGCTGCGGGAAGGTGACCGGGAATATTTCTATCAGGCGCTGGATCGTGATTTCCCCGGCATTCGGCAAAAATATATCAGTACTTATGGGAATGCTTATGATATTCCCAGTCCTTATTCGAAAGAGCTCATGGCACTGATTCAAAACACCTGCACAGCGAATGGTATACTGGGTTCCCCGAAGGAATGCTTTACTTACCTGCATGAATTCCCCGAGAGATACGTGCAGCAGACATTGTTTTAAATTGAAAGTTACGAGCCATGCAAAGTCAAAACAGAAACAGCGATCTGGGAGCTTGCTCACAAGTCGCTGTTTTTGTTTTTGACTTTATACGGCGACAGCCGTCAATGAAATAAATGTGGAGCGTCCTTTGCGACACATTT
>ENA-OROL01001592-OROL01001592.1-human-gut-metagenome-genome-assembly--contig:-NODE-1592-length-18055-cov-15.972167_pt1 | contig 18055 bp, 16 predicted proteins | sample MGYA00242128_ERZ509048 | MGnify/ENA primary metagenome ERZ509048 (study PRJEB26280, sample SAMEA2338750) | human gut metagenome | biome: human gut; feature: human-associated habitat; material: faeces...
CAGGTTTCACGAAACAAATAATATGGCAGTTGCCGGACAAGGGTTGCTGACAAAAAGGGGTATGTGCCGTTAAGACACATACCCCTTTGCTTTTTTGCCGTTTTAAAGGTTGATTATGGCTGATTTTTTGCCGTCACGCGTCTTTCGGAGGGCGCTTGATGGGATTTGCCGCCCTACTTGAAAAGTGGGCTGAAACAGTCGCTTTGCCAAAGGAAAGTGAGAGCTATATATTATTCAGAGGATACTGCAAGGAAGATTAGTTCGCGTTCATGCCGAGAGGCTCATAGGTCAGCAGCTTTTTCTTCCAGAGAGTCTCTGCATCAATGATTTGATTGTCTGGAAGTGCCTTGGACAAAACCTGCAACACTGAAAACTGCAAATCGTGGCAACTATGATTTACAGACTTCAAGTGGCTGATCATTCCCTTGTTGTTTCCGTGACCGTCCGTAGCGACGTAGACAGACCAACGCCCCAGCAGGCCGTCATAGCCATAGGTCGAGCCGACATATCTATCTCCAGTCTTGGAGTCCACAATCAGATAGACCGCAGCCATGGCCGCCTACCACAGCTCATAGTCCGTATCGTTTTCGACAACTTCTTTTAGTTCATCGAAAGATAGAATAAGATTTTCAAATCCCACAAAAGGCTTCTGGTTCTTTGACTCAATTGCCACGATGGGCTTTTTGGTGGTAGCTTTTTGATGCCACATCCGAGCTGACCCGCCTCAGTCAATCACCAGCTTTCCCTCGTACTCTTTCAGCAAATCCACATATTGCAAATCAAAAAACGCCATTTCGCCACGGTATTCCATGGCTTCACAGTCAGGTAATCCGGCAGGGCATACATCCGGTGTATCAGGCACAGAACCATTGACACGATAACAAGAGTGCAGTCTCGCGTATGTACCGCCATCGCTGACGAATGTGATTCAGTAGGAATATCCTTTGTTGAACCCGTCTTTTTGGTGCTGTGTATATTCATGCGCCATACCGGCTTTATAACATTCTCTAAAACGTTCGTCAGATAATGCATGCCAGATCAGCTTGACATCTTTCGGGTCAAGCCCCACATTTTTAAGCACATCGGAAAAGTTCAAAATCGCCATGGAAGCCCCTCCTTATTTTGTTCTCTATTTCAAATTCTACCACAGATTTTTTCGTTGTAAAGCGCACTTTCCCACTCACGCAGAATCTCCGCCAGCTCCGGCGGCAGACGTTTGCGGCACTCGTGCCGCAGTTCCTCCGGCACGCCGTAGAATGCCTCAGCGATGCTGCCGGTGATGGCGGCGAGGGTGTCGCTGTCGCCGCCGAGGGACACCGCCGTGCGGAGAGCATCCTCAAAATCTGTGCTTTCCAGAAACGCAGTGATAGCCTGCGGCACGGTCTCCTGACAGCTCTCCACATGATGATAGGTTGGACGGATCTCATCGCAGGTACGGCTGAGATCATAACCAAACTTGCGCTCCACATGTGCTTTGATCTCCGCCTTACCGTGACCGGTGCGGGCAAGGAAAATCGCCGCAGCGACAGCCTGCGCGCCCTTGATGCCCTTCGGATGATCATGCGTCACCTCGGCGGTGAGCTGCGCCAGATGCAGCGCCTCCTCCATATCCTCCGCCAGCCACGCCGCAGGAGAAACTCGCATAGCGCTTCCATTGCCATAGCTATGGTAGGGCTGTGGAGCATCCGCATATAACCAACGGCTAAACCGCGCACCGTAACCCCTGTCGGGATAGCTGCGGCCCAGTCGCTGCATCTCCCGCACCAGTGCCGTTTTGATGGCGGTATCGTCTTGCCCACGGCTGCTGAGCAGCGCCTTCGCCACCGCCAGCGTCATCACCGTGTCGTCGGTAAAGTCGGAACGGCGGCTGAACAGGGGGAAATCCTTCGCCTTATAGTTGTTGCAGTCGAACTCGTAGGGGCTGCCCACGATGTCGCCCAAAATCGCTCCGTACATACGCTTACCTCCCTCTTTTCTGCACGTCCTCGTCGATGCGGCGCTTCCAGTCGGCGCTGAGCGGCCGGGCGGCGCGGACGCTGCACACCGCCTCGCTGATGACCTCATAGTTCAGCGCCGTGCCCGCCTCGTCGCACTTGTAGTTCACTGCACGATCAGCGCCAATGCCGAAGCATGCCGCCTCCTTGGCTGCGTCGATATTTGCGCCGAGGAACAAAAACTCCCAGCCGTACTTCTCCTTCTGCCGTTCAATCATGCGGCGCACACGCTCGTAATCGTAGCGGCGGCTGGCGTTTTCGTAGCCGTCGGTGGTGATGATGAACATCGTCTTCTCCGGCACATCCTCCCGACGGGCGTATTTGTGGATGTTTCCGATGTGGTGGATGGCACCGCCAACGGCATCCAGCAACGCCGTGCAGCCGCAGGTGAAATACTCCTTTTCCGTCAGGGGCGGCACCTCGCTCAGCGGCAGGCGGTCATGGATGACCGTGCTGTCGTTGGCGAAAAGCACCGTGGAGACCAGCGCCTCGCCTGCCTCCTTCTTTTGCTGTGCGAGCATGGAGTTGAAGCCGCCGATGGTGTCCGCCTCCAGCCCCGACATAGAGCCGCTGCGATCCAAAATAAAAACCAATTCCGTCATAAAAAAGCCCTCCTTCGTTTGTCTGTGCTCACATTGTAGCGCATCCGAAGGAGGGTTTGGTCGCCTGTGGAGCGGCATTTATGTTACATTTTTGCAGCTTTACAGTTTCCCCAGCCGCTCCAACCGGGACTCGATCGCGCCGGAGGTACGGCCAAAGTGCGTACAGAGGTCTTTCTTTTTCATACCGCCGTCGAACAAGCGACATAGCTCATCGTCCAGTTCCTCCGTCCAAGGTTTTCCATTGTTTTCGGGCAGCGGTTTTTTCCGTCTGCGGGATAGTTCCTCCACGGCGCAGTGCAGCGCCCGCACGATCTCTCCTTTGTTGCACACGTGGTCATCCGGCAGCACCTCCCCCGTCAAGGGGTCAACACCGTCCGCCAAAACCGTCAGCAGTTCTTTTGCCCGTTGCACATCCATGATGCTTCACCTCTTCTTTATTTTTTAGACGGCTCTCCCACTCGGCTTCTTTGAAGCCGACCAGCACGAAGTCATTGCCCACCAGCAGCGGGCGCCTGACCAGCATCCCGTCTGCTGCAAGGAGCTTCAGCATCTCGTCCTCGTTCATGGTGGGGAGCTTATCCTTCAACGCCATGGATTTATAGAGGAGGCCACTTGTGTTGAAGAATTTCTTGAGCGGCAGCCCGCTGCGCCGATGCCACGCAGACAGCTCCTCATAAGTGGGATTTTCCATTTTGATGTCTCGGAATGTATAAGAAATGCCGTTCTCGTCCAGCCACTTCTGCGCCTTCTGGCAGGTGGTGCATTTGGGGTAGCAGATAAAAGTCATGGTGTTACGCTCCTGATAGTCTTTATGTAGTTGGTCGCCTCGCACTTACAATTCAGCCAGAACATACTCTTTCAGCACATCTCGCATGTTCACAACGAGGTCAATGGATTTATTCATAAGCTCCGGATAGTTTTCCTGATTTTTGAAATCCAATCCCTTGATATATGTGCAAATCAGAGAGGATTTTTTGTTGTCCAGCCTCTCCCATGACAGCGCCATTCCCATCGCCGCTTCTATTTCTGTCTTGTGCTGCTTCATATAGTCAAAGCGTTCCTTGCTGTCAGCAATCCACAGCCCAACTCTTATCTTATGCTCTTTGTTGACCAAGTCGATTGAAATTTGACATTCCGATGAACCAACTGCAACAGAATACCAATGATCCGTGGTCGCTTTACGCTTGTTAAAAGGCTTGCCGCGCTGCTCAAGAATATCGTTAAACTGCGTCCAAAACTCCAATCTGCAGCCCTGAGACTCGTTCATCCCCTTATCCTGTGAAATGCGTTTCACAATTTTTGCAAAATCGTTGGGTTGCTCAATAATCTTAAATTGCGGTGCAGGCTCTGAATCGCCTATCTTGTAGGCATGGATCTCTATCAAGAAAAAGGAAATGCTATCATCTGTGTGTTTGTTGAGCCACTCGATGGCGCTTGCGTGTTCATCACGCGCGGCAGCAACTACCCACACAACAACAGAAGCGTCAAGACCGGATGCATAGGTCAATATTTTCCCTAAGTGGTCATGGTTGGTCTGTTCAAGCTGATTTTCAATGAGCACGACTTTCCCTGTGATCTCATCTCTGCATAGAATATCGCAACGATAACTACCAACAAGCCTTTCTGTTTCAATATCCGTTAGCGACAAGTTAAGTACATTTCCAAGCTCTTGAATGTTCTCTTCCGCAGCAAGCCACTTTGAAAAATCATATTGTTCATGCAGTCAGACTTTTCTTATATCGACCTCGTGCAGTTTTCCAAGTTTCATTTTTCTTTTCCTTCCTTTACGTCTATGCCCCCAGCAAACTCTGGTCAAACGCGAACAGCGCCTCGTTGATCTTGAAAATGTCATAGTCCCGCTGCATGATGAAGTACTCGATGATGACGTCAAACTTGCTGCTGGGACTCAGGGCGTAGCCCGCGCGGGCAATGAGGTCGCGGGTCTCCGGCAGGCTCAGCTCCAGCGCGATGGCGAAGGCCACCGCCGTGGGCTTGGAGGGCTTGTAGTCCGGGTTGTTGCGGATCTTCGAGAACAGCTTGCGGTCTACGTTGGCCTTCTTGTAGACCTCTGCGTCCTTTTTTCCGCTGCGGTCGATGAGCCTCAACAGCGTCTCCGAAAATCCGGCGTCCAGATGCGCAAGCGCCTCGTCCAACCCAGAGGCCGCCATGGTCGCGTCCTCGTAGGCGGTCAGCATCCGGCTTTCGACGACGCCCATCCGGCGCGTCCGCTCCCGTCGAGAATCGGTGTGGGCATCCACATAGTGGTCGTCGATGTAGGCAGCGATGCCCGCGAACAGCTTGTTGCCGATCTGGTACGCTGCGCGGTCGAAAATGACAATGTACACCGTCATGTCGTTCTCTGCGAGGAATTCACTGATGGTGTCCACCGCCACGCGGAGCGTCTGATCCTTGGGATAGCCGAAAACACCGGAGGAGATCAGCGGAAAGGCGACCGTTTCGCAGCCGTGCTTCTTCGCCAGCGCAAGGCTTGAGCGATAGCAGGAGGCGAGTTGTTCCCGCTCACCGTACTTACCGCCGTTCCACACGGGGCCCACGGTGTGGATCACATATTTGCACGGCAGGCGGTACGCGCCGGTGATCTTGGCCTCGCCAGTCCGGCAGCCGCCCAGCGTCCGGCACTCTTGGAGCAGCTCCGGCCCCGCCGCACGGTGGATGCAGCCATCCACGCCGCCTCCGCCCAGCAGAGATTCCTTCGCCGCGTTGACGATGGCATCCACGCTCATTTTCGTAATATCGTTTCGAACGATGATAAGGGGCATGATACTCACCTCTGCGTAATCATTATTTAAATTCATTGTAGCAAAACAAAACCGATTTCACAATGGGTAAATCGTTTCAAGTGATCTTCTCTAAGGGCTTGGGACTATCCAAAAAATGAAAACAGGGCGTTTCAGCGGTCAGCCGGAACGCTCTGTTTTTCGGTGTGGGTACTCACCGGATTTGCTTGCTGCACTGCAAGAAAATCCCGGTCAACCCACGCCGTTTTTCGCAAGTGTAGCTACACTTGCTGTGCTTGCTCTTCCTCTAATAATCGCATTGGCTCGAACGTTTGTTCTTGTTATAATTAGGCTGAGAGATTAAAAAGTCTTGGAATGCAGCTGATTTTTATTGGCAAATGGCGGCATCGCCGCCTTAATTACCGATTTGCACAGGCGAACGAGCCTGTCAAGGACGCGCAGCGAGGCGAAGCCGATTTCTTGACAGGCACGGACGGCTGTGCGACCTAGCGAACTGCCTGTAATTCTCCTGTGAATCCCGGTACATTGCCCAATGGAATCCCGGAAATTGTCGTGATATACTGAATAACAATAGGTCATATCACGCACTTTGCTCCGGGAGATTCATGCGGCAATGCTCGGAAATCTGAATGAAAAGGAAGGTGCAAATGGATAACAAGAAACGTAACGTCCAAGTGGAACCGGACGGCAGCCGCAGTGCCCCCGTTCCTCTCTGGCAGGAGTTACCGCAGATCACGGTACGCCTGAAAGAAGGAAACACCATCTACCGCTTTACTGCCAGTTTTGACGGAACGCACGCCCTTCCTGAAAAGGCGGTGAAGCTGATCGACTCCGAGTGGAGTGTGTGATCGTGACCAACAGCAACCTTGTCTTGGCAGACTGTCCTCAGATGATGGAGGAATCTACTATGAAGCAGTCTGACAAAATTACCGCGCTGTATTGCCGCCTTTCCCGTGACGATGAATTACAGGGCGACAGTAACAGCATTGTGAATCAAAAAGCTTATCTCAGCCGATATGCAAAGGAACACAGCTTCCGCAATACGGAGTTCTTTGTAGATGACGGTTACACGGGCGCGAACTTTCAAAGACCGGATTGGCAACGCATGATGGCGCTGGTGGAAGACGGAAAGATCGGTACGATCATCACGAAGAACATGAGCCGCATCGGCCGAAATTATCTGGAAGTGGGGATGTATACCGAGATCACATTCCCACAGAATAACGTGCGGTTCATTGCCGTCAATAGTGGTGTGGACAGTGCCAACCAGCAAGACAATGAGTTCGTCCCGTTCGTCAACATTATCAACGAATACTACGTTCGGGACGGCAGCAAGAAGGTGCGTACCTCGCTCCGGCTCAAGGGAGAATCCGGCGAACACCTGACGACTATTCCGCCGTATGGCTACGTCAAAGACCCGGATAATTCAGAGCATTGGCTCGTCGATCCGGAAGCGGCACAGGTGGTCAAGCGCATCTTTTCCCTCTGCATGGACGGGAACGGTCCGACGCCGATTGCTCGGATGCTGAAAGAGGATCATGTGTTGACGCCCACCGTTTATCAGGACAGGCAAAAACGAAAAGCCCGCTGTGCTTTGCCGGAGAATCCATACAACTGGAACGGCAGTACCGTTGCTGCAATTCTGGAACGGATGGAGTATTGCGGGCATACTGTGAACTTCAAAACGCACCGGCAGTCCTACAAAATCAAGAAGACCATCGAGAATCCACCGGAGCAATGGAAGATATTCCGCAACACCCACGAAGCCATTGTGGATGAGGACACCTTTCAGTGGGTACAGGAACTGCGCCGCAACAAACGCAGACCGGCAAGAACGGGCAAGAGCAACCTCTTTTCTGGCGTTGCCTACTGCGCCGATTGCGGAGAAAAAATGTACTACTGCACCTCGCGGAACTTTGAAGAGCGACAGGATCATTTCGTCTGCTCTACCTCTCGCAAGAAGGGAAAAGACGTGTGCGGAACGCACTTCATCCGTGCGGTTGTTCCGGAAAAGGGCGTGCTGAAATTTCTGCAAATCCTGCTTTGGTATATCTCCGATTGCGAGGATCTGTTCCGCGATAAGCTGGGTGCAAAGCGCAAGGAGGACTTCAAGAAAGACCTCTCCGCAAAGCGCAGACAGCTCACGCAGGCACAGCGCAGGATGGAAGAGCTTGACCGTCTGTTCAAACGGCTCTATGAGGACAATATCTCCGGCAAAATCAACGATAGCCGATTTGAAAAGCTGTCTGTCGACTATGAAAATGAGCAAGCAGAGCTGACGGAGAAAATGCAGCTTTTGGAACAGGAGATTGCCCAGCAGGAGGAAGAAGCCGACAGCATTGAGCAGTTCATCCTCCGGGCGAAGAAATATCCCAACTTGCAGGAACTGACGCCCGCTGTGCTGCATGATCTTGTGAATAGGGTCTATGTTTCCGTACCGGATAAGAGCAGCGGGCATCGAGTGCAGGATGTGCATATCAGCCTTGCCTGCATTGGTTTCCTGCCGGAGAGCATCATTGCCGAAATGCTCACGCACGCATCAAAAAGCAGAACAGCGTGACTTCCGCCACGCTGTTCTCTCTAAACTTTATAAACCTTTCTTATGCGCCGCTACCTGCGGGGGCTGCTTTTTGTTATTATTTTACTGGGCCGTCTCTTCCTGCCTGCTCAACAGGATGCGGTCATTATCCAACCGGCGGCCCACATTTTTGGCGAACTGATCCAGCAGGCCGTCCACCGTGGTGTTGGCGCGCTCTTCCCCGCTGATATCCAGCACAATGTGGCCGGAATCCATCATCAGCGTGCGGTTGCCCAATTCCAGGGCGGCGTGCATGTTGTGGGTAATCATCAGGCAGGTGATGTGGTTTTCGGCCACAATTTTCTTGGTCAGCTCCAGCACCTTATCTGCGGTGGCGGGGTCCAGGGCCGCAGTGTGCTCGTCCAGCAACAGCAATTTGGGGGTAACCAGAGTGGCCATCAATAGGGTCAGCGCCTGGCGCTGGCCGCCGGAAAGCAGGCCGACCGGCTGTTTCATCCTGTTTTCCAGCCCCAAGCCCAGCTGGACCAGCCGATCAGTAAACAGTTCGCGGTCCGCCTTGGTAATGCGGGAAAACGGCGAAGTATGGGTGGAAGCGCGCAGATAGGCCAGGGCCAGATTTTCCTCAATGGTCATGTTGGGGGCAGTGCCTTTGAGCGGGTCCTGGAACAGGCGGCCAATCGCCTTGGAGCGGCGGAAATCCGGCTGGAAGGTCATATCCACCCCATCCAGCAGAATGCTGCCGGTATCCGGAATAAAGCTGCCTGCAATGGCATTGAACAAGGTGGATTTGCCCGCGCCGTTGGAACCCACAATGGTAGCGAACTCGCCGCTTTCCATATGCAGATTGATATCGGTCAGCGCTTTTTTCTCGTTCACCGTACCGGGGTTAAAGGTCATACTGACATGGTTCAGATCAAGCATGGGTCTTGCCCCCTTTCTGGCTGACGGCACGGCGGCGGCGCAGCGCAAGGTTCTTTTTCAGGGCCGGGGCCGCAATGGCCAGCGCCACAATGACGGCAGAAATCAGCTTCAGGCACTCGCTGGGAACATTGGCACGCAGGGCCAACGCAATGATAAAGCGGTAGATCACGCTGCCCGCCACAGCCGCAGCCGCTTTGACCCACATACCGCCGCGGCCAAACAGCGTTTCGCCAATAATCAGCGAAGCCAGACCGATGACCACCATGCCAGTGCCCAGGTTGATATCGGCGGATTTCTGGTACTGAGCCAGAACCGCGCCGGAAAGCGAGGTCATGGCGTTGGAAACGCAAAGGCCCACCGTGATGGTGAACGCCGTGTTGATGGAGGAAGCGCGCACCATATCCGGGTTATCGCCGGTAGCGCGGATGGAAAGACCAAGCCGGGTGCCAAGGAATAAAATCAGCAGCGCGCAGGCCACGACTGTGACCGTGACGGCAACAATGAGTTTATAGGGAGATTTTTCGCCAAACAGGGCGCGGGCCATAGTGAACACTGTCTCAGTTTTCAGCATGGGAACGTTGGAAGAAAAGCCCATGATGGCAAGGTTTACGGTGTAAAGCCCGGTATTGGTAATAATACCCGCCAAAATGGACGGCACGCCCAGGTGGGTTTGCAGGAACGCGGTGACATACCCGGCGCAGGCACCGGCCAGCATGGCCAGCACAAAACCAAGGAACGGATGCCCCGCCACTGCGGCGGTAGCCGACACGGCACAGCCAAGGGTGAACGCGCCATCGGTGGTCATATCGGCAATATTCAGCACACGGAAGCTCAAAAACAGTGCCATGGCCACAAGGGCGTAAATAAAGCCCAGCTCCAATGCGCTTTGCACAATGGCAAGGGTAAACATAAGCGTTGCTCCTTTGCGTATAAATAATAAGTAATAAAGAATAATGAATAATGGCTGTACGCCGCCCGCGGCGGCGTTTTTAATCAGGTATGCAGCTCCGGCGGGCGTTTTCGCTTGCCGGAGCTGCATTTCCTGCTTTATTGTGGTACCGCAGGCACCACACCTGCATTATTCTTTTTTCATTATTCTCTATTCATTTTATCACTGCTGGGTGGTAACTTCCACAACCTGGCTGGCCATATCGCTGAAAGCGGCGTAATCAATGCCCAGAGCGGCGGCAGTTTCGGTGTTGACGGTGATGATGCCGCCATCCATTACATGGTATTCAGGAACGTTGCCGCTTTCCAGGATATCCAGCACCATATCAGCGGTGTAGGTGCCAAGTTCGGTATAGTTGACTCCGCAGGTTGCAAAGGCACCGGCGGTAACAAAGCTGTCGGCACCGGTGTAGAACGGGATACCCGCTTCAGTCAGCGTCTCGGAAACAGCAGCTGCGGCGGCCATAACCACGTTATCGGTCGGGGTAAACACAGCATCAGCCTTGCCCACCATATTGGCGGCGGCGCTCATGACTTCATCGTTGGTGTTGCCGGTGCCTTCCACATAAGCAATGCCCTTTTCATCCAGGTAAGCCTTTGCTTCGGCAATGGGGGTGGTGGAATTGGCTTCGGAATTGGAGTACAGCAAGCCAACAGTCTTGACATCCGGGTTGATTGCCAGCATCATATCCAGGATGAACTGGGTGTTCAGCGCGTCAGAAGTACCGGTGACATAATCCAGGCCGGTGAGGTCTGCAGCGGCAGGGTCGCTGATAGCGGCGTACACAACAGGAATCTGATCTTCGGCGCAGGCATTGGCCATACACTGAGCTGCCAGGGTGGCAATGGGCACCACCGCATCATATCCATCGGAAACCACCTGGGTGCCGATCTGGTTCAGCGTGGTAGCGTCGTTCTGGCCGTTAAAATCTTTGTACTCAATGGTAATGCCCTTTTCGGCGGCTTTGGCGTCCAGCTCTGCTTCCACAGCGGTGCGGATCTCATCCAGGCTGGCGTGGTCCAGCTGCTGGACCACCGCAATTTTGTAAGACTTTGCGGTATCATCTGCGGCAGCAGCTTCGCTGCTGGAAGCTGCAGCGGTATCGGCGCTGGAGGCAGCGGTAGAAGTGGTGGCGGCGGTGGAACCGCAGGCGGCGAGGGTGGCGAGCATAGCGGCGGCGGACAGAACAGCAACAAACTTTTTCATGGTAAAAGCTCCTTTTTATCATTCACATTTAAGGTGTATCGGCGGTTTGTTCCCGGCAGTGCCGGGGCGGGCAATCAGTTTGCCCGGCGCCATCGCTCCCGCATGGTGGTAATGCTTTGCTTTTTCATGGTGTTACTCCTGTTTGTGGTCTGTGCCGGGTATAACAAAAGCCCTTGCACAGAAATAGCTTTCTGTGCAAGGGCAGATCAATCAAATAATCTGTGGTGCCACCTTGCTTGCTGTGCCATAAACTGCACAGCCGCTCTGCGGAGAACTAACATTCCCCTGCCCTGTAACGGAGGCTTCCGTCAACGGATACTCAGCCCAGCTTTTCCCCGTGCCCTCGGCGAACCATTTATCCACTCCGCTTACCACCCCGTTCCCAGCATCGGGGGCTCTCTGTGCGTGCGCCTGTGGTTTTACTTTCGCTTCATTGGTTTAAAGTATTTATAGCACAAAGGCGCGGCCTTGTCAACGGGGAATTTTAATTTTCTGTGTCAAAAAGTACAATCAGTTTTTGGCAATAATCCATAAGCGGCTTTTCTTCGGCCTGCACTTCGGGCTTGATCAGGCCGTTCTGCTCGGTGTAAGGGGTGTCCTCGTTGTCCAGCGCCAGGAACAAATCCGCCCCTGTGGCAATAAATTCTTTGCCCGCAGCTTCCGCCAGCGCGTTCAGGTCGTAATAGTCGTTCTCGGCATCATCGCCCAGCAGGCCGTTGCTGCCGCGCTGGGTATAGATCGTCAGCATGGAGCAGACTTCGCCCTGCACGGGGGAGCCTTCGCCGTTCAGCAGCATGCCGAAACGGCTGTAGTTGGCAATATAATTGCCGTCCTTCCAGGCACTCTGGGTCACATGGCCGTTGCTCAGCTGGCCAAAGAATTTATCGTCCGGGTGCTGGCGCAGCACAAAGTTCATGTTGTCCATCATGGCAAGGTCGTCGCGGTCCAGCCTGCCCTTATAGGTGGTGTTCACCTGCAGGTTGGCATACAGCTGCTGTACCTGGGCATAGGCATCGCCAAAATAGTCTGCCATCGCATCGGGCTGTTCCTCCATAGCGGTCTTGAACAGCTGCAGGGCAGTCGTCATATCCTCATCCCGCAGGGCCTGCACAAAGTCCGCAATGCTCTCTGCCGGTTCGATCTCCGTATCTGCCAAAGCCAGCAGGCCATACATCGAAACTACGGTATTGCGCTCGGTGCCCAGCCCTGCCACATGGATAGTGCCGCCCTGCTGGCGGTTATACTGGTACAGCCAGCGCCAGTATTCGGCTTCCGCATCCGCACAGCTGCCCTGCAGCTTCAGGTAGTGGTTCAGCCAGTTTTCATCGCCCGTGCGCAGGTACTGCTCCAGCACCTGGGTTTCGCCCACGCCGGTTTCCACCAGCTGAACATTCACCCCCTGCTGTTCGTGCAGGTACTGGAACAGCGCCTTGCGCATGGCAGTGTTCTGCGGCTGTCCGCGGGTCTCTCCGGCCAGAAACACGCGGTAATCCGCATTACCAAAATCGGCATCTTCCAGCGGGTAATCCCAGTAAATGGGTGTCGTGTTGTCTTTCAGGTAGGTGTGGACGGTGTCATTCTTTTTGCTCTGCACTTCCACGGTTTCGGGCACAGCGGTTTCCTCACCGTCAGCCGTTTCCGGGGTAGCGGTACCGGTGGCAATGGCTTCCTCTGCCGTCATATCAGTATACAAAAAGTTCTGCAAAACCGCAATGTTGGCAGCCCAATCAGGATCCATCATGGGGCGGTCATCCATGCCGTTGCGCACGCCATAGGTGCCCTGCACCGGCATGGTCATCTGGTCTGCTGTCACGCCCAAAAAGCTCGGCAGCTGCACCATCAAGGCAGCGATCTCAGTTTTTGTAAAGTTGGTCTGCACCACCGGCAGGGCGGTGTCCAGCAGGTCGTTCAGCTCGGTGACCGAAGCGCTCTTGATCCGGTCCAGCACCGCCTGGATGACGGTGCGCTGGCGGGCCACGCGGTGCCAGTCATCATCAATAGCGCGCAGGCGGGCATACTGCAATGCGGTATAGCCGTCAAAGTGGTTCCAGCCTGGTTCCACCTTCTTGACGATCAGCATCGAGTTGGAGGGGACCTCCCAGTTCAGCGCCTTGGCTTCGTCCTCAGTCAGGTTCAGGTCGATGCCGCCCACGGCATCCACAATCTGAACAAAGGAGTTAAAATTGAACCGCACATAGTGGTCCACCTGCACGTTGAAGCAGTCTTCCACCGTATCCATCGTCAGGCGGACACCGCCGTAACGGAAGGTGTGGGTGATCCAGTCGTACTGGCCCTCGTACCCATCCAGCAGAATCGGCACACCGGTGCCGCGCTCAATGGAAACCAGTTTGATAGTATCGTCCTTGATGTTCAGGGAGCACAGAATTAAACTGTCCGCGCGGGCATCGGAGCTGAACTCCGTGGTGGCTTTTGTTCCGTCCAGCTCGTTCAGATGGGTAAATGCATCCCAGTCGTTCACGGCATCGGTGCGTTCATCAGTGCTGACCAACAAGATGTTCAGCACATCTTCGTCCGCAAAGGGGCTGCCCTCCGGCATCTCCATTTCATCATTTGTGGCCTGGGTCAGGCCGGTGGTATCCAGGTCCTGGTCCTCCTCGGCATCAACGGTGCCAACGCTGTCCACCGTGCCGTCATCGTAATGAATCAGATCCAACTTGCCGTTAATGTACAGCACCGCCAGCAGCACCAGCACCGCCAGCGCCGCAGCAAACACCGCCAGCAGTTTCAGCCACAGGGGACGTTTCTTTTTGTCCGGCGTTTCTGGTGCTGTGGTTTGTTCGTTTTCAGTTCCCGGCTGGGCCGCATCCGCGGCCGGTTCGCTTTCCGGCTGCGTCTGCTCCGGCTGGGCCTGCTGCTCCGGGGCAGCAGACTGCATCTTGTTTTCTTCGTCCTTCATAACTACTTTCACCCTTGTTGTTTTTGGCCGCGCAAACGCCGCAGGCCCGCCCGTATCCCACAGGAATAATAGAGAAAAGCCAGCCCCGCAAAAATGCTGACCGTTAAACTGCGCCAGGTAAACCACCCGTGCTGGATGGAATGGGTGCGCAGCAGCGCCAGCCACACCGGTGCCATCAGGGCGGTAAGGCCAATGGGCAGCGCGCGCAGCAAAGCTTCCTTATTGCGCAGGCAAAGCAAAAACGCCGCAATGCACAAAATAACCACCAGCACCACCGGCCACAACAGCCCGCGCTGGCTTAATGTATCCCCCACAAAGCGGAAGATGTTCCCCCAGCTCAGCTCCATGCCGTGCCAGGTATCCGCCGTGGTGCGCACCCCGGCCTGGTGGATGGCATCGCCGATGATATCCTGCCCGGTAATCAGGGTGGCCAGCACCCATTTCAGGCCCCAGCACATGGCATAGCCTGCCCCCCAGCACAAGCTGCCGCCGATGACCGGCAGACACTGCCTGGCACCGGATGCCGCCCGCTGCGGCAGGCAGCACAGCCACACCGCCACCGGCAGCCCCAGCGTGATGATGGGGGTGACCAGCAAATCACAGAACGCCGTACAGGTACCCAGCACCACCAGGGCAATGCTCAGCTGCCCGGCACGGCGCGGCCTGGCCAGCACCCACGCGCAGCCCGCATACGCAATACAGAAAGTGGTAAAATACTGCACCTGATGCGGCACCCAGAACACGGTAACCGCCAGCTGGCTGACGGCAAACCACACCATGGCCCGCAGCCCACACTGCCGCCGCAGCTGCCACAAAATAACCGCCAGCAGCGCAAACAGCACCAAATACTGCACCACGCGCACACCGGTGATGGACATAACGCAGAGCAGCGGCCGCAGCCAGATCAGGTAGCCGTGCCAGTACCGCGCATAGGAGAACGGCACCAGCTGCACTGCCTTTTGGGCACCGGTGGCCAGCGGAATGGTGCGCTCGCAATAGACAGCAAGGTCACCGGCCATCGTTTCAAAGTTATCCACGTTATAGGCCGTTGCGGTCATCATGGCGGTCAAGGGATCCTGCTCGCCCATGGCGGCCGCTTCAAACAGCATGATGGTATCGGTATAGTTATCCATCTGGAACAGCTTAAAGCCGAAATATTCAGGGTAAAGCCCCTCCTGCTGGATGGTTTGGGCTGAATCATACACATGTTCCAGCACCGGCTGGGCCGGCAGCGCGCACGCCCCCAGCAGCAGCACAAACAGCACTGCCACCGTGGCTGCAAACGCCGCCAGCAGCTGCAGGGGCGTGGTGTGCCGCACCGTTGGGTTTGTTTTGATTTCCTGCATAGCATTCCTTTTCTTTTGGGAAGATTGCAAAAAAGTTACAAATCTTTTTTGGTTATTATACCGTATTATTCCGCCAGTTTCAATAGCGCAGAACTGCCGAAAGTTGTGAAATCCCCATCACAAAATTTGCACATTCCCGTTACCGGGCGTCCGCCTGGCGCGAAACGGAGAGCACAATGCCCATTTCGCCCAGCAGCATCATCAAACTGGTACCGCCGGAAGAAAAAAACGGCAGGCTGATGCCGGTGTTGGGGATGGTGTTGGTAACAACGGCAATGTTCAGCACCGCCTGCAGCACCACCTGCACCACAAAGCCAACGGCCAGCAGCGCACCGAATTTATCCCGCGCGCGCACTGCAATGGACATGCCGCGCAAAAACAGCAGCAGGAACAGCACCACCGTCAGAGCCGCGCCCACAAAGCCAAGTTCTTCACACAGAATCGAAAAGATAAAGTCGTTCTGCGGTTCCGGCACATAGAGGTATTTCTGGCGGCTGTTGCCCAGCCCCAGCCCGGCCGCGCCGCCAGATGCAATGGCGTACAGGCTTTGGATGGTCTGGTGGCCTTCGCCCAGCGGATCGGCAAAGGGGTCCCGCCAGGAGGACAGCCGCCCCATGGCATAGGGCACCAGCTCCGGCAGCAGCACCACCGCCGCCGCAATGGCCCCGGCCCCGGCAATGCCTGCCAGGGCAAACCACTTTAAGCCCGTGCCGCCCACAAACATCAGCACCGCGCCGATGCCCAAAATCAGTAGCGTGCCGGACAGATGCGGCTCCAGCAGCATCAGCACCGTAACCGCCCCCAGGATAACCATAAAGGGCAGCACCCCGGTTGCAAAGGTCTGCATCCTGTCATGGTTGAGGGAGATGATGTGGGCAAACACCAGCACTACCGCAAACTTGGCGATCTCGCTGGGCTGCAAGGTGCCCAGCCCCGGCAGCACGATCCACCGCTTGCAGCCGTTATATTCCGGCATGAACAGCACGATTGCCAGCAACGCCAGCGATACCCCCATGATTGGCCACGCCAGTTTGTGCCAGATGTGGTAATCCACCAGACTGGCCGCGTACATGGCCGCCGCACCAAACGCCGCAAACAACAGCTGGGGGCGGATGTAGGTATAAGCATCCCCGCGCCGGTACAGCGCCACCGCATACCCGGCTGAAAACAGCATCACCAAACCATAGCACACCAGCAGCATCAAAATGATCAAAAACCAGATATCCGGTGCCGGCTGCCCGGCCAGCCGCTTTTTGATGACCGTACGGGCCAGTGCCGCTTCTTCTTTCAATCCAAAAACCCCCTTCCCCATCCAGCTTGCAGCGGTTTATTCCGCCACACCCTAGTATATGTACGGGAACGGGGGCTTAATCATTCCTGGGTATATCCAAGGCAACACCGCACAATTCCCGCCTTACGGCTTAAGCACCGCTTCGGCGGCTGCGGCACGGCATCTGCGTTGCCAAAATGCTCGATAATGTCGGGTTGCGGTACCCGCATCGTGCTTCGGGGGCAAAAGCCCCTCGCACTCTGCGACCGCTGCCCCTGCTTCGGTTCGCTGTTTCCGCCACTGGCGGCGCTCACCTTTGCAGCATCCAGTATTATCTGCGCTTTTGGCTTAGCATCTGCCGCACCTCGCTCGTCGTATCGGCACTTAGAATTATGCGGTATTGCCCCAAGCTTACTGGGCCTGATCCGGCAACAGAACAGCGGTCACACAGACAAACGTGCCGTTTGTGCCGCCGGTGCTCATCAGGGTCAGGAAGGTTTCCTTATCACCGGGGGTATTGCCGGTATCAAACAGGCTGCGTTCCTTAATGCTCTGGCTGAACTCCGCATAGCTGTAATAATCCGAAAGTTCCCCATAGCTGGCGGGGGTAAAGGCATTCTCGGTGTCTGCGGCATCGGTATTATACACTGCCACAGCACGGAAATGGTAGGTCACATCACTCAGGTACAGGGTGAACTCGGCATTCTGGCTGAAGTTTGTCTGGTCCGTCAGGCTTGCCAGCGAGGCATCCGCGCAGGAAAGCACCGTGTTGGACGGCATGGAAGCGTTCAGGTAGTTGGTGCCGCTGATGGCAGCGCCATCGCCCGGCTGGGAGCCGCTGTATACCAGCTGGCCGTTCTGGCCGGGGAACGCAAGATAACCGATAATTTCTTCGTTTTCTGCCGCAGCGGATTTCAAATATGCCTGCGCCTGGGTATCAAACTGCTCTGTGCCGTAATTTTTATAGGCAGGGGCTTTCACGGTGCATCCACGGGTCAGCCCCAGCAGCACCGCAGCACCCACCAGAACCAGCAGGGCAATAACAGCCACTGCGGCAATCGCTTTGCGGCGGTGGCGGCGCTCGGCACGCTCGATCATGGCAAGGCTGCGGTTGTGGATGGCATCCTGTTTGGGTTCCTGCTTTGCTGCCAGGGGGCGCGGCACTGCCGGTTTGGCTTTGCTGCGGCCAGGGAAGGTAATGGTGGGCTCTTCGTCCTCCCCGTCATCCTCATCGTCTTCAAACAACTGGCTGGCGGCGCGCTGGAATTCATCGGTGCTGCGCGGCGGGGCTTTTTCGTCCGCCTTGCGGGCTGCTTCCAGCGCGGCGGGGTCCAACCCTGCCGAAAAATCCGGGATATCATCATCCAGGATAGAAGCTTTTGGTTTCGGCAGGTTGGCGGGCGGTTCCGGCTCCGGCAGGGGTTCCGGCTGCGGTGCAGCGGGCGGTTCCGGGTTGGGCTGCTCCTGCTGCTTTGCTGCCTGCTGGGCCGCCATGGCCTGCTCCAAATCTGCACGGGAAATTTTGATGGTGCGGGTGGCACACAGTTCCAGG
>ENA-OROL01001612-OROL01001612.1-human-gut-metagenome-genome-assembly--contig:-NODE-1612-length-17877-cov-2.523510_pt1 | contig 17877 bp, 10 predicted proteins | sample MGYA00242128_ERZ509048 | MGnify/ENA primary metagenome ERZ509048 (study PRJEB26280, sample SAMEA2338750) | human gut metagenome | biome: human gut; feature: human-associated habitat; material: faeces...
GCTACGGGAATCGGCGGTTTGCCAAGAGGTCGTATAATTGAAATTTACGGTCCTGAATCAAGCGGTAAAACTACCCTTGCACTTCATTGTATTGCTGAGGCTCAAAAGCTTGGCGGCGACGCTGCATTTGTTGACGCAGAACACGCACTTGACCCTGTTTATGCCGCTAATTTGGGTGTAGATGTTGATTCTCTTATTGTATCTCAGCCTGATTTCGGTGAGCAGGCACTTGAAATTACAGAACAACTCGTAAGCAGCGGTGCGGTTGATATTGTTGTTGTTGACTCTGTTGCAGCACTTGTTCCAAAGAGTGAAATTGAGGGCGATATGGGTGACAGCCATGTGGGTCAGCACGCAAGGCTTATGTCGCAGGCATTAAGGATTCTTGCCGGTACTATTAATAAAACAAATTGTATAGTTATTTTCATTAACCAACTTCGTGAAAAAATCGGTGTTATGTATGGTAATCCTGAGGTTACTACCGGCGGACGTGCGCTTAAATTTTATTCATCAATGCGTATTGATGTAAGAAAAATTGAACAGTTAAAGGGCGCAGGAAGTGAATTTATCGGTTCTCGTACTCGTGCTAAGATTGTTAAAAATAAGGTTGCGCCTCCTTTCAAGAGTGCTGAATTTGATATTATGTATGGAGAAGGCATTAGCAAGGTTGGCGAAATTCTTGATATGGCTGTTCAGTATGATATTGTTCACAAGGGCGGCTCGTGGTTCTCTTACGGTGACCGCAGGCTCGGTCAGGGCAGAGATAATGTTAAAGAAATTATTAAAAATGAACCTGAACTTGCTGCTGAACTTGAGCAGAAGATTAAGGATAAAATTGCCGAGGATATCGAAAAAGCAAAGGAAGAACGTGTAGCAAAGGCTAATGCCTCTAAGCCTGCACCGAAGCCTGAAAAAAAGATTACACGTGAGGAAGCACTTGCTAAAATCAACATTATGGTTGAGGATGATGAGGACTGATGATTTTAACTCATCAAAAAGGCAGAGGAACTAAGGTCCATCTGTTTCTTGACGGGGAATATGCCGCCACTACTGATGAAAACTGTTGGCTTGATAATTATATTTCAAATGGAGCAGATATTGATGATGAGCAGTGGCAGGCTCTTCTTGTTAAAATAAATTACAAAAAAGCGTTAAATAAATGTGCCGACTATTTATCAAGGCGTGATTATTCCGTTAAAGAGCTTAAAACAAAGCTTTTAAAATCCGTTGATGAGGTAAGTGCTCAAAAAGCAGTTGACAGATATATCGAAGCAGGGTATCTTGATGACGAAAAGTATTGTCAAAGGCTTATTGAATATTTACTTGAGGTAAAAAAGTTTTCAACAGCTAATATTAAGCAAGAGTGCTTTAAGCGTGGTATCAACAGGGAGATTGTTGATGAAAAACTGTCAATTATTGAAATTGATAACATTTCAACAATTATCAAACTTATTAAATCAAAGTATGCCACAAAGCTTAATCAGGAAAACGGGAAAGAAAAGGTAATCGCCGCACTTCAAAGAAAAGGTTTTTACTATTCGGATATTAAATCGGCATTTTACAGGATAGAAGAATATGACGAATAAAGTAGGTATGATTTCACTTGGCTGTCCTAAAAATCAGGTCGACGGTGAAGTAATGCTTGAAAAATTAAATAAAAGTGGTTTTGAAATAGCGCAAAGCATTGAAGACAGCGATGTTATGATTATTAACACCTGCGGCTTTATTGAAGATGCTAAACGTGAGGCTATTGAAACTATTTTAGAAGTTGCCGAATATAAAAAGGCAGGGATTATCAGTGCTATTGTTGTTACAGGGTGCCTTGCCGAAAGATATCAGGATGAAATCATTAAAGAAATTCCCGAAGTTGATTCGGTAATAGGTATCGGTGCTGATAATGATATTGTTAAAGTTTGTCACAAGGCTTTGCTCGGAGTAAGAACAAGCTTTTACCCTGATAAAAAGTATCTTTTGCTTGAGGGTGACAGAATGCTTTCTACACCTAAGCATTGGGCTTATTTAAAAATAAGCGACGGCTGCGACAACAGATGCTCTTATTGTGCAATTCCGCTAATACGTGGCGGTTATATAGAGCGCCCTATGGAGAATATTATTAGGGAAGCGCAAAATCTTGCCGCAAAGGGAATTAAAGAACTTATAATTATTGCACAGGATACCACAAAATACGGCTTAAAGCTTTACGGTGAATATCGTCTTGCAAGTCTTTTAAAGGAACTTGTTAAGATAGACGGCATTGAGTGGATTAGGCTTTATTATTGCTATCCTGACAGAGTTACCGACGAGCTTATTGACGTAATTGCAAGTGAGGAAAAAATTTGCCCATATATTGATATTCCACTTCAACATTGTAATAAAAATATATTAAAAGCTATGCACAGAACAGGCTCTTATGAGCAACTTAAAGACCTTCTGTTCAAAATGAAGGAAAAAATTCCCAATCTTGCACTTCGTACAACATTTATGGTTGGATTTCCCGGTGAAAGTGACGAGCATTTTGAGGAACTATGCAGATTTATTAAGGAAATTAAATTTGACAAAATGGGTTGCTTCACATATTCTGCCGAGGAGGATACTCCTGCCGCCGAATACGATAATCAAATTGATGAGGAAGTTAAAAAGAGACGTGCCGACGTTTTGATGGATATTCAGTATTCAATCAGCGAGCAACTTAACAAAGCGAGGGTAGGCAATACATATAAGGTTATTGTTGATTCGTTTGACGACGGTATGTATAACGGCAGAGCTTATTTTGATTCTCCCGAGATTGACAGCGGAATAATATTTAAGAGTAATGATAAGCTTGAAATCGGCGAGTTCGTAAATGTTAAAATTACAGGCTGTGACGGCTATGATTTGATTGGAGAAAAAGTATGAATTTACCAAACAAAATAACAGTGTTTCGTTTTTGCTGTATTCCTTTTTTAATGGCATTTTCACTTATAGAATTTAAATACCATTGGGTTGCGGCACTTCTTGTATATTTCGTTGCATGTATGAGTGACAAGGCTGACGGAATTATTGCAAGAAAAAAAGGTCTTGTAACTGATTTTGGTAAGGTTATGGACCCTCTTTCAGATAAAACTCTCGTTTTTGCCGCTTATCTTGTATTTATCAAAATGGGTTGGCATACAGAACTTTGTATCCTTCTTATGCTTGCAAGGGAATTTCTCGTTGCAGGAATAAGAATGCTTGCCGCCGCAAACGGTGAGGTTATCGCCGCAAACGGTTTTGGTAAGTGCAAAACGTTTCTTCAAATGTCAACAACAGGTATGACTTTCCTTCTTCTTGCAATCGGTGAGGGTGCGGCTGATATCACAACTACGACTCCTTGGCTCAATGTTTATTGTGCTATTGCATTTTGGGTTGTAAGCGTTGTTGCGGTTTTAAGCGGTCTTATTTACGCTAAAGACGGTTGGCATTTAATAAAAACAAAATAATTGTTGCAAATTTTAAAAAAATATATATAATAATAGTAGAAATAATTGTTTAATATTAAAAGCTGTGATGCAGAGAAGTAAGCAGTTAATTATTTATTCAGAGAATGAGCCGTTTTGCTGTGAGGCTTTATAAATAATCTGCTAAAATGCACTGCGGAGTTGCTTAAAGGAATTTAGTATTTTAAGCCGTTTTGCCACGTTATAGGCATAAGCTGTATATTTTGCAGCCTGAGTATAAACAAGAGTGGAACCGCAGTATTTTATTGCCTCTGTCAATTTGACAGGGGCTTTTGTTTTTATTATATTGAAATCTGTAAGGGAGATATATTATATGTTTGACTCATTTAAAGAGGATATTAAAAGCTTTATGGAGCACGATCCGGCGGCGAGAAGTCCTATTGAAATAGTGCTTCTTTACCCCGGATTTAAGGCGCTTCAAAGCCATAAAAGAGCAAAGTGGTTTTTAAATCATAATATGCCTTTTATAGCAAGATATATCAGTCAGCGTTCAGCGCATAAAACAGGTATCGAAATTCATCCCGGTGCTACAATCGGCAGAAGAGTTTGCATTGATCACGGTAACGGTATTGTTATCGGCGAAACAACTGAAATCGGCGATGACGTTATGATTTATCAGGGTGTAACACTTGGCGGTACCGGCAAGGATGTCGGCAAACGTCACCCAACTATTGAAAGCGGCGTTATGATAGGCTCCGGCGCTAAAGTTTTAGGACCTATTACTATCGGCAGAAATGCTAAAGTCGCCGCAGGTGCAGTCGTTGTTAAGGATGTTGAACCTAATTGTACTGTTGTCGGCGTTCCGGGTGAGGTAGTTAGGATTGACGGCGAAAGGGTAGATGACCTTGACCAAATCAATATTCCTGATCCGCTAATGAATTTGATTAGAGAAAATCAGGCTGAAATTAAAAAGCTTAAAGAAGAAATTGAAAAATTAAAGGAGCAAAAATAATGAAGATTTATAATACAATGACTCGTCAAAAGGAAGAGTTTGTTCCAAATGACCCTAAGGAAGTTAAAATTTATGCTTGCGGACCGACTGTATATAATTATATTCATATCGGTAACGCTCGTCCGCTTTGTGTTTTTGACGTTTTAAGAAGATACCTTGAATACAGAGGATACAATGTAAAATTTGTTCAAAACTTTACCGATGTTGACGACAAGATTATTAAACGTGCAAATGAAGAGGGCAGTACCTTTGAGGAAATTTCTAAAAAGTACATTGAAGAATTTTGGATTGATGCTAACGGATTGAATTTCAAAAAAGCAACAGTTCACCCAAAGGCAACGGAGAATATTGATGAGATTATTAATATAATCAAAACTCTTGAAGAAAAAGGTTACGCTTATTCAGTTGACGGCGACGTTTATTTCAGAACTCTTAAATTTAAGGACTACGGCAAATTAAGCCATCAGCCTATTGAGGATTTACAGTCGGGCGCAAGAATTGCTATCGGAGAGAAAAAGGAAAATCCTCTTGATTTCGCTCTTTGGAAAGCTGCAAAAGAGGGTGAGCCTTATTGGCAGTCGCCTTGGGGTAAGGGCAGACCGGGCTGGCATATTGAATGTTCTGCTATGAATAAAAGATATTTAGGCGATACAATTGATATTCATTGCGGCGGTCAGGACCTTATTTTCCCTCATCACGAAAATGAAATTGCGCAAAGCGAGTGTGCAAACGGTTGCACTTTTTCAAAATATTGGATGCACAACGGCTATATCAATGTTGATAACGTCAAAATGAGTAAATCACTCGGCAATTTCAAAACAGTTCGTGAAATTGCCAATGTTTACGGTTATGAAGTTATCAGATACTTTCTTGTTTCATCTCATTATCGTTCACCTATTAATTATAGCCTTGAAATAATTGAACAGTGCAAAAGCGCTCTTGAAAGACTTTATACTTGCCGTGAAAGCCTTGATTTTGCTATTAAAAACGCTAAAGACATAGCTGACGATACTGAGCTTATCGACCGCATAAACAGCCGCAGAGAGCAATTTATTGAGGCTATGGACGATGACCTTAATACTGCCGACGGCGTTGCGGCAATCTTTGACCTTGTTAAGGATATTAATATATCTATTCTTGATAAGGAAGTTTCTAAAAATGTTTGTCAAACAGCCGCTGATGTGTTTGACGAACTTTGCGATGTGCTTGGTATTCTTTATAACAGAAAGAGCAACGACGTTGACGCTGATATTGAAGCGCTTATTGAAGAACGTCAGACGGCAAGAGCTAATAAAGATTGGGCAACGGCTGACCGTATTCGTGACGAGCTTAAAGCTAAGGGCATCATTTTAAAGGATACACCGCAGGGTGTTACTTGGACTAAGGAATAATAATTAATCGGGCAGGGGACTTTGGTTTTCCTGCCTTTTTTAGTGAGGAATATTTGATGGTTGATAAAAGAAAATTTAAGGATATTAATGTATCTCTTTTAGGTTTGGGCACTATGCGACTGCCGTGCGAAACCGAGCAAAAAAGAGAATCAAACCGTAATATTGATTATGATAAGGCGCAAAGTCTTGTCGATTTAGCATATAAAAACGGAGTGAACTATTTTGATACCGCATATATGTATCATTGTGGTAAAAGCGAAGCATTTATAGGTTATGCGTTAAATAAATATCCGAGAGATACATATTTTATTGCCGATAAGCTACCTATTTGGCTGTGTGATACTAAAGAGGATATGAAGCGTGTGTTTGAGAAACAGCTTGAGCGAACCGGTATGGATTATTTTGATTTTTATCTTCTTCATTCTCTTGATAATGAAAATTTTGAAAAATGCGAAAAATTCTACGCTTATGATTTTTTAAAGAAAATGCAAAAAGAGGGTAAGATTAAATATATCGGCTTTTCGTTTCACGGAACGGTTGACGATTTAAGAAATATAGTATCTGCTCATAAATGGGATTTTGCTCAAATTCAAATGAATTATCTTGATTGGGAAAATCAAAATGCAAAGATGCAATACCAAATACTTGAAGATGCAGGTATTCCCACAATCGTTATGGAGCCTGTAAGGGGCGGTAAGCTTGCTTTGGTTAATGACGAGATATCGGATATGTTTAAATCTTTAAAGCCTGATAACAGCCCTGCCTCGTGGGCTATGAGCTTTGTTGCAAGCCATAAAAATATAATCACAATTTTAAGCGGAATGAACAGTGCAGAGCAAATGCTTGATAATCTTTCTACTTTAACTGATTTTAAGCCGTTTACTGATATTGAATATTCCCTTTGCGAAAAGGCAGCCACAATTATTAACAAAAGCGAGGTTATTTCCTGCACGGGCTGTGACTATTGCCAACCTTGCCCAAAGGGTATTAAAATCAGTTCGTTTTTCTCTCTTTATAACAGCGTCGTTTCAGGTGAAATTGACATCAATTCTGGCAGAGATAAATATAACTCTTATAAAGTCAATCCGGCAGCCTGCGCTTGGTGCAATAAATGCAAAAATCATTGCCCGCAGTCAATCAGCGTTCCCGATGTATTAGAGGGTAAGGTAGTCAAACTTTTTATGCAGTGAATTGATTATCGTTAAATTCAAAAAGGCTTTATATTGTCAATATCGCAATATGTATTGCTAATGTCTTAATATTATGTTAATATTTACTTAATGAATATATTAGGGGAAGTTTGTATGAAAAAGAGGCTGAGCGTTTTACTGTCGATTATAATTGTTTTATCTATATGTGCGCCGATTACAAGCGTTATGGCAGAAGAAGCAAGAAAGCAAAGTGTATTAAAAACAGGCAAAGAAATTGCCGCACTGTGCAGTGAATATGACAATTACAATGAATTAGACAGTACAGATGAACAAACTATCAATACAAGATTGATAGTTAAGTCCGATGATAAAATTGAAGAATATGATGCTATCGACAGTGTTTATGGTTTTGGTTATGCCTTTTTGCAGTATGCAGATGATGAATCAGCAGAATTTGCGAAAACACAATATGAAAATGCAGGTTATACAGCAGATTATGATAGTGTTATTACCACTTCTTCTACCTCTATAGGTTCCAGTGGTAACTGGAGTGATGAATGGGCATACGAAGAAACGGATGCAGTTTCTGCTCTTGATTATTATAAATTAAGGGCTAAACTCAATATAAATATTGCTGTAGTTGACAGCGGAATCAATTATAACCACGAATTATTTAAAAACAGAATCGAACGCACAAAAGTAGATTTCAGTACTGATGCTTCAGGTGACGAAAGGGACACATCAGGTCATGGTACAAAAGTGGCTGGTGCTATCGCTAAAAGTACGCCAAGTAATGTTAAACTATTCGCTTATAAAATATTTAACAAAAACTCAAAAGGTACTTCGTCAGAGGCTGTAGCCGCTTTATCATATATCAAGCAATTAAAAAACAAGCCTGATATAATAAATTGTTCATTTTCAACAGGAAGTCTTGGAACTGTAATAGATGAACTTGTTGATATGGGAGTCACTGTTGTTGCTGCAGCCGGTAATGATGGTAAAGAAGTTTATCAACAACCTGCAATATTTGATAGTGTTATAACCGTTGCCGCCACAAATCAATATGGCTATGCATGGTCTTCTTCAAGTTATGGTAGTTGTGTGGATATTTCCGCTCCCGGAGTTGGCGTATATACTGCTAATTTTCCCGGTAATAATACTTATGCACAATTCCCCGGAACCTCTATGGCAACGCCGCTTGTATCAGCAGCCGCAGCCTATGTCCTGATGGAACACAGAAGCTACACACCCGAACAGGTTAAGCAGGAAATTATTGCAACTGCAACACCATTCAAAAAAAGTTCCTGTTATTATGGCCGCTATGGTGCGGGTATCGTAAACTTTTCAAATATCATAAACGGCACAAGATGTAAAGATGTTACAGCCAATTATATAAGCGGAGCATACCGAGACAATATAAGCGTTGAATTAAAATGTGCAAATTCACTTGTGGATATTTACTACACAACAGACGGCACATTGCCGACAGAAATAAACGGTACAAAATATACTGCACCTATTGATGTTACGGATTCCACAAGAATTATTGCCGCAGCTTTTGCAAGAGCAGGCTCTCCTTTCCACAGTAAATTCACTTATCTTGATTACTACATTTTAGAAGATGGCGAAAGTGAATTTGTAATTAACAACGATGGCATTATTAAAGCATATCTTGGCAATGAAGCAAATATTGTTGTTCCTGATGTAGTAAACGGAAAAGAGCCAAGAAAAATAGGTCCGCAAGTATTCAGCAACAGCAATATTGAAACCATCACTTTGCCGGATACAATTGAAAGCATCGGTGATGATGCTTTCAGCAATACAAATCTGAAATCAGTGACTGCAAACAATCTTTGTTTCTTAAATAAAAAATGTTTCTATAATTGTAATCAGCTTTCCGATATTGATTTATCAAAAGTGAAAGAAATAGGCAGTGAGGCTCTTTACGGCTGTAAATCATTACCAAAACAACCTGATTTTTCATCAGTAGATTGGGTTGCTGAAAAAGGATTAGCAGGAACATATTTTAATATAGTAAATCTTCCTAATTGCACTAAAACAGGTGAAAATGCATTTGACAGTTGCAAAGCTGAAGAAATTATTATGAATAAAGCAACATCTATTGGTGCTCAGGCATTTTATAACTGCAGTAATTTGAAAACGCTGTATATTCCGAACGCAACAGGACTTGCCAATGATAATTTTAATGGTTGTACTAATATAAAGTTAATTTTTGCACCTAAAATAAAATCTTTAAGACTTTCCATTCCGAGCAACGTGACTATATATGCTTATAGGCTTACAAGTGCAAGTTTGCCACAAAAATATTTAGAATATAAATATACCATTATAAGCCCTGAATATGAACCTTGGATGAATAATATACCTGAAAAATATCAAAGCTCAATAACACATATAATCAGCGATGATATTGCTCAAAGCAAAGGTGCTCAAATCAGAACAAAAGATAATGGCTTGCGATTTGGTTTTGCATTTGATGAAAACAGTATAGGCTTTGATTTCAAAAAATATGCTGAAAATATTGAATATGGTTTTGTCTACACATACAAATCTCTAAACGGATTAAATGATTTCCAAAAAAATGATTCCTTGAGAGCAAATGATAGTACTGTCTATACAAAATCTGCAAATAAAAGAAATGTTGAAGGAACTGTTTCAACATATAATGCAGTATTTACCGATATCCCTGCGGAAAGTGCTGCTGACGGTATATCTGTTCGTTCATACTTTTGTATTGACGGAATGTATTTCTATTCACCTGTTGTAACATACAGCCTTTCGAGTGTGTCAGATTATAGCGATAACAGCGAAGCCGACAACGATATTAAATATGACCATATTCACAGCTACGTTAAGAAAAATATCGGTCCATTTTGTGCAACAAAGGGCTATACAATGTATGAATGTAACGGTTGCGGAAAAAGTTATATAGTTGATTATATTGAACCTGTAGGTCACAGGTATAAATTCGTTGATGCAAAGAACGGCTTGTTAAACTATCAATGCCCTTATTGTGATAATAATATTACAAAATCCAAGAGCAAATTGCCTATATTTATTGATTACGTAAATACTAAGGTAGTGCGAGGTAATGACAATATGTATCTTGATTTGAATAATGACGGATATATAAATGCAAAGGACTATGCATTACTTAATAAAATTTCAAATTAAAAATAGGCATAACAAAACCCTCCTGAATCAATCAGGAGGGTTAGTTTTATTTTTCAATATGAAGTATTTTTTCTGCCTTTTCAACCTCTTCTTTTGTAGGGGGCTTATAGCCTTCGAGAGGATATTTGATACCGAGGTTTTCCCATTTAAAAATACCTAATGTGTGGTAGGGGAGTATTTCAACCTTTTTAACCGTTTTGAGTGACGAAATAAAGCTATAAAGATTATTAAGCTCGTTATCATCATTGGTTAAATTAGGAACGAGAACTCTTCTTATCCACATATCCTTGCCGATATCTGACAAATATTTTGCCATATCAAGTATATTTTCATTTGTTCTGCCCGTAAGTTCTTTATGCTTTTCAGTATCTGTTTGCTTTAAATCAAGCATAACAAGGTCAGTATACTTCATAAGCTCATTGAATTTGGAGAAGAAAGGCTCTTCTCTTGTAAAAGCAGAGCCTGAGGAGTCAAGCGTGGTGTGTACTCCTTTTTCCTTTGCAAGTTTGAAAAATTCAGTTACAAAATCAATTTGAAGGAGCGGTTCACCGCCGCTTACTGTAATACCGCCGTTTGGCTTTCCGTTTTTTCTCCAATAATTCTTATACTTATATGCCTTGTTGAATGCATCCTTTGCCGAAACGGTAAATTTCGCATCATCAAAGCTCCAGGTTTCTGGATTATGGCAATATTTGCAACGCATATTGCAACCTTGCAAAAAGAGTACGTATCTTACACCCGGTCCGTCAACAAGACCAAAAGTTTCAATGCTGTGAATTTTACCGTCCAATTTCAACAAATCCTTTATAAGTTAATAATTACATTCTGTCGTGGCAGGTTCTTGAAATAACGTCCATCTGCTGTTCCTTAGTAAGGTCAATGAACTTAACAGCATATCCAGATACACGAATTGTGAAGTTCTGATATTCTTCTTTTTCAGGATGTTCCATAGCATCGATAAGCTTTTCAGTACCGAATACGTTTACGTTAAGGTGATGAGCACCCTGGTCAAAATAACCGTCCATAACCTGAACAAGATTGTTAATCTTTTCTTCTTCTGAATGACCGAGAGCACCCGGGTTGATTGTCTGAGTATTTGAAATACCGTCAAGAGCCCATTCGTATGGAAGCTTAGCTACAGAGTTAAGAGAAGCAAGAAGACCGCTTTGTTCTGCACCGTATGATGGGTTAGCACCCGGTGAAAGAGGAGCGCCTGCCTTACGGCCATCCGGCATTGTACCTGTTGCCTTACCGTATACAACGTTTGATGTGATAGTAAGGATAGAGGTTGTCGGCTCTGAATTACGGTATGTGTGATGCTTCTTAATCTTGTCAAGGAAAGTCTTGAGAAGCCATACAGCGATTTCGTCAGCTCTGTCATCATCGTTACCGTAACGTGGGAAGTCACCCTCAGTTTCGTAATCAACAACAACACCGTCTTCGTTTCTTATTGTCTTAACCTTAGCATACTTGATAGCACTGAGAGAGTCAACAACGTGAGAGAAACCTGCAATACCTGTTGCAAATGTTCTTCTTACATCTGTATCAATAAGTGCCATTTCAGCAGCTTCATAATAGTATTTATCATGCATAAACTGAATGAGGTTAAGTACATTAACATAAAGACCTGCGAGCCAATCCATCATTCTGTCATAAGCTTCAATTACTTCGTCATAATCGAGGTATTCTGATGTAATAGGTCTGTACTTAGGACCAACCTGCTCAAATGTTTTAGCGTCAACACCGCCGTTGATAGCGTAAAGAAGGCACTTAGCAAGGTTAGCTCTTGCGCCGAAGAACTGCATTTCTTTACCTGTCTGTGTAGCTGATACACAGCAGCAGATAGCATAATCATCACCCCATACAGGTTTCATTGCATCATCGTTCTCATACTGGATAGAGCTTGTTGTAATAGAAATCTTAGCTGCATATCTCTTAAAGTTGTCAGGAAGTTTTGATGAATAAAATACTGTAAGGTTTGGCTCAGGAGCAGGTCCCATGTTCTCAAGTGTGTGAAGGAAACGATAATCAGTTTTTGTAACCATTGAACGTCCGTCAACACCTGTTCCTGCGACATCAAGTGTAGCCCATACAGGATCTCCTGAGAAGAGTTCATTGTATGATGGAATTCTTGCGAACTTAACCATTCTGAATTTCATTGTCATATGGTCGATAAGCTCCTGTGCCTCTTTCTCTGTAAGGATACCCTTCTTCATATCTCTCTCGATATAGATATCAATAAATGTTGACACACGTCCTACAGACATAGCAGCACCGTTCTGTGTCTTTATGGCAGCAAGATAACCAAAGTAAATCCACTGAATTGCTTCTTTTGCATTTTTAGCCGGCTCTGAAATATCAAATCCATAAATTTCAGCCATCTTCTTCATGTTCTCAAGTGCACGAATCTGCTCTGCAATTTCTTCTCTGAGACGGATAACTTCGCCTTTCATGCTTCCACTTCCACATTTGAGTTTGTCTTTCTTCTTTTCCTCAATAAGGAAATCAATACCGTAAAGAGCAACTCTTCTGTAGTCACCTACGATACGGCCACGGCCATATGTATCAGGAAGTCCTGTCATAATCTTGTTGTGGCGGGCTTTAATCATTTCCGGTGTATATGCATCAAATACAGCAGTATTATGAGTTTTGTGATATACTGTGAAAATCTTTTTAATCTCAGGGTCTACTTCATATCCGTATGTCTCACAAGCCTGAACCGCCATCTTTATACCACCATACGGCATAAATGCACGTTTTAAAGGCTTATCTGTCTGAAGTCCTACTACCTTTTCCAAGTCTTTTAATGACTCATCTATATATCCTGCATTATGCGAAGTGATTGATGATACAATCTTTGTATCCATGTCAAGCACTCCACCTTTTGCTCTTTCTTCTTTCTGAAGTTTCTGAAGTGCTCCCCAAAGCTTATCTGTAGCTTCTGTAGGTCCTTCGAGAAATGATTCATCACCTTCATATGGTGTATAGTTGTCCTGAATAAACTGTCTGACATTGATTTCCTCTTTCCAGAGTCTTCCCTCAAAGCCATCCCATTCTTTCATCTCTACCACGATAAATTCCTCCTGTATATTGATAAAATGTATAAATTATATTGGTTATGGTATAAAATAATACTTATACCTGCAACATCTAATTTTTAACATGTAATCAGACTATAGTCAAGTATTTCTAATTAACAATTTTTCTCATATTTCTTGTTTTTATCAAAAAAATATTCCATAAATTATCGAAACGCCTGTAAACCAAGTATTTACGGCGTTTTGATAATTTTTATTTATTAGGTTAATGAAGATATTCTCTCAAAAGCATAGCAAAATCAATATTTGCTGTAACCATTATCTTCTAACGATATAATACTTTCGTTTTCATTGAAATTGCTTTTTCCTGCAAATTCAGATGCATCAGGTATTCTGTGTATAGTATTTGACTGATTAATTGTTCCGATATTTTTTGATGCACCGAATGAATCTGCTCTCTGTGCAGTCTGGCTTCCTATAGCGATATTTCCTGCTGTATTGCCAAATTCAGCACCTGAAATTCCTGAATTATTTTTAAGGTTATAATTTCCAAGAAGAACTTTAAGGTTCTGAGCCTGATTTGAAAGCTCTTCACTTGCTGCTGCACACTGTTCGCTTGTAGCAGAATTATTCTGTACTACTGAAGAAACCTGTCCAACTGCTTCATCTATCTGCTCAAGTGCTATTGCCTGTTCATTTGATGACTCTGCTATATTTTCCACTATCTTGACAATTTCCTCAACATTTGATGCTATTGCTGCAAGCTTTGAAGATGTCTCATTCGCAATAACAGAACCATTCTGTGTTTTCTCTATTGAATCCTCTATCATCTCGGCAGTTTCGCTTGCTGCTGCCGCACTCTTTGCTGCAAGGTTTCTTACTTCCTCAGCTACAACTGCAAAACCTTTACCGTGCTCACCTGCTCTTGCTGCTTCAACTGCGGCATTGAGTGCAAGGATATTTGTCTGGAATGCTATGTCATCAATTGTCTTGATAATTTTTGAAATATTTTCTGATGACTCTGTTATGTCCTGCATAGCTGACATCATCTTGTTCATTTCGTCTGTTCCTGCTATAGCTTCTTCTTTTGCCTGATTTACAAGAGTTTCAGCTTCTTTTGCTTCATCTGCATTCTGTTTTGTTCTTGAAGTAACCTCTGAAATTGATGATGTTACCTGCTCGATTGCGCTTGCCTGTTCAGTAGACCCCTGTGCAAGTGACTGGCTTGCTATTGCAACCTGCTGTGCACCTGCACCTACCTGATATGCTGACTCCTTAATATTTCCAAGTGTCTTGTTATTTGAATCAACCATAAGTTTAAATGCATGTCCTAACTCATCTGCCTGTGATTGTGGATTTATCTGCATTGAAAGGTCTCCGTTTGCAACATTATTTGCAACTTTAACCTCTCTCTTCATTCTCTCAACAACTTCATTGAAACTGTTTATCAATTTTCCCAATTCATCGTTTGTTGTAGCATTTATCTTTTCGCCTGAGATGTCACCCTTTGATATTCTCTCTGCTCTTTCTGTAAGTGCATTGATTGGTCTTGTGATATATCTTGTATATGTTGCCGCAATAGCTAAAAAGAATATCATGCATGCTACTGTTATAATTCCAAGAGTAACACTTGATTGTTCATTTCTCCTTTCAACACTCTTTCTTCCCGCTTCACTTTTGTCATTGAAATATTTTAATACATTTGATACTTCCTCGTCTACATCATCAGATACAGCTTTTATGGATTTCTGATAGATATTCATAGCCTGAGCATACTTTTTCTGTGATACCAATGTAACAATCTGTTTAAATGCAGTCGTCCCATTTTCAAGAGTCTGTTGTACATTTTCAAGCGATTTCTGAGCCTGACCGTTCTTATCTGCTGTTGGAACAGATGATATAAGCTCATCAAGCTGTTTTGAACATGTATCTGATACCTCAGCAATCTGCTCTGAAAGAGCTGTAAGATCAATTCCATCATCTGCTGCATATGAATAATCAGATAATAAACTTTCAAGTTCTTTATAATTCTTTGTAAAATTTCCGATATCAATACATTTTACAGTATATGTATCATACACTTTATTATACTTGTCTGCTATTGTTCTCTGGGCATTTATTGCCATAATACTAAACGCTATCAATATTATTATGGCAACTCCATAACCTATAAAAGTTTTTTTAGCTAAACTCAAGTTCTTCATATATCCGTTCCTCCATTATCTTATTTTTATGATTATAGCTTTTGTCAGCTATTCTTCTTCCTCTGTATCTTCGTCGTCAATAACTTCTTCAGGCTCTGCATCATTTATCAGCTTGTCAGGGTCAAGTAAAAGTTTGACTTCTCCATCCACCCTGCCTATACCAAAAACATATTTTTTTGCCTGTTTTTCAAGGTCACTGACACTTGGCGGAGGGGTGATTTCTTTCTCTGCAAATGCCACAACTTCATCAATTCCGTCCACTATAAGACCTATTACCGTAGATTTTACATCTATAACAATAACACATGTCCTGTCATTGTATTCTAAAGGTTCTTTTCCAAACCTTATCCTTACATCTATAACCGGAATAATTTTTCCTCTCAGATTTATAAGTCCTATAAGATAATCCTGTGTTTCCGGTATTTTTGTAATCTGTGACAGACCGATTATTTCATTTACATATTTGATTGAAATGCCATATATCTCATCTGCACATTTAAATGTCATATACTGCTCTTTTTCAATTTCATCCTCAAAAATTTTTTCAGCAGGTAAATCTTCTTTTTTTACATCAGTCAAATCCATTTTATACCTCCATCACATCAATTCATAACAAGTCCGCCTGTGTCAAGTATAAGACTGATACTTCCGTCACCAAGCTGGGTACATCCCGATATTCCTTTTACAGCCTTGACATAAGAAGGAATAGGTTTAACTACAATCTCCTGTTCACCTACAAGACTGTCAGCAAAGACAGCCAGTTTTCTGTCTTCGTGGTTTAAGATTATCACTATTCCGTCCTCAATCTCTTCAACTGCACCGTCAAGATGATAAAATCTGTTCAATCTTATAAGAGGATAACACTCCTGTCTTATCATCACATACTCTTCTCCGTCCGGTTCTACTATAAGTTTGTCTTTTTCAACTCGTATAAATTCGGTAACTGCATTAGTCGGTGTAACAAAATTAGTCTCTCCTACAGAGAAGATAATTCCGTCTATTATTGCCAATGTAAGAGGTATCTTCATTGTCATTGTCGAGCCCTGACCCTCTACACTTTCAATGTCGAGCACGCCGCCGACCTGCTGGATATTCTTTACTACAACATCCATACCGACTCCTCTTCCGGAATACTCTGTAACTTTCTTCTTCGTAGAAAATCCCGGTGCAGTTATAAAATTGAATATCTCTTTCTCTGTCAAATCTTTTTCGGATTTATTTCCAAGAAGTCCGTTTGCTTTTGCCTTCTCAAGAATTTCACTCTTTTTAAGACCTTTACCATTATCTGAAACTGAAATCCAGACCTGACCGCCTTCATTTTTGGCTTCAAGAACAACTTTTCCTTTTTCTTTTTTGCCAAGTGCCTTTCTGTCCTCATTGCTCTCTATACCATGGTCTACAGAATTTCGGATAAGATGCATAAGCGGATCGGAAATATGTTCAATGATATTCTTGTCAACTTCCGTATCCTCACCTATAACTTCAAGTTCTATATCCTTGCCAAGCTTTTTGGATGTATCGTAAACTATTCTGTTCATCTTCTGGAATGTATTTTTAAGAGGCATCATACGCATTGCCATTATTGCGTCCTGAAGTTCTGATGTTATCTTTGAAAGCTGTCCAGCCGATTTTTGGAAATTGGTAAGGTCAAGACCCGGTACCTTTAAATCAGGATTCTGCAAAACAACCGCTTCCGCAATAACAAGCTCTCCTATAAGATCCATAAGAAGGTCCATCTTTTTTATGTTTACACTGATGAAACTTTGTGCCTCACCTTTTTTTACACGAGGCTTTTTCGCAGCCTTTTTCTTTACCGGTGCTTCTTTCTTGCTTTCCTCTTTTGTCGCATCCTGCTTTTCAGCCTGTGTCTCTTTCTCTGCCCTCTGGCTGCCCGGCTTCTGACTGTCTACAAGTATCGTCGGCTTTTCAACCGGTGCCGTAAGCACATCACCTGCACTTGATGCAGGTTTACTCTCTGCCTCAACACAAAAGTCAAGAAATTCATCACTTGTGCATTCTTTTATTTCTATATTTTCAATACCGGCACTTGAATTTATAAGCTCTGTAATAGTCTGTGGCTCTTCCGTTGTCTGAAGGGCAATTCTGAAACCAAACTCAAGTACAACATCCGCACTGTCCGGATTTGAAATAATGTCTGACGGCGTATAAAGTATGTCCTCTGCAATTCCCTTCAATGAATTTACAGCCATATATGCTCTTATGTTCGCCATCTCAGTTTCTTTATAGTATGTAATGTAAATACTGTAAAATTTACTGTCGTCCGAAGCAACAGGTTCTATATAAAAGTGTGGTTTTTCACTTTCCTTGGCTTTTTCCTGTTTCTCGGCTATAATCTGTCCGGCATCGACATCTGTTTTATTCTGAATTTTTTTCAGGAACTTATCAAGTTTTTCAATAAGTCCTGCGGGGTCTTCATCAGGTTCTCCGCCGTCCTTTATCTTTTCCATTT
>ENA-OROL01001614-OROL01001614.1-human-gut-metagenome-genome-assembly--contig:-NODE-1614-length-17864-cov-26.642540_pt1 | contig 17864 bp, 27 predicted proteins | sample MGYA00242128_ERZ509048 | MGnify/ENA primary metagenome ERZ509048 (study PRJEB26280, sample SAMEA2338750) | human gut metagenome | biome: human gut; feature: human-associated habitat; material: faeces...
CAGAGGTAAGAACGAGAATAAGTCACAACTAACTGCAATCTATACGAGCAAAGTGAACTAATTCAGAAACAGTTCACATAATCACGTGATTATCTGCCGCCGTCCGCGTCGCTCTGCTCCGCTCCGCGGACGGAACCCGGTGCTTGCGCAACCCGTGTGTGGGTAACCCGCGGACGGAAACCGGCGTAACACATTACCACACTACAACACGCTATGCGCACATAAACTGACCAACAGTCATTTCTTATCACAGGCTAAAGCAATAAACAGCCGAAAAATATTTTCAAAAAACTTTGAAAAAACCTATTGACATTTAGCCCAACATGTGTTAAGATATATACGTAATCAAGAAGAACACAAGTTGCAACGAAGTTTCAGACGATTACAAAAGAATATTTAAGAAAGGTAAAAAACTCCTTTCTGCGTAATTTCATTGTCAGTTTCCATACTCTCTATTATAACAAAATACAATTTGAAAGGATAAAAACTATGCTTACTAACACCATTACTAACTCCACAGAACTGAACAAAATGGACAGATATAACATTCTCAACTACTCCAACGGTGAGAACCTTGAAAAGGCTATCGAAGAATTTGGCAAACTCGTACTCTCTTACCCGGACGCATGGGCAATGGTTCACACTGTGAATGACAACCCGAAACCCGGGCAGGACAAGGAATACGACAAGCTTGTCATTATTGCAGACGGCGTTCTGTATCACACAGGCTCCCAGTCGTTCACTCAGTCTTTCCTCGACATTGTGGGCACGTTCGACGCAAGCGACGGTATGGAAATCGAATGCTTTGCGAAGCCGTCCCAGAACTATAAAGGTCGCAACTTTCTCGGTTGCCGCCCTGTAGCAAAGGCAGGTGAATGATAATGAGATATATTCGTAGAACTGTTCAGACCACGACATACACTTACACGGTTAACGAAAACGGTGTTGATTATCACTTCACCGACGTGTGCGAAGGCGCTCCCACTCTCTACGCTCTGACTAAGAAGTTGCATCGTGACCACGACAACAAAGAGACGGGACGCGTTGTAACTCTCGTTAACATTGAGTCTATCGAAGAAAACCGCTACGAAATGTCCGTCAAGGACTTTATCGAGAATGCGGAACTCGTAGACCATATCAAATAAACAATAAGATTTCTCCTTTCCTTAACTGCCGCTGACACGGCGGTAAACCTCCCGATTGAACCGATGACGAAAAAAAAAATTCGTCATCGGTTCTTTTTTATCTTCACACTTTATTATACCATAACGGTATTATTTTGTCAATAGAAAAGAGGGTAAAACATGGCTAAAAAATCATCAAAAAAACTGACACCCAATCAAGCAGAATATGAGCGCTTACTTACAAACGCAAGACAACGCTATAACCGTTATTTAAGAAAAGGCTATAAATCACAGTACAAGGCTAAAGATTTGTTTAGCGCTTTTGAACGTCCCGAAAGAATAACAAAGAAAATGCTTGATAAATTAAAACAAGAACTTAAAGACATTACGGACACGGCGTTATATGCAGAAGCACAGAACGGCGAAGCTATTCCGTTTGCCGACATACCCAAAGACGCAAGAGCGCAGTTTAACAAGTTAGGCTTTACGCAATTTACAGTTACAAGTTCAACAGGTGTTGAAAGTAATATAATTCTTTCGCTTAACAATGCACCCATAGCAAATATAAATGAAGCTGACCTCGCGTTTGCGTATTTCGTTGAAGCGAATGCACGATGGGTAACAGACAAAAAGAAGCACGCAGGTATGGAATATATATTGGATAACCTAAAGGAAGAACGCAACCACCTGCAAAACCGTTACGGCAAAAATGAGGGTGACACCGTATTCGCGTACATGCTGAATGAAATCGGCGTTGCCGCCGGAACATTAACCTCACAGGAAGCGAATGACGTTAACGCGGCGGGACGTTGGTTAGGCAACTTTTACGAACACCGTGAAGCAGGTGTAGAAGAAATGATGAAACTAAATGAAGCGTTTGGAGACGTGCAAGTATGAATTATTATGTATGTGATTTTGAGACAAGCGTATACGACGGGCAAACCGACACGGAAGTCTGGGCGGCGGCATGTGTTAAAATACATACAGAAGACGTACTTGTTGTAAACTCAATAGATAAATACTGGGAATGGATAGAGCAGTTAAAAGGCAAGAACATTGTGTACTTTCACAATGGCGCTTTTGACTTTTCTTACATTCTCGATTACCTATTGAAGCGCGACGACTACGCACAAGCAACCTACACACCCGACGGCAAAGTTGAACACACTATGTTTTACGAAACAAATGACATGCAACCTAACACTTTTAAGTACAGCATATCCGACATGGGACAATGGTATACGATGACTGTTAAAACCCATAGAAGCCTTATAGAGTTTCGTGACAGTTACAAGCTTATCCCCCTCTCCGTCGCAGACACGGGAAAAAGCTTTAACACAAAACACCGTAAGAGTACGATTGAATACAAGGGTGAACGTCACGCAGGGTATAATATTACCCCTGATGAAGAACATTATATCAAAAACGACGTGCTTGTCGTTAAGGAAGCCATAGAATTTATGTTTGCAGACGGACACAAAAAACTTACAATAGGTGCTTGCTGTATGAGTGAGTTTAAGTCCGGCTATAACCGTTTTGTTTATCAAGACATGTTCCCAAACCTCTATGACATTCCGCTTGACCCCGAGCGCTACGGCGCTACAAATGCAGATGAATACATACGCAAGGCATACCGTGGCGGGTGGTGTCACGTTGTGCAAGGCAAACAATGCAAGGCACATAAAAATGGTTTAACGCTTGACGTAAACTCCCTTTACCCGTCCATGATGCACAGTGACAGTGGTAACTATTACCCTATAGGTAAACCTGAATTTTTCAGCGGCGCAGAGGGTTTAAAGGCAGTAGAAGCGGAAAGACAGGAACTATTAAAGTCGCATAACCCTTTAGTAGGTCTGTATTACTACGTGCGTCTGCGTTGTCGTTTTAGATTAAAGGTTGGGTATCTCCCTTTTATTCAGCTAAAGAAAAACCTGCATTACAGGCAAAACGAAAGCTTAACTACGTCTGACGTATGGGACGAAAACCAAAAGCGCTACGTGTCCGAATGGGTAGATCAATGCGGCAAGAAGCATGACACATATGTGACCATGACAATGACCATGACAGATTACGAACTGTTTAAAAAGCATTACATTGTAATTGACCCGGAAATATTGGACGGTTGTTATTTCGAAGCGCAACAAGGCATCTATGACAAATACTTAAACAAATACCGTGAAATGAAAATCAACGCTCCTAATAAGGGCATTAGAACCGTAGCAAAATTATACAGTAACAATCTATACGGAAAACAAGCGGCATCTACAATCAGTTCATACAAGGTGGCTATGCTTAAACCTAACGGCGTGGTAGGTTTCTTTACGGTTGCCGAAAACGAAAAGACACCGGGATACATTGCATGTGGCGCGGCTATTACCAGTTACGCACGAAACTTTACAATTACTGCCGCACAGCAGAATTACTACGGCGTCAATAACCCCGGCTTTATCTACGCAGACACAGACAGCTTGCATCTCGACTTACCGTTGGACAAGATAAAAGGTGTCACGCTACACCCGCGAAATTATTGTTGTTGGAAGAATGAAACAAACTGGGACGTTGGATTTTTCACACGGCAGAAAACCTATATTGAACACGTAACACATGAGGACGGCGAACCGATTGAAACCCCGCATTATATTGTGACATGCGCGGGTGCAAACAAAACCGTTAAACAACTGTTTATACATTCAGTCGAACAGGATTACGACACAGAGAAGAACCCGGAAAACTACACGCCCGAAGAACTTGAATTTATCCGTGAACCCCGTAGTATATCCGACTTTGTACCGGGCATCATGATACCGGGTAAACTTTCTCAAAAGCGCATTAAAGGTGGTGTTATCTTAGCTGACACGACATTTGAAATGCACTAAAAGTAAAATCCCTTAGAGCATGAAAACTCTAAGGGATTTTGTTATTCTTAAACGCACGTCTACACAAAGGAATTGACCGTTCATAGCCTTGTCACGGCGGCATCTTTCAACCGTGTCACCCGTGCAGGTCGATGTGCAGAACGAACGCAGAATACAAATTAGAATGAAAGCGCTTTTAATATTGCTTCTTTCGCTTGCAGGTCTTTAAACCTCATACAGCCATGCTCGAAATAATACCGAAGCTTTTGAATGAGTATAAAGTTACTTGATACCATAACATAATTTAATTTATGGTCGGCGGTATCAACCGTAATTTTGAGCGGGTATTGATAATCGACGCTTTTGTCACAGAACACTATACCTAATTCTGGGTACTCACGAACACCATAGTCTATACCCGCATAGCGTATGGTTGCGACATATTTTCCGCGTCCCGTCGGCGTATCGACAAATGAGAGGTCATCTTGTAAATACACACCCTCGGCGCTATATGCGATATAATCGCTCGAGCCAAACGCGCGGTTAAAAGCACTTGACTTTAAAGCTTTAGCAGCTGTTTCGTTATAACCCTGTTCCAGAACGAAACCGTCTCCACGCAAGAAATGCGTGTCCTTTTGAAGTCGTGTTGAAATATCCATTGCAACATAATACGGGTTGAGTATCGTTACAGGGTTGGAAATCATATATACGGGCACGTAGCGGGATTGCTTGCTACGTCCACGCGCAATAGAATTGTGAATAGAGATAAACTTTTCAACCTCTTTGTCGCAGTAGTGGTTCTGCTCGGATTGAAACTCGTCGAATATAATATTGTCAATGTCACTGAACAAATGTGAATTGCGCTTTAATTGGTCGGCTGAATTGATGGAAATTGCGTAGCCGCACGGTTCTTCGTTTAGGTACAACTCTTGGTATATGCCTTTCATCTTCTTTGCGGCGGTCATATCGTATTCGGGGAAGAATAATTCTTTTATATCCTTGAAGAACTTTTCGTCACAGCCGTCTAACTCATAGTTGAAGCGATACAGCAACGCGAACTTTTCTCCACGTTTAATAAACCTGTTTACCACAAGTCTATTAAAATAGGTTGTTTTACCTGCGCTACGGTTAGAGGTACACATGAACACCTCGGGTGTTTTGCCGTTTATATCCTTTAATGACAATAGCTTTGTTCCGTCGTAATAATTCGATTTTGGCACTATATTTCAACTCCGTGTATTATTTTCTAATTAAATTATACCACAAGTATATTGACAAGTCAACCCTTTTGTGCTATACTATAAGTATAAAAGGTGGTAAATACAACAGAAAGGATTGAAACCTTATGGATGTAACCGCTATTGTGCAGGTTGTTTCTTCTCTTGGTTTTCCTATTGCTGTTTGCCTTATTTGCTTTTGGTATATCAACAAGCTTGAGGAAACGCACAGGAACGAAGTGCAGAAGCTAACCGACGCACTCAACAATAACACGCTCATTATGCAGAAGCTTTGTGACAAAATGGGCGTACAGAAAGAGGGTGAAGAACTATGAAGGGTGCCACTCAAGGTGTTCCGAAAATTGATACGCTTATCAGTGTGCAAGGTGCATACCCGATACGTATCACAGACGCAGGTGTTTTGACATGTGATGACGTTATTAAAGTTCCTTTGGGGTATGTCGCAAAGAGGCAAACTGTTATTGACAAAGGTAACTATAACATTATTCCCGTCGTTGAACTGGCTATACCCATTGAATATCTTGTTTTTGAAATTATCACAAATGAGGGTGCAACAGTAGAACCCTTTTCAACCCTAAAATTGCCTGACGAAGCAAACCCGTATAATGGTGTGCGGATTTATTTTGTCTTACCCCCCGGAACAACGGGAATTAAAGACGTTATTTTCAAGCCAAAATATCCCAGTATGCGCGCCGTCTTACAGTTCGAAGTATTGCCGCCACCTTACAATTATGATAACGCCTTGTTTGGTGTTATAACGTCGGCTGTGTCGGAGCTCGACGGTAGGGTTGACGCTCTGGAAAGCAAAAGACTTTATGTAAAACAAGACCCCCTTGAATCATACCCCGGCTTTTTTCAAATTTTTGGAACTAACGACCAAAACGGTATTTTAGGATGGGAATTTACGTTTACAAACACGGGTAATATGCTAACGCTTACGTCAGGCGACCTCGGGAGTTATGCGAGTAATACTATACTTAACGGTGTAGGTATCGCAGAATCTAAAAAATTGACGCTTACTTACGACAAAGGGTCAAGCATTTTTAGACTATATTCTATTACAGAGGGCGTAACCGGTGCTATCCTCTCTCAACGGGACTTAGCGTCCGGATTAGGTAGAACAACTGGTGCCCCGCAACGCCTCCACCTCATTATCGATGGCTCAGAACAAAACGTCTTGAACATCGGTTCTGGCTTTGTTAGTCATATCTAAACAGAGGTGTACGCTTATGGCAAAAATTTTTTCAAAAGGTATCGACCTTTCTGAACATCAAGGTTCAGTTGACTTTAACAAGCTGAAAGCATCGGGCATTGGCTTTGTGTTACTCCGCGCCGGTTACGGCAGTGCAAACCGATACCCCGAACAGTACGACACAAGGTTCGAGGAATATTACAAAAAAGCGAAAGCCGCAGGGCTTGGCGTGGGTGCTTATTGGTACAGCTACGCAGAGAACGCCGACATGGCGGCAGACGAAGCCGCAAGCTTTATCAATGCTTTAAAGGGAAAACAGTTTGACTACCCGGTGTATATCGACATGGAGGAAGACGGCATTGCAAGAAAGCTTGGTAAAACAAAATACAGTGACATCGCGGCTAAAATCCTTAGCACCGTGGAAAGCAACGGCTATTGGGTCGGAATTTATGCGTCTTTGTATTACCTTTCAGATCGTCTCGACATGTCGAAACTATCCCGCTACGCCGTTTGGTGTGCCCAGTGGAACGACGTTTGCCAATACGAAAACGCAGGTATCTGGCAGTACACAAACAGTCACACCGTAAACGGTGTCTCGGGTAAAGTGGACGCGGACTACGCGTACTACGATTACCCGTCCCAAATTAAAGCTAAAGGCTTAAACGGCTACAGCAAGAAAAGTGACAACAAGGATTTAATCCGAACGAAGCTTGAACAGATTGAAGTTCTTGCAAATGAAATTGAAAGCTTGATTTAACATGGCAACCTATAAGCAATGTATAACAGACCAAAAGACAATCTATGAAAGTGCGGGTTATCCGTACTACGACGGCGGCGGTGAACATGGCGGCATTGATACCGTGCATGACAACTACAAAGCGTATGCACCTTTAGCCGGAAAGGTTGTTTGGGCGCAGGTGTGGGACGGCAGTACCATAACGGGCAACATGTCATGGGGCAACATGATACTTGTTGAGTTTGAACCGAACAAGTATTGGCTTGCGGCACACTTTGCATCACAGATTTGGTCAGAGGGTGACAGCATTGCACAAGGTCAGTTTATTGGGACGCAAGGTCAGACGGGCAACGTCACTGGTACACACACCCACTGGGAATACTGGGACGGCGGACAAACAACCGCTTACAGAAAAGACCCGTCAAGCATCTTGCGTATACCGAACGGTGTAGGCACGTATAACGTTACGTGGGACACAAGCACACCGCAACCGAAACCACCTTTACCCGACGCGACATGGCACGCAAAAAACTTGTACGGTTACTCCCGTGAGAGTTCAGAAGCGCAAGACAACGCTATCATGATTTACAAGGCTTTGGTGCAATCACTCGGGTGGACATTAAACGCCGTTTCTGCCGTCCTTGGCAACATGGAATGGGAGAGCGGGTACAATCCGTGGCGGTGGGGTTGGGACGAACCCCTCCCGTCAACGGATTATAGAAAGGACGACATTGGTTATGGTTTGGTACAATTTACTCCGCCTCAAAAGTATATTGACGCAGATATTGCAAAGTCGTCCCCCGGGTATGCGCCACACTTTAGTGACGTGATGGGCAGTCCCGATGACGGTACAGCGCAATGTTACTTTTTGAGTAACGCTACAAACCTGTGGTATCCTGTTAGTCCGTATAACATGAGTTACGCGGAATTTAAATCGTCTACGCAGTCTCCCGAATACCTTGCAAGCGTCTTTCTGGACACATACGAACGTCCGGCAGACCCGGAAGCAACACGCGCAGACCGTCAAAAGGCGGCGCGATATTGGTATAACTACCTTGGACAATATGACCCCGATACACCACCAACACCACCAACACCGCCAACACCAACTAAACGAAAATCCATGCCTATATGGATGGTGTGTCTCAGCTACAGAAAGAGAATGATTTAAAATGGCAGTAAAAAACCTCGAACAGTTTAAAGAAATGTTTGCATCGGGTGATTTTACCCCCGATAGAATGTTAGAAATTGCGGAAGATGTTGCGGACACGTTTAACGATTTTAGCACCAGACTGACCGCGGCAGAGGAAGCAACAGCAAAAAAGGATAAAGAATGGCGCGAAAAATATACAAGCCGTTTCTTTGAGGGCAAACCAGAGGGCAGTAAACCCGACGAACCCGCAACGCAGTCCCCGTATGGGGTAGATGCAACCGAACGTGCAGAACATATCACGTTCAACGATTTATTCGAATAAGAAAGGATGATTTTCAATGGCAACTAAGCCGAAAGTGAGAACACTTACAAACAGTTCTGCAGACGTGTTGAATGCAATCCGCAATTCTGCGTCTATCAATTACCGTAACTATGTTCCCGTTGTGACCCCGGACGCAGACAGCATCCGTGAAATCGGCGCAATTATCATGGACATGCCCGCGCTCCAGAATGAGTTTCTTTCCGCGCTCGTAAACCGTATCGGCAAAGTCATTATCACGTCTAAGTCCTACTCTAACCCGTGGGCGATGTTCAAGAAAGGTTTCCTTGACTTTGGCGAAACGGTTGAAGAAGTGTTCGTGTCTATGGCGCGTCCGTTCCAGTATGACCCAGAAGTAGCAGAAAAGGAAGTCTTTAAACGTGAAATTCCGGATGTGCAGTCCGCGTTCCACGTCATGAACTATCAGAAGTTTTACAAGGCTACGACCGAAGAACAGGACTTGCGCCTTGCGTTCCTGTCCGAAGACGGTGTATATAATCTTGTTGCGAAGATTACGGAACAGCTTTACACCGCAATGGAAAATGATGAATTTTTGACCATGAAATACATGCTTGCGCGTAACCTCTCCCGCGGTCAGGTTAGCGTCCAGACAATCAATACAAGTAACATTGATGACGCAACCGTTGTAATGCGTAAAGCGTCCAATGACCTGCTGTTTATGTCTGACGAATACAACCTTGCGGGCGTGACCACGCACACCCTGCGTGATGACCAGTATATCATTATCAACACCGCGTTCGATGCAACCCAGAGTGTTAAGAACCTTGCACGTGCGTTCAACATGTCCGAAGCCGAACTTCTCGGTCATATCGTTCTTGTCGATGGTTTCGGCAAACTCAATGTAAAGCGCCTTGGTGAACTCTTTAAGGACGACCCGAACTACTATGAGTACCGCACGGACGAACTGGAAGCACTCAACGAAATTCCTGCCGTCCTTGTTGACCGTGACTATTTCGTAATTTACGATAAGCTCCAGCAGTTCCGTGACCTCGAGAACGTACAGGGTCTTTACTGGAACCACTATCTTCACGTCTGGAAGCTGTTCAGCGTGTCCCCATTCGCAAACGCTATCGCGTTTATCCCGAACACCCCGACTGTCACAGACGTTACGGTGTCCCCGGCTACGGCTACGGTGTCCGCAGGTCAGGTGCTTACTTTGACCGCGAAAGTCGCAACGACCAATTTTGCGCCGCAGGCGGTTACGTGGACAAGTGACACCCCGCTCGTTACGGTGTCTGCGTCCGGCGTGGTTAAGGTTGACCCGGCCGCAAGCGGCACGGCGAACATCACTGCGACCTCTAAGTTCGATACCACAAAGAGCGGTAAGTGCGTGATTACCGTACAGTAAACTAATTCAATGTAAGTCAAAGCCCTCTGGTAACAGAGGGTTAAGACTTATATAAGAGGTGAATAAAATGCCATATATACCCCCTAATTCAGACGTTGTGTTGTGTCGTGGTGTTCCTATTGAAAGTGACTATAAGTATACGTTATACTTTGATAGTATTGCCGCTCAAAATAATTACTTTTTCAGCAAAGCTTTCAAGCAATTCCACAATGTGTCATATCAGCGTGAAAGACGCAATTATATAACCTTGGAAATTCCTGCAACACAAGTATATGCTTGCAATTATCTATTGTTTAAAAACACGTCATACGGTGAAAAGTGGTTCTTTGCGTTTGTAGACAGTGTTGAATATGTAAACGACAATGTTACGGATATACATTACGAACTTGACATGATGCAAACTTGGATGTTTGAATATACTTTGATGCAATGCTTGGTTGAACGTGAACATTCCGTAACGGACAAGATTTTTGAAAACACCAAACCAGAAAACATTGGGTATGGTGAACTGATGTGCGGTGTGTCTAAAAACCTGTTATCTTCACACGGTTTGTTGGGTGAATATGCGTGTGTTATTACAAGTAAACCCTATTCATCTGGCGATGTTCCTATAAAATTGTATAGTCAGTTTTGCCCTGTGTATGGCTATATTGGTAGAGCAGAGGATATGAACACACTCGTACAGGACTTTGTTCGTAGTGGGTGGCAAGATGCTGTCTTGTCCGTAACGGTTGCTAACGAACTCATGGCACAGGGTGCAGATGAAACGCATTTTGATATGCCGAAGATAGTACCAAAAGAAGATTTTAAGTTTGTTTGCTATGGTGTTACCAGTGGTATTTATGAGGGTGAGGAACAGTTCAAAGACCAGTTACCAAACGGATATAAACCGCGAAATAAAAAACTATTTGGTTATCCCTACAATCAACTATGGATTAGCAATAATCAGGGAACAGTGAATGAATACCGATATGAAGATTTTAAAATTGATAAAGACGGTTTCTTTCACATGGAAGTTGCGGCTTCCGGCATAAGTTCACCCGAATGTGTACTTTATCCTTTGGATTATAGGGGTGCGGCTAAGTATTACGACCATGCTATTGTACTGACAGGCTATCCAACCGTTCCTTGGATAGGTGATACCTACAGAGCATATATGGCACTCAATCGAGAACAAATAAACAACACTTATGAAACGACTGCGATAGATGCCGTTTCAAACGTTTTGTCTGGATTTCTTGGGGGTGCAGTTACCGTGAATAATGCCGCAGATATGTTACAGGCGGCAAAATATGATGCCGCTAATCGTGGTTTATACCCTAAAGAAGTTAGTCAAGTCACAAAAACAGGGTTAAGACAACAAGCAATGGGCGGAATACTTAGTGGAATAGGTACAAGTGTAGCAGCTATCGGAGACATATTCAAAAATTCCCTGTCTGTTTATGCTAAACTTAAAGATATATCTAATATACCCCCTAACGTAACAGGCTTAGCAGGTGCGGGAAGCGTTACGAACGCTTTAGCGCGTTTTGACTTTAGCACTTATTACATGTGCGTTAAACCAGAGTATGCGGAAATCGTAGACAAGTTCTTTGACATGTTTGGCTACAACACAGGCACAGTTAAAGTCCCTAACACCCATTCAAGACCCCATTGGAACTACGTTAAAACCGTCGGTTGCGAAATACAGGGTTTCTTACCGCAAGAAGCGGCGAACGTAATTAAAGCTGTGTATGACCATGGTGTTACATTCTGGAAAAATGGTGACGAAGTGGGTAACTATACTCTCGATAACTCCCCGACATAAGAAGGATGGTGATAAAACATGGCAAGCAGTTTGAGGGCAAAGCATTATGGCGGTACACAAGACCGCATGTTTTGGAGCACGGCTTTTGAAAACCGCCTAAACAACGATTTGTACCTTTCAAGGCTCGTCGAACTTTCCGCGTCCATGTTTCACTGGACGGGTCTCCCCGAAACATGCGACGTGCGAACACTCGAACTTGCGCTTCTGGGTAACGGACGGGCGGTGTTCTTCAAGGACGATGCGCTCGACATGTACATGACACTCCCCGTAAACGTCAGTACAAGCGGCTACGACGTGTACGGACAGCCGTTACAGTTTACCGCACGTAGCCTGTATAACAACTACAGATATCCATTGACGCAGGAAACAGGCGTGATGATTTACAACAATTATCTTCGCACACCGTCCCTGATGCAGTTGGTATCATTCGCGGACAGGCTCGGAAAGATTGATGACATCATCGACATAAACGTCAACGCGCAGAAAACCCCAATTTTGATTTTGGCAGATGAAAGCAAACGCTTGACGATGAAAAACTTGTACATGAAGTATGACGGAAATCAGCCGTTTATTTTCGGTGACAAGAACTTATCTATCAATGACTTTACAGTATTAAAGACAGACGCGCCATACGTTGCAGACAAATTGTATGAAATCAAAACACAGATTTTCAACGAAGCTTTAACCTTTCTTGGTATTTCAAACACGTCCTTTCAGAAGAAAGAGCGATTGATTACAGATGAAGTAACACGTAACATGGGTGGTACTATTGCCGCAAGATACAACCGCTTAAACGAGCGGCAAAAAGCGTGTGAAAAAATCAATAGTCTGTTTAATCTGAATGTATGGTGTGAGTACAAGGAAGACTATGATGACCGTCTGATTTTGGAAGATGCTGATGACGTGATGTATCAAAAGCAGACCGAAGAAAAGGAAAGAAAGGAAGAAAACAATGAGTAAATTTACAACAGAAGTCCGTTGGATTTGCGAAAGTTTTGTTCCCGAATTGAACTGGCAGAGTGAGTACGAACACAGCGGCTATGGTGACGTTGAGAAAGCTTTGCAAGCAGGGTACGAACACATTTTTGATTTTGATTTTCCTATCTTTAAGCAAAGTTATCGTGAACACCTGTGCAAGCTTATCTTGCTACACTACTACACCCGTGAAATAGCGTATGAAACGTATGCGCTATGGAAACTGCATCTTCGGGAACGGCTCGTCGCGATTATGCCTAAGTACAACATGCTGTACAAGCAAGAGGAACTTGCGAACCCGTTTGATAACATCAAACATACCACAGTGGGCGAAGATACTTCACACACTGCCGACAACGGCACGTCGCATGGCGAAAGTCAGAGCACAGGTTGGAACAAATTCAACGAAACTCCGCAAGGTGGTATTGAGGGATTAGACACAGACAAGTATCTAACAAGCGCGACAAAGACAACAAGCGAAGCATCAACCGACGGCACAGCGCAAAGTACACAGGACGGTAAACGCAACACAGAGTATACTTATACAGGTCGTAGCAGTGGAGACGCGTATTTCTCCGAAATGACTAAGATGTACAAGAATTATGAAAGTGTCGACAACATGGTATTACACGAACTCGAAGATTTGTTTTTCGGTTTGTGGGAATAAAGAAAGGTGGTAAAGTATGCCGAACGATAACAAATTCACACCCGCTGACTTTGACCCGATTTTAAAAAAGTATGACGGCATTCCGTATCTGCGCTTTTGGTGTCAGAAAGTTCTTCCCGCTGTCTATGACCAGAGTTTGAGTTATTATGAGGTGCTGTGTAAGCTTGCGGCGTTCCTTAACAAGATGCTTGAGGAACTTGAAAAGATGCAGGATAACATTGACGCTTTGCACAAAGCCTATAAAGACTTGCAAGACTGGGTGAACGCTGAAATCGCAAGATTTGAAGCGCACATGGAACAGCACTTCGATGACTTGACGAAAGAACTTTGGAATAAGTTTGAACAGTATAAGAACGATACGAACACTACTTTACAGCAGTGGTTTAACGAGTACGCTACAAATACTACAAATAATTTAAACAAAAAATTCAACGAATTTGTAACCAATGCTAATACGCGCATTGACCAGATGTTCAACACGTACACCACGAACACCAACAACGACTTCAATACGTGGAAAACTGATTTTACCAACCAGTACAACCAGTGGAAAGCCGACGTTGACGGGCAGATTACGAACATCAATTCCAATATCCGTTCTTTGACTACACGTGTACAGGCTCTCGAGAATATGGTTAAAACATATCCTAAGTTTGATTATAAATCTTTCACGCTTACGGGTACGCATTATTATAAAAAGGCTATTTTGGACATGCTTTCGTTCCCGTCTTCTGCTGATAGCACTGTTATTTGTTACGGTGTTATGCGTGTGTATGGGCAAGATAGCTCCGTTGCCGTGTCGGGTAACTGGCGCGAACGGTTGGTGCTTCCAGACAATTTTACAGGGGACGTGACAACGCTGTTAGGCGCTACAACGCAAAATACATTTAAGTTTGAACTCATGCCGCGTAGTTCCTACGTCTCCGATTCTGGCGATGATCACAACGGCGCTCCTACAAATGACAAACTTATTACGGGTTTGCTTTGGGCACCGGGTCCCGGTGACAATAGCGGTTTAAGAAGCGCACAGCTGTTCTTTAAAAACAACGGGTCGGTTGGTTTCGTGTCTGATAACTCAATGCTATTTTCGGCTATTGCGTCGCAACAGGCCAACCCGCCCGCGTGGGGCCACGCGTCTGGAACATGGACGGTATAAATAATATGCAATAACATTGGCTCGAGTACCGTAGTGGTATTCGAGCCTTGTTTTATTTGTGTTCGTTTTTAACCTCACAATATTTTTGTATAATCAACTTTTCGGCTTGCTTTAGGGCGCTTGCTTGATAATCAAGCCATGTTCCGAAACCTACAGGTTGTTTTGCCCCAGCGTGTAAACGCTTTAAAGTTGTAGGACTGCAAGTACGCCCCGCTATGCTGTAGCTGTCTGCAAGCGCCTTGCCGCAATAGCTGTATTCAATCCAGTTTAGGCAACCGTCAAGCAATTCGGTATGGAGTTCGGACAACGTGTCCGGCGCTTCTGCGTCGCCTAATCGATTTAAAATGTCTATTGCGTATAGCTTCACAGCGCTTCGGTATGCACCGCGCGGGGTTGTTTCATTTACTTTCTTGCGTATTTCAATGTAATTCAAGTGCTTCCCGCTCCTTTATCTTTTTGTTTATATAAGCAAGCGTGTTATAAACATCGCTACAAAAAGCATATGCTTTACAATGAGTTGTGCATGTCATTTCTTCGCCGCATTCCTTACTTTCAAAGGTATTACTTAGCACCGCGGAAAGCGCCGCTGAAAGATGCTTCAACTGCTCGATGCTGTAATCTCTTGTACTAATTGTTATCATCTTTCAATTCTCCTTTCGCGTCGTATCGGTTTATCTCGTGCTGTATAAACTTTAGCAAGCAATTTGTTAATTCGCAAATGTAAGCGCATTCGCATTTATCACACCCGATAATGATACAGCTACGAGTTTCATATATTATCTTTTGTGCCTGGCGTACATAATGCCGCAATGCTTGCAAGTGCATATACGTCATAACTTCCACCACCTTTCTACTGTCTTTAACAACTTGTAATCGTTGTACGTGCGGTCAAGCCATTCGAGCAACTGGGCAAGCCCTACAAGCAGTGTTCCTGCAACTATACTCAAGCATAACACGACAATCATAATGTTTGCACCACCCTATAAGCTAAATCTAAGCGTTTCGCTAATTTGTCAATTTCATCGCATGTCCGCGTTTCAAGTACGTCTAATTTGCCTAAAGAGCATTCGTCACAACGTGTATGACGTTGGCATATTTCATCTTTAATGTCCAACACCCTTATAATTTGTGCAATTTCAACCTGCGTTCGCTCTTCTCTTTTAATGTTCATCGTTGCACCGCCTTTCTGCTGTTAAATCTGTGATATAGCAAGCGCCCATCTGCCTTGCGGCTTTATGCGCTATGCGTTTTGCATGTGCCGCTGTCTTTGCGTATACAGGTATCTCAACTTTATATTTGCCTGTGTCCGGGTCTGTTACGGTCACTGTTACCAAATAACTGTTCATCTTCGTTTTCGTCCTTTCTCCATTTTGTGCCTATGCAACTATCTATTGCATGTACTGCAAGGGGTATTTCGGTTTCCTTGGCGTTGTCTGCCCATGTGGGCTTTACAAGGTTTGCTTTGAATAGGTCTGTCCAGTTTGGGTTCATGGTTTCACCTCCTTTTTATGACCTGCCTTATCAGCACGTGTAGGTCATCTCACGTGGACGGGCGTTGCGCCCGTTTCGGCTTAGATTTCAAATTCTTCCCCTGTTTCGTTGCGAAGCAGTTCGCAGTATGCTTCAAAAAATTCCTGCTCGCCGCCTTTTTCTTCCGTCCACTCGCTGTGCAACTTCTCGCGTAAATCGTCCCGCATATAGCTAACGATTAAATCGCGGTCGTAAAGGTTTCCGTTGAATTTGATTTTAACATTTTGCTTTTTCATTTGTTTTGCTTCCTTTCCTTTTTTCTGATTATATTATACTTAATGTTTGTGAATTACGTATGAACAATTTGTGAATATTCTAACGTTTTCCTTTTTGGTTCTTGCATTCACATTTTAACGCATTCATAGAGCGGCACTATATGTCCATATACCTTAAAGAACGGACTGGCATTCCCTTTTGCGGTGTAATGAAGTTTGCAACGGTGAAATCTTTTCTTGCCGCGCCATGCACCTGTTACGCAGTACACATAATTGCATATGTCATTTTCAATGCCTTTTATCTCAAGACCATTGAACCCGTTATAATATGCAATGCTTTCGTGACTCTCGCAATATTCTCGTTTTTTCATTTTTTGCTCCCCGTTTAGTCAATTAGATTTTCTTTGTACAATTTGATTATATTATTGTAGTCGTCTTCTGTTATAGCCCCGTTATACCCTATGAGATGCGACACAACGTTAAAACGGTTTAATCGTGTGCTATAACGTTTTATTTGCTCTACAAGTTCCTCGTAACTTAATTTCCTGTAAATACTGTTCCCGCTTGCATCTTTAACGATTACTTTTGTTTTATAAACCTTCATTTTGTTTTCCTCTCTTTCCTTTTTTCTGATTATAGTATACTTTACGTTTGTAAACACCGTATGAACAATTTGTGAACAATTTGTGAACATTTTACTTTCTTTTGATTTCAAAGTTTTCGTCCGCACTTGCAAAATTGTAACTATAGAAATCGTATTCTATACCACTAACTAACTCGTCAAGATTATTCTTTAAATAGATTTTTGCTAAGTCATAGTTAAGATAGCGCGTTATGCTTTTCGCGCATTTGTTCAGCATGTCAATGACTTCACGCGGAAGTTCCACGTTTCCAAACGGTCTGTATCCGGTTACAATTACGGTATCACAATCAATCACGTAAACGTCGGAGTTCCACCCGTACACGCCCGCGGTGTAGAAATTCGGTTCACGCCATTTTAAAGCGTCTTGCATGTCGCAGTAGCCAACTTTGATGACGTTGCGATATGCGCTCATGATTGCTTTTTTCGTTATCTTCGTTTTCATTTTGCATTTTCCTTCCTGGCGTGTCATCATCAGTGCAACGCCGCCAACCGTTACAGACGGGCACAATGCCCGTTTCGACTGTTTAGAAAGTTTCCGTTTCAACTATGACAGCTTTCATCATGTTGAATTCTTCGTAGGCTTTCACGAACAGTTGAGCATCTGTTATCTTGTAAAATCTTGCTTTGATAACCATTATTGTATCTTGTAACTCTTCGCTGTAGGTCTTTGCCCATACTTCATAAATTGTTCTTTTCATTTGTTTTACTTCCTTTCCTTTTTTCTGTCTATATTATAGCATACCCCCGCACGAAATGTGTTAACAAACTGTGAACAAATTGTAAACGATTTATTAACAAATTATGAACGAAATATGAACAAGAATACTTTCATGCTTTAATGTATTAAAGTGGGTTAGTTGTGACTTATTCTCGTTCTTACCTCTG
>ENA-OROL01001616-OROL01001616.1-human-gut-metagenome-genome-assembly--contig:-NODE-1616-length-17848-cov-29.374529_pt1 | contig 17848 bp, 16 predicted proteins | sample MGYA00242128_ERZ509048 | MGnify/ENA primary metagenome ERZ509048 (study PRJEB26280, sample SAMEA2338750) | human gut metagenome | biome: human gut; feature: human-associated habitat; material: faeces...
TACAGACCGTACAGGTTGTACGAACTTCTTCCGTGAAAAAATGCACTTTTTACGGACAGGGGTGGACAAGCGGCTCGATGCCTACAAAATCCCGCACCCTGCGGCCACCGGGCAGGGCGATGTTATGTGTTGCACCAGAGTATCCCCAAAGTGAGAACTCTGGTGTTTTTTGCTTCCTGCCTGAATATACGGAAAATTTTGCAGGAAAGGCGAAAAAGCGGCAGAACTGCAACGGAAAAAGAAAAAAGCCCTTACTGGTTGCAGATTTGCAACAGCAAGGGCAGAGGGGAAACCGTATATTGAACAAAACGGCAGAGCGTATTATAATGAGGAAAAAGCTCAAAAAGGAGGGCCGACCACATGGCACAGGAATATCTGCCCGCACCATCCAACATCCGTCTTGCGGACTTGATGAAAGAGCACAACATCAGCCAACCAGAACTCGCCAAGGAGATCGGCTGCTCCAAGAGCACCATCAACCGTTTTATCAGTGGCGCAAAAGGAACCCTGACCCATGAGCAGGTGCTGAAGATTGCAAGGCTGTTCAACGTGTCTACGGATTTTCTGCTGGGAGAAACCAACATCCCTGACCGCAAGAACTACGACATTGCCGAGTTAGGCTTGTCCGTAGAAGCTGCAAAGAACCTCTACACAGGACGTGTCAATACAGAGGTGGTCAACCTGCTGCTGGAAAACGCTCGCTTCGCAGAGCTTACTTACCGCATATCGCAGTATTTTGATGATACCTTTGCTTCCGGCATCGCAGCACAGAACGCCATGCTCACGACATTGAGCACCCTGCTGCGCACAAAGGTCAAGACCCCGGAAGCAGCCAAAGCCGCAAAGGACATCAGCCTTCGGAGAAAGCCCATGTACCAAGGCGACCTTGATGACATTGAAATGTACTTCATGGCGGCAATCAAGGAAATCAAAAAGGGTATCGGGAGCCATTACGCCGAACAGGAAGCCATGAGCAAGAAAGCGGCAGAGAAAATGTTCACCGAATTGACCAAAGGGCAGGATGTGCAACACCCAACGATTACGGCAGAGCAGTTGACGGATGCAATGTTGGACAGTGTTTCGGGCATGGAAGGAGCCACGCCGGAGGCACTGGAACAGCTGCGGAACGGCCTGCTGGGAATCTTGCAGTCTGCCGCAGAGCAGGAAAACGCCCATGAAGCAGACGAATGAACGGCTTTGTGCGCTGGCACAGAAAGGCGATGCTGCCGCGCTGGACAGCCTGATCGACAACAACAAGTCCTTTATTGGCAAGGTGGCAAATGACCTTTTCCGCAGCATGAATCTGGCACAGTCCGGCCTGAACCTTGACACGGACGATTTGAAACAGGCGGGCAATCTGGGCTTATGGAAAGCTGTGCCGAAGTTCGATGCAGCGCGCGGCATGAAGTTCCTGACCTATGCGGCTCCTGCCATCCGCAACGCCATGATGGATATGGTGCGGGATGCCTTTACTGCTTTTGAGCAGCGGATGCAGACGGAGGATAAGGATGGTATCTGTTACCAGCGCGTTTCGCTGGATGATGTTCTGCCGGGAGAGGAACAACTGCAGCGCATCGAAGCCATAGCCGACCCCTACGCCATGCAGCCGCAGAGCATTATGGAGGATCAGGAATCGCGCCGGGAACTGTACGATGGCCTGAAACGGTTGACCCAACGGGAGCAGACCTATCTGCTGTACCGCTATGGCTTCACTGATGGCGAGGAGCATCCACTGATCGGCACGGCGATATACTTTCACCTGACAAAAGGCCGCGCCAAAAAGACGGAGGAACAGGCCATGGATAACCTGTGGCTGGAATTGCCGTGGTGGTTTATCTGAATGGGCAGAGAGGAATTGTGTCAAATTGACATAATTCCTCCCGATAAGAGGGATGTGAGCGAAAATGCTGGCAATGTATCTGGCAGTTCTGGATGACCGGAGCAGCGAAGAACAATTTATAGATGTATATAATACCTACAAGCGGCTGGTCTACCATACCGCTTACAAAATTATGGGCGATTCGTATCTGGCAGAAGATGTACTGCAAGAGGTGTTTTTGTACGTTGCCAAAAATTTTTCTAAAATTCATCGAGAAAACTGTCACGAACTCGCTGCTTATCTCGTTAGTTGTAGTAGAAGCCGTGCATATGATATGCTTCGCAAACAACGAGAAGAATTGCTGGAAGATGTCCCAAACGAACCAGATGCCGCTCCGGTGCCGGATGATGCAGCAGTTAGCACCGATAACATTGAACGTCTAACAGAACTGATTGGCCAAATGAAACCGATGTACCGTGATCCGCTACGCCTTTTGGCAATGGGATATACAAACCGTGAGATTGCAAAATCGCTGGGATTAACGGATGAAGTGGTACGAACACGGCTCTTTCGAGGACGAAAACTATTATGGAAGGAGATGAACAGCCATGAGTGAGCGGACAGACATTTCATTTGATGCGGCTTTGATGATGGCACTTCGTGCAGATGCGCAAAGAGAACTGGATTCGCTTCCAACGCCAAAGCAGTTTGAGGAAATCTACCCAGATACGTCCCAATGGGACGAACGAATGACAGAGGCCTTAAAGAAGGAAAAGCACCACCCAGTGTTGAAACGAGTACTAATTGCGGCATTGACACTCGTAATGCTGACGGTTGGTGCTCTTGCGGTCAGCGCTGATTTCCGCAGGGCAGTCTATACGATGATTCAAAAATTTCTGCCCATTGAGATGCAGCTGACTTATCAGGTGGATGGCGAACCGCTGGAGTGGCTCCCGGATGGATACAGCGACCATTATGTGCCGAACGGCTTTGAAATGGACGATGTGCAGAAATTTGAGCGAGCAGAAAACTTTTTACATGTTTACTCGTCAAAAGAAACAGAGGAAAGCTACACAGTCCGTTGCTCAATTATCCAGCCAGGGCAGCAGTCCCTGTTTGATAATGAGCATACAGTGTACGAAACCGTAAAGGTCGGAGAAGCAGATGGTGTACTTGGAACCAGTACGGATGAACATGGAAAGAATGTTTATACTCTAAGTTGGGAACATCGGGGGATTACACATACCGTTATGGGAAACATTCCATACGATGAGATTATGAAAATTGCGGAAGGTATCCGTTAAGAAAGCTGGACACTTGTGAGGGTTCACAAATGTCTGGCTTTCTTTTTGTCTGAACTTACAAAGATGGAAAATTTGAAAAATTTTCTCCTGAAAATTGAAACGAAGCGAATGCGAATTGCGTTGATTATACAAAGGCTCTTGATGGGAGCAAAAAAACGGAGGTGTATGTCTATGTCGAAAAAGCGTTTGTTGTCCATTGTTGTTTCAGCGGTGATTCTCTTGAGCTTTGCCTGCACCGCAATGGCCGCTGAAAAGTCTGAACGGTATGTAGGCGATAGTACGGTCAACGGATCTATTTACCAAACATACTATCAGGTTGATGCCCAGACTCGAACTGGAGTAAAGAAAATCAGCGTTTCAGGCGTTCTCTATGAAAAGGGGACAATTGGAACATGGCAAAAAGTAAGTAGCTGCTCAAACAGCAGCACGACCTCAACCTGCATGGTGAGCAGTAGCTTTAACACTAAGCCCGGAAAATCTTATAGGCTTGAGTATTCTGCGACCTTTAGCTATTCCGATGGACGGAGCGAAACCATTACCGGAAGTACCAGTAGATAAGTGGAGTTTGTTATATATTTCAGCAAGTTAGAAAGGTGTGAGGTAATTATAAAGGCGAGACCAACGCGAGTTATCCGATACCTAGCTATAGTCGCACTGTGCTTGCTTTTGGGCTTTATGCTTGGAAGAAAAAGCAAATATGAAAAACGAGATTATTTGAAACAATTCAAAATTGGAAAAGCAACATACTCTGAATCGTTGATATATGAGGCTTATGGCGGATTGCAAAATGATGGGATAATGTTAGCGGTATACTACGATGTGGATGCAGCCAAAATTATTCATCAACTCGATTCATGGGAGAAAATTAATGATTCTCCAACCATATCTTCTATATTAAAAAATGTGTCGTCATATTTTGGATTAGATTTTGTGATTCCTGAAATTGCAAGTGGAAATTTTTTTCTTTATGATAATAGTCAGCATAAGGAACTACGCTCGGAAGCCGAAATGAATACATTGCTTTTACATTCTGAAGATGTGAATTTTAGTCTCGTTGTCTGGGATGATGAGAAGCACACAATTTATATAGTAGAGTACAGAATTTAAGGAGGTTCGTTATGAAGAGGTTCGTATCATTAATTCTTTCAGTGTGTTTTTTGTTTTCGATAAATACTGTGTCTTATGCTGCTAACATAAGCAGCCGTAAAGCTAGCAATCCTGTTATTCAAAGCATGAATGATAAGTATCATGTTGATTTTTCGGGAATGTCGATAGATGAATTAAATAAGTTTATCGATAAGATGAAAGATGAAGATCAAACACGTGCATCTGGAAATTTGTTAAATAATACACAGCTTGCATGGTTGGCAGCTGCGCAAATTGCACGGGATAAGGGATATGAATGTGCGGCTCTTATGGTTGAATTCTCTGTATATAATATTGACTATTCTGAGAGTGTGACGGATTCTTCGACGCCATTGCTTGACAAGTTAAACACGACAACAGTTTTTAATAATTATAAAAACAAAGTACTTAATAGTGGCTTGAAAGATTTTAGTGGAGGAAGTTGGTCTTTTACAATTCAAAAGTCTGATAATGCAGATTTATTCTATGCATTGCATAGGGTAAGCACCTCTGGAACAGGCTTCATGATTGGTAATTCTATAATGTATTACTTGATTACCGTTCATGACACATTTGATTTTGCATATGACAACAACTATGACGACTTGTTTACTACTACAGTGAACAATTGGGCTTGGTTGTGCCAGCAGACGCATGTGTTGAATCCCATAGAGATAAATCTTAGCACGGCTATTGGATAAAAAATCAGTGGTATTTATTTTTTTGCGAAAGTAAAAGTTGAAATCTAAAATAAGGATGGCTCTAGCGTATGAAAAATTTTACGGAGGTGTTTCCAATGCAGAGCAACTGATGTATAAGAAATCTTGTGTATACTCTAAAAGTAAAGAAGGAAAATTAAAATAGCTAGTGAAAAATATCTCGTAGAATTTTTTTGAAAGCAAGTGGGATTGTGGCTCTTTCTTCAATGGAGCTTAACTCTGGGCTGACTGCTTTTGCAGATAATCAAAGTGATGGAAGCAAATCTCATATCGAGAGATACCATAGATACGATTTTGATACAAAAGAAGAATCTATAGAGGAAATTATAGTTGAAACCAATTCCTTCACGGATGGAGAGACAACTGCAGGCTATTTTCCAAATGGAAAGATTTCGGATATTGATCTATCCGATCTGTATGCGATTATCGGAAGCAATGATATCACTGTTGTTGATAATCCAACGGCAACACCATATTGTAGTACGGTATGCCTACAGATAACGACCAATAATGGAGGGACAAATTATGGTTCTGGATTTATGATTGGGCCTAATGCACTTGCAACAGCAGCACATAATCTATACAGTATAAAGGAAAAAGCCTACGTTAAGTCGGTAAATGTCGCACCTGCTCGATCTGATAATAGTAAACCTTTTGGAAGCGAAAATGTATCGGCAAGTTCGATGATTGTTAGTGATTCTTATCTTGCTGGAACAAGTTCGGAGGATTGGGCGATTATTACGCTCAAGAATAATTTAGGAACGAAAACGGGATGGCTTGGGTTACATTGGCAGTCTAGCAATTATTCATCATCACAGTTGGTGTATGCTTATGGCTATCCGAGCCAAATAAATGGTGCCGATGCGAGATATCGGATGTGTAAATCTTCTGGGTATATTAGAAGTCAGACTTCAAAATATCTCAAGGGCGATTGGGATTTGACAGGTGGCTTTAGTGGTGGTCCTCTTGTAGAATATATTTCTGGAGCTGGGTATGTAGCTATCGGAATCCATAAAGATGGAAGCACAATTGATGGTTCTTCATATCCAACTTCTTATACAGGGGCATTGAGAATAACACAATCGCTTTATACGCTGTTCCTTTCATACAGAGGTTGATAAAATGAAATGCAAACGGAAGATTATGGTTGGCATAGCATTTGTGGCAGTGGTTCTCTGCATTCTATTTCAATCGAATACATTCGGAAGAAAAAAATCGGAACTTATAATTGAAGAAGTTGACCTGAAGAACAATTGTATTTATGCGACTGCAAAAAATCAATTATATGATACGGATGACAATTATATAATTTATGGCGTATCAAACTACTTGAAAGGAAATCTTCAGTTGTCGTATCTTAAAGAAGGCGAAAGCATTCTTGTGATATCAAACGGTAAGGTGTTGCTATCAGATCCGTATCAATTTGATAAAATATACAGTATTCAACTGTTGCAATAGCGTTTCATTTTCTCAATAAATAATATAAGCTATTTACAGCTGCCTCCTCTGTTAAGTGGTGGTGCAGTGCTTATTCTCAATAACGATGCGATTGATGAAAATGATAGACCTTTTTGGAATTTAGAATTTTCTCAATAATCAAGCCCCCAAAATGGCAAACTTGAAATCATCGAGAGATACATAAAATATAGGGTTAAATCGACTTTCGTGTCGAAAAAACAAGTGCTAGAAATAGCAAAATCCATTGAATTTTAGAATGACATTTATAAGAAACCAGTAGATTTGCCTGATATTTGTGATTTCTTTGACCGTTGGGCCATTGATTTTGCACTACATTGATTTTGCACTACTATGAGCAAAGGAAAAACTTAAAATAAGCAAACAACCCGCCATTTGCAGCGACTGCAAGTAGCGGGTTGTTTGGCCTATTTAGAGGTTAGTCTTTCAGTTTGCCATGGTCACAGCCAAGTGAGAGATAATGCTCAATCTCACCACTCAGCACAAGCTGGACGCACTCCAAGGGCTTGTTGTATAGTAGCCAATCAAGTTCAGCTCGCTGTGCCGGGGTATTGCCGTATTCGTCCTCGATGGCAAGGCAGTCAATGGCAATGGCAGAGCCATCAGCGAACTGGGCTTCCGCTCGGTTGGTGTCCATATTATAGTGCCAAGAACGTGCTTTTTGAGAACTATTCTGGTCAAAAATTCGATTTTGTTTCATTTGAATGCCCTCTTTGATGCTTTTATGATTTAGTTTTTTGACGAGATGAGGTCTCTTTTTTCTTTCTCTTGAGTCACCCAACCGCACTATCCTGCATCGCAACTGTTCACGAGGCTGTCCACATCTGGGCGGTGCATGAGTTTTTGCAGGATGCCAAACTGCTTTTTGGTGCTGGCAGACACCAGATACTGCCACTTTTGCGGCAGTATGGGCAGATCTGCGATGCTCCACTTAACGTATTTGGCATCGTAGACATTGGGCGGAGCCAGTTCTACCAGATGCCCGATGCACCAGCTGACGAGATAACCGTTGCCCTCCCAATAACCATCCTGTCGATTGGTCGCACCGAGAACCTTTGCGTAAGCCTGTGCGACTGAAGGCTTTTCCGCAATTACTAAGCGATAGGACAATTAACATTCCTCCAATCTTTTTTATAATGAATATTTGAGTTGAATTTTCATATAGTGCGCGATATAATGATTATAAAAGGTAACAGGAGGGGTGAATTTCAATGCAGGAACTTCAAAAAATCGCCGTGGTGATTGATGCCGATAATACCCAGATTTCAAAATTGGAAGATGTGTTTCATGAAATCTCAACACGCGGTAGAATTGTGGTAAAGCGTGCTTATGGCAACTGGCATAAACCAACGTTAAAAAACTGGGGTGAAATCATCAAGCGGTTGGCGATTAAAGCTGAGCAGCAATTCGACTATGTTTCGGGCAAAAACGCAACAGACATGGCACTGGTAATTGATACCATAGAACTTTTGTATACAAACCTTTATGATGCGTTTGTTATTGTTTCAAGCGACAGTGACTATACTCCGTTGGCAATAAAATTGCGCGAAGCAGGGGTTTATGTTATGGGCGTTGGTGAGCAAAAAACTCCTGTTGCTTTCCGGAATGCCTGCGATGAATTTCTCTTCTTGGAAAACTGCTCTTCTTCGGTTGAAGGGAACGATGCACACGATGTTGTTAATTCTTTCCAAAGCGATGCACAAGATGCTGCTAGTTCTTCCCAAAGCGATGTACAAGATGCTGCTAGTTCTTCCCAAAGCGATGCACAAGATGCTGTTAGTTCTCCCCAAAAAGAAAAAGCAGAAGTGTCTATATCGCCCAACAACGAAAAAGAAGAATCTACAAAGCAGCTCAAGGAAGATGTACAGAAAACTGGTTCAACTCCAATTGCTAGTTCTGCTCCCGCTGAAGAAAACTCCGAAAAGAAAAATGATCTAAACGAAATTCATGCTTTACTGGAAAAAGCCTATGATACCTTCCAAGACGAGGATGGGTGGGTCAATGTAGCAAAGGTAGGACTGTTCTTAAGAAGAGCAAAGCCAGATTTTGATAGCCGAACTTATGGTTTCCAAAAGTTGAGCCTTTTCCTCAAGAACTTCCCTGAAAAGTATGATGTGAAAATAGTCGGAGAAAAGCCCAACATCATTGCCGTATACCGTTGTGTGAGTAACGAAAACAACTAAACAGCCTGTCGGATGTATATGTAAGGCGGCAAACGCCGCCAATAAAATTATACTTCTGTGTTGTTCTCCTCACTGGTTTCCTCCGGCTCATTCTCCATTGGAATTTCAAAATCACCCTTGTCCTCGGTGTAATTTGCATCGGGGTCAAGGGCTTCTTTTTCGGCCTGTTTTTTCTGCTTCTGCTTTGCGAAAGCGTAGAAGCCGCCGCCTGCCGCCAGCGCAATCAGCACGACTACGCCCAGAAAGCCGGATGCGATCTTTGTGACCTTGTTTTCCTTGGGCGTTTCCGTGCCGGATGCCGCTGCTTCTTCCGCAGCCTTTTTCGCATCCTCTTCGGCCTGCTTGCGCTCCTGCTCTGCCTGCGCCGCCACTTCTTTTTCAGCGGTGTAAGCGTCCGCATCTTCTTCCTCCATCAGTGCCAACAGGTCGGCCTCGTCCACCAGATTCATAAAGTGGACGGTCTGCTGCCCCTTGGCGTTGCGGTCGATGACCAGATAGAAGGTGTTGCCCGACTTGCTGACCAGCGTAATGAACTGCTGTCCGCTGCCATCGGAATAGTCGGTGTGGTAGTCGTCTACCAGCGTCAGATTGCCCTCCGGGGTCAGGGCACCAGAGGTTTTGTCCGTGACGGTGACAACATCCTCCTCCACGACTTCCGGCAGAATCGGCTGTTCCACCGGGACGGCTTCGCCCTCAAAGGCAAAGGCGGGAACCGCCATGCCAACGCACAGTGCCGCCGATACCAGCAGCGCACCAAATCTCTTAATCTTCATCCGAATCATCCTCCTTGTCGAAAGTTGCACCCACGGCAGACAGCGCAGCCGGGGTCGGGGTGGCGGTTGCCGACTGCCGCAGCAGGGCGGCAAGCTGTTCCGGCGTGACCTTTGCAGTCCGCACCATCTCGTTGACCTCGGCGGAATCCTCCTCCTGAATGCGCCGTTCCAGAATCTCGATGCGGTTGTTCAGTTTGATGCGGCGCTCCTTCTCTTTTTCCAGCATCGCCCGCAGCTTATCCGATTTTTCGCTCATAAAACTCCTCCAATCATTTTGAAAGCCGTCCGAACCCAGCGAGATGCTTCTCCCAGTAGGACGAGTGAATGTTTGCGTACTTGATGGGGTCTCCGGCACTGACCATCATCCCGTTGCCGAGGTAGTAGAGTAGGAAAGTGCCGCCTTATCGTATTTCTACGACAGGTTTGCACAGACCTCTCCCAGAACCGTGCTTGCGCCTCTCAACGCACACGGCTCCCCATTTTTTGCTCCATTTCAAAAGTTATTCCGTTTTAGTTCCATGATGAATTCTCATGTGGCATTTGTGGCACACGACGATTGTCTTGCGCCTCTTTGCCAGCATGACTTTTTCCCAATCAGCTTTACCTTTCAGGTTTTTGACCTTGTTTACATGGTGGATTTCATAGCTATCGTTGTCTGTACAGCCGCAGACTTCACAGACTTTGGCCTTCAGACGTTCCTCGAAGGAGGTTGTGTTGTGCGAATAGCGATGCGCCAAATCGGGCACTTTTTCCGTCAAATCTTTGCCTTTGCAATCGCTGTACTTAGCGAACATCATACGGCGTTTTCCGTTTTTGGTTTCATACGGAACACCCCATGCACCAGTCCCATCTCTGTATTCATAACGAACCTTAGAAATTCGGGAGCGATGCTTGTTTGCGAGTGTTTTCAGACAGCTGTATTCCATCAGATAGCCAAAGTAACCGAGCTTGTTGAAGTTGCTTGCAATGGCATAATAGTTACAGAGTCCTCGAAGTTCCGCATTATAAATCATTACGATTTCCAAATCCGTGCGGTTCAGCAGAATTGGGCGATGAATAGGAATCAACCTCTTTCCATCCCTTTTAGCGATGCTATGGGACAGTAAATAGGTCGCCACCTTATCTTTCAGTGGAATATTGAGTTCCACTTTGTTGTTCATAGTGCGCATTTTTCGTTTTCCAGAGCGTTTAACGCTGGCATCCCTGCGCACCCGAACATCAAAACCAAGGAATCGGGCAGGAGTGTTACTGTGAGTGATAAGGGTCTTTTCTTGGCTCAACTCCATTTTCAGAGTGTCCCGGACAAAATCCGTGAGTTTTGCCTTAATTTCCTCGCATTCCTCTCTTGTCCCATTGACTGCAATCAGAAAGTCATCTGCATAGCGAACATATTTCAATCGCTTATCGGTACACGCTTTTGCAGGTGTCCGAAACAACTGCTTTGTCAGTTGCTTGTGCTGAGCAATGAGCTGCTCCCGCATTGTCCCTTCAGCTTTCTTGATTTTCTCATGCAGTGCATCTCGTTTGTGCCGTATCGTGTTGTATTCTTCCGTAAAGTTTCTCGGATTGTATCCGTGGTCAAATTCCTTCTTCAGCTGCGTAATATACCTGTCCAGCTCGTTCAGATAAATGTTTGCAAGAATCGGGGAGATGATTCCACCCTGCGGGCATCCGCTATAGGTTTCATGGAAATTCCAGTCTTCCATATAGCCGGCTTTCAGAAACATACGAATCAGGTTCAGAAAACGAGCATCCTTGATTTTTCGGTTCAGCACACCAATCAGCGTGGAATGGTCGATGTTATCAAAACATCCCTTGATGTCGCCCTCAATGAACCACTTTGCTCCGGTAAACTCATGCTTGATCATGGCAAGTGCCGTGTGGCAGCTTCTGCCCGGTCGAAAGCCGTGGGAATAGATAGAGAAAATTGGCTCGTAGATGGCTTCCAGAATCATACGGATAGCTTCTTGCACCAGCTTGTCAGCGAATACAGGAAGTCCCAGCGGGCGCAGCTTGCCGTTCTTCTTTTGAATATAGGTTCTGCGTACCGGCTTGGGTTCATATGACCCTGTTCTCAATGCTTCAATGATGGCTGTCACATACTGCTCGCTAAATCTATCAGCCGTATCATCATTCACACCCTTCGTTCCTGCACCCTTATTGGAGTAAAGATGCTGATAGGCGATGAAGTAAATATCTGGCCTCAAAAGATAGCGGTACAGTCGTGTGAAAATTTCATCGTGGTTCTTTTGGGAATTCTCTTGTAATTTTGTTAAAATCTCCATTGTTGATTTCATTGAGGCTTTCCTCTCTAATCAATTTCTGATTTTAATGCACAAAAAACTGCTTCTCTTCGCCATGTGAGCGGCTTTCCCGCATCCGATTTTACGGCTTTTCCTGTCAATTCAGGATTCTCGGACTACTACAGAAGCTCCGTTGTCATGCCGGATTTTCAGTGTCATCTTTCTAGCATAGCTTTGAAATTTATCACATTGCTGCATTACACATAGCTTTTTCAAGCGTTCCGGTTTAGACAATCTCCAGTTGACGATAGTAGTAGGTCAATGTGAATTATCGGATATGCTTTTGTTCCGTTACTATCGGTTCTCCGACGTGCCGCACAGGGGATTAGCAACCCATAGGAAGGACTCTATTTCCTACGGTCCCTGTACCAAAGGTTTCAGACAATTTTCCTTTGCCCACACGTAACAAGGGCTTGGAACTCACCTTAAACAATTCAGTTTTATCCTTGTATTCACTTATCCTCGCGGTTCAGTCGTGCCCGATTGTCTTTAGGCAACTTGCCGCTTTCCTGCCGTGCTCTTTTCCCGTACATCTTTCGATTTTCGGTAAAGCAGGTGGATTCCCGCGTTGCTTTGCGGGGTAGTACCTTAACCACAGCCTCCTTTCTCTACTTCTACTATCGTCCTTACTGGACGCACGATGCCCACATGACTTTTTCCGGGGGTATCATACGTTCCCTCGAAGAAAACAAGGTCGCCGGGTTTTGCCTCGGCTTCGGAAATGTGCTGGCTTTTGTTCCACAGACCGTTTGCCGTAGTGCGCCCCACATCGTAGCCGTTCTGATTGTAGACCCAGCAGACATAGCCGCTGCAATCGAAGCCTGTTTCCGGGGTAGAACCGCCCCACACATAGGGCGTGCCCACATACTTTTGGGCTTCCTTGTAGATGGCGGCAAATTCGCTGTCGGTCAGGGCTTCCGCCGGAACTTGATAATCGATGCCCGGTGTGCCGGAGCCATCGGAGCCACCGGGCGGCAGACCGCCGTTGAACAGATAAGGCCGACCACCCAAGGTATCTTGGAAAATCTCGTAACGTTTCCATTGGTCGTTGTCCAGTTCCTCCCGGATAACTACTTCCAGCCCTTTGTTCACCAATTTGGTGTGGAAGATTTTGTGCTCGTAGGGCACCTGCGTGGGAACCGGGATTCCTGCCGGGCTGATGACCCACACGGTCTTATACCGTATCTGCACCTCCACCCATGTGGTCAGCTTGTACTGCTTCTTGAAGGTTTCCTTCAGCTTGCCCTGTACCTCCGACCGGGTGTAATCGTCATACAGAGTCGTGAGAAAAGAGGTCAACTGCCACGGGTCATGCTCGATGGCATCCAAATGATACTGATACTCGTTGTAGCCGGGGTGGTCGGTGGGGATGCGCTTGATCTTTTTGTCCAGTTCCTTTTCCAACTTCTTGTAGTCCTGTTCTGCACCACGAATATCCCGGTCCTCGGCAGAGTACATGGTCTGCCCGGATACCTGCGTGGTGCCAGAGAACAGAATGGAACAGGACGAAAATGCCGACATGACCAGCAGCAGGAGCAAAAGAAAAACGCCCACGATCACCAAAACGTGTGCGTTGCTCTTTGCAAAATTGGCAATGCCGTTGACGGCAGTGCTGACAGCCGACTTGCCCTTATCAATGACCTGCTCTACACCGGACTTAGTGGCAGATGCACCGCTGGATGTGATCTTTTGCCCGCCAGCGGTCTGTGCTGCGGTGCCGCCCGACCGGGCAGCAGCATAGTAGCTTTTGCGAACGTCCTGTTTCTGCCGCCACCGGGAAAGCCAGTTGGAACCACCCTCGCCGCTGTCACTATGAATGACGTTGGCCTCTCCTGCATTTTGTACCTTGTCCGGCTCATGGGCAGAAGATTTTGTAGCTCTGAGCTTCTTTTTTGCTTGGAGCTTGGCTTTCTTCTTGAGCTTACGAGAATAGCGGCTTTTGGAAAAATCCGCAGCAGATTCTTCTGTTTTCAGTCCCTCGTTGAGAGCCTGCGTGCCGACATTATCATCCTCATACTGGTCAACTTCCCGGTGAGCCGCAGACCGGGCAATGGCCGAAGCGTACATCTCTCGTTTCTGGGCTTTTGTCATGCGGGATGCTTCGTCCGGAGTGATCTCGGCTTTGCCAAAGCGTAGATGTTGTGCTTTTTCGGCAGCTTTGTCGGCATCCAGTTTCAGTTTCTTTCGGGGCTGGGTCTGCTCCATCTTTTCCTTTTTCGGAGGGGAGCGTGTTGCAGTGCGCTCCTTGTCCTCCTCAAATTTCAGTTTCGGCTGTTTCTTATTCATGTTTTGCCTCCACAACTTCCGACAGGCGGGTGGTCAGGATGCGGTACAGCTCAAGGTCTTTCGGAAAATGATCCACAAAAGGAAGAATGACATTGCCAAAAAACAGCAGCCCTTCGCCCTCGCCGGAGTGGGTCACATAGGAAAGCTGATGGGGTGAGATGTTGAGCTGCTTTGCGAGAATTTGCCGGTCTCCTGCCGCCTGATTCAGCATGATGATCATGTCGCTGTTCTCGAAAATATTCTCAACCTCACGGGAAGAAAGAAGGTCTTTCACGTTCTGGGTCAGCCCTGTGGGAATGCCGCCCCACTTGCGGAAACGCTTCCAGATCTCCACGGAATAAGCGGCAGTCTGCTCCTCTTTTAAGAGAAGGTGCATCTCATCCATATAATACCGTGTGGACTTTCCGCTGCTGCGGTTTGCGGTGACACGCCCCCATACCTGATCCTGCACAATGAGCATACCGAGTTTCTTCATCTGTTTGCCCAGTTCCTTGATGTCGTAGCAGACGATGCGGTTGTTGACGTTCACATTGGTGCGGTGGTTGAACAGGTTCAGGGAGCCTTTCACATAGATTTCCAGTGCGGTGGCAACGTGGTGGGCTTCTTTCTCGTCCTGTTGGAGTAGGGCGTTGTACAAATCCTCAAGGATGGGCATATTCTCCGGGCAGGGGGCCGCAAAATATTTGCGATAAATCAGATGCACACAGCGGTCAATAACGGTTTTCTCCACCGGCAGCAGACCCTCCTTGCCGCCCACCACCAGCTCACACAAAGAAAGGATAAAGTCGGCTTTCAGGGACAGCGGATTATCCTCCTCGGAGTAGTTGGCATTGATGTCCATGGGATTGATGAACTGGGTACTGTTGGGCGAAATTTTGATGACCTGACCCTTCAAACGATTCACCAGCGGCGAGTAATCGGCTGGGTCAGCGGTGTTACCACCGCCTTCCCGCCTAGGAACCGTACGTGACAGTTTCCCGTCATACGGCTCAAGCATTTCATCACTTCTTCAAGCGGTTCTCAGCATAAATACGCTGACAGGTGCAATGAACGTAGCGCATATTGCGGACATCTTCCATGCCAGCCTTTGCCTTTGGTGCAAGGTAGAAGATTTCTCTTTCTTCCGTTACATCCATCGGCATTCCGCAGTGGTAGCACAGTCCGTTCTGGTTTTTCCAAATCATCTTGAATTTTCCAGTCAGCCGGTGCATTCCTTTATCGAATTTCCTTTTTTGGAAATACGCCTCATCGAGGAACGGATTTGCAGTAGCTTTTATCTTGGTATGTCGCACAATGGCTGTGCTGTCCACCCGTATCAGCTCCTTGTTTTCCGTAGAGAACACCCAGTTCCGATTACCGACACGATGCCAGTATCTCGTGGAAATCCACCACTTGTTCTTCTTTGGGTGCCGTCTTTTAGCCCATCGCCACAGCAGTTCGTACAGGACATAGTCCAGATGCGCGAACGCATCACTTGCGCATACGGACTGGTGGTAATTAGTCCAACCTCGAATTTGTTCATTCAACTTCATAATCAGAACATCTTGCTGCCACGTTTTTCCTCTGCGGAGAATCGTGTCAGAGATATTGGAAACGATAGCCTTGACCGCCTTTTGGGAAGGCTTGATAATCAGCTTTTCGTTATACTTTCTGAAGTTCCAGCCGAGGAAGTCGAAACCATCGTCAATGTTGGTGACAACGGTCTTTTCATCAGAAAGTTCCAATCCGCGTTCAGCGAGAAACTCTCGAATCAGCTCCTTTGCTTCAAGAGCCAGTTCAGGTGTTGCCGCTGTGACCACAAAATCGTCTGCATAGCGGACGAAGTTTACTTTGTGGGCATTCTTAAATCTTGAATCGACCTTACCGAGCGCGTTCGTGTGAAAGCGTTCGACCAGCTTCTTCTCGATACCATCCAGCGTCATGTTCGCCAGAATGGGGGAGATAATACCACCTTGCGGAGTTCCTTCCTCGGTAGGAAAGAGTTCGCGCTGATAGATAAATCCCGCCTTTAAGAACTGCTTCAAAATGTTCTTGTCCATGGGGATGTTCGCCAGAAGCCAATCATGGCTGATATGGTCGAAGCAACCTTTGATGTCACCCTCCAAAACCCACTTCGGAGAAATGTGCTTGCGCGACAGTGCATTGAACAGATATTCGCAGGCATCCTGTGCGCATCTTCCTTTTCGGAAACCAAAGGATTTCCCATCTGCTGTTGTTTCCGCCACCGGCTCCAGTGCCAAAGCATAAAGAGCCTGCATTGCGCGGTCATACATCGTGGGAATCCCCAACGGACGTTTTTTCTTCTTGTCCTTCTTTTCGATATACACTCTACGGAGAGGACGTGCACGATACCTTTTATCTGTCAGCGATAGAACCGCTTTCATTTTCTTCGCCGGGGTGTTCCAGAGAACACCATCCACACCGGGAGTCTTGCGCCCATCGTTGGTAACGACACGCTTAACAGCCAGTGCTTTGGCGTAAAAGGAATGTGTCAGAAGATACTGAAGTCGTTTTACTGCGTTGTAGTCTTTTTGCTGAGTTGCCTTGACAATCCTGATTTGTAGCCTGTTGACTTCCCGCTCTGCCTTATGCCAGTCAATGTTTTTCCATTGGGCACTCAACATAGCTTCGTCCGACAGCTTCTCAGAAGTTTTGCCTTCCGTCGTTGAATACTTATCGTTCACAGGAATACCTCCAATCTTGCCATGAAATACCCGGAATAAGTCAGCACCCTTTCAGGTCAGGGCAAATTTTGAACCCCTATGCTCACCGTTACAGTGAACCGTTCGCTTTTTATTCCATCTCATACCCTCTGCACCGTTTCTCCCTCTTGCGAGGTCGATACCTTTATTAAAGGAGTGCATAGGGTTTTCCACGTTCCACGTAATGCATAATTCATGAATGCCTTAGCCGCCATCTTTGAACCGGGAGGATTTGTGTCCATTTGCTTCGGGGTAGCGAAAGGCCCCTCGGCCACCTCCAACACCTTTTGGTGTAGGTGTATCAGCCTTATTTCACCTATTCCCTGTAACGATCCTTACGATGATTCACATTACGTTCGACATAGCATTCTTTACCCTAACAGTACATCCGCTTTAGGCTGGCAGATTTCCCATATTGTCCTGTGAGCTTCCCAACGCCGGCTTTTGACCAGTGCAGGTCACAGTAGGGTTACTCCAAATGGATAGAGCAGTGTTTATACACAATACATTACGCGACTTCGTGTCGCACTTCGCCTTCGGGGTCGTTGATGATAATATCATCGTCCGTCACCAGAAAAGCATTGGCAATTTCACGCTTTGCTGAGAAACTTTTGCCGGAGCCGGGAGTACCCAAAATCAGGCCATTGGGGTTCTTCAGTTTCTTCCGGTCCACCATGATCAAGTTGTTGGACAGGGCGTTCAGGCCGTAATACAGGCTTTCTTTGCCAGACTGGTACAGTTCCTGTGTGGTAAACGGAATGAAGATGGCGGTGCTGCTGGTGGTCAGACCTCGCTGGATCTCGATCTGGCAGTCAGCCAGCGGCAGGCTGCTCATCAGCCCCTGCTCCTGCTGGAAATCCAGCCGGCACAGGTTGCAGTTGTGTTTCTGGGCGATGCTGGATGCCTGAAAAACATTGTTTTCCAGTTCCTGCTCCGTGCGTCCGGTGTTCAGCACCAGAAAAGTGACGAGGAACATCCGCTCGTTCTGGCTCTGCAATTCTTTCAGCAGAGCCTTTGCGTCACGGCCATAGGTCGCCAAATCGGACGGAATGATGTCGATATCATATCCGGCACGGATGGCTTTTTTCTGCTCCTCGATTTTGCTGCGATCCAGTTCCGTGATGGTGCGCTTGACGGTCTTGATGGCACGGTTCTGAT
>ENA-OROL01001617-OROL01001617.1-human-gut-metagenome-genome-assembly--contig:-NODE-1617-length-17844-cov-3.346338_pt1 | contig 17844 bp, 12 predicted proteins | sample MGYA00242128_ERZ509048 | MGnify/ENA primary metagenome ERZ509048 (study PRJEB26280, sample SAMEA2338750) | human gut metagenome | biome: human gut; feature: human-associated habitat; material: faeces...
CCAGCATGGTCTTGCCGGTGCCCGGAGGGCCCACCAGCAGGATGCCCTTGGGCATGGATGCGCCGATCTCTTTGTACTTGGTGGGGTCGTGGAGGTAGTTTACGACCTCCTGAAGGTTCTCCTTGGCCTCGTCCTCACCGGCCACATCGGCAAAGCGGATGCCCTCGGAGGACTGGACGTAGACCTTGGCATTGGACTTGCCCATGCCGAACATCATGGAGTTGCCGTCTCCGCCCATTTTCTTCATCATATTGCGGGAAATGAGCTGGCCGATGCCGATAAAGAGGATCAGCGGCAGCACCCAGACCAGAATGCTCATCAGCAGCGAGGTCTGCTGGATCTCCTCGCCGGTGGTGGAGATGCCCGCGTCCAGCAGACGCTGCACCAGCCCGTCATCGGGAACGATGGCCGTTTTATAGATGGTCTTGTTGTCCTTGCCGGTGAACAGGATGCGGTTGCTCTGCTCCTGTATCTCCACCTGCCCGATCTCTTTCTGCTCCGTCATGGTGATAAAGGTGTTGTAGTCCACCTCACGGATCTGGTGCTCCGTCAGCCAGGGCATAGCCAGCAGGTTGAACAGCAGCAGCACCAGCATCGCAATAATGTAGTAGTAGAGCAAAGGCTTTTTGGGGGTCTTGACCTCTCTCATACAAGCGCCTCCTTGCAGACGTATTATTCAAAGTATTATAGCCGCGCCGTACCGTAAAGTCAAAGGGCACAGCGGAAAAACCTGTAAATTTTTCCTGACCACCGGCGTATCCGGGACTTATTGCATATTTTGTGAACAGACTTTGCTACTTTTGTGAACATTAGCACTCTCCTCTTGACAGTGCTAAAATTGGCGCTATAATGAAGCCGAACCTTGAGAGAGGGGCGAGCAAGCGGCCCCGCCGGAGAGGTTCGGAACTGTTGATACAATGAGGGTAATATAGTGGGCGGCGACCACCCGGTCCGCCGCGATACGAATGGAGGTATGACATATGTTGCCCAGCATTTTTGGTGAGAACCTGTTTGATGATTTCTTTTCTGATCCGTTTGGCATGATGGTGCCTCAGGGCCGCGACCCGCTGTACGGCAAGCACGCCAAGAACCTGATGAAGACCGACGTCCGCGAGACGGAGGATTCCTACGAACTGGACATTGACCTGCCCGGCTTCAAGAAGGATGAGATCAAGGTATCTCTGGAGGATGGTTATCTGACCATCGAGGCTGCCAAGGGTTTGGATGAGGATGAGCAGGAGAAGAAATCCGGCAAGTACATCCGCAAGGAACGTTATGCAGGTTCTTGCCAGCGTAGCTTCTATGTTGGTGACAACCTGACCCAGGAGGATATCAAGGGTGAGTTCAAACATGGTATCCTGACCCTGAATGTTCCTAAGAAGGAAGCAAAACCTGCAGTGGAGACCAATAAATACATCGCCATTGAGGGATAATCTCTGAATACAAAAACCGTTGCCCGTAAGGGCAGCGGTTTTTTGCGTTAGAGAGAAGTTCAGGTTAATTGCCGTTTTCGTAAGACAACCCGCTCTTTCTTTACGATATATTGTTCCAGCCCGGGAACCGGATTACTGAGCCGGCAGCCGTAGAGAAACAGTCCATTCTCTAATTCCTGCACACGTGCAACCAGTCCATACAGATGGAAATTAAAGTTCTCCGCAGTCTCCTCCAGATGATCATTCAGGACAGCGTGCACGGTCTGATTGACACCCAGTTCCAGGTCTTCCTTGCTGACTACGGCGAATCCGTTGTAGCTGATATCCTTGATAATAACATTGTGGGCAGCACGGTTTAGTCCACATTGAATGGCGGTTTCAATTCCCACATAACAGCGGTAGCTCTGCCTGCGGTTGTAGGTTTTGCTTCTGGCGATGCTGAAGACAGTGTAACAGAGAGTTCCGTCGGCGCGTTTCACCACGTTGGTGGTGACATTTTTGAACAGCTGAGGTTTATCGTCCGGGAGAGTGACCAGCAGATCGACGAGCAGCCCTTTTCCCCGGAAAGAGATGATTTTATCATCAGTAAACACACCCTCAGCCAACAGTGTATGTCTGCGGGAATAGACTTCCAAAATGCGGGATTCAAATTGAAGCTCTTCGTTATTCAGATGAATGATAAAGCTAAGGGATAACCCTGCGGTCAAGTCATCAATCTGCATGGTTCGGTCGGTCTCCCATCGTTAATAAATCCAAATTAATCTACCATTTTCGCATTCGGATAGATGCGTTCCATTCGTGCGTCAGGATAGTGTTCATCTAAAAATTTCTGCAATCCGTTAGGCTCTGTGGTTTCCACAGAATAGGAGGCATCGTTACGTTCGGTGTATCTGGCAAGTGCCAGTGCGGAGATCAGCATGTTGGCAATCATAAATACAATTAAAATATTACAAATGATCGTACCTGTTTTTTTCGGAATCTTCTCAATCCAGTCGGACAGCTTCGGATAGATGAACTTCAGCCATACCACAGCGGCAATTCCCCAGAAGAAGCAGTACAACAGGTTGATACGACCGCCTAAGTTAAAGGCGAATCCGCTGTAATCCCAGAAAATCGTGCCGAAGACCATTTCCGTGAAGACACTGCAGATATATTCGTATGCACCACCAAGCAATGTTCCTGCCAGAAAAATGGAACCGTCACTTTTATTCCGGTAGCGATAGAGCAGCAGAGTCAGAAAGGCACAACCCAGTCCCCATACGATACTGAAAGGCCCGTAGATCACACTGCTGCGGCTCATCCAGACACCGGCTGTGATACGGCAGAAGATCGTCTCTGTGATATCACCCAAAAAAGCACCGATGAAAAAGAGGGAAAACAATTTATAAAAGCAACAGCCCTCGGCAAAAACAGTAGATTTCTTACGTTCTGCCCGGGCTTTTACCAGGGCATCCAGACTAATGGAAGGATAGGATTTCTGCAGACGCTTCTGCATATGCCTGGTCAGAGCATTTTCCAGGAAACGGGAAGTCTCGCCCAGCCCTTCGGTGATCTGATCCAGCCGGGCGGTCTGCTTTTCTAATGCATAGTCCGCCCGGTGTTTCGCCTGCAGCTGTAAGCTTATCGTGGACAGGGCGGAACCGATGGTGTCTAACAGGAGCAGTCCTCCGAGGATTAACAGAAGTATTACGGAGAGAAAATGCGGAAAGCGGTCAAACAGCCCACACAGCAGCGGATCTGCGAACATCACGGTCACAACGCTTAATGCGCCCCACAGCAGGGAAAACGGCAGGCAGATATAACCGCCGATATTATAGCGGAAGCGGGAATAATCCCACAGCTTTTTCTTATAGACTTTTTCAAAAAACATTCCCGTGGAATATTCCAAAAGAGAGGACAGTACAAAGCCGCCCAGGAACAGGAAGAACGGATATTCCGTCAGCTCCGGCAGGAAGATCTCGAACAGCATGGCACCGAAACCATAGATCGGGCATAGGGGACCTGCTACGAATCCTCGGTTGACGAATTTCCGATGCTGTACCGCGGCAGAACATACCTCGATACACCATCCTATAAAAGAATAGAAGAAAAACAGCCAGAACAGGGATAACCAGGATATTGTCATATGCGCACCTCTTTCGTGGAAAAATGTCGAACATTGTCTTGTTCCATCATATCACAACGAAAGAGGTTGTACCATCATTATATTGGTACTCTAAAAGGATTCTTTTGGACAAACGGTTCTCTATCACAGAACACAAAGTTAATTATAGACAAAAGTTACAAGGCTAATTTATAAAAATGTGCTATTGATTTTTAAACGGCAAAAAATATATAATGATGTTACGAAATAAAGAACGCGATTACCAAATGGAGAACACAAGATGGTAAATGAGGCAGAAGTAAAAGTAAAGAGCCTGCAGAAAGCTCTTGAAATTTTGAACTGCTTTACAAAAAAAAGCAGTTGGGGTGTGACAGAGATCAGTGAACAACTGGATCTGAACAAAAGTAATGTACATAATATTTTGTCGACGTTCAAAGCAATGGGGTATCTGGATCAGGATGACGAAAGCGGCAGGTACAAGTTGGGACTCAGCGTGTATTCCCTGTGTTATTCGCTGGGACAGAACTTAAGCATCGGTAGTGTAGCAGCTCCGTATTTACAGGAACTTGCAGATATGGCAGGTGAGAGAGTCTATCTTGCGATCCCGCATGAACAGGAGATTCTCTATGTGACCTCTGCTTATCCGAAGACATCCATTGATCTTATGCGACCGATCATGGGTGAACATGCGCAGATGCATTGCACCGGGCTGGGCAAGGCAATGCTGGCATACCTCCCGGAGGAGAAACAGAGGGCCTATGCAGCCAGAAAGCTGGAAGCCTATACCGATTACACCATCACGGATGGTGATGCACTGATGAAGGAACTCAGAGAGATCCGACAGCGCGGTTATGCAATAGACAATATGGAACACGAATTTGGTGTGAAATGTGTAGCAGTTCCGGTACTCGGAAGAAACGGTCAGGTGGTAGCGGGAGTGAGTATTACCGGACCGTCCCTGAGATTCTATGACGAACGGATCCAGTCACTGGCAAAGGAATTACAGAACAAAATAAGGGAATTACAAAACATTCTTTATTAACAAAAAATGTGAAAAGGGGATTGAGAAATCAATCCTTTTCAAAAAAACATATTAGAGAACAGCGTTCTTTAATGGAGAACAATAAGAAACAATGATTGCACAGAAGGAGAGACAACATGAAAACATCGCCGTGGAAGAAGATCAAGAAATGCAAATATCTGTACATTATGATGTTGCTTCCGATCATCTATTACATCCTGTTCCATTATCTGCCTTTGTACGGGGTGTTGATCGCATTCAAGGATTACAAGATTGCAAAGGGTGTATGGGGAAGCCCTTGGGTGGGCTTTAAATGGTTCGAGAAGTTCCTGACGGATCCTTATTTTTGGAAACTGGTGAAAAATACATTACTGTTAAATATTTACGGACTGCTGTGGGGCTTCCCGGTACCGATTCTTCTGGCGCTGATGTTGAACGAAGTAACAAATGCAAAGTTCAAGAGAGTGATCCAGACCGTCAGCTACCTGCCGCACTTCATTTCCACTGTGGTTGTCTGTGGTATGGTAATGAACTTCTTGTCGTTGGATGGAATCATCAACCAGATCATTGCAGCATTCGGTTTTGACAAGATCCAGTTCATGGTATTACCCGAATGGTTCCGCACCATATTTACCGCATCCGGTATCTGGCAGACCTGTGGCTGGACTTCCATTATTTATTTGTCCGCTTTGACCTCTGTGGATCAGGAGATTCTGGAGGCGGCAATGATCGATGGAGCAAACCGTTTCCAGAGAATTAAGTCGGTAACGCTCCCCTCTATTGCACCGACCATCTCCATTATGCTGATCATGCAGATCGGACGGCTGATGTCCCTGGGATATGAGAAGATTATCCTATTGTATAACGGATCTACTTATGAGACTGCGGATGTCATTTCCACTTATGTATACAGACGAGGCATTCTGAGTGCAGACTTCAGCTATTCTACAGCGGTGGGACTGTTCCAGTCAGTCATCGGTGTGATCTTGTTGGTAGCATCCAACCAGATATCGAAAAAACTCAGTGACAGCAGCTTGTGGTAGGAGGACAGAAATGGCTAAGAAAGTAAAAATAAAAAGCAAAAAACCGCAGGGAATCGGCAGTAAAATATTTGATATTGTGAACTATCTTCTGCTGGCAATCCTCGGATTCATTATGTTCTACCCGATGTTTTATGTATTTATTGTGTCTATCAGTTCTTCACAGTATATCAATCAGGGACTGGTAACACTGTTCCCCAGAGGAATCAATTTCGATGCCTACAAGGCAGTATTCGAGAATCAGAGAATCTGGAGCGGCTATAAGAACACTTTTTTATACACAGGCCTGGGAACCTTGATCTGCCTGGTACTTACCGCATTGTGTGCCTATCCTCTTTCCAGAAAAGATTTTTACGGACGAAAGGCATTTACTGTGCTGATCATGATCACAATGTTCGTAAACGGCGGTATGATCCCTACCTATCTGGTGATCAATAAGCTTCATATGATCAACACTATGTGGGCCATCGTTCTGCCGCCCGCCATCAGTACCTATAATATGATCGTCATGAGGACTTCCTTCCAGGCAATCCCGGATTCCTTGGTAGAATCCGCATATCTGGACGGTGCAAATGACATTACGATCTTCAGTAAGATTGTCCTGCCGCTGTCCAAACCGATCATCGCAACCATGACTTTATACTATGCCGTATACCATTGGAACAGCTACTTCCCTTCCATGTTGTACCTGAATGATCAGAAAAAATATCCTGTACAGGTTGTCATGCGTGACATCGTAATACAGGGCGACACCTCCGAGATTACAGGAAGTGTCAACATCATCGCTACTAACTATAAATATGCGGTGATCATTATTTCCATCGTACCTATTCTGCTTGTATACCCTCTGTTGCAGAAGTACTTCACAAAGGGTGTTATGGTCGGAGCAGTTAAGGGATAAAGAAACAAATTATATGAAGAATGTATTTAAGAAAAGGAGAGGTTAAATGAAAAAGAAAGCATTCCAAAAACTGACAGCCTTATTGGCAGTAACAGCAATGAGCGCATCTCTGTTGACAGGATGTGGTTCCGATGCTTCCGGCAGCAATGATGCCGCAACAAATAATGCGAAGGAGAGTACCGCAAGTGCAGGGACACAGGAAGCAAACAGCGAGCATCCTTCCTGGATCAGCGAGGATCCTCTGGAGATCAGCATTATGGTCATGGACTCCAGCCAGCAGCCCATGGCACAGGACAGCAAGTCCCACCAGGCAATTTTTGAAGCAACCAATGTAAAGCTGGATTTCCAGATTGTTCCTTCCAGCAGCTATGATGAGAAGAAAAACATTGCGCTGTCTACACAGAATTTCCCGGATATCATTTACCTGAGAAGTGCAAGTGATATTTCCGATTTCGCATCCGAGGGTATCTTCGAGCCCCTGACACAGTATATCAACGAAGAGACCATGCCGAATTTCTACAAATTCTGGCAGCAGTATCCCGAAATGCAGAGATACATGGTAGATGGTGAAATGTATGTGTTCCCTGTAGTACTTCGTGATGAGTGGGCCAACGGTTTCGGTCCCGTAATCCGTACCGACCTTCTGGAAGAGAACGGCATTGCAACTCCTACCACATGGGATGAAGTGCTGGATGCCTTAGCACAGTTAAAAGAGATCTATCCTGACAGCACTCCCTGGGCAATCAGAAAGGGAACTGCTAACCTGTTAAAGACCACTTCCTATATGTTAGGCTCCGGCTTCGGTTCTGTATCCGCAAGTTCCGGTATGTACTGGGATGAGGATCTGGGCAAGTATGTATACGGTCCTGCAGATACCAATTTCAAAGAAGTTCTGAAGTTCCTGAACAAGGCATATACCACCAGTGTTCTGGATCAGGAATATGCAACTACCGATTCTGATTCCATGACGACCAAGTGCAGCAGTGGTCAGTCCTTCTTCTTTGTAGATAACAGTGGATTTGGTCAGAACTACACCAACGAACTGCGTAAGATCGACGGTAACGAGAATGCTACTTTCCAGGTACTGCCGATTCCCGAGAACAGCCTGGGCGAGAGACGTGCCGTATCCTACGATACAAGATTCGGTAAGCTGTATGCAATCAATGCAAATGCAAAGAACAAAGATCAGATCATTAAGTTTATCGACTGGATGTACTCCATGGAGGCTTCCGATATTACCAACTACGGTATCGAGGGTGAGACCTTCCAGTACAACGCAGACGGCGAGGCAGAATATATTTCCGATTATGTAAAGCAGTTCAAGGATGCATCTCCTTCTGACTACTATGCATGCTGGACAGATATCGGTGCAGGCAAGCTGGACTTCTCCATGTATGCATGCAACATTAAGACCCAGCGTGAGATCCAGATGATCACCGGAAGCTGGTCCGATCTGACAGAAGATTACTGGAAGATCATCAATGAGGATGACGCTTATGTACAGCCTCACATTGCACCTTCCTTTACTACCGAAGAGGCAGACCGTGTGAAAGAACTGACCACTGATCTGGATACCTTCTTCACACAGGAATACGATAAGTACATTACCGGCAAGGAATCCATCGACAACTGGGATGCTCTGATCAAGAAGGCTGAGGATATGGGCGTAAGAGAACTGGAGCAGCTGTGGAATGACGCAGAAGCCCGTGCCGTAGCAGAAACCAAATAGGTCATCGGACAAAGGAAAGTAACAGAACATAACACAGAGTGAACGGGCAGGTTACCCGTTCATTCTGCTAAAAAGAGAGAATCAGGCAATGGAAGGTGTGACTGACAGTATGAAAATTACAAATTATACACAGGAATTTATCACAGATGACAATAAACCTTTTGACAGTGCCCATGCCTCAACACTGCTGGAATTAAAGGACGGCGGCATTCTGGCAGCATGGTTCGGCGGTGCATGGGAAAAGAATCCGGATGTAGCGATCTGGACAGCAATACGTGATAAGGATGGCTGGGGACAACCGGTAAAGGTAGCGGATGTAAGAGGAGTTGCCATGTGGAACCCCGTACTTTTCCGTAAGAAAGATGGAAAAGTCATTCTTTTCTATAAGGTTGGAAAGCTGATCTCGGAATGGGTGACCTGGTATATGGAAAGTGAAGATGAAGGACACACCTTCTCAGAGCCGCAGGAACTGGTACCAGGAGATATCGGGGGAAGAGGCCCTGTCAAGAATAAACCTATCCGGTTAAGTGACGGCACCGTACTGGCTCCCGGATCCCTGGAAGGGGAATTGTGGGACGGATTCGTGGATATCTCCAAAGATGACTGCCGCACCTGGGAGAGAAGCGATCTGGTGCCGCTGCACAGACTGGCGATCACAGATAAGGGCGTTCATAATGTGCAGGTGATCGACAGACCTTATGACAGACATTATATCTACGGAAAAGGGATCATTCAGCCTACCCTCTGGGAGGATCGGGACGGAAAAGTACATATGCTTTGCCGCAGCAGCAGCTCCCGTATCATCCGCAGCGATTCCGAGGATGGCGGAAGAACTTGGTGTCTGGCATATGATACCGGACTTCCCAACAATAACAGCGGTATCGATCTGGTCAAATTAAAGAATGGAGATCTTGTGCTAGTCTATAATCCCAGAGAGAATCTGCCCGGTTATTACAAGGGACCGAGAACCCCGCTCAGCGTTGCGTTGTCCAGAGACAACGGAGAGACCTTCGAGATCATCTGTACATTAGAGGATCAGAGAGGCGACTATTGTTATCCTTCCGTAATCTGCAATGACGACAATAAGATTATGATCACTTATACATGGAAACGGGAAAAGATCGTGTATGTGAGCTTTACATTAGAGGACTGATTATGAAGGACAGCAGGACAAAGGAAGATATCTACAGAAAATTTCAGAATCCGGCAAGAGAATACCGGGGAACTCCCTTTTGGTCCTGGAATGCGGAAATGACTCCGGAAGAAGTCAGACGGCAGGTGAGAGAGCTTTATGAGCAGGGGGTCGGAGGATTCTTCATTCACTCTCGGGATGGTCTGGAGACTCCCTATCTGGGCAGAGAATGGATGGACTGCGTGGAGGTAGCGGTAGATGAAGCAAAACAGTTGGGCATATCGGCTTGGCTGTATGATGATGACCGCTGGCCTTCCGGTAATGCCGGAGGAATGGTGGCAGCCGGAGGAGATGCCTATCGTCTGAAAGGACTGACCCTGCAGGTATGCGACACCTGTGACTCTGCGGTATGGAAGGAAGAACATCTTATTGCAGTATTTACCGCATTGGTACAGGGAGATGCCATTTATTTTCTGAAGCGGCTGGAGAATGCCATGACAAAAATTCCGGAGCCGGAAGAGAAAAAACAGCACCCCGGATGCCGGCAGGTATTTCTCATTTTACGTTTGGAAATATCGGCAAAAAGTGAATGGTTCAACGGGGAAACACCGGTAGACAATCTGAATCCGGATACGGTACAGAGATTCCTGCATCTGACCCATAATAAATATTTGGAACGGTTTGGAGAGGAATTCGGTAAAACAATTCCTGGAATTTTTACAGATGAACCCAGTCTGGCGGACACACATTCTGCTTTTGGGGCAGACCGTAGTTGGATTCCCTGGACTTACGGATTCACAGATTATTTCCGGGAGAAGAACGGCTATGATCCGATTGACAAAATCCCACTATTTTTCTTCGAAGGAGAGGGCAGTGCGAAGATAAGACATGACTACTGGCATGCCATCACATTGCGGTTCAGTGAGAATTATTCCGGACAGATTGCCGCATGGTGCAGAGAACATCATCTGCTTATGACAGGACATTTTCTTCAGGAGGATAAGCTGGGACTGTCTACCAGAGTCAGCGGAGCAACAATGCCGCTGTATGAATATGAGGATATTCCCGGAGTGGATATACTTCAGGACAAGACGGACGAATTTCTTACAGTGAAACAATGCGTCAGCGTGGCACACCAGATGGGGAAAAAGAATGTCATCTCTGAGACTTATGGCGTGACTGGATGGGATTTTACCTTCGAAGGACAGCGGCATATCGGAGACTGGCAATACGCACTGGGTGTGAATAAGCGGTGCCAGCACCTGTCGTTGTATTCTTTGACCGGTGGCAGGAAGAGAGACTGTCCTCCGGGTTTCGGCTACAATATTCCCTGGTGGAGCAGGGACCATGTGGTGGAGGACTATTTTGGACGGCTGAGTGCTGCGCTGGAAGAAGGTTCTCCCAGTCAGCAGTATCTGTTACTGCATCCGGCGACTACGGCATGGAGCATGATGGGGGCCAGTCCCTACGGCAATCCTGTGCGTCGCAGGGAACGGGATCTGCAGAAGGTCAACGAATACGGATGGCAATATAATGCGCTACTGGAAAAACTTTGCAATCATCATCTGGACCCCGATCTGGGGGATGAGATTCTGATGGCGAAACACGGATCTGTAGAACAGGGCAGATTGATCCTGGGGAAAATGCAGTACCGGACAGTGGTGCTGCCGAAGATTGGCACCATGCTGAGCAGTACATACCGACTTTTGAAAGAATTTGTGAAGCAGGGCGGTCAGTTGATCGTGACTAATCCGGGACCGGTTCTACTGGATGCCATGGAAAGCAATCTTCCGGCAGAACTGTTTACCGCAAAAAATTGTGTTGCGGTAAATAGTGATGAGGAACTTATAAAAGCACTGGAAGATGTGGGAGCTCGGACGGTAAGTATCCGGAACGGCGACAGGGAAGAAACCCGCTGTATCGCATTGCAGAAGTTTATGGAAAAAGGACAGCTTTTGTTCGTGACAAACTATCACCGGACGGAAGCCTGTGAGGTAGAGATTCACGTACCCCTGGAAGCTTCTGTAGAAGAGTGGGACGCACTCACCGGAACTCATAAGACGGTGGAGGCTGTCACCGGACAGGGGCAGATCGTTTTTCCGACACGGCTGGAAGCGCAGACTTCGCGCCTGTTTTTCCTGGAGAAAATGGAGAAAAACGCCGAAAAATCAGCTGGCGCAAGTGTAGTGCCTGCAGAGGCTGACGAAACAGAACTTCAGGTGCTGCCGGAACGGACAGTGATCCGTCTGACCGATCCTAACCTGTATACTCTGGATAGCTGCAGATACCGCATACAGGAGGGGCACTGGTCAGAACCTATGCAGGTCTGGGAAGCACAGGAACAGATCCGCACCGGATTGGGAATGCGCTCCATAGCAGCCCTTGGAAAAGAACAGCGTTACCGTTGGGTAAGAGAACCTCATCCTGCGGACGGAACGGAAGTCTCACTGGAATTTACATTTGAGACGGTGAAAAAAATTACAGGCTACACGGAGCTTGCAATCGAACATCCAGAAAATTTTCAGATCTATCTGAACAGACAGCCGGTGGAACAGCGGATCACGGGATGCCTGTATGACAGAGGGATCAAGAGGATTCCACTTCCAGGCTGGGCAGAAGGAGAGAACAGGCTATTGCTGATCTGCCGTTATCGTAATTCCATGGAACTGGAAAACTGTTATCTCTGCGGAGAGTTCGGCGTAAATACGGAACGGAAGATTACAGAACAGCCGACAGCACTGCTGATCGGAGACTGGACGGCTCAGGGATTGTACCATTATGCAGGCAGCGTCAAATATCTGTATGATTTCCGATGGAATCCACACTGTAAAAAGAGACCGGATAGCCGGATTTATTTGAAATTGAAAGATTTTAAGGGTACCTGCGCTACGGTCAGACTGGGAAGGGCTTTCTATGAAATTCCCTGGAGAGCAGCCGGAATGATTGATATTACAGAGGCATTAGAAGAAGGTGACAATCACCTTGAGATAGAAATATACAGTTCTTTGCGGAATTTATTCGGTCCTTTTCATCTCGCAGGAGGCAGACCGGAAGTGACGAATGATTCTGTATTTCGTACCAGCGGTGAAAAATATACACCGGAATATAAGGTGGAACCCTACGGAATCCTTAAGGCACCGGTACTGATAGAAAGGTAAGATACAAATAAAGAAGTCCGCGGGGCGGGCAGATGGGAGCAACAATGAAAAATGAATTTCCTAATGGAGTATGGCCGGTGATGCTGACTCCTTATACAGAGGACAATAAAATTGACTATCCAGCGCTGGAGAAACTGACCGAATGGTATTTTGAAAATGACTGTGATGGATTGTTTGCGGTATGTCAGTCCAGCGAAATGTTCCAGCTGACACTGGAAGAACGCTGTAAAATCGCAGCGGCTGTGAAGAAGTATGCCAACGGAAAACCGGTGATTGCATCCGGACATATTTCTGATTCCATGGAGGATCAGGCGGAAGAACTGAAGCGCATGGCAGATACCGGAATCGACGCACTGATCCTGATCTCCAACAGACCTGCTGCACAGCAGGAATCCGATCAGGTGATGATCGAAAGGCTGCAGACATTGATGGAACAGCTTCCGAAGGATATCCCACTTGGATTTTATGAATGTCCTTATCCCTACAAGAGAGTGCTGAGCAAAGAAGTGGTGAAGTTCCTGGTAGACAGTGAGAGATTCTACTTTCTGAAAGATACCAGTTGCGATATGGCGAGCATGAGCGAAAAATTGCAGCTGATCCAGGGAAGCAATCTGAAGCTTTACAATGCCAATACTGCGACCTTACTGGAATCATTGCAGGAGGGAGCCGCCGGATACAGCGGAGTCATGGCGAATTTCCATCCGAGACTGTACAGCTGGTTGTGCAAAAACTATGCCGCACAGCCTGAGAAAGCCCGGAAACTGACAGATCTGCTGACCATGTGCTCCCTGATCGAGAACAGCAACTATCCCGTGAATGCGAAATATGCATTACAGAAGATGGGAGTTCCCATGACACTGCACAGCAGAAGAGTAGACTGGAAGAAACTGACGGTCGCACAGCGGATGGAAGCAGAGCAGCTTATCCGCCTGTCAGCAGAGGTAGAGGATGAACTGGGAATTGCCCGCTAGGAGACCTTAGGACTGCACCGGCGCTGCTGCCGCAGTCCCATGGCAGAGGCAGAACAAGGAAATGAAAAAGAAAGAGGCAGCGCAGAAAAGAGGACAATATGGCTGAAAACAGATACATAGGAAAATATCCGGTGATCGGAATCCGTCCCGTGATCGATGCGAGACGTGGTTATCTGAATGTAAGAGGCTCGCTGGAAGAACAGACCATGAATATGGCTTCTTCTGCCAAAAAGCTGTTCGAAGAAAATCTTCGTTACAGCAACGGAGAGTCGGTAAAGGTAGTGATCTCACCTACCACCATCGGACGCGTGGCAGAAGCGGCAGAATGTGCGGACTTTTTTGAATCGGAAGGCGTTGCCATTACTCTGACCGTGACCCCCTGCTGGTGCTACGGTGCGGAAACCATGGATATGTCTCCTAACACGATTAAGGGTGTCTGGGGATTTAACGGTACGGAGAGACCCGGTGCCGTATACCTTGCATCCGTATTGGCAACACATGCCCAGAAGGGACTGCCTGCGTTTGGCATCTATGGACATGATGTACAGGAAGCGGATGCTGTCGAGATTCCGGAAGATGTGCAGGAGAAGCTGTTGCGTTTCGGCCGAGCAGCCGTGGCCGTGGCTACCATGAGAGGAAAATCTTATCTGCAGATCGGTTCTATCTGTATGGGTATCGGTGGATCCATTATTGATCCTGCATTCATTGAGGAATATCTGGGAATGCGTGTGGAATCCGTGGATGAAGTGGAGATTTTACGCCGTATCCAGCAGGATATTTATGACAAGGATGAATTTGAGAAGGCTTATAAGTGGACGAGGGAGCATTGTCCGGACGGACTGGACAAGAATCCTGCGGAGATCCGGAAGACTCCCGAAGAGAAGGAAGAGGACTGGAAATTCGTTGTAAAGACCATGTGCATCATCAAGGATCTGATGAACGGTAATGACAAATTACCCGCCGGAAGAGAAGAGGAAATGGTGGGACACAATGCCATTGCCGCAGGCTTCCAGGGACAGAGACAGTGGACGGATTACTATCCCAATACGGATTTTGCCGAGGCAATGCTGAATACTACTTTTGACTGGAACGGCGCAAGAGAGCCTTATATTCTCGCAACGGAAAACGATGTATTAAACGGATTGGGAATGCTGTTTTTGAAGCTTCTGACCAACCGTGCACAGATCTTTGCGGATGTCCGTACTTACTGGAGTCCGGAGGCTGTGAAGAAGGCAGCCGGCTACGAAGTCGAAGGAGTGGCGAAGGAAGCAGGCGGATTTATCCATCTGATCAATTCCGGTGCGGCATGTCTGGATGCCAGTGGACAGGCCAGGGATGCAGAGGGTAACTCTGTCATGAAGCCCTGGTACGAGGTGACGGAAGAAGATCAGAAGGCAATGCTGGAGGCAACGACCTGGAGTGAGGCAGACTTCGGCTATTTCCGCGGAGGCGGTTATTCCTCCCGCTTCGTGACAGAGGCACAGATGCCTGTGACAATGATCCGTCTGAATCTGGTCAAAGGCATCGGCCCCACCTTACAGATCGCAGAAGGCTGGACGGTGAAGCTGCCGGAAAAAGTGACAGATATCTTATGGAAGCGTACCGATTACACCTGGCCCTGCACCTGGTTTGCACCCAGATGCAACGGAAAAGAGGGACCCTTCAAGAGTGCCTATGATGTTATGAACAACTGGGGAGCCAATCATGGAGCCATCAGCTATGGACATGTGGGTGCCGATCTGATCACCTTGTGCTCCATGCTGCGTATTCCGGTCAGCATGCACAATGTGCCGGAGGAGAAAATTTTCCGTCCGGCATCCTGGAATGCATTTGGAATGGATAAAGAAGGACAGGATTATCGTGCCTGTGCCGCATACGGTCCCATGTACAAATAATACCGCCGGAAGGATAAGCAATGGTCAAAGGATATATGGACGCTCTGCCACAGTATTCCCTAGTTGGAATACCGGTAGAGTGCATGGAGAAAATAAGCGAATATGTAAACGCCCAGGAACTGGCGGCTCTGCCCTGCGGAAAATATGAGATTGACGGGGAACGGATCTACGTCAGTATTCAGGAGTACGAGACAAAGTCCTATGGGGACTGTCGTTTTGAGACACATAAAAGATATGCGGATATCCAGTGTATTCTACTGGGAAGGGAGCAGATTTGGGTAACAGAGCAGCCACTTCCCATGTCAGATACTGAGTACGATCCGAAGGCAGATATTAGGTTCTGGAAGGATGGCAAAGCATCCCTGCTGGATCTGCGAGCAGGGGAACTGGCGATACTTCTTCCCGGAGAGGCACATAAGCCCTGTGTTAGGGCGGGCGAAGCAGGGAAAGTGAAAAAAGCGGTATTCAAGATCGCATTATAACAAGACAAAAATTGTATTGAAAGATGAAAGATATGCAATTCCGCAGGCGTTTGTATTCTGCAATAAGAATATCAGTACTCAAGAGAAAATCGCATATCTGCCGATTTACATGATTGGTTTTCTGGAAAAAGAGAAAATAGAAGAATATATCTATTCGATTGATCTGAGTGCACTTCAATAGTGAAACAGCAGCGATGCATCACGCACCGCTGCTTGTTTTATATCCAAAATTCAGTATCTTATCCCATCTTTCTCGGAAGTAATGGGCGATCATCTTAGGGCGGCGTTCTCGGGTGAAGATGCCCTTGCGGTTGCCGTCGGCGCGCATACAGCCTTGTAATGTCGCGTAATCGGCGAAATTCCATGCGTGTTCACCGATGAAGAAATCTCTTCCGTCGAAGGCTTTGCTGTACATTTTGTAGAATTCCACCTGGAATTCCTCGCTCCACATCTCCGGCGAGCAGTTATGGAGACCAGCGAGGGTATCCGCACCGTATTCGGTCATCATTACGGGTTTGCCGATTTTTTCCCAGAAATCCAGTTCCATATTCCAGGCGTAGGAGGCTGCTTCCAGATCGCCGGAGAGGTTGTACCAGCCGTAATAGCGGTTGAGGCAGACGACGTCCATCGTTCGGGTTACAAGATCCCGCTCATAATTATTTTGGCAGCAGACGAAGGTTACCGGGCGGTTCTGGGGATCCAGCTTATGGGTAAGCTCATAGAGGGAATGCCAGTAATCATAAGCGGATTCCGGAAAATGTTCGGTATCCGGTTCGTTTCCCATGGACCACATGACAACACAGGGGTGATTTTTGTCCCGTGCGACGAGATCCCGCAATACCTGTTCATGGTGCTCACGGATCGGGAATGTTTTATAGGGATCACAGCTTTCCCCGGCACCGATGCCGACCGCCGGTGTTTCATCGATGATAACGATGCCTTCCCGGTCGCAGAGCCGGTAAATTTCCTCTGCATAGGGATAATGGCTGGTGCGGAAGGAATTGGCGTTCATCCAGTGCAGCAGATTGATATCTTTTACATCAAGGCACAGATCCAGCCCTCTTCCGTGAAACGGCGAATCCTCATGCTTGCTGAAGCCCTTGAAATAAAAGGGCTTTCCATTGATCAGAAACTTTGTCCCTTTGACTTCTACCGTGCGGAAACCGAATTCTTCCGTATAGCAGTCCTCTCCGTAATGTACTTCCGCCTGATACAGATAAGGAGTACCCGGATAAGGCCACCAGAGGTTGGCCTGTGGAATGTGAAGCTGTCCGGCGCTTCCCGCAGCTTCCGCCACGCAGTTGCCGTTAGCATCCATGATTTTCAACCGGACAGGAGCATCGGTATCGACTCCTGCTGTATCGATACGATAATCTAAAATTCCGTTATCGCCGTCTAAAGACGGTACGAGAGTAATATCTTCGATGTAGGAAGCCGGCGTGCTGTAGAGGCGCACCGGACGGTTGATGCCTGCAAAATTAAAGAAATCAAAGTTCGGAAGATTCTGCTTTTTACGCCATATTTTTGTAGCCTCTACGCTGGGAATCCCGGGGTTATCGGAACCGAAAAAGGCGATATTGCCCTCGTTGCCTACCGGCAGAGTGCTGTGGCTGATCCGGTTGTCGACGGCAACGCCGATCGTAATCTGGCCATTCTCCGGCAACAGATCAGTGATCTCCACCTCAAACGGGAGAAATCCGCCCTTATGTGTCAAAATCAGTTTGCCGTTCAGATATACTTTGGCGGTGTGGGTTACTGCGTCGAAGCGCAGTACCTGGCGCTGCCCACTCTGTTTATAGAGAAACGCAGGAAGCTCTACGGTACGTTCGTAATACGCCCAGCCGTAATGATTCCGGTAAGAGGGATCGTCCTTTTGGTCATTATAGGAAGCCGGAACGGAGATCAGCTCCATTTCCTGCGGGGAGTTCCAGATCTCTCCCGGTTCGGTTTCATCCCCGAGTTTAAATCGCCAGATGCC
>ENA-OROL01001658-OROL01001658.1-human-gut-metagenome-genome-assembly--contig:-NODE-1658-length-17506-cov-4.915191_pt1 | contig 17506 bp, 17 predicted proteins | sample MGYA00242128_ERZ509048 | MGnify/ENA primary metagenome ERZ509048 (study PRJEB26280, sample SAMEA2338750) | human gut metagenome | biome: human gut; feature: human-associated habitat; material: faeces...
AGTTAAAGGAAAGTGATTGACAATAACAGCGAAGTTTTGATAAAAGTTGAAAATCTCCACAAGGATTTCGGCGGCTTACAAGTGCTTAAAGGCATAGATTTTCAGGTCAGAAAAGGAGAGGTGGTTTCAATCATAGGTCCTTCCGGCGGCGGTAAAAGCACGTTTTTACGCTGCTTAAACCTTCTTGAGACACCGACATCCGGAAAGATCTATTTCGAGGGAACCGATATTACCGACAAGAATGTGGATATCAACCTGCATCGCCAGAAGATGGGAATGGTATTCCAGCACTTTAATCTGTTCCCGAACATGACCGTTCTGCAGAACATCATGCTCGCTCCGATGCAGGTTCGCGGTAAATCTAAAGAAGAAGCTAAAGAAAAAGCCATGCGTCTGCTCAAACGCGTCGGTTTGGAACATAAAGCCGATGCAATGCCGGATGAACTGTCCGGCGGCCAACAGCAGCGTGTTGCTATCGCCCGCGCCTTAGCCATGAACCCGAAAGCCCTCCTCTTTGATGAACCGACCAGCGCTCTTGACCCGGAAATGGTGAAGGAAGTTTTGGACGTCATGAAGTCGCTTGCCAAAGAAGGCATGACCATGGTGGTGGTCACACACGAAATGGGCTTCGCCAAGGAAGTCGGCGACCGCGTGATGTTCGTAGACGGCGGCTTAATTGTCGAAGAAGCCACGCCTGAAGAATTCTTCTCTCATCCGAAGAACAAACGAACTCAGGATTTCCTCTCCAAGATCCTGTAGCCTCGGTTTCAGCTTTTCTTTTCTGCAAATCAGACCTTCGGGTCTGATTTTTTATTGAGAAAAGATTTTTCGTTTGCCTTTCTTAAATAGAATAGGATTTATCGTTTTTCCATAAAAATTTGCATAACAAGAGTACAAATATGAAAATTTCTCGTCTTTGCCTTCTTGCGGCATCCCTTGCCGCAGTCCTGACCGTTACCGGCTGCGATGATAAAAAAACGGCTACTCCTGCTGCTCAGGCCTCTGCTGCTAAAACATATAACATCGGTGTTGTTCAGCTTGTCGAACATCAGGCGCTTGACGCTGCCAACAAGGGCTTTGTCGACGGCCTCGCATCCAAGGGTTTCGTAGAGGGCAAGAACGTCAAATTTGACTTCCAGAATGCTCAGGCGGATCAGTCCAATCTTCGCAATATCGCAACCCGTTTTACCGGCAATAAGGTTGACTTGATCGGCGCCATTGCAACGCCTGCGGCTCAGACTATGGCCAACGCCACGAACAAGATTCCTATCGTCGCAACCGCAGTCACCGATTTTGAAATCGCCAAGCTCGTCAAGAGTAATGACAAACCGGGGACCAACGTAACCGGGTCTTCCGATATGGCGCCCATCAGCAGCTTACTGGAACTGATCGTCAAAATTTATCCTAACGCCAAAAACGTCGGTGTGATGTACTCCTCCAGCGAAATCAATTCCGAACGTCAGGTTCAGATCTTCAAAGAAGAAGCCAAGAAGCACAATCTCAACGTTCGCGAAGCAACTGTCTCTAACGTTAATGACATCCAGCAGGCTGCTCAGAGCTTAGTGGGCAAGGTTGACCTTATCTATACACCGACGGACAACACCATTGCATCCGCTGTTCCGGCTCTAATCAAAATCACCGAAAAAGCCAAACTGCCGGTCTTTGCCGGGGAAGGCGGTGAAGTGAAAGGCGGAGCAACGGCCGCTATCGCGATTGATTACTACGAACTCGGCAAGATCGCAGGCACCATGGCGGCCGATATCCTTGAAGGCAAAGCCAAGCCAGAAACCATGCCGATCCAGTATCAGAAGAACTTCAAGACCGTTTTCAACGAAACCGCCGTTAAGAATCTCGGCTTGACCATCCCGGCTGATGTGAAGCACGAACTCGTTAAGTAATCAAAAGTTCTTTCGATGTTAGATTTAGTTTTATCCACCGTTTCTCAAGGCTTGCTGTGGGCCATTATGGCCCTCGGCGTCTTCCTTACTTTCCGCGTCCTGGATATCGCAGACTTGTCCGTTGAAGGCACCTTCCCTCTCGGTGCTGCTGTCGCAGCTACCTTGATCGACGCAGGTCACTCGGTTTGGTTTGCCATGCTGATTGCGCTGATCGCGGGCTGCATCGGCGGTACGGTCACCGCACTGCTGACCACCAAGCTTAAGATCCCGGCACTGCTTTCCGGCATTCTGACCATGATCGGCCTTTACTCCGTCAACCTCATGATCATGGGAAAAGCCAACGTCCCCCTGCTCCGCGCAGAAACCGTCTTTACGCTGACCGAGGATCTCTTCGGTGTTTCTTCGGTTGTCGCTACCCTGATTGTGGGTTTAATCGCAACGACAGTAGTCGGTGTGATCATGTATTGGTTCTTCGGCACTGTGCTGGGTACTGCTATTCGTGCCACCGGCTGCAACCCTCAGATGGCCCGTGCGCAAGGCATCAACACCAACGTCATGGTCATTCTCGGACTGCTTATCTCTAACGGTTTGGTCGCCCTTTCCGGCGCCCTCGTTGCCCAAAGCAACGGCTTTGCCGACGTGGGTATGGGTACCGGCACTATCGTCATCGGCTTGGCGTCGGTCATTATCGGTGAAGTGCTTTTCGGAACGCGCAGCTTTAAGAACTGGCTGATTTCCGTCGTGCTCGGCTCTGTGGTGTACCGCGCCGTGATCGCCATCGTTCTGGAACTGGGCATGCCGCCGAACGACCTCAAACTGTTCACCGCTGTTTTGGTTGCTATCGCACTTTCTCTGCCTTTGATCAAAAACAAATTCGCCATCATGAAGCGTTCGGAGGAAGCCGATGCTTAAGATTACTCATCTCCATAAGACTTTCTTCCCCAACACGCCGAATGAGAAAAAGGCGCTTCGCGGTGTGAACCTGACGCTCGAAGAAGGAGACTTTGTCACCGTTATCGGTTCCAACGGTTCCGGCAAATCTACTTTGATGAACTGCATTGCAGGCGTTTTTTATCCTGATAAAGGCCACATTCTCATTGACGGAGTCGACGTCACACGCATGCCCGAGCATGTTCGCGCCAAGTACATCGGACGAGTTTTCCAGGATCCGATGAAAGGAACGGCTGCCGATATGCAGGTAGCCGAAAACCTCGCAATGGCAAGCCGCCGTGGCAAACCTTTATCGCTCAAGTGGAGCTCTCAGAGTAGTCAGTTGGCTGAGTTCCGTGAGGCTTTGAAAGAGCTGGATTTAGGTCTTGAGAACCGTCTGGAAACCCGCATCGGAACGCTTTCCGGCGGCCAAAGACAATCCATCACGCTGCTGATGGCCACTCTGGTTCCGCCCAAGCTTTTACTTCTGGACGAACACACCGCTGCCTTAGACCCGAAAACGGCTGAGAAAGTCTTAAATCTGACGCAGAAGCGTGTTTCTGAGGGCAATCTCACCACGCTGATGATCACGCACAACATGCGCGATGCCATTCAGTACGGCAACCGCCTCATCATGCTGCACGACGGCCACGTCATCCTCGACATTGCGGGCGAGGAGAAGAAGAAGCTGACCGTGCCCGATCTTCTTGAGCAGTTCACGAAGGCCAGCGGCGACGAGTTCGCCAACGACCGCGCGATCCTCTCCTAACGTTTTCCCTCTCCCCTATAAAGCACAAAAAGAGCTTGAATGCTTTGTTCAGGCTCTTTTCTTATCCTTTTTTACGCTTCCCGCAGCACGACCTCGACAATGCCGACATCGTCGGTATCGGGGTAGAAGTTCACCTGCCACGGCTCAGTAAAGCCGGTGTCGACCTCCTCCTGCACAGATCGTACCATGTCGCGGATGCCGTCACGGTCCGCGGTGAAGTACGTGAAGCGCACGGCGATACGGCTGAGCGAACCCTCGCGCGCCGTCAGGCGCAGAAGGTCAGGCAGCGCCTCGGTGCTCGTCGCGGTGACAATGCCCGCCTGCTCCTCCGCCGTGCGGCGGTAGCCGAGGCGCACGTGCATCTCGTAATAGGCGCGCTCCTGCGTGTCGGTGTAGCTGATGTAGTCAAGAAGATACGCGCCCAGTGCCGTCTCCTCCTGCACCTCCTTACAGGCCTGCTCGGCCATGGCCGCGGCGTCTTCCTCGCTGTAAATACGCACAACGCCTTCCTCGCTGTGCTCGCCAAGGAGCAGCAGCAGCGCATTGACGAGGTCCTGATAGCTGTCGGCGCGCAGGGTGTCCGCACCCTCGTTTTCCCAGTAGACCTCGCTGTGCGGCGTGGAAACGCTGTAGGAACGCTCAAGCACGACGTTGCCGCCGCAGCCCGAGAGCGTCAGGCAGAGCGCCAGCGAAAGCGGAATGAACTTTTTGCGCACGGCACTCCCTCCTTTTGGGCGAAATCTCTCTTTCTCAGTAGCCAAGCGGCTCGTCGACGAGCACGACCTCGGTCTCGCAGCTGCGGATGGCCTCCCACAGCACGACAAGACCGCGGCAGATGCGCTGCGGGCTCTTGCAGTCGTAGCAGCGGTCGCCGTTCACGGCACACGGCGTCTTCACGCCGAGGCGCTGCGCGTTTTTCGGTGCAGCAATGTTGCGGGCGCGCCAGAGCGCTTCGTCATAGGTCGGCGCGATCTTGTTGCTGCCGACGACGAACCACACCCTCTTGTGGCCATAGAGCGACGAGGACACACGGTTGCCCGTCCCGTCGATGTTGATGATCTCGCCCGTTTCGGCAAGGCCGTTGGCCGAGAGCAGGTAGTTGTCGCACGTCGAGGCGTTTTTGAGCACCTCGGCAGCGTTCATGCCGTCGGGCACGTTCCAGTGGCTGAACATCTTGTTGTGCTTGCCGAGGCTTTCAAAAAGCCCCATCTGAGAGAGCGTCATGCTGCCGCCGAACGACACGCTCTCTCCGTCGATCTGCGCGTTCAGATAGTCCGCCGCTTCCTTCGCCGTCGCGAAGGCAGCTACCTTGAAGCCGCGCTCTTTGAGATTCTTCTCCACCGTCGTAAGATCCATTCCTGCTTCCTCCTTGTATCCTGATATCCTTAGAGACCCTGCGGGTCGTATTCGCCAAAGCCCTCACCGAGCACCTCGCTCGCGTCGCAGACGATGAAAAAGGCGTCGGGGTCAAGCTCCTTGATATAGCGCTTGATCGAAACCGCTTCCTTCTTGCGGATGGCGCAGAACAGCAGCGGACGCTCCGCGCCCGTGTAGCCGCCCTTGCCGTTCAGGAGCGTCACGCCCATGTCGCGCCGCAGCATCTCCTGCATGATCTCCTCATACTTGTCGCTGATGATGTAGGCGACCTTCGCCGTGTTCTGACCGTAGACGACCAGATCGAGCACCTTCGTCGTGATATAGAGCGCGAGCGCGCCGTAGAGCGCGTTGTTGAGGCTGTGGAACACCGCGGCGTAGATCAGAATGATCGTCAGGTCGATGCCGAGGCAGATGTTGCCGATTGACAGCCGTTCAACGTGCGACCGCACGATCCACGCGCCGAGCTCCGAGCCGCCCGTCGTCGTCTCCTCGCGGAATAAAAGTCCCGAGGCGATGCCGAGCGTCACGCCGCCGTACAGGCACGCAAGCAGCGGGTCCATGGGCGCAAACTCGTGGATGGCCGCGACAACGTCGATCAAAATGGAGCTCAGCGTCATCGTGTAGATGGACTTGCACAAAAATGCGAAGCCGAATTTTTTAAGTCCCACGATAAAAAGCGGCACATTGAGCACGATGACCATCGTACCGACCGGCAGAATGGGTGCAAAAAAGTTAATGATCTGCGAAATACCCGTAAAGCCGCCGACCGTAAAGCCATTCGGTGCATAGAACCAATCGAACGACAAGGCATACAGCACGCAGGCAAGCGTGACAATGATATAGCTTTTCACCTGCTCGCGCAGTTTTTTATTTTTCATAAATTTTCTCCCCTCATATGTTTCTCTCAGGCTTCCGACGTCAAATCAGCGAGAGCTGCTTGTCGTCGCTGTCCTCCGTCTTGAGCAGTGCGCCCGTCGCGGGAATGCTGCGGCCGCGGTAGCGGGCAAGGTCGGTGATGCCGGTCTCCTCCGGGAAGCGCACCGTGTCGAGCACGTACTTCTTTTTGAGCGTCAAAAGCGCGACGCCCTGCGTCGTGCGCGTCGTCTTCACACCAAGAAGCGCCGTGTTGACGATCAGCACGCGCGGCTCTGTCGAATAGACGGCGATCTCGCGGTCTTCCTTGAGATGCAACAGCGCTTTGAGCGGGCTCTTGTCGCTGTAAGCGCCGGTCAGGCGGCGGCGGTTCGAGGTCGTCTTGTAGGCCGACAGCTCGACCTTTGCGGCCTTACCGTTTTCAAAGAAGAAGATCATATAGCCGCTGTAATCGCCGGGAAGCACCATGCCCATGACGCTCTCGCCCTCGTCCATGCCGAGCTTGGCGGGCAGGTAATCACCCAGCTGGCTCGCCTTGCCGTCGGCAAAGTCGCTCGCGCGCGTCTTGTAGACCTGCGCCTTATCGGTGAAGAACATCAGCTCGGCGGCGTTGGAGCTCTCCACGCTCATGCTGAGCGCGTCGTCCTCCTTGAACTTCTGCTCGCCGGACATGCGCAGCGACTGCGGCGTGATCTTTTTAAAGTACCCGTGCTGCGACAAAAACAGCGTCACGGGATAGTCCTCGATGGCGTCCTCCTCGCTCTCGGCGTCCTCGGCATAGTCGTAGAGGATGCCGGTGCGGCGGGGCTCGGCGTACTTTTTGCGCACGTCCTCAAGCTCGCTGACGATGATCTTGCGGATGCGCGACGGGCGCGCGAGCGTATCCTCAAGGTCTTCGATCTCCGCCTCGAGCGATGCCGTCTCCTCCACGCGCTTCAGGATATACTCGCGGTTGATATTGCGCAGCTTGATCTCGGCGACGTATTCCGCCTGAATTTGATCAATGCCGAAGCCGATCATCAGGTTCGGCACAACGTCCGCTTCCTTCTCCGTCTCGCGGATGATCTTGATGGCCTTGTCGATGTCGAGCAGGATCTTTTTAAGGCCCTTCAAGAGGTGCAGCTTGTCCTGCCGCTTTTTGAGCACGAAGTACACGCGGCGCTTGACGCTCTCGGTGCGCCACGCGCACCACTCGTCTAAAAGCTCGCGCACGCCCATCACGCGCGGCATGCCGCCGATCAGGACGTTGAAGTTGCACGACGCCGTATCCTGCAGTGTCGTCGCCTTGAAGAGCTTCTGCATCAGCTTGTCGGGGTCGGCACCGCGCTTTAAGTCGATCGTCAGCTTGAGGCCGGAGAGGTCGGTCTCGTCACGCATGTCGGAAATTTCCTTGACCTTGCCCGCCTTAATGAGTTCGGCGACCTTGTCCATGATGGCCTCGGTCGTGGTGGTGTAGGGAATTTCATAAATTTCGATGAGATTTTCTTTTTTGTCGTAGCGCCAGCGGGCGCGCACCTTTACGCCGCCGCGGCCGGTGTTGTAGATGTCCTCGATGGCGCGCGGGTCGTACAATACCTCGCCGCCGGTCGGGAAGTCGGGCGCGAGCAGCGTTTCGCTGATGCGCACCTCAGGATTTTTCAAAAAGGCGATCGTCGTGTCGCAGACCTCGCCCAAGTTAAAGCCGCACAGCTGGCTCGCCATGCCGACCGCGATGCCCTGGTTGGCCGAGACCAGGATATTCGGGAACGTTGTTGGCAGCAGCGCCGGCTCTTTCATCGAGTTATCGTAGTTGTCGACAAAATCAACGGTGTCAGAGTCGATGTCGCGGAAGAGTTCGGCGCAGATGGGCGCGAGCTTCGCCTCGGTGTATCGGCTGGCCGCCCACGCCATGTCGCGCGAATAGACCTTGCCGAAGTTGCCCTTCGAGTCGACGAACGGGTGCAGCAGCGCGCCGTAGCCCTTGGAAAGGCGCACCATCGTGTCGTAGATCGCGGCGTCGCCATGGGGGTTTAAGCGCATCGTCTGTCCGACGATATTCGCGCTCTTCGTGCGCGCGCCGGTGAGAAGCCCCATCTTGTACATCGTGTAAAGGAGCTTTCGGTGCGAGGGCTTGAAACCGTCGATCTCCGGAATGGCGCGCGAAACGATGACGGACATCGCGTAGGGCATGTAGTTCGTTTCCAGCGTCTCGGTGATATTCTGCTCCACCACATCCGCGTGGAGGCCCATGACGTTCGGGTCCGCGCGGCGGTGGGTCTGCTTGGGTGTTTTGTCGCTTTTCTTCATTCGGTTACCTCAAAATCGCTCCGACGGCAATATGGCCGCCGGTCATACTATTTCTAATATATCCTATCACACTTTTTTATGCTCTGCAACACCGCGGAGGAAGAGAAAATTGCCGCAAAACGCCATTTTTTCGCCAAAGGCGCACAAAACCGGCGCGGCAGCGCATATTGACAAAATCGCGGCGCAGAGTGTACAATGCAGATACCCCAACAGGTATGGAGGTCAAACGATGAAACAGTGTATGGACGCCGACAATCTGCACCGTCGGCTCAAAAAGATCATCGGTCAGGTGCAGGCCATTGACCGCATGGTGGACGAGGACGTCCCTTGCGAGGATATTCTTGCGCAGATCAATGCGGCCAAATCCGCGCTGCACGGCTGCGGCAAGGTCGTTCTCGAGGGGCACATCAAGCACTGCGTGCGCGACGGCATCGAGCACGGCGACGCGGACAAAACGATCGAGAACTTTACGAAGGCGGTCGAGCGCTTTTCGAACATGGGCTGAGCAGGAGATAAACCCTCTCACGCGCCCGTTTTCAGTAGAATTGCACGAAAGAAGAGAAGCAGTTTTGTGCTGCTTCTCTCTTTTTGCGCGCTTTATAACCTATACCCCCATATGTATAATAAGCCCATACCCCCTATGGTACAAAAAAGAGTCACTTCCGTGAAACTGGCAATGGAAAAGCTGGAGCATTTTTTAGAGCTGGGCGGCACAAAAAAAGATATCACACTGCTCGTGATCTCCGGCATCGCGCTGATCGCGTCGGTCTGCATCGGCGAAGACTTCACCGCGGGTGAGGTCGCGTTCATCATGCAGCTCGGCGGTCTTCTCGAAGAGCTGACCGTCGCCCGCGTGGGCAGCGACATCGCCGTGGACGCCGCGGATATCGCGCTCGTCGACGAGAAGTCACGGAGCTGCCGCACCTCATCGCGCTCTCCAAGCGCATGATGCGCACCATCAAGCTCAATATAACATTCTCGCTCACGCTCAACTTCATCGCCATCGTGCTCGCCATCACCGGCACACTGAACCCTGTTGTCGGCGCGCTGGTCCATAACGCAGGCAGCGTGCTTGTCATCACAAACTCGGCCCTGCTGCTAAAATGGAGGCAAACCGCCTCGCAGAGTTTCGCGTCCGCAGACGCGAAATCTGTTTGATCGTAAATTCCGACGACAGGCGCGTCGGAATTCGCTCTTTGCGCGGAGCGTGTGTCGCAGCCGCGCTGCCATCGGCAACGCGACGAAGCGCAGCGAATCTTTTTCAAAAAGAGTGGATTGCAAAATTGCGATCCACCCTTTTTGATTTTCTTTTATTTTCTGCGCCAGACAGAGGGCATTAAGAGGACAAGCAGCGGCATGATCTCAAGACGGCCGAGCAGCATGATGGCGCTCATCGTGAGCTTGCTGATGCCGGAGAGGAAGCCGAAGTTGCACGTCGGTCCCACTGCGCCAAGGCCCGGGCCCACGTTGCTGATGGCCGTGAGCGAGGCGGTGAACGCCGCGGTAAAGTCGATGTTGTCAAGCGACAAAATCAGCGTGCCGAGCAGCAAAATCGCGATATAGGCGAAGAAGAAGACTGAAACGGACGAGACGGTCTCCTCCGTCACGCGATGTCCGTCGAGCGTGATGGGGCGCACCTCGCGCGAGTGCATCACGCGCCGCAGATCACGCCGCAGCGACTTGCACAAAAGCACGATGCGCGAGACCTTGACGCCGCCCGCCGTAGAGCCCGCGCAGCCGCCGAAAAGCATCACCAGCACGAGGATACAGCGGCAGAACTGCGGCCAGAGGTCAAAATCCTCCGTGCAGTAGCCAGTCGTTGAAATGAGCGTTGTTACCTGAAAGGCCGCATTCTCGATGGCCGAGCCGATGTCGCGCCCCGTGCGCACGATCAGGTCCGCCGCGATCATCGCCGACGCGCTGACCACGACCAGCGAGTAAACGCGCAGCTCCTCGCTCTTGAGCGCCTCGCGGAAGCGACGCGTCACGCAGAGGTAGAGGAGCGTAAAGTTCACGCTTGCGGCAAACATGAAGAAAATGAGGATCCAGTTGACAAGATGCGACTGATAATACGCGATGCTCGCATCCCGGATGGAAAAGCCACCGGTAGAGATCGTCGTCAGCGCCGTGGTGATCGCATCGAACAGCGGGAGGCCCGCAATGCGCAGCAGCAGCGCCTCCGCCACGGTGAGCGCGATGTAGATGCGGTACAGGATGCGCGCCGTCTCACCCGTGCGGGGGCGGAGCTTTGTGCTGATGGGGCCTGGGGATTCCGCTTTCATCAGGTTCACGCTGCCCTCGCTGAGCTTGGGCAGCAGCGCCAGCATCAAAACGAGGATACCCATGCCGCCCATCCACTGCGTGAGCGCGCGCCAGAATTGGATGCCCTGCGGCAGCGACGCAGGCGACGGGAAGATGGACGCGCCGGTCGTCGTCAGGCCGGAGACGGTCTCGAAAATGGCGTCGATAAAGCTGCAGCTGCCGCTGAAAAAATACGGCAGCGCGCCGAACACGCTCAGCGCGATCCAGCACAGTGCCACGCAGACAAAGCCGTCGCGCGTCTGGAGCCGCGCGTTGTCCGCGCGGATGAGCGAGAGCAGCACTCCCACGCCGCCGCAGATAAGCAGCGCGTACAAAAAGGCCCTCTGGTCAACACCACCGCCGAACACGCTCAGCAGCAGCGGCGGGATCATACAAAGCGCCTCGATACAGAGAATGACGCCCACGATTCTGAGAATAAGATTTTGGTTCATAATGAAACTTCCTTGCCGCAAGCAGCCGGCACATCAGCCGAGAATATCGTTGAGGTCCTGCAAAAAGAGCTTTTTCGCCACCACGATCACGCGGTCGCCCGCATGGATCTGGGAATGGCCGTTCGGGATCTCCATCCGGCCGTTGTGCACGATGGCCGCAACGAGCAGGCCGTTTCGAAAATGCAGGTCGCTGAGCGGCCGGTCGAGAAAGTGCGTGGCACTCGTCGCGGTGAATTCGACCGCCTCGATCGCGCCACCGAGGATATAGTGCAGGCTCTCCACCGCGCTGCCCTGCGAGTTGGCAAGGCCGCGGACGTAACTTGAGATCTGGCTTGCAATGATGGCCTTGGGCGAGATGACCGTGTCGAGGCCCGTGAGGTTCACGATGTCGAGATACCCCATGCGCGACATCTTCGGCACGACCTTTTTCACGCCGTAGCGCTTGGCCGTGAGCGCCATGAGGAGGTTTTCCTCGTCGCGGTCCGTCACAGCGATGAACGCGTCGCAGTGGAAGATACCCTCGGATTCGAGCAGGTCGTGATTCGTGCCGTCGCCGTGGATGACGGTGACTTTCGGCAGCTTTTCCGCGAGCGTGAGACATTTGGCCTCGTCCTTTTCCACGATCGTCACGTGCGTGCCGATGTCGGTGAGCACCCAGGCAAGGTACTGTGCGATGCGGCTGCCGCCAAGGATGCTCACGCGGCGGATGGGCGCCATGGCCCTGCCCATCGAGCGCAGCACGCGCGTCGTCTCCGCGGGCGTGCCGATGACGTACACGCGGTCGCCCGTCTGCGGGACGAACGAGCCGTTCGGCACGATGACCTCTTCCCCGCGCTTGGCCGCGCACATGAGGATGCTGTTGGGATTTTCGCGGTTGTAGTCGATGAGGGACTTGCCGACAAGGCTGTCGCTCTCTTCGGTCTGAAAGCCGATGAGCTCGACAAGTCCGCTGGCAAACGTCTCCACGCTGAACGCAGACGGCACGCGCAGAATGCGCGAAATTTCCTGCGCGGCGGCATTTTCGGGGTTGATGATCATATCAAGCCCGATCTCGCGGCGCAGGATCGGTGCATCGCGGAAATACTCGGGGTTGCGTACGCGGGCGACCGTGTGCTTCGCGCCGAGCTTTTTCGCCATCAGGCAGCAGATGAGGTTGACCTCGTCGTTTTCCGAAACGGCGATGAGAAGGTCCGCCTCGCGCACGCCCGCCTCCAAAAGGGCGCTGGCGCTCGCGCCGTTGCCCTCCACACACATGACGTCGAGCATGGAGTCAACGTGGTCGAGCACGGCGTTGTTGCGGTCGATGACGACCAGATCGTGGTTTTCGCCCGTCATCTGCTCGGCGATGGCGTAGCCGACCTTACCGATACCGACAATGATGATTTTCATTTCTGTGTTTCTCCTAAATTCTCTTCGGCTTCCGCCGTGTGCTGCTTACGCAGCACCATCAAAACGCTGTTGAATTCCGCCCCCATGATCAGCATGACCGAGGCGAGATACAGCCACAAAAGCAATACGATCACCGCGCCGAGCGTGCCGTAAATGACGGAGTAGCGCGCGATGTTTTCAACATAATACGAAAAAAGGAATGACAATACGAGCCACATCACGAGCGAGAACACCGCGCCCGGCCAGATACGGTTCATCCGGTGCGACTCCTGCGCAAGGCCGTACATCATCGCGATGAGGAAGAATACGATGCCGCCGATGATAACAAAGCGCAGGCTCGACCACAGGCGGATAAAGCCGTCGCTCAGCGTGATATAGGCCGACAGGTGGCTCGACACGTAGTTCAGCACCCGCCCGCCGACGACGGACAGTCCGATGGACAAAACGACCATTAAAATCAGGCTCAGCGTATAAAGCAGGAGCTTGAGCTGATAGCGCAAAAACTGCGTGGGCCGGTGCTCGCCGTAGGCCCGACGGACAGAGCCCAGAAGCGAGCTTGCCGCGCGGTAAGGAAAGTAAATGGAAAAAATCAGTGAGAACCACAAAAGCCGTGGGCTTGAATCGCGGCTGACATAAGTGAAATACTGCTCGATGATCTCGAGCGCCTCCTGCGGGATGAATGCGCGAATTTCATACAGAAAGCCGCTGATATCCACGGACATGATGCCGACTAAGTTGCTCAAAAAGATCAAAAGCGGGAAAAGCGCAAACAAAAGGTAGTATGTGAGCGCCGCACTGTCGCGGCCGACATGATGATCGAAGTACCGCCTGACCATCAGGTAGATGCCTTTCAAAAAGCGGTGCCGGTCAAGATACTGCTGCAAGGGCGATGCTCACCTCCTCAAAAGTCGATTTCTCTTCAATTTATGTAGTATAGCACAGCCCAATTCGAAAGGGAAGCAGAAACGCGTGCCATGACATACTTTTTACAGAAATAAAGCCGGAAAAGGGGTTGACAGCACGGGAAAATGTGCATAATATAGTGCCGTTAAGTTCATACATCGTCCGGTAGGTAAGGCTACCACAAGGATACGGACTGCTGCCGCGGAGTAGTGGAGACACTATGAGAGGGTTTGAACAGGTTGCATCGAAAGCAAGGTGCCATCTAATGCAGTTTCACCGCCTCGTGATGCTAAAGCTTGAACGGTAAGGAAACTTCTCGCCAGGGGCGGGTGTTTCTTGATTGTCGCTCCCATAGCCGCGTCGCCGGACGCAGGATATGGGGGATTTTTTTATCGCAAAATTCACCTGAACACTTTGATTTGGCACTATCTTCAGAAAGGAGGAGTCGGTATGGTCGGCTTTGAAGAAATGCGCGACGAACTGCTGGAAAGAATCGAGGATCTGCTCAAGCGAAAACAATATACCGCGCTGCGCGACCTGCTTGCAGACCTGGAGCCCGCGGATATCGCCTCGCTTTTTGAAGATTTGGACGAGGACAGCATTCCCCTTTTGTTCCGGCTCCTTCCCAAAGAGCCCGCGGCGGAGGTGTTCGTCGAGCTCGATCCCGACGCGCAGGAGATGCTGATCCGCGGCTTTTCGAACACCGAGCTCAAAGAGGTCCTTGACGAGCTGTATCTGGACGATGCGGTCGACATCGTGGAGGAAATGCCCGCGAACGTCGTCAAGCGCATCTTAAAGCACGCGGACCCCGACACGCGCAAGAGCATCAATGAAATTCTCAAATACCCCGACGACAGCGCGGGCGCGCTGATGACGACGGAGTTTGTCGACTTAAAGCGCGATATGACCGTCGAGGACGCGCTCAAGCGTATCCGCCGCACCGGTACGGACAAAGAGACCATCAACGTCTGCTATGTCGTCGATCCGGCGCGCAAGCTGCAGGGTATCGTCTCGCTGCGAACGATCCTCCTCTCCGATGAGGACGACACCATCGACGAGATCATGGAGACGCACGTCATCTCTGTCTCCACGCTCGAGGATAAAGAGGACGTTGCGCAGACCTTCTCGAAGTACAACTTCATCGCCCTTCCGGTCGTCGACAAGGAAGACCGCCTCGTCGGCATCATCACGGTCGACGACGCCATCGACGTCATGGAAGAGGAGACGACCGAGGATATCGAAAAGATGGCGGCTATGCTGCCGACGGATAAGCCATACCTCAAGACGAGCGTCTGGGATACGTACAAGTCCCGTATCCCCTGGCTGCTGCTTCTGATGGTCTCGGCCACGTTCACCGGCCAGATCATCGCCCGCTTTGAAGACGCGCTCAGCGCGTTCGCCATTCTGACGGCTTATATCCCGATGCTGATGGACACGGGCGGTAACTGCGGCTCACAGGCGAGCGTCACGGTCATCCGTGGTATCTCGCTCGACGAGATCGAATTTTCCGACCTCTTCCGCGTCATCTGGAAGGAGATCCGCGTGGCGGTCGTCTGCGGCGCCACGCTTGCCGCAGCGAATTTCGTCAAGCTCATGCTCGTCGACAAGATGATCTTCGGCAATCCCATCACCATCACGGTCGCGCTCGTCATCTGCCTGACGCTCGTGGTCACAGTGTTCGCAGCCAAGGTCGTCGGCTGTACGCTGCCGCTGCTCGCCAAGAAGATCGGCTTCGACCCCGCGGTCATGGCTTCGCCGTTCATCACGACGGTCGTGGACGCCATCTCGCTGATGATCTACTTCAACTTTGCCTCGCTTCTTCTCGGAATCTGATAAAAATACGAAAAACTCTTTTCAATCGCGCATGAACTGTGTTATGATGCATGTTGTATGGCATCGTACGATAGGAAAAGGCGGCTGTGCCACGCACAGCCGGCTTCTTTTTTGGAGGTCATTCATGGAAGAAAAGCTCAAAGAATATGCAAAACTCCTCATCGAAGTCGGTCTAAATGTGCAGAAGGGCCAGACCGTCGTGATCCGCTGCCCGGTCGAGTGCGCGTATTTTGCACGCCTGTGCGCCGCCGCTGCCTATAACGTCGGCTGCTGCGAAGTCGTGATGCGCTGGTCGGACGACTACATGAACCGCGAGCGTTTCCTGCGCGCGGATGACTCCGTGTTCGACATCTTTCCCGCCTGGCAGGCAGAAATGCTCAACGGCTATGCTGACGAGGGCGCAGCATTTCTCAATATCTCCGCCCGTGATCCTGGGGCGCTGCTCGGCGTAGACCCCGACCGCCTGACGCGCGCGAGCCGCAGCGAGACGGCCATCCAGCCTTACGTAAGCGCCGTAATGTCCAATGCCTGCCCCTGGTGCGTCGCATCCGTCCCCATTCCGAGCTGGGCGAAGAAAGTCTTCCCCGCTCTTCCCGAGCAGGAGGCGATGGACAAGCTCTGGGACGCGATCTTCACCTCCGTCCGCATCAGCGGCAAGGGCGACTCCGTCGCGCGCTGGCGCGAGCACGTCGCGCTGCTCAAAAGCCGCATCGCAAAGCTCAACGATCTTCACTTCACCTCGCTCTATTACCAGAACTCCCTCGGCACAAGTCTCAACATCAAGCTTCCCGAGACGCACGTCTGGGCCGGCGGCGACAACACCAGCCGCGCAGGCTTTCCGTTCGTCGCCAATATGCCGACGGAGGAGGTCTTCACCGCCCCGCTCAGAGACGGCATTGACGGCGTCGTTTACGCAGCCCTGCCGCTCGTGCACAACGGCAACATCATTGAAAACTTCCACTTCGTCATCAAGGATGGCAAGATCGTCGAGGCGCACGCGGAAAAGGGCGAGGACATTCTGAAAGCCGCCATCGCCGAGGACGAGGGCGCGTCGTACTTCGGCGAGGTCGCGCTCGTTCCCTACGACAGCCCCATTTCGAACCAGAAGATTCTCTTCTACAACACGCTCTTCGACGAAAACGCGGCCTGCCACCTCGCCTTCGGTGAGGCGTACCCCGAGTGCGTCAAGGGCGGCGAGGCCATGAGCAAGGAAGAGCTCAAGGCCGCGGGCCTGAATGATTCCAATACGCACGTCGATTTCATGGTCGGCACTGCTGACCTTTCCATCATCGGCACGACGAAAGACGGGCGCGAGATTCCCGTGTTCGTCAACGGCAACTTTGCCCTGTAAAAAATGATACTGCGGGCGCTTGCCCGCTCACAAAGGAGAAAAACCATGTCTATGAATTTTAACCGCCTTTCCACCGATGACAAAATTCTCATCATGGAGGGCGCGCAGGTGCTCGGCGACGTCGTCGCGGGTGAAGGCACGGCGTTCTGGTACAACAGTGTTTGCCGCGGTGAGATGCAGAGCGTGCGCATCGGCAAGCGCTGCAACATTCAGGACCTCGCCCTGATCCACAACAAGGTCACCATCGGCGACGATGTGTCCGTCGGCCACTGCGCCACCGTCCACGGCGCGACCATCGGCGACCGCGTGATCGTCGGCATGGGCGCAACGGTGCTCGACGGCGCTGTCATCGGCAACGACTGCATCATCGGCGCGGGCGCTCTTGTCACGGGCAAGATGAACGCGCCGGACGGCTCGATGATCCTCGGCTCCCCGGCCAAGGTCGTGCGCGAGCTGACGGAGAAGGAAAAGGAGAGCATTCTGGCCAACGCCGCGCTCTATCTTGAAAAAAGCAAGGAATACCGCGCCCACGCCGCCAAACAGGCGTAAGGCAAGCACAGGAGGAATACTCATATGAAAATCTTAGTCATCAACGGCGCAAACATGAACATGCTCGGCCGCCGCGAGCCGGACATCTACGGCAAGGAGGACTACGCCGCCCTCTGCGCCCGCATCTATGAGCACGCACAGAGCCGCGGTGTGGCCGTGGAGTGCTTCCAGTCCAACCACGAGGGCGCGATCATCGACGCCATTCAGGAGGCCGACACGGCGTTTGACGGCATCGTCATCAACCCCGGCGCTTACACGCATTACAGCTACGCCATCCACGATGCGCTCAAGGCCGTCAGCATCCCCGCCGTCGAGGTCCACATGTCCGACATCCAGAAGCGCGAGGAGTTCCGCCACCTGTCCGTCACCGCCCCCGCCTGCATCGCCCAGATCCGCGGACACGGGTTCGAGAGCTATACTATGGCGATCGATATGCTGGCAAAGCTCAATCCTGAGGAAAAATAAGGTTCCTGCGATAGCAGGAACACAATATTTTCCGCGCACAGCGCGGAGGGATATGCCGCCTGCGGGCGGCAGGAGCACACCCCCCATTTTCTTTCCCGAGAAAGAAAACGGGCGGTGTGACCGTCCAAAA
>ENA-OROL01001664-OROL01001664.1-human-gut-metagenome-genome-assembly--contig:-NODE-1664-length-17442-cov-5.007074_pt1 | contig 17442 bp, 17 predicted proteins | sample MGYA00242128_ERZ509048 | MGnify/ENA primary metagenome ERZ509048 (study PRJEB26280, sample SAMEA2338750) | human gut metagenome | biome: human gut; feature: human-associated habitat; material: faeces...
TGATGATAACTGGGGACTTGATGATCCAACGGGGAAATCAGATGATGATTTCAAGGCTGTGATACAGCGGATTGAGGAGAATATCATGGAGCTAACTGGAATTTGTGGAACTGGAAACTTGGATTATATGAGGAGAGGTGAATAGAGGATGTTTGATCCGATGAGTATTATAGTTCCAATCGTGTTTATTATTGTGATTGGTATTATTATTTTTTCTTTGGGACAGGGATTTGTTACGTGGAATAAGAATGATCAGTCACCTAAATTAACTGTGTCGGCTATTATTGTTGCGAAGAGAGAAAACATTACACATCATCAATATGCAAATGCAGGTGATGTGAGTGGTGCACATGGATTCTATACTACAACAAATACGATGTATTATGTGACATTTCAGATGGAAAGCGGAGATAGAATGGAGTTTCAGATGTCTGGAATAGAATATGGAATGCTTGCAGAAGGAGATACAGGAGAACTGACTTTTCAAGGAACGAGATATTTGGCGTTTGAACGGTAACTTCTTGTTTGAAAAATTGAGAAAACGTAATATTGAACAAAAAAGAAATGCACAGTTCTTAGCTTATCGTGAACTGTGCATTTTTGTAAATAAATACTTTTAATTAGCCGATTACGGCATCCTCTGCTGTAAAATGTTCCAGAGAATTTTCTTTTACCTGAATGCAGATATAAGTAATTCCAGAAATATCGGATGCAAAAAACTGACGCTTTGCAGCAGGTGCGATTTTTAGCCAGTCTCCAGTTGAAAGGCTGATTTCTTCTCCATCAATTATGGCTTTGCCGTTACCTGAAAGAATTCCATAGATTTCTTCATTTTCTTTATGAGAATGAACAAATGGGACATTTGCTCCTGCAGGTAGTTCGTTTAAACTGATTTCTGCACCTGTTAAAGACAACTTTTCATGCAGCTCAATTCGGTTTTCCTTTCCAATAGTTGTTTTTGTGTAATTTGCCATAATAATACCTCCATAGTTAATTTGGTAGTGTCAAGTTTACTACCCTATTTTTCTTTCTAAACCTTTATTTCTAGGGAGTTTCAAATAAAAAGAGCATTGACCTCCCTTTTTTGATATAATGTCCGTGACCAAACTTCCATTAAATAAACAAAGGAGACAATGCTCATGAACATTATACTTTACTTACTTCAAATAATTCAATACCTTTATCAGCAAAACTGCTGGCTGATTAATTTTATCTGCAGATATATCCCTCTCAAACAGTGGACTTTCGATGATTCCCATTCTCCAAAATATCAAAAATTTAAGATTGATAAACTTCCTGTCATCAAAACCTTTATGAAACAGGACTGGCAGTTCCTCCTCGAATACTATCAGTGGAAGTACGGAAAGCCTGTCAAACCGGTCCGGCGCCGCAATGGCAAATCCATTCCGGAAGATACCGTCTGCCCGTTATGCGGTGCTCCACATCACTTCATTTACGACAATAACGGCGGTAACGGCCAGTTCCAGTGCAAAGTCTGTGGCCAGACCTTTTCGTCCGGTGAAGTCGTTACGGCACCCTTCCGTCTTATCTGTCCTCACTGTGGCAATACCCTTGCTGCAAAGAAAGACCGCAGGTTTTTCCGCATACATAAATGTGTCAATCCAAAGTGTCCTTACTATCTCCACAACCTTAAAAAAGTGGAGCAGAAAGACCTTGATGAGGACTATGGCAAAAACAAATATAAACTCCATTACATCTACCGTGAATTCACCGTGGATTTCTTTGCCATGGATTTAAACTCGCTTCCAAAGAATTCTTCTTCCCTGAAGTTTTCAAAACATAACGCTCATGTAATGTCTCTGTGTCTTACACTGCACATCAATCTCGGTCTGTCCTTAAGGAAAACCTCTCAGGCACTAAAAGACCTTTACAACATCAGCATCTCCCACCAACAGATAGCCAACTACTGTAAAACCGCAGCCATCTGTATCAAGCCCTTTGTCGATAACTATGATTACAAACCCGGCAAAGTATTTACCGCTGATGAAACTTACATCAAGGTCCGCGGCATCAAAGCATATATCTGGTTCATTATGGATGCCGCAAGCCGCTCCATTATTGGTTATAAAGTATCTGACAGCCGTAGTGTCGGCCCCTGTATTCTTGCTATGCGAATGGCATTTCAACACTTTAAGGAGCTTCCAAAAAACTTTAAATTCATCGCTGACGGATACAGTGCGTACCCATTAGCTGCAATGGAATTCGCCAAAAAATTTAAAGACACCTTTACATTCAACATCACGCAGGTAATCGGTCTTGCCAATGATGACGAAGTCTCCAAAGAATTTCGTCCTTACAAGCAGATGATTGAGCGCTTAAACCGTACTTACAAAGCTTCCTATCGTCCAACAAATGGATTTGATAACTATGACGGTGCCAACTATGATTTGGCTCTGTGGGTTGCTTATTACAACTTTTTACGACCACACAAACACAATAACTATCAGGTACTGAACAAAGTCGATATGCTTACCGGAGCTGACAACATGCCCGGTAAATGGCAGTTACTCATCTTTCTCGGTCAGCAGACCATTCTAAATCTGCAAGCCGAAGGCTCTAACTGTTCTTAGATTCCGAGCCGGAGGTAATAAACCCAGCCACCGCGTAAGCGGCTATGCCCTTGATGGCACACAAAAGAACTGCTACACTGCTGTTGGCGACGGAAGAATTACTAACTGTTCTTGAGTTCTTCGTCGTCGGTAAATAACCTACAGCAGTTCTTTTGTGTGCTGTCAAGGGTGGCGGAAGCCTACCTCTGACTAACATATCTGTAATTTTCAAGGTTCATCTGAGCCTTTTTTCTTTACTCAGTTTTTTCATAGGTCACTTGACACTATCGTTAATTTGTAGTTTCTGGTTGCTTGGTATTAGTATAGTGTGAGACACATACAAAAACAAGTACGCACCTTTTTGTAACTGTACACTCAAAAATGAATGTGTTACAATAGACTCGGAGGTGAGAATTATGCGAGCAAAAGAAGAATTACCGGAATGCCCAGTTGCAACAGCAGTATCTCTTATCGGAGGAAAATGGAAACTGCTGATTTTGCGTAACTTGAAAGAGCGTCCATGGAGATTCAATGAGCTACAACGAAGTATAGATGGTATTTCACAAAAGGTTTTGACAGATAGTTTAAGACAAATGATGAGTGATGGGCTGGCATATCGCCACGATTACCATGAGCAGCCACCGAGAGTTGAATACGGCTTAACGGAACTCGGAACAAAAATGCTTCCAATTGTTAATTCACTTGCTGACTTTGGTAACTACTATAAATCACTTATTGAACAGAATTAAGTACGTTAGTATTTGAAAAGCTCGAACAATCGAAGTTTGTGGAGGGTGAAGTTATGGGATTACTTGAAAGGTTAAAACTGAATAAAACCAAAGATTTCTTTGAATGGTTAGATTTAATTTTGAAGAATGAATTGAATAGTGAAATAAAAGCAATTAACTTTAATTTATATGAAGATACAGATAATAAATGGTCTGTTGAATTGGTCGGCACATTTTCATTCGATAAGGATAATGATGATTGGGCTTGTGATGAAGTCTTTACTACAAGAGATCATCCTTTCGTAATAGAGTGTGAAAGTGATTGGGAATTAGTGGAAACCTTTTTTATTGGTTTAGTGAATGAATACCTTTCTTCTGGAAAATATGCTGGAAAATTAAAAGAATATCAAGCAATAGGCATTGGATTTGTTGACGGAGATTTACATATTTTATATGCAAGATAATGTCTGTTTGTAAGCAATAAAATTTTTGCTTATCCAAGCAGTGTCATTCGCATTTCGCTACGCTTCATGCTCATGTCGCGCTGGCGCGCTATATAAATGCAAATGAATGTGTCCGAATGTGAGCAAGCTCCCATCAGCCAATTCATTGCATTTATGCACCGCTTGTAGGAACGCACAACTTCAAATTTGTGATTACAACCACTAATATTATTTTACGAAATTTTTCTAATGAAAGGCAGCAGAATATGATTTTACTTCACATCAACGACAAGACCAAAAGACAGCAGATAGTAAGCCTGTGCCACAGCCTCAATCATCAGATAAAGCTCTTTGATGAGGCGGATGCAGAGCACACTGTCGGTGAGCTTGCCGGAATAAGCAAGCCCGGACACGGAAAGTCCGGGGATAATGCAGACAAAACGCAGCGTTCAGACAAGCTTAACAGCAGCAATAAGTCTATGCCGGACTGTATCATATTTTCCGATATATCGAGTGATGCGATGGACAGGTTTCTGGCTGAGTACAGGAAGCGGGGGATTGAACCGACGCATCTTAAGGCGATAGTGACAGTCCACAATATGAAATGGAGTGTCGATGAGCTTATAAATGAGTTGAAAAAAGAACAGATAGCCATAATGATGCGCGGCAGAAGGTGATGACGTGAAACACAAAATTATAAAAATAAGCTTAAAAAATAGGGAGCAGTATGTCAGAAATCCGAACCGAAGTAAATCTGAATAAGATAATAAAAGTCTTGTGCCTATGTATTTTATGCCCTATGATTATGCTGTGTCAGGGCTGTGCCGATAATAGAGAAGCTTCAGTCAGTTTCTATGCCATGGACACGATTATGCAGATTACCTGCTATGGTAAAAATGCGAAGGAAGCGGCGGAAGCGGCACAAAGAGAGATAGACAGGCTTGATGAGCTCTTGTCCACAGGAAATGATAACAGTGAGGTAAGCACAATCAACAGGAATGGTGGTGGAGAATTAAGCGGCGACACGGACGAGCTTGTCGCTTACGCACTCATGTTGAACAAGCTTACGGACGGTGCCTACGATATGACTGTGTACCCTGTTATGGAGCTGTGGGGCTTCACCACAGGTGAGTATGCCGTACCTGAAAGCTCTGCACTTGCCGATACGCTCAGACTATGCGACAGCAGTCTTGTGGACTATGAAGCCTCTGATACTTCAGATTTTTCAGATATATCAGATGCCACTGATGAACATAAACAGCAAAAGCAGGGAACACTGAAGCTTGCCAAAGGGCAGGGGATTGATTTTGGAGGACTTGCCAAGGGCTATGCAACGGACAGACTGGTGCAGATATTCGATGAGTATAATATAAAATCGGCTTATTTTTTACTGGGCGGCAATGTTTACTGCTATCATAAAAAAACGGATAGAACTGACTGGAATATAGCAATTGAAAATCCGCTCACATCGGGATTGTATTCTGTCAGCGATAACAGTGACAGCAGCAATAATGATGCGGACGCTCAGAAAAACACGATTCCGGCCTACATTGGGGCATTGAAGGTGCATGACAAGGCTATAGTAACATCAGGCGGTTATGAGAGGTACTTTATCGAGGATGGAAATGTGTACCACCACATAATAGATACATCTACAGGTTATCCTGCTGACAGCGGACTTATATCGGTTACGGTTATAAGTGAGAGCGGGACGCTGGCGGATGGCTTGTCCACAGCATGCTATGTGCTTGGACTTGATAATAGCATTGAACTGTGGAAAAAGTATGGCTCCGGGGCAGCATTTGGTGGATATGATGTCCCTGCATTTGACCTCGTGTTAATGACGGATGACGGCAGTGTATATGCGACCGAGGGGATAGCCGAAAGTTTTAAAAGTGATTATGCATATACGATTGTCGATAACTAAAAAATAAGGATTGGGTGGCGAACGAATAGAAAAATATGTATCAGAGTCCTTAGAACACCTTGCTTCGTACAATTAAGCTGCTATGCATAAATATAACATGCCATACAGCTATAAATTAAATTGGCATTTTTTGCTACCCGAATACCATTAATTAAAAACTAAGGAGGCACCATGAACTACATTATTGAGAGCAACAGAATATACGCCAAGGATGACACCGGAAAAGTCATCGCAGAGATTACATTTCCAAATGACGGAGATACCTACTGCATAGACCACACCTTTGTGGATGATTCGCTCAGAGGACAGGGAATAGCAGGACGGCTTGTCAAAATGGCGGTAGAACAGATACAAAAGTCCGGTGGTAAGGTAATTGCGACGTGTTCCTATGCGGCACACTGGCTTGAAAAAAATTTGTAAGGCAACCAGAAAGATAACCATTGCAGATGGCAAAATTGTGGACATTTAAAATATGGCAGCTGTTGTTCGGAGCCGATATCTAAGGCTGCCTCTGCCTGTATTCCCTCGGTGTAATGCCGTATTTTTTCTTAAATATCCTGTTAAAATAGGACAGATTTTCAAATCCGCACTCTGTGGCAATATCAAGTATCGCCTTGTGGCTCTCAAGGAGGGCTTTTGCCGCAAGTGTCAGACGGCAATCGTTTAAGTAGGCTGTGAATGGCATCCCCATTGTCTGTTTGAAAAATCGCATGAAATGTGATGATGAAAAACAGCACAGGGATGCCATTTCATCTATTGTAATCACGTCCGCATAGTTCTTTTCGACGTGTCGGAGCACATTTTTCAGCTTCTCCACATTGTCATTGGACTTCGAGACAGCGGAAGCCTTGCAGTCGGAGAAAATGGCGGAAAAGAAGCAGAAAAGATAACCTTTCACGGCAATCTCGTAAGCCTGCGCCCTGTCACGGCAGCAGTCGTCCGCCATATCGATAAAGTGGGCGGCATCCGCGTATTTTCTGCACGTCTCAGGTGAAATCAGCACCGGAAATTCAAGCTCTCCGTCGAGCATCGGTGTAAAATATTCGCTGTACATTCGCTCAGGGAGCTTAGAAGATAAAAATTCCATGTCAAAGATAATGTTCTCATATTCCATTCGCACATTCGGGTAGCTCCTTATTGAGTGGAGCCTGCCGGGGAGGATGAACACGATGTCGCCGGCTTCGACTCTGATATCCTCCAGGTCAACGCTCACTATCCCGCGTCCTCTTTTTATATATATAATTTCTGCGTCGTCGTGCCAGTGCAGGGCGACACTCTCAAAATCCTGCGGAATTGTGCAGAGATAGGTGTTGTACGGGAAGCCCGCGGTTGTGTGGGATTTATTTTCATGGTAATTTTCATAGTTTCCGCCTTGCATGTGGGGACCTCCTTTTTAGCAACATAACGTGAGTCGAAACAGAGATTCTTTTTTGAAATGTATAATGAAAGATGTCCATATATATCGACTCCGTTGTACGAAGCAAGTTATTCTAAGGACTCTGATATATTTTGTTTCAATATCCGCCACCGATGCAAAGCATACATCCATGTATGCCTTGCATCTATTTCGACATCCATGTCGAAATTGGCTGTATAATGTGCAGAGTCCTAAGAATAACTAAGCTTCTTCCAAAAGTCGCGATATATATGGACATCCTTCATTATACATATTCAAGATTGTTTCATCTGTTTTGACTCACGTTATACATATATTTAGGCACAGGCATATCAAAAAAATCTTAATGATAGTATTGTACCACTTTGTGCCATTATAATGCAAGAAATATAGAGAGAGATAAGACTATAATGCAAGCATAAGCTAGAAAATTTCAGTCAGACATAATTTGCGATGACGTATAAATCAAAACATGCGTGACAGCCATCAGCCGTGCAAAATATGTTATACTTATATGCAGCACGACTTTTGGGAGAAGCTTAGATTTTCTTAGAACTCTGTATATAACACAGCCAAAGCCGACATGGATGTCGGCTTAGATGGCACAGCACATGGAAGTGCGATTGCCATCGGTGGCGTCAATTGGAGAAAATTTTTCAGAGTTCTTAGAATATCTTAGCTTCGTACAATGGAGTTGCGGTATATAAGTATAACATACTTTGCACTTGAGACATTTTATAGCATGTTTTGATATCGCAATCACAATTGGTAAGAATGATAACATAATTTAATTTTTTTGGGGCTCACCCCGGAAAGGATGGAATTTCATGGTTAAGGAAGCAGTTTTAAAGCAGTACGGAAAGTCAATCCCAGAGTGCACGGACAGAGAGATTTATGACGCACTCCTCACAAGCGTTAACGAGCTTGCGGCGCAGAAGGAGAGCAACGAGGGTAAGAGAAAGCTCTACTACATCTCGGCAGAGTTCCTTATCGGTAAGCTTTTATCGAACAACCTTATTAATCTCGGATTATATGACGAGGTTAAGGCAGAGTTAAATGATGCGGGAAGAAGCCTTGCTGAGATAGAGGAGATTGAGCCGGAGCCATCACTTGGAAACGGAGGACTTGGAAGACTTGCAGCATGTTTTCTTGATTCCATCGCAAGCCTTGGACTTAACGGAGACGGAGTTGGTCTTAACTATCATTTTGGACTTTTTAAGCAGGAATTCAAGGACAATTTACAGTATGAGACAAAGAATCCTTGGATTGACAAGAAGAGCTGGCTCAACAAGACAGATGTTTCTTATAAGGTTAAGTTCGGCAGCATGGAAGTTACATCGAGAATGTATGACATTCTTGTGACAGGCTACAATAACCGCACCAACAAGCTTCACCTTTTTGACATCGAGACAATCGATGAGAGCATTGTAAAAGAGGGCATTGATTTTGATAAGCACAAGATTAAGAAGAATCTTACACTTTTCCTCTACCCGGATGATTCGGACGAGGCAGGAAGACTTCTGCGCGTATATCAGCAGTACTTTATGGTAAGCAATGCTGCACAGCTTATTTTAAAGGAGGCAAAGGAGAGAGGTTGCAAGCTTACCGACCTTCACGAGTATGTTGCAATCCAGATAAACGATACACATCCTTCAATGGTTATTCCTGAGCTTATCAGACTTCTCACGGCAGAGGGAATGTCGATGGATGCCGCAATCGAGGAAGTTACTAAAACCTGTGCATACACGAACCATACAATCCTTGCCGAGGCACTTGAGAAGTGGCCTATCGCTTATCTTGAGAAGGCAGTTCCGCAGCTCATGCCTATCATTAAGGAGTTAGACAAGAGAGTGCGCGCTAAGTTCGATGATGAGAGCGTGTATATCATTGATAAGGATGACAGAGTCCACATGGCTCATATGGATATCCACTACGGTTACAGCGTCAACGGTGTTGCATATCTTCACACAGAGATTTTGAAGGATTCGGAGCTTAACAATTTCTACAAGATTTATCCTGAGAAGTTCAACAATAAGACCAATGGTATCACCTTCAGAAGATGGCTTTTACACTGCAACGCTCCACTTGCCGATTTTATCACAAGCCTTATCGGTGACGGCTACAAGACGGACGCAACTGAGCTTAAAAAGCTTGAGAAGTTCGTCGATGATGAGAAGGTATTAAACGAGCTATTAGAGATTAAGAAGGATGCCAAGATTGAGCTCTCCAATTATCTGTCCGAGACACAGGGAATTGAGCTTGACGAGAACTCCATCTTTGATATTCAGATTAAGAGACTTCATGAGTACAAGAGACAGCAGATGAACGTACTCTATGTGATTCACAAGTACCTTGAAATCAAGGACGGCAAGAAGCCGGCAAGACCGATCACGGTTATCTTCGGAGCTAAGGCTGCACCTGCTTATGTTATCGCAAAGGATATAATTCATCTTATCCTCTGCATGCAGGAGCTTATCAATAATGACCCTGAGGTAAGTCCTTACCTTAAGGTTGTCATGGTAAAGAATTACAATGTAACCAAGGCAGAGAAACTTATACCTGCATGTGATATTTCCGAGCAGATTTCACTTGCTTCTAAGGAGGCTTCAGGTACAGGTAACATGAAGTTCATGTTAAACGGTGCGGTAACTCTCGGAACCTTAGATGGTGCGAATGTTGAGATAAGCCAGTTCGCAGGCAAGGAGAACGAGTACATCTTCGGAAAGACGGCAGATGTTGTCATTGAGCATTATGCAAAGGCTGACTATGTATCGATGGACTACTATGAGAAGAGTGATATCATAAAAGATGCGGTTGACTTTATCGTGAGCGATGAGCTCCTTGCAATCGGAAACGAGGAAAACCTTGACCGTCTCTACAATGAGCTTCTCAACAAGGACTGGTTCATGACACTCTTAGATCTTGAGGAGTACATCAAGGTAAAGGATAAGGCTTTCGCAGACTATGAGGACAGAATGGGCTGGGCTAAGAAGATGCTTCACAATATCGCCAACGCGGGCTTCTTCTCATCGGACAGAACAATTGCCGAGTACAACAAGGACATCTGGAAGTTAAGCTAATATTGAACCAATATATAAAAGCAGGCCGTCAGGCTTGCTTTTATACTTTGGTGATACATTAAAATCAATGCGATTTCATGAAAAATACGGAAAGAAACGGAGAGTAAACATGACAAAATGTGATATTAAGGACATCAAGGCTTCGGTTATAGATGAAGTGACGCAGAGCCGTGCAAAGCACGCTGTGTTCGATTTATACGGAACGTTGGTTGATATACATACGGATGAGGAGCAGAAGAATTTTTGGAAGAAGCTTGCCAAGTTCCTGAGAAGACATGGTGTTCATTACGAATACAAGGAATTGAAGAAGGAATATGCACGCCTTTGTAAAAAGTACAGCAGACTTTTGCAGGAAAAATATCCCGATAACAAGATTGAGATTAATATATCAGACGTGTTTTACGAATTATGCATATTGAAGAACAGCAGGATAACCAGGGAGTTCTCGGACGCATTTGGATATATATTCAGAACAGAGTCGAGAGAGTATGTGCGCGTGTATGAAGGCGTGTACGAGATGTTGGATGAGCTTCATGCGATGGGAACTAAGGTGTGGCTTTTGTCAAACGCACAGTCGATATTCACCATGCCGGAGCTTGAAAGTCTCGACCTGGTGCGGTATTTTGACGGAATAACCATATCGTCGGATGCAGGCTTTAAGAAGCCCGACGCGGCATTTGCAGACTACCTATTTGAAAAATATACGGAAGCCGGAATTAAGCCGAATGAATGCCTGATGGTCGGCAACGAATACGGCTCCGACGGCAGGGTTGCCGAGAATGCAGGAATGAACTTCCTGTACGTCGTCAGCAACCTCACACCCGCGGATGAAAAAAATAATAAGGACTTATAATTGTGCAGCAATAAGCACTGAAAAAGTAAACCCGCCGCCGGCTTTTCTTCAAATTAAGCAGACGGTATTAAGATTATACCGTTTTTACTCTGTATTGCCTTTTCTTTGATTACATGCAGACATATACAACCTTCAATAGTGTATAACATATTATATTCATACATATCGCGACTTTTAGAACAACCAGCTTCGTACAATGGAGCCGATATGTATGAATATAATATGTTATACACTCGAAAATTAAATTATATACAACACATGCATGCTTTATTTCTCGTCAAGCTCCTGAGCATATTCATCAAATATGAAGTCAAGCACCGGAGCCATGCCCACGAACTCACAGCCATAGAGATAATGTGTTCCCTCGCCCTCCATGAGCTGGCTTCTCACAATCTTTACCACACAGAAAAGCTTTGCATTCTGATGACCGAGCTGAAGGGATGCGTTGAAATAATATCCTATAGGAAGAAAATCATCGGATGTGAAGCCGATGCCGCCCTTTGATACATCGGTTATGGTTATCGGTGAATTGATTGCGATTGAATCGTTGTCCTGTTTAAAAAGTGATGAGATATGAAGCTCCATCTTGGCGTTCATTCTTGGATTTTTTCTTTTTTCAAGCATATATACCCTCCAAAATTAACTTTTTGTATCATTATAATACAAAGCTTCTGGAATTTGAAGAAAAAACTAAGTTGATTTCTGAAAGTCTATGCTATATACTAAAAAACGTATATCAGACAGGTTTGTGAAAGCGGACGTAAGGTCTGCATAGTTTCCTGTCCACACATATTGCCTGAACAGGCGGAAAAGAGGATAAAGATGGAAGAATTCAAGTTATTGTACGAAGGAAAAGTCAGAGAGGTATATGATATCGGCGAGAACCTTGTTATTGCGGCAACAGACAGAATTTCAGCGTTTGACCACATTTTAAAGAACAAGATTACAGCTAAGGGTGCCATCCTGACACAGATGTCCAAGTTCTGGTTCGATTACACAAAAGATGTTGTACCTAATCATATGATCTCGGTTGACACTGACGACATGCCTGAGTTTTTCCATGATGAGCGTTTTAATAAGAGAGCGATGATGTGCAAGAAGCTCAATATGCTCCCTATCGAGTGCATCGTGAGAGGCTATATCACCGGAAGCGGCTGGGAGAGCTACAAGAAGAACGGAACCGTATGCGGAATTAAGCTCCCGGAGGGTCTTAAGGAGTCAGAGAAGCTTCCTGAGCCAATCTACACACCTAGCACCAAGGCAGAGATAGGCGACCATGATGAGAATATTTCCTTCGAGAGAAGCATAGAGGTACTTGAGAAGAAGTTCCCGGGCAAGGGTCTTGAGTACGCAACCAGGATTAAGGACTGTACAATCGCTCTTTACAAGAAGTGTGCAGAGTATGCACTCAGCAAGGGGATTATCATTGCAGATACCAAGTTCGAGTTCGGTCTTGACGAGAACGGCAATGTGGTACTGGGCGATGAGATGCTCACACCTGACAGCTCACGTTTCTGGCCGTTAGAGGGCTATGAGGCAGGCAAGGGGCAGCCATCCTTCGATAAGCAGTATGTAAGAGACTGGTTAAAGGCTAACCCGGACAGCGATTATCTTCTTCCTGAGGAGGTTGTTACAAAGACTGTTGATAAGTATAAGGAAGCATACCTTCTTCTTACGGGAAAAGAGTTTACACTGTAGTTTTTTTCATAATCTGATAGTGCGGAGCGAATATGGGACAGAAAATGAATAATATATCAGACAGCTATTATGATGAGGATGGGGTTCACGAGGAGTGCGGAGTCTTTGGAGTATATGATATCGATGGCGGGGATGTAGCATCGACCATATACTATGGATTATTTGCACTTCAGCACAGAGGACAGGAAAGCTGCGGCATTGCAGTCAGCGATACCAACGGCCCGAAGGGAAAGGTGCTTTCGCATAAGGACATGGGGCTTGTCAACGAGGTGTTCACACCGGAGGATTTGGAGAAGCTTAAGGGCAACATCGGCGTCGGACATGTCCGCTATTCAACGGCAGGAAGCTCAACCAGAGAGAATGCACAGCCGCTTGTTCTTAACTATGTCAAGGGAACGCTTGCGATGGCGCATAACGGCAATCTTATCAATGCTGTAGACTTGAGAGAGGAGCTTTCATACACGGGAGCAATCTTTCAGACCACGATAGATTCAGAGGTTATTGCATATCATATTGCGAGAGAGCGTCTTAACACACCGAGCGTCGAGAAGGCTGTTGCAAGTGCCATGAAGAAGATTGTTGGTGCGTACTCGCTGATTGTTCTAAGTCCGCGAAAGATGATTGGGGCGAGAGACCCGTTTGGATTTAAGCCGCTGTGCATAGGAAAACGAGATAACACTTATGTGATGTCGTCGGAGACATGTGCCCTTGATGCCGTCGGAGCGGAGTTTGTGAGGGATGTTCTTCCGGGCGAGATTGTGACGATTACATCGGATGGAAGAATTGAGTCGGATACATCGATGTGTCAGCAGATGCACAAGAAGTGTATTTTCGAGTATATTTATTTTGCAAGACCTGACAGCCGCATTGACGGAATAAGCGTGTATATGTCAAGAATAATGGCGGGAAGGCTTCTTGCAAAGTCGCATCCTGTTGATGCAGATCTTGTTGTGGGTGTACCTGAGTCAGGAAATGTGGCAGCCATGGGATATGCACTTGAATCAGGAATTCCATATGGAATGGCATTTATCAAGAACAGCTATGTCGGACGTACATTCATCAAGCCTAAGCAGGCGCAGCGCGAGAGCAGTGTGAAGATTAAGCTCAATGTTCTCACGGAGGCCGTCAAGGACAAGAGAGTTGTTATGATAGACGACTCGATAGTGAGAGGTACCACAAGTGCAAGAATAGTGAAGATGCTTAAGGATGCCGGAGCGAAGGAGGTTCATGTAAGAATTTCGTCACCACCGTTTTTGCATCCGTGCTATTTTGGAACCGACATACCTTCAAGCGATCAGCTTATTGCGAGCACACATACGGTTGACCAGATATGTGAATACATAGGAGCCGATTCGCTTGGGTATATAGATGTCAATGATTTAAAGCATATGGTTGATGGCAGAACCGATTTCTGTGACGCCTGCTTTACAGGGGATTACCCTATCGCACCTCCGGATAAGGATATCCGTGGCGAGCACGAATGAACACGTTATTTACAGATATTAAAAGTTGTATAATTTTACAACATCCGTATTAATAATAAGCAGATAGGAGAAGATACGAATGAGCACAGATCGTTATCAGACACCGCTTGCAGAGCGTTATGCAAGCAAGGAAATGCAGTATATTTTTTCACCTGACAAGAAGTTCAGAACATGGAGGAGATTATGGATTGCTCTTGCCGAGACAGAGAAGGAGCTTGGTCTTGACATTACGGATGAGCAGATTGAGGAACTCAAGGCTCATAAGGATGACATCAATTATGATGTTGCCAAGGAGAGAGAGAAGCTTGTAAGACATGATGTAATGTCACATGTATATGCTTACGGCGTACAGTGCCCTAAGGCTAAGGGAATAATCCATCTCGGTGCTACAAGCTGTTATGTAGGCGACAACACAGACCTTATTGTTATGACGGAGGCTCTCAAGCTTGTGAGGAAGAAGCTTGTCAATGTTATGGCAGAGCTTGCAAAGTTCGCTGACAAGTATAAGGCTCTTCCTACACTTGCCTTCACACATTTCCAGCCGGCACAGCCTACGACCGTTGGAAAGAGAGCCACACTCTGGCTTATGGAGTTAAAGCTTGATCTGGATGACCTTGATTACCTGATTGACTCAATGAGACTTCTCGGCTCTAAGGGAACAACCGGAACACAGGCAAGCTTCCTTGAACTCTTTGACGGAGACCACGACAGAATCCGTAAGCTTGACAAGATGATAGCAAATAAGATGGGATTTGAGGATGTATATCCTGTTTCAGGACAGACATATTCACGTAAGGTTGATACAAGAGTTGTAAATGTCCTTGCGGGAATAGCGGCAAGTGCTCATAAGTTCTCCAATGATATAAGACTTTTACAGCACTTAAAGGAGATAGAGGAACCTTTCGAGAAAAACCAGATTGGCTCATCGGCTATGGCGTATAAGAGAAATCCTATGAGAAGCGAGAGAATAGCATCGCTTGCCAATTTTGTAATGGCAGACGCAATGAATCCTGCCATAACATCCGCAACGCAGTGGTTTGAGAGAACGCTTGATGATTCAGCTAATAAGAGAATGTCTGTTCCTGAGGCATTCCTTGCAGTTGACGGAATATTAGACCTCTACATGAATGTTGTTGACGGACTTGTAGTATACGAGAAGGTTATTGAGAAACATATTATGGCAGAGCTTCCTTTCATGGCTACCGAGAACATCATGATGGATGCCGTTAAGGCGGGCGGTGACCGTCAGGAGCTTCATGAGAGAATCCGCACGCTTTCCATGGAGGCAGGACGTAATGTGAAGGAGAAGGGACTTGACAATAACCTTCTTGAACTCATTGCTGCTGACCCTGCATTCAACCTTTCACTTGATGATCTTAAGAAGTCAATGGATCCTTCTAAGTACACGGGACGTGCTAAGGAGCAGGTTGGTGAGTTTTTAAGTGAGGTAATCAATCCGATACTTGAGGCAAGCAGGGATGAACTCGGAATGACGGCGGAGATAAATGTATAACCTTGAAAGTTCCGGTAACGGAGAAACCATAAATCGGTAATATTTTGGAGACAAACGTCGTACATTATTGTGTATATGCAATAGTGTACGACGTTATTTTTCTGCTGTTAAGTAACTTAAAATTAATTTACTAAAACGTATTAGATAAAATATACAAAAATACAAAATAAAACAACAAAAAATAGTGATATATGTATGTTGTTTTGATAAAATTATCAAAAAACATGTGCAAAATTACTAAAATTTTTTAAAAAAGTATTGCTTTTATGGCAATAGTGTTGTACTATGAAGATGCGAAAACGATTAAGTAACGCGAGCACCGGAAACAGCAATTTTGGAAGGTGGTAACAGTATGGTATCTGTGAAGGACATTGCAAATGCATGTAATGTATCCGTAGCGACAGTGAGCAAGGCACTGAATGGTTACAGCGATATAAGTGATGAGACTAAGGCTGTAATAAGTGCTAAGGCTGCTGAATTGGGATACATACCGAATATGGCAGCGGTTGCACTTAAGACCAACAGGACATATAACATAGGAATCCTGTTTATTGATGCAGCCAACAGCGGTTTTAAGCATGAGTATTTTGCAAATGTGCTTGAGGGAATAAGATCCCAGGCAGAGCAGATGGGATACTGTATAACATTTATCACCAACAGGATTGGAGGAAGGAAGATTACATATAGTGAGCACTGCAGTATACGTCAGTTCGACGGAGTGATAATTGCCTGCATCAATTATGATGACCCACAGGTGGTTGAACTTGTAGGCAGCGGAATACCGATAGTCACTATAGATCACATCTTCAACAATACAATTTCGGTAATGTCCGATAATGTGAAGGGTGTGAAAGACCTTGTGGAATATCTTTACTCCATGGGACATAAGAGGATTGCTTTTATCCATGGTCAGGACAGTTCCGTTACAAGGGACAGAGTAACAAGCTTTTACAGGTGCATGGAACAACTGGGAATCAGTGTGGGACGCGAATATGTTCAGGAGTGCAGGTATCACGATACCGCGGGGGCGGTGAAGTGTACTAAGAAGCTTCTTCAGCTTAAGGAACGGCCTACATGTATCATGTATCCGGACGATATTACTGCGATAAGCGGTGCGAACGTTATCAAGAGTTACGGCCTTAATATACCCGATGATATATCTGTGACGGGGTATGACGGAATAAGGTATTCCCTCATATATGAGCCGCAGATTACCACATTACAGCAGGCCGGTGACAGGATGGGCAGAGAGGCTGCCGCCTGCTTAATCGAACTTATTAAGAAACCTAAAACCACACTCAAGAAAAGCTATGTGATTGAGGGAAAGGTTCTGACGGGAGCGTCAGTAAGTAACCTTAATGCAACTATTGTTCAGTAGAAATATATTTTCTACGCATTTGCCGGGGTGGCAGGCAGTGTTTAAGCCGGAGAAATGGAGGAAGAATATGAGAAAATTCAAAAAGTTTGCGGCGACAATGTTAGTAGGTTTGATGGCAACAACAGCTCTTGCAGGATGCTCTAAGAGCAACAATGCAGCATCGGGAAATACTGATGGAAAGGAAGGCTCTGTACTTAACATTTATGTATGGAATGAAGAGTTTAAAAGCAGGGTTACAGATCACTATCCTGGATATGTAAAGACCGATGATTCCACAGGTAAGATTGGTGATGTTACAGTTAAATGGCATACAACACCTAATGAGAACAATGCATACCAGAACAATCTTGATGAAGCACTTCTTAAGCAGAA
>ENA-OROL01001667-OROL01001667.1-human-gut-metagenome-genome-assembly--contig:-NODE-1667-length-17414-cov-4.507863_pt1 | contig 17414 bp, 17 predicted proteins | sample MGYA00242128_ERZ509048 | MGnify/ENA primary metagenome ERZ509048 (study PRJEB26280, sample SAMEA2338750) | human gut metagenome | biome: human gut; feature: human-associated habitat; material: faeces...
CTGAACAGGTTATGAGCATTTCTACGAAATGTATTATTGAGAAATGCGGAAGAGTGAACAAGTGGAGCCTAGATCGGGTACTGAAAGCAGTACGGATTCAGATGGGAATGGAAGAGAAGACTACATAACTGTTACGAATATTTATTTTCGATAATGGTAACTATAGGAAAAGGAGGCGATGTCCATGACAACAGTTGAAAGATTAGAAGAGTTGAAAACAGTTGATATCAAAGAGATTGAACGAGATAGTTTGCCCAAGTACAAGGATTTGATTTCAGAGCTGGATAGCAGGAAAAGCAATAAGATGGAAGTGCTGCTTAATCACTCTGATAACCCATATGTATATGAAGATATGGGCTATGTCGTAAAAAGTGTTTTTAATGCAGCAGCTTCCCTTTCCTATATAGACTGTACAAAACAGCTTGTAGCAAAGAAAGCTGGATTGGCATAAGGGAATAACTGGAACAACAAAATTTCATATTCACACAGAAGACGAAGTGTGCTATAATGCTAACAGGACTAAATTTGAATAGAGCACTTCTATTTAAGGGTTCTGTTTTGGCAGAATCTTTGGATAGGAGTGTTTTTTATGCAAAAAAATATCTGGATAGCAGCCAAGTACCTTCGTCTTAGTATTGAGGACGGAGATAAGGCTGAAAGTGAATCTATTGTAAATCAGTCAATTTTGATTGATAACTATATGAAATCGACATCTGATATTACTATTGTTGAGACATTTAAAGATGATGGTTTTTCAGGTACTGATTTTAAGCGTCCTGGTTTTCAGGCAATGCTCAAGGCAATCGAAAATAAGGAAATCAACTGTATCATTGTAAAAGACTTGTCTCGATTCGGTAGAGAGCATATAGATGTTGATCGGTATATTCAAAAAGTATTTCCACAACTGGGAGTACGATTTATAGCAATCAATGATAATTATGATTCTGAAACAGCAAACATTACCGATACGCATCTTGTATTACCGGTGAAATCCTTTGTTAATGACACGTATTGCAGACAGAATTCTCAAAAAGTAAGAAGCCACTTGAGTGCAAAAAGAAATATTGGAGAATATGTGGGAAATTACGTGTCATATGGATATAAAAAGTGTGATGCTGATAAAAGTCAGATAGAAATTGATCCGGTTGCTGCAAAGCATGTAAGAGATATTTTTAACTGGAAGATGGAGGGCATGAGCAATCAGCTGATTGCAGATAAACTGAATGAACTGGGAGTTCTTGCACCGGCTGATTACAAACGTGCGACCGGAGTAAACTTCAAATCGTCATTTCAGACACATCTGACATCCAGGTGGTCAGCAGTAGCAATTATCCGTATCTTAAAGAATCCAATCTACTATGGAGTGCTTCAACAGGGAAAATCCCAAAGAATTAACTATAAAGTTAAGGTGCAGAGGGCATTACCAAAGGAAGAATGGGTGATTTTTGAAAATCATCATGAAGGTATCGTTACAAAAGAAGAATATGAAACAGTTCAGATGTTGCTTGCGAAGGATACCAGGATAGCACCCGGAGAAAACAGACTTTATTTGTTTGGTGGGTTATTATCCTGTGGAGACTGTGGAAGTAATCTGATCCGGCGAACTAACAGTTATAAAGGAGAAAAGACAGTTTTTTATATCTGTTCTTCTTACAATAAAAAGAAGGATCAATGTTCCAGACATAGTATCAGAGAAGATGTGCTGATTCAGCTGGTAATGGATTCTTTGAAAATATACAGTAAGATGACGGATGCCATACGGAGTGCAATGGAGTATTTGAAAGAGAATTCTTTGGATACACAGACATTGATACAGCATGATGACCAGATACTTGAGTTACGAAACAAAGTCAATAAATATTATAAGTTGTTACATTCATTATCGGGAAATCTTGCGTCAGGAGTTATTTCTAGGGATGATTACGCTTTGCTTAGAGAACGGTATCAGACAGAAATTAAAAGTCTGGAAAGCAATATTGAAAAGCAGGAAGAGTATATGGAAAATCTCCTTGAAAATAAACTGCTGTGCGAAGAATGGGTAAACACATTTCTTGAGAAACCGTCGCTGGGAGATCTTGACAGAGATATGCTTCTTCAGTATGTGGAAAAAATAAATGTCTTTGAAGGAAAAAAAATAGAGATTGTTTACCGATTCCAAGATGAGTTGGTAACAGCTGCAAGACTGGCAGAACAGATTGGAAAAACAAAACAGGAGGTGGCTGTATAATGGCAAGAACAAGAAATCGCCAGATGAAACAAGCTGAAGCATTTGTGCAGGCATCACCGAAGAAGATCTGGAAAGCCGGTATTTATACCAGAATATCTGTAGATATCAATGGTGAGAAGAGAGAATCGCTGGAGACACAGAAACTGATCGCTCTTTCTTACGCAGAATCTCATCCGGATATTGAAGTTGTAAAGTTTTATAAGGATGACGGTATATCAGGTACGAAATTTGATCGAGATGACTTTGTGAGAATGCTTGGTGACATCAAAACAAAAGAAATAAATACGGTCATAGTAAAGGATTTATCACGATTTGGTCGAGATTTGGAAGAAGTATCAAAATATCTGGAAAAAATATTTCCATTTATGCAAGTGCGCTTTATATCAGTCAATGATAACTATGACAGTATCAGTCCAGAATGTGACAATCAGATGCTGGGAATCATGATATCGAATCTGGCAAATGATATGTATGCAAAAGATGCATCTGTAAAAATGACAAGTGCCATGAAAATTAAGATGGAGTCAGGTGAATATTGTGGTGGAGATGCTCCTTATGGGTATAAGAGAGCTAGAGATGAAAAAGGAAAATCTACTACTGTTCCCGATCCTTTAACTGCACCGTATGTAGTAGAAATATTTGAAAAACTTGCTGCAGGGCAGTCATATTTGAAAATTTCGAGAGAGTTTAATACCATGCTGCTGGCTTCGCCAAGGGTATACGCAAGAACTGGGAAGTTATTCTTGGATAGAATTGACGAAACGGATATGCATTGGCAATCATCTGTAATTAAACAGATTGCGGAAAATAGGCACTATTTGGGAAATACTTATTCACATAAAACAAGAACTTCACTTCTTACAAAAGAAAAAAATGTAATGTTGGATAAAGAAGAATGGATTGAACATGTGAATACCCATAAGGCTATAGTGAGTGCTGAATTATTTGAAAAAGTACAAAATGTAATCAAATTAAAGCAGGAGAAAGCATTGCCCAAAAAAGATTTATCGAATATGCAGACTCATGGAAAACAGGATAATAAGTATGTTGGATTGATATACTGTGGTGACTGTGGCGCTAATATGGTTCGGAGATACTATTACAGCGAAAAGAATGGTGTTTTGTATTACAATTACTATTTCATTTGTGGTAATTATGCAAAAATTTCCAAGGAAAAATATAACTGTAATCGCTGGAAAGAAGAAGTAATTGATGAACTGGTGTATCGGGCACTCATCATGCAGCTAAAAACAGTATGTGAATTAAAAACGCAACTGAAACGCTTTAATGGTGAATATTTTGAAACATTCCAAAAATATTTGAACAGGGAACAGAGTAAAATTGTTCAGCTCAATAAAAGGAACGAAGCAAGACGATTTGAATTATATGAGCAATATGTTTCGGGCGAGATTGATACGGATGCATATAATCGTATGACAGAAAGAATAACCGTGGTCGAAAAAGACCTGGTTACAAGACAGAAAGAAATTGAGAAGAGTAGAAAAATTACAGAAAAATTGTGTAAAAAGAACTTCTCGTGGCTTGCTGAATTCAGTAAAGGAAAGAATTTGGAATTCCTTACAAAAGATGTTGTCCGTTCTTATATAAAGAAAATCTCTTTATATGAAGACAAACGTATAGAGATCGAATTTAAATTTCAAGATGAAATACAGGCGTTATCAGAAATTTTAGAGGAGGGGGTGATCAGATGTCAGATGGTAAATGCATAGTAAAGTATTTAAGATTGTCGCTGGAAGATGAGGATATGCTGGATGAATCCAATAGTATTACAAATCAGAGAATTGTGATTGGGCAATACATAGCCAGTAAAAATGAGTTCAAAAATACGGAAGTGTTAGAATTCAAAGATGATGGCTATAGTGGAACGAATTTCGATCGCCCAGGATTCCAAAGTATGATGGAATTAGTAAGAGATGGAAAAGTCAGCACAATTATAGTGAAAGACCTTTCTCGATTCGGCAGGAATCATATAGAGATTGACACATATCTGGAACAAATTTTTCCATTTATGAATGTGAGATTCATAGCGATCAATGATAATGTTGATAGTATGAAATATGAATCTGGTATGCCGGGAATAGATGTTGGTTTCAGAAATATTATTAACGAACATCATAGCATTGATACTTCCGTTAAAGTAAAAAGAACTTTGATACAGCGTCAGAAAGCTGGAAAATATATGGGAGCGAGAGCACCGTATGGATATTTGAAGCCTGATGAAGATGTGACCAGCCTCGTGATTAATCCGGAGACAGCGCCTGTTGTGAAGATGATATTTCAGAAATATCTTGATGGAATGAATATTACTCAGCTGGCACGTTACCTGAATGAGCAGAAAATTATGAGTCCAGGTCAATATAAAAGAGAAGTTCTGAAAACTGGTGTGAAGAAAACAACAGAAAAATATATCTGGTATCCAGTAACTGTAAGACTGATACTGATGACAGAAACGTATACGGGAACTACGATTGGCGGCAAGTGGAAAGTTGCTTCGGTAGGAAGTAATAAGCATTTGAAAACAAAAGAAGAAGACTGGATTGTGGTTGAGGGTACGCATGAAGCGATTGTTTCTAAAGAGGTGTTTGATGCTGTACAGGAAAAGTTGGAATTAAATTCCAGAAAGAGGAGCAAAACCCACAATAATAATTATCCGCTGAAAGGATTGGTAAAATGTGGGGGATGCGGTCAGAATCTACAGCATGTAACCAGATGCAATCCGCACTTTAAGTGCCCAAGGAAATTTAATGCGGCAAATCAAGATTGTGTAACAGACAATTTATATGATGACGAGTTCAATGAGATGATTTTCAGGGCAATAAAGCTGTTTGCAAAGATCAGTGATGATGCTGAACCGGTACTCGAATTACAGAAAGCAGAATTAAAATCAAAAGTGAATGGAGCTGCAAAAAAGATTCGGGATGCCAAAGACAGTATTAGCAGATACAAGCACCAGAAGACTGAACTATATATGCGATATGCAATGGAAGAAATCTCAGAAGAAGAGTTCACCAGAAAAAATGACAAGCTGGATAAACAAATTGAGAAAGAAACCTTAGCGATAGCGCAAATGGAGACAGAACAGAGTGAAGCGGCTGAACGTTTATTTGAACTTCCGCCCGATGGCAGACAGTGCCTGACAGACCTGATCGAAGGAAATAAGCAATTAACCAGAGAGATAGCAGTAACTTTTATTCGTGGTATCAAGGTATATAATGATAAGCGAATAGAAATTGAATGGAATTTTGCTGATGAGCTGGTGAAGTATGTAGAGCAGGTGCAGAAAATCTGCAGTTGAAGTGATGATGGACAAATTACAAAAATTTTGTGTCATTAGCTTGACACAAGGGGGACGTCACGCTGACAATACGGTGGATTTACAGGAATTCATGATCATGCCGACGGGAGCGGAAAATATGGAGCAGGCGATCCGAATGTGTGCGGAAGTATACCAGTTTCTCAGAATTATCCTGAAACAAAAAGGTCTGTCAACAGCAGTCGGAGATGAGGGAGGTTTCGCACCGGATCTTTCCGATTCAGAAAGCGTCCTGGAAGTGATTCTGGAAGCAGTAAAAAAGGCAGGGTATGAACCCGGAAAGGATATCAGCATTGCAATTGATGCTGCGGCAAGTGAACTGTACGATGAAGAAAGAGGCGTTTATGTTTTCCCCGGAGAAGGAAAAATGAAAGGGGAAGAAGTTCTCAGGGATTCCGGCGAGATGATAGAATATTATGAAAAACTTGCAGAGAAGTTCCCGATTGTTTCCATTGAAGATGGACTTGAGGAAGATGACTGGGAAGGCTGGAAACAGATGACAAAAAGACTGGGAGACAAAATACAGCTCGTAGGTGATGATCTGTTTGTCACGAATATCAAACGTCTTGCATGTGGTATCAAACTGGGAGCGGCAAATGCCATTCTGATAAAATTAAACCAGATAGGAACACTTTCAGAAGCATTGGATGCAGTGGAAATGGCACAGAAAGCGGGATACAGGACAGTAATTTCTCACAGATCAGGAGAATCGGAAGATTCATTTATCGCAGATCTGGCAGTTGCCACAGGTGCCGGCCAGATTAAGACAGGTGCACCCTGCCGTTCGGACCGAAATGCCAAATATAATCAGCTTCTTCGTATCCATGAGGCATTGGGAGAACTGGCAGTGTATGAAAATCCTTTTAAAGAAAATGAAAAAAATTGTTAAGAAACCTGACAAAAACTCTGAATTGTGGTTGAAATCCCCATCCGGCTATGTTACAATGAAACTCAGTTGATTAGGAGGTGTAACGAAGTGCAGATTATTAAGATCATTCTGAGTGTCATTTTCATAATAGATTGCATCGCTCTTACAGTCGTAGTTCTTATGCAGGAAGGCAAACAGCAGGGACTTGGTGCCATCGCCGGAGCAGCAGAGACATACTGGGGTAAGAACAAAGGTCGTTCCATGGAGGGCGGACTTGTTAAGGCAACCACTATTATGGGAATTTTATTTTTTGTAATTTCTGTAGCATTAAATATGCTTGGTTAATCAGAAAAGAAATTTGAAACACTCTTGTTATGTGCAAGAGTGTTTTTTGTGTCATAAAGAGCTGAATCAGATAAAAGTCCTCTGCGGAGGCTGTGAGGAGTAATATGAGTAAAAAAGATATGGACAGAAGAAAAAAGTTTATCCTGGAACTGATGGGAGATCCTATTTATCAGCCAATGAGACTCCGCGAGATTTCTTCTCTTCTGAGACTTTCAAAAGAAGAGAAAAGAGAGCTGTATGATGTTCTGGACGAACTTTGCGAGGAAGGAAAGGTATCTGTAGACCGCAAGGGCAGATATGAAAAGGTCAAAGGAAAATGGAAAAAGAAAAAAGATGACCGTTATTACGATGACCGAAGAGAAGAATACGGATCAGAGTATGGCAGAAAGAAGAAAGATAAAAATAAAAAAGATAAAAATAAAAAAGAGCAGCCGGAGGGAATCCAGGCTGAGGGAACCTTCATCGGACATCCCAAAGGTTTCGGCTTCGTAGAAATTGAAGGGCAGGATGAGGATATCTTTATTCCTGAAAGTGATACAGGAACAGCTATGCATCAGGATAAAGTAAGGATCATCATCAGAAATGACAAAAAAGAGGGAAAACGCCAGGAAGGCGTAGTTGTGAAGGTTCTGGAGCGTGGTATGCCTGAAATTGTAGGAACTTATCAGTTAAATCGGGATTTCGGTTTTGTGATCAGTGATAATCCGAAATTTTCCAAAGATATCTTCATTCCGAGAAAAGAAGCGGCAGGAATAAAAAATGGTGATAAAGTAATCGTGGTGATTACAGATTATGGCTCCGGAAATAAGAATCCTGAAGGAAAAATTAAGGAGAATCTGGGAAATATCCGAACACCGGGTACAGATATCCTGGCAATCGTCAAGAGCTTCGGAATCCCAAGTGAATTTCCTGAGAAAGTAATGAAGCAGGCTCAGCGTGTTCCGGATCATGTGCTGGATGCAGACAGAGATGGAAGACTGGATCTGAGACATCTGCAGACAGTCACTATTGATGGCGAAGATGCCAAAGACCTGGATGATGCGATTTCCCTGACAAAAGAGGGGGACATTTACCATCTGGGAGTCCATATCGCAGATGTAAGCAACTATGTACAGTACAACAGTGCTCTGGACAGGGAAGCACTGAAACGTGGAACCAGTGTTTATCTGGCAGACCGCGTTGTGCCAATGTTGCCGGAACGTCTTTCCAATGGAATCTGTTCTCTGAATCAGGGAGAGGACAGACTGGCGTTGAGCTGCCTGATGGACATTAACGAAAAGGGTAAGGTAGTTTCCCATCAGATCGCGGAAACAGTGATTAACGTAAATGAGAGAATGTGCTATACTGATGTAAAGAATATTCTTGAGGACACAGACGAAGAAGCAAAGAAACGGTATGAGGCACTTATCCCGATGTTCTTTATGATGAAAGAACTGTCCGGAATCTTACGAAACAGCCGTCATCACAGGGGTTCCATTGACTTTGATTTTCCGGAGAGCAAGATTATTCTTAATGCAGCAGGAAAAGCAATCGATGTTAAGTCATATGAAGCAAATGTGGCAACCAAAATCATTGAAGATTTCATGCTGATGGCAAATGAGACTGTGGCACAGGAATACTGCACAGAAGAGATTCCGTTTGTATACAGAACCCATGATAATCCGGATCCGGAGAAAGTGGAGAGTCTTCTGACATTACTTCACAATCAGGGTGTGAAGATTCAGAAAGCAAAAGAAGAGATCACTCCAAAAGAAATTCAGCAAATCATCGAAAGTATCGAAGGGCTTCCGAATGAAGCAATGATCAGCCGTCTGGTGCTGCGTTCCATGAAACAGGCGAAATATACAACAGAATGCAGCGGTCACTTTGGACTGGCAGCAAAATATTACTGCCATTTTACATCTCCGATCAGAAGATACCCTGATCTGCAGATCCACAGGATCATTAAGGATAACTTACGAGGCAGACTGATGCGTGAAGGCAGAACCGAACACTATGCTGAAATCCTTGATGAAGTTGCGAGACAGTCCAGTGTATGTGAACGCCGTGCAGATGAGGCAGAACGTGAATCAGACAAGCTGAAGAAAGCAGAATATATGTCCTACCATCTGGGAGAGGAATTCGAGGGAATTATCTCAGGCGTTACCGGATGGGGGCTTTACGTAGAACTCCCAAATACAGTAGAAGGTCTGGTACATGTCAACACTCTGCGGGATGACTACTATATCTTCGACCAGGAAACCTACGAACTCCGCGGAGAGATGACAAAGAAAGTCTACAAATTGGGAGATAAAGTCTGTGTCCGTGTGGCAGATGCAGATAAAATGCTCAAAACAGTAGATTTTGAGCTGGTTGCTGATATCTGGAATGATGAAGAAGAGAATTAAATAAAAATGGCTTGGAGGATATTATGGCAAAGAAAAAAGGAATGAAGCTGATTGCCAATAATAAAAAGGCATTTCATGATTATTTTATAGAAGATACTTATGAAGCCGGTATTGCCCTTGCAGGAACAGAAGTAAAATCCCTGCGTATGGGCAAATGCAGCATCAAGGAATCCTTTATCCGTGTAGAGAACGGAGAGGTTTACATCTACGGAATGCATATCAGCCCTTATGAAAAAGGCAATATTTTCAACAAAGACCCGTTGAGAATCCGTAAGCTTCTGCTTCACAGATATGAGATCAATAAGATTGAAGCAAAGCTCAAAGAAAAAGGGTTAACTTTAGTACCTCTGAAAGTTTATTTCAAAGACAGTCTGGTAAAAGTGGAAATTGGAATGGCTCGAGGCAAGAAACTTTATGACAAGAGACAGGATATCGCAAAGAAAGACCAGAGAAGAGAAGCAGAGCGTGAATTTAAGGTTAAGAATCTATATTGATAATATTACTAAATCCTTTGGCTCAAAATTGTGAAATGTTATGAAAAAATTAATGGATATTGCAAAAATATTCGAAAATTCTTATAATCTATCATATAGATAAAAAAATAACAATTCATTTTCAGGCAGATGAGCTGAAAGGAGTGGTGCCCTATGAAAACAATCACGATCAGCAGACAGTATGGAAGCGGTGGAAGATATATTGCAGCTTTGCTTTCAGAAAAAATGGGAGTTCCCTGTTACGACAGTAAATTTTTGCCGAAGGAAGCAGAGAGGCATGGAATCAGTCAGGAAATCATCAATGAATTTAAAGGCAAGACCAGTCTTCTTTATGCAATCGGAGTAATGATGTCAGAAGAATCGCAGGATAAAAAACGCCTGACGATTCCGGAGAAGATGTTTCATGCGCAGAAAGAGACAGTGAAGCGCCTGGCACAGGAAGGTCCATGCATTTTTGTGGGAAGATGTGCAGACCAGATTCTGAAGGATGATAATCAGCTGCTTCGCGTGTATATTTATGCATCTGATATGGAAGACCGTATTAAACGGATTAAGAAAAATAAGCATATTTCTCAGGAGGAAGCACTTGACAGGATTGCATATAAAGACCGTCAGAGAAGAGATTATTATAACTTTTATACAGGACATGAATGGGGAAAAATGGAAAATTATGATATCTGCCTGAATACTTCGGTTTTATCAGAGGAAGAATGCGTGGAACTTCTGATGAAGCTGGCAGAATAGAAATATATTAAATATGACCACAAAGAGATGAGAAAGGACTGCCAGAGCAACATGGTAGTCCTTTCGTTACTGTTCACTGGTAATATTCCGCGAGGTGTTTTTTGCGAGTGAAAGTCACAGTAACATCCTTTCTGGTGAGTATCCGCTGATTACAGTGAGCGTTTCCTTTTGTGCAATAATATGAAGTAGGAAAAATGTGATTTTTTCATAAGAATGCGTCCGCAGGCAGAGATTTTAAAAATCTGAAAGTCTTAAAATTGTATGAAATCGGCAGAGGCTTAGTTGACAAGTTTTCGATACTCTGCAATAATAGGGAATTGAAAAAATGACATTGTTAAAAAGAAAAAAGATATTCCATATAGCAGGAGGGAATATATTATGAAGAAACGTTATTTAATACTGGCAGGTCTGTTGGTAATGACAGTGGCAGCTGCCGGATGTGGTAAGAAAAAGACAACAGAGACAGCACCTGTAGAGGTAACAGCTACCCCGACTCCTGAAGTAACCAAGGCAGTCGATATGGTGGATATGCAGCAGACAGCAGATGAAGACATAAAGAATGTAATGGGGGAGAAAACTTCCACAGCATCTAAGATTGTGTTTGTAAATAATACAGGGGATGACATCCAGTCACTCTATATCCGGACTCATGTGGATGAAGACAGTGAGGATTATGATGCAGACGAGGATGGAGGATGGGGAGATGATCTCATCAATGGAATGTTTACCCTGACAGATAAGGACAAGGCACTATATTATATGCAGACTGCAAATACACAGACATCAGGTACACAGACATCAGGTACACAGACATCAGGTACACAGACATCAGATACACAGACATCAGATACGCAGACAACATCCAACAAGAGTACAGCTTCCTATGATATCCGTATTGCATATACTGATGAGGACACGAATGAATGCTTTTTCCGCGATATTCCGCTTGGAACAATTTCGCAGATTACGTTATGTATGGATGGCACAGATGATGATGCGATCCCATATGCAAAATATCTGACAGGTACATCAACAAAAGAAGTATCCACGCTTGATGCGGTAAAGGAACGTCTTGGAATTACAGATGACAGTGAGTCTGAATCAGATTCCACAGACGACAGTGATAAGAATTCTGCAGATGATTCTGATTCCACAGATAGTAACAACAGTTCTGATCAGAATAATAACAGTGGCAATGGAACCGGGGATAGTTCAGATGATCCGGGCAATGGGGGAAACTCAGACGATCCGGGTACTAATGATGATCCGGGCAGTAACGATGATCCGGGAAATGGCGGCGATATGATTTCCACAGCAGAACAGTATATCGGTCAGTCTCTGGATGCACTGGAAGGCGCATGCGGTTCTCCACAGGGCAGCAGCTATGAGGATGATCCTGAGACAGGTAAAACAGGATTCCATTATTACAGCAATTTCACAGTTTCTACAACAGTTGATGAAAATGGTAATGAAATTGTTGCCGGAATATGGTAGAATAGAACTACGAATGTAACAGAGGAGGTATTCCGATCCTCTGTTACCTGCGATAAAATTAATTTCAGGAGACAGTTACTATGAAACGTGTATTATTAAAATTAAGCGGTGAAGCCCTTGCCGGTGAGAAGAAGACCGGATTTGACGAGGCGACTGTTATTGAAGTTGCAAAGCAGATCAGGACAATTGCTGAGGAAGGACTGGAAATCGGCATCGTGATCGGCGGAGGTAATTTCTGGAGAGGACGCACCAGTGAGACTATCGACAGGAATAAGGCTGATCAGATTGGTATGCTTGCAACAGTTATGAACTGTATTTATGTATCTGATATCTGCAGATACCTTGGATTAAAGACAGAAATCTTTACACCATTTGTATGCGGTGCATTTACAAGCCTTTACTCTAAGGATGCAGTGGAAGCAAGCTTTGCACAGGGCAAGATCGTATTCTTTGCAGGCGGTACAGGACATCCTTACTTCTCCACAGATACAGCCACTGTACTTCGCGCAGTAGAAATCGAAGCAGAAGCAATCCTTCTTGCAAAAGCTGTTGACGGAATTTATGACAGTGATCCGAAGACAAACCCGAATGCAGTAAAATATGATGAAATTTCCATTGAAGAAGTAGTTGCAAAGAAACTGGCAGCTATGGATCTGACAGCATCGATCATGTGTATGGAACAGAAGATGCCGATGCTGGTATTTGCACTGGATGAAAAAGACAGCATCATCAATGCAGTACATGGCAAATTTGTCGGAACTAAGGTTACTGTATAAGTAAGGCTTATAAGTCAGTTTACAGAGAAAGTGTAATATAAAAACTATAAAAAGAGGGAGACGAACCTAATGGATGAGAGAATTCAGAAATATGAAGAGAAGATGAAAAAGACACTGGCAAGCCTTGAGAGCGAACTGGTTACAATTCGTGCAGGACGTGCGAACCCGCATATCCTTGACAAACTCGCCGTAGATTATTACGGAGCTCCGACACCTCTTCAGCAGGTGGCAAATATCACTGTCCCGGAAGCTCGTATGATCCAGATCCAGCCATGGGAAAGCAGCCTGATCAAAGGAATTGAGAAAGCAATCCTTACCTCTGACCTTGGATTAAATCCAAGCAACGATGGTAAAGTAATCCGCCTTGTATTCCCGGAACTTACAGAGGAACGCCGTAAGGAACTGGTTAAAGATGTCAAGAAAAAAGGCGAAGCAGCCAAAGTAGCAGTCCGCAACATTCGTCGTGATGCAAATGATGCATTTAAGAAACTTGCAAAACAGGATGTATCTGAGGATGAGATCAAAGAACTTGAGGAGAAAATCCAGAAGAGCACAGATAAATATATCAAAGAAGTTGATGCGGCAGTGGATGCAAAGAGCAAAGAAATCATGACCGTATAAGGGAAACGAAAAGGAGAGCTCCATGAATGCGGGCTCTCTTTTTATCTGAATGAGATAATGGACCGGAAACTGCGGTTCATTATGATGAGACAGTAAGGTTAAAGGAATAACAGGATAAGAAAAGGAAACAAGAGTATGAATGTACCAAATCATATTGCCATTATTCTGGATGGTAATGGACGCTGGGCGAAGGCAAAGGGAATGCCCAGAAGCTACGGACATGTGAAGGGCTGTGCAAATCTGGAAACAGTCTGTGACTATATGAAGGAGCTGGGAGTTAAATATGTGACTGTATATGCTTTTTCCACAGAGAACTGGAAACGTTCCAAAGATGAGGTGGACGGTCTGATGAAACTGTTCCGAAGTTATCTGAAAAAATGTATTAAACTGGCAGATAAGAACAAAATGCGTGTCCGGGTGATCGGAGAGGTTTCGGCATTTGATCAGGATATTCAGGAAAGTATTGCACGTCTGGAACAATATTCTCAGAAATATGATGAAATCTATTTCCAGATTGCATTAAACTACGGCAGCAGAGATGAGATCATAAGAGGTATCCGCAAACTTGCTCAGGATGCTGCAGATGGAAAAGTAAAGCCGGAAGAAATTGATGAGCATGTTTTTGACAATTACCTGGATACGGCAGGAATCCCTGATCCGGATCTGATGATCCGCACAAGCGGTGAATTGAGACTTTCCAATTTTCTGTTATGGCAGATGGCTTATACAGAATTTTATTTCACAGATGTGGCATGGCCGGATTTTAATAAAGCAGAGTTGATTAAGGCTATTGAGAAATATAATCAGAGAGACAGAAGATACGGCGGAGTTAAGGAGGAGTAAAGAATGTTTAAGACAAGACTCTTAAGCGGAATCCTGCTTGTGATTATTGCGCTTGCTACTATCATCAGCGGTGATTATGTGCTGTTTTTCACACTTCTTGCGGTTTCTCTCATTGGAATGAGAGAATTGTACAGAGCAATGAAGGTGCAGGATGAGAAGATAAATCTGCTGGCAGCAGCAGGCTATTTAGGCGCAGTATTATATTATCTGGCAGTACTGCTTGATTTTGAGAGGTATGGAGTGCTGGCAATCATTTTCGGACTTGTGCTGCTCATGTTTGTATACGTGTTCACTTATCCAACCTATGAGGCAGGGCAGGTAATGCCTGCACTGTTTGGTATTGTGTATGTGGCAGTTATGCTGTCGTTTATTTATCTTACCAGAGAGCTTCCCGGTGGAAAGTTCCACGTATGGCTGATCTTTCTGTGCTCATGGGGATGTGATACCTGCGCATATTGTGTGGGAATGCTGATCGGTAAACATAAAATGGCACCTGTCCTCAGCCCTAAGAAATCTGTGGAGGGAGCTGTGGGTGGTGTGGCAGGAGCTGCACTTCTTGGTGTGATCTATGCAGCAGCCACTCAGGGACCGATGCTGGAATATGCTGTGATCTGTGCAATCGGAGCGCTGATCTCCATGGTAGGCGATCTGGCTGCATCTGCGATCAAGAGAAATCAGGGGATTAAAGATTATGGAAAATTAATTCCGGGACATGGAGGAATCCTTGACAGATTCGACAGTGTGATCTTCACAGCGCCGGTTATTTATTTCCTCTCTCTTGTGATGATTGAGATCTAGAGCGTGTCTGAAAAATCATTCCCGCAATCTGCACGCCCCACTTTGCGGGATATTTCACCCGAATTCAGTTGCCGTAGCCCGCTACGGCGCCCTCATCCGGGCAAAATATCCCACAAATTGTGACGCACATCTTGCAGAAAGCCTTTTTCAGACGCGCTCTAACGGAGCATATATTCTTCTGATATACATGTTTACAGTATTTTCTGATATGAGAACTGTCAGGTCAGAAGTAATTTTATAAAATTGTTGTATAAGTATTGAAATGAGGTACAATATGAAAAAAGTAGCAGTCTTAGGTTCTACAGGTTCGATCGGAACACAGACACTGGATGTGGTACGTGCAAATGATGACCTGGAAGTAGTTGGTCTTGCAGCAGGCAGCAATGTAGAAATGCTGGAGAAGCAGATACGTGAATTTCATCCCAGACTTGTTGCAGTCTGGAAAGAAGAGGCAGCCAGAGATCTGGCAGTACGTGTGCAGGATCTGGATGTAAAAATCGTAAGCCAGATGGGTGGTCTTATCGAACTTGCCAGAATGGAGGAATCAGACATTCTGGTGACCGCTATCGTAGGAATGATAGGAATCAGACCAACTATGGAAGCAATCCTTGCAGGTAAGGATATTGCTCTGGCAAATAAGGAAACACTGGTAACAGCCGGACATCTGATCATGCCGTTGGCAAAGCAGTTCGGTGTGCAGATCCTGCCTGTAGACAGCGAGCACAGTGCTATTTTCCAGGCACTTCATGGAGAGAAAAGAGAGCAGATACATAAACTGCTCATCACTGCATCCGGCGGTCCTTTCCGCGGAAAGAAAACAGCAGATCTGGAGAAGGTGACTCTGGAGGATACGCTGAAGCATCCGAACTGGGTAATGGGACAGAAGATTACAGTGGATTCTGCAACTCTGGTAAATAAAGGTCTGGAAGTTATGGAAGCCAGATGGCTTTTTGATGTAGATCTGGATCATATTCAGGTTGTGGTTCAGCCGCAGAGTATTATCCACTCTATGGTGGAATTCGAGGACGGTGCAGTGATGGCACAGCTTGGAACACCGGATATGAGACTTCCGATACAGTATGCATTATGCTACCCGGACAGAAGATTTTTAAAAGGCGACAGACTGGATTTTCATATGTTGAAGCAGATCACCTTTGAGGAGCCGGACAGGAAAACTTTTAAAGGTCTTCCAATGGCGGTGGAAGCGGCAAGGGCAGGCGGCAGTATGCCAACCGTTTTTAATGCTGCAAATGAGCTGGCAGTCCGCAAATTCCTTCAGAAAAAAATCAGCTTTCTGGATATTTACGAGATTATCGGGCAGTCTATGAGCAGACATACAGCAGTAAAGGATCCGGACCTGGATCAGATTCTGGAGATTGAGAAAGAAACTTATCGTTGGATTGAAAGCAGGTGGTAGATTGAAAATTATTATTGCAATTGTCATATTCAGTGCAATCATTCTCTTTCAATGCGTGGGTATAGATGTTCATGGTTGTAGAAGCCTGTGCATGACCCAAACGGTTGGACACGGTACGGACATCCTGATGTGCGGCGATCAGCAAGGTAGCTGAGGTATGCCGCAGTCCGTGATAGGGAATCATAGGCAGTTTGTCGGTTTCGTTCTTGTTGGCGTTGTAGTGGCGCAGAAGATCCTGCAAGGCACTGTAGGGCGTGTAGTAGCTCATCATGGTGCCGTTGTCCTGGGTGAATATCCAGTTGCCCCCTTGCCAATAAGCCCCGACTTTCTAACGGTAGCGGGTCTGCTCATTTTTCTTCATCAACAAATTCGAACAAGTCCTCAACAGTCACATGGAATACTTTTGCAATATCCATAGCCAATTTAAGGGACGGATTATATCTGCCATTTTCAAGGTGAACGATTGTTTCTCGTCTTGCACCAACAAGCTCTGCTAGTTCGCTTTGTTTATATCCTGCCTGCTCACGATATTCTTTGATTTTTGTAACAAGAGCCATATCATACCCCCTTGCTGTCTATAATCACAAACATCAATGTCCGAATGATAGATAAAATAAAAATAGACAAAACAATAATCCATCCAATCATTCCCATATTGATAGCATTAACATGACTAAGAATAGCACAGCCCCAAGCAACTACAACCATAACAGCAACAAAAATCTTCAAACAAAATGAGTCACACCGTTTCAAGTTTCGCTCTGCCATTTCATCAACACCTTCCTTTTTGTATTTCTTAATTCTCATTTGCTGAAATGCAAAAAAAACAGCAAGAAAACAGGCAAGTACAGGCTGTAAAGTTGGATACCAGTCTTTCCAATCTGTTCTTGCCCACATCCAGTAGTAAGATACAAGAATGATTGCGTAGATTATTTTTGTTCCAACAATTTCTCTTAAAGATACTTTTTTATTCATTTTTCTTTCCCTCTGTGTTATATATTTCGCACTTGCGATGTTATAAATATATCACTCCTGCTTGCGTATGTCAATAGGGAAAGTGAAATAT
>ENA-OROL01001681-OROL01001681.1-human-gut-metagenome-genome-assembly--contig:-NODE-1681-length-17296-cov-4.044487_pt1 | contig 17296 bp, 13 predicted proteins | sample MGYA00242128_ERZ509048 | MGnify/ENA primary metagenome ERZ509048 (study PRJEB26280, sample SAMEA2338750) | human gut metagenome | biome: human gut; feature: human-associated habitat; material: faeces...
ACCAAAATAGGTACTAATAGCTAGTCCTATACCAAGTACAATGACAAGAATTAATCTACCTACTTTTAACCTTCTTTTTACCCTTCTTTTCTTCATTACCATAAAACTCCTTTATTACCTTAGTATCTTTAAAGAATACCACTTCACCAGTCATTGTGTTAACATTTAACAACTTAGCATTAAAAGTATCCCCTATAAATATTTTTTCCCCCTTATCACTATATATAGAACAGCCATCTTTATTAACATGGTAATAACTTCTATTAAAGAATACTTTACCATATACCATTTTATCAGGATATAACACTAATAAATAATTATCATAAATACCTGCGACCATAACATCAAAGTATTGTTTTTCATATTGTTTCATAAATTCAGCTTTTCTAATATCATCTAATTTTCTCTCAGCTTTAATAGCTCTAAGTTCTGAAGAGGTAGCTATCTTAGCTATAAGAGGAGTTATTTTCTCCCACTTTCTTCTAGCATAATCTACACCTTTAGTAATAGCATCATTTAATATTCTTTGATTAATAGTATCCGCTATTCTTCTAATTGGAGAAGTACCCGTAGAATAAGCACCCATTCCTAAAGCAAAATGTCCAACATTACATGATGAATATTTAGCTTTAGACTGTCCCATAATAGCCATCTTATCATATATAACTTTCTCTTTGGCATCTTTATATACTTCCTGTACCTGTCTAATATCTTCCGCAGTAAAATCTTTCTTCTTATTGATATTAATCTTATATCCTTTTTTCTTAAGCAAATTAATCCAAGTACATATCTTTTCATCATTAGGTTTGTCATGAAATCTAGATATAAATGGTAAATTATTCTTCATAAAATAATCAGTCATACACATATTATGAAGTAACATTAAAAATTCTATTAACTCTTCAGCCTTACCTTGATGGCTTTCTTTAATATCAATAATATTATTATTTTCAAAGAAGAACTTAACTTCATCAGAAGTAAACTCTAAGAAGCCTTCATTAAGCATCTTTCTCTTAACTTTCATAGCAGAATTATATAAATCATCTAACATATCTATATAATCTTCATAACCTTCAAGTATAATATTATCCTCTAGATACTTATTAACTTCTCCATAAGTCATTCTCTTTCTATTATTGATTACTGCTTCATTAAATTTATAGTTAAGTACCTTGCCAGAATTATCTATTTTAATACTTGCAGATACTGCATATCTATCTTCTCCAGGTACTAATGAGCAGATACCATTAGATAGATTTTCATGCATCATAGGACTAGCACATCCTGGAAAGTATACTGAAATGCCTCTTGCTAAAGTTTCATCCCACATAGCACTTCTATCTTTAATATATCTATTAGGATCAGCGATTTGAACATATATAGTATTATTGTGATAACTAACAGCATCATCAAAGTCTTTAGTATCATCGCCATCAATAGTAACTGAAGTTATACCTCTTTGATCTTTCAAACCATTTCTTTTAGCTTCATTAATTTCGTCTTCACTCAAAGACATTTCAATTTTACTAACTTCCTCAAGATATTTGTCACTAAAACTAATAGGAAATCCATTTAAAGCAAGTACTTCCTTTTCTACTGCTCCTGGATCGTCTTTATGTCCTATTACCTCTTTAACAGTATTATATTCACCACTTATTAGTAATCTTGTTCCAAGCGGATATATTTCTTTTAAAAATATATCTAACTTGCCATCACATCTTGCGACATAATTTTTACCATCTTTTACTACTTCTGCTACATAGTCATAATACTTCCTATCGATTATTTTAACTACTTTAGCCATACCTCTTTGATTATAAGGCTCTACTAGTACTGTGTCATTATGAGCTAGTTTTCCTTTATCTTTATAGACAACATCATACTCAGTACCATTGTCAAGTACTACAATAGCACCTTTTCTACTAGTAATCTTAATGGTACCTTTCTTTAAACTGGTATTAGAAACAAGTATATATTTATCATTATTATTCTTATATACTATTCCTTCTTTTCCTAGTAATCTTAAAGTATTATGTACTTCTTCCTTATCTTCACCCAAGATACCCGCTATCTCTTTAACCCCTAAATTATTATTCTTCTTGATACTTAAAAGTTCTATTATTTTACTTTCCATTTTCTACTCCTTTTACTTTTTAGTATCATTTTTCTTATTCTTTTTATTTTTTACCTCTTCATATATTTCAAAGTCAATAGTACTCTTATCTTTATCAGCACTAACAACTTTTACTACCACTTTATCACCAAAAGCATATTTTCTCTTACTTCTTTTGCCTAATAATGCCATTAAATCAGGATTATATATAAAGTAATCACCCTTAATATCCTCTACTCTTACTAATCCTTCAACTGTGTTATCAAGTTCCACAAAGAAGCCAAACTCTTGTACACCACTTATTATGCCTTCATATACTTCGCCAATATGATCCATCATATATTCAGCTTTCTTCATCTTATCTACATCTCTTTCACAGTTCTGAGCTTCTTGCTCTCTAATGCTTAAATGTTCAGTAGCTACTGGCAAATATTCTTTATTCTTATTTATTATATCTTCACTATAATTGTAGTTATATTCTCTAATTAATCTATGAAGTATTAAGTCAGGATATCTTCTTATTGGAGAAGTAAAGTGACTATAGCACTTACTTCCAAGTCCAAAGTGTCCTATATTAACATCCGAGTAGATAGCCTTAGCTTGACTACGAATAGCCATATCATGTAATACTTTAACTTCTGGTACATTTTCTAAACTATTTAATATCTTTTGCAAATCTTTAGGAGTCTCTATCTTACTTTTACCTACTGGAGTATATCCATGTAAACTTAGAAACTTAATAAATTCTTCTATTCTCTTTTCATTAGGTTTATCGTGTACTCTATATATACCAGGTAAATTCTTATAAAAGATTGAACCTGCGACTGTCTCATTTGCCACAATCATAAAGTTTTCTATTAACTGCTCACCAGTTCTTTGCTCTCTAGCCTTAATATCTATAGGATGACAAGCATCATCTACAATAATCTTAGCTTCGTCAGATTCAAATTCAATATAACCTCTATTAATCATTTTCTTTCTAAGTATTTTAGATAGTTCTTCCATTACTATTAAAGTATCAGCGAACTCTTCATATCCATCAGGAATAATATTATCTTCAAGAATAAGATTAACATTATCATACGTCATTTTCTTTCTGCTTCTTATTATTGAAGGAGTAATCTCATACTTAGTAACATTACCTTTACTATCAATATGCATAATACAGCTCATAGCGAATCTATCTTCATTTTCGTTAAGTGAACATATACCATTGGATAATTTGTGAGGTAGCATTGGAAGTACTCTATCCACTAGATATACTGAAGTACCTCTAAAATATGCTTCTTCATCTATCTTAGTACCTTCTTTTACATAATAGGAAACATCGGCAATATGAACACCAAGTATATATTCATTATCACTAATTTTTTCTATAGATACAGCATCATCTATATCTTTAGTATCAGCTCCATCAATAGTAAATATTATTTCATCTCTTAAGTCTCTTCTACCACTAGTTAAACCTTCATTTATATCATTACTGCTTAAAAACTGTGGTATACTCTCTAACTCATCTATTACTTCTTTAGGAAACTCAGGATTAAAATTATATTCATAGACAAAAGATAAAATATCTACACCAACGTCATTTTTATGACCTATAATCTTAGTAATTTTACCTACTCTATTGCCTTCTTTTAAAGGTTCTACAACTACCTTATGGCCTTCGACAGCACCATTTAAATAATCTCTTGGTATATATATATTCTTACCTTTCTTATCGGGTTTAACAAAATAATCACCATCTATTAAGATAACTTCTCCTACTAAAGGATCATAGTTTCTTTTAATTACTCTAATAATTTTACCTTCAGGTTTTAATGGATCTTTATTTAAATATTCAAATAATACTGTATCACCATCTTGAGCTCCATTTATATTTTTTTCATTGACATAGACATCTTTTACATCTTTATCAATTTCAATAAAACCAAAACCTTTATCATTTAAATTTAAATCCCCTTTTACTAAATGACTATTTTCTAATAATAAATACTTATTCTTTCTTTCACTATAGTATAAAATACCCTCACTAACTAATTCATCTAGAGTATTTTCTAATCTTTGATATTCCTCTATAGTATTTAAAAGTAATTTATCATTAATTTCCATAATTGTAAGAGAAGTATTTTCATTTAGTAGTTCTATTATTCTTTCTTTCATAATTCCTCCCTATTACACAAAATAGACTTAATTACTTAAGTCTATTTCTATTTTAACTATATTGATATTATTAAACATAATATAAAGAAAGAAAACCCAAGTACATAAGTAAGTCTAGTTATAAATAGTTCAAATCCTCTCTCTTTCCTATTAGCAAACAAATCTGAATTTCCCCCTTGAATTATTTGAGAGGCAGATTCTGCTTTACCACTTTGTAATAATACTATTGCTATTAATAAAACAGCTATAATAACCGCAGCTATTGTCATTTATATCAATCCTTTCTCACAAGATATATTATAGCAAATATCTATATCTTTGTAAATAATTATTTTTTATTTTTCACTTAGATATTTTACCATTATATCATCAAGTTTTACTTTAGATATTGGCATCTTTATATATTCAGTATCACTATCTTTGTAATCTTCAAGTGTTACCATTATAATTTGCAGTTTATATCCCGCTATTAGGGATAACTTAGTCATTGTTCTTTTTCTTTCTTCACTGGTAGTAATATTATAGTTTTCAATACCTGATATAGTATTAGATAAAAATACTATATCAAATGTTTTATCACTTCTAAGTAATTCTGTAAGTTCCTCTATACTACTTGAAGTACTAATATCAACATTATAATTTACAAGTAACTCTGTAAACTTATTTATATCTAAATGATTATCTAAAGCTATTAATATCTTTTTACCGCTATAATTATTATACTTGATAATTTCTTCCTCTACTGCTTCGTTATTATCTTTAATTTTTTGGAATAAAGCGAAATTAAATATTAATGAAGAGTTATTTTTCTTAACTTCATAAGTACCTTTTTGAAGTTCTACTAATCTATTATATAATTCATACTCCCAAGCATTAGTTTCTATTATACATTTATTATCTCTCTCTATAAAATCTAACTTAGTATTTTTATAATTTACTATTATGCTAAACATAAGTTTACAATTATTTCTTACAGATATCTTAGATATATTAATAGTTAAATCATATCTATTAAAATAATTATTAATAAACTCTACTAAGTAAGTAAATGTTTGTTTAATATTATCATCATCACCATATAATACTTTAGGTATATTATTATCTATATTATAATTAACATCTACATTTCTAAAATTAATAATATCTTTAATACTATTAATTAAATTATCTGTTTGATATAACTTATTCTTTATTTTTAACTGTCTATTTTCTATTCTAGTTAAATCCATTATCTTATTAATCTGATCTACTAAATTAAGTGATAGCTTTTGAAACTTTTTAATTTCTTCAAGTGAAGATACCTCATCTTTCTTATTGATTTTCTTACTACTAAAATTAGTTATTTCCATAAGTGGATTCTTTAAACTAATGGCTAAGTTATTAACAGTACCTGATACCATTTCATTTTGTTTTTCTAACATTCTTCTGGTATAACTTAAATCTTTTATTAATTTAATATCTGGATTTTCTATAGTGAAATACATTATATAGATTAATATTGATAATGAGAAATTAATTAATAACAAACTAGGAAATATTTTTTGTACTATAATCATTATTCCAAGTATAACAAGTAAAAAATACATAGGATAATATTTCTTGTTCTTTAGATTTCTTCTATTGGATATAATTACTGATATCATAATTATAAATAAGATTAATGATAGTACATAAATTATATCTACTCCTACTCCAGTAGGTAATAACAAGCCATCAGTTTCAATTATATTTATTGGAAGAATCATAGTGGTTAATGATACTATAATAAATACAATCGTTGATATTATAATAGCTAATCTATATCTACTATAATCCTTATTTTTTAAGTTTATAGTTACTATTACTGTATATACTGTAAATAAATATATCCATACTAGAAAACATAAAAATAATGATTTTAATGAAAATAAATATAATACTGAATTTACAAAAATACTAGTTCTAACTAAAATAAATGAATATATTTCAATAAGACCTGATATAATAGTAGTTACAATTATACCATAATATATTTTATTTTCTAGTAGTTTTAAATTAGATTTAAAATTATATAAAACAAATAATAAAATTGAAAAAATAACCCCCGCTATTGTAAAACAAATACTATACATATTGCTTCTCTCCTATCTATAGAATAATTATATCATAGAATACAGAAAAAAACATCCTAGAATGTTCTAAAATGTTTTTATTTTTGTTTTACTTCTTTTTGGTTCTATTAAATTACCATTCATTTGGTAAATATCTTTATCAAATATATCTATTTTTTCAAGCTTAACAAAGTCTACTTTTTTGTTAACTTCTGTTAATGGTATTTCATCAGTTTTTACATAATATTTTGGTATATATAGTTCCTTTAATTTAGCCTTTATCATCTCATCAAGTTCTTTAATTGTCTCTACCATTTTGCTATCATCATTGAAGACAATATAACAAACCGGAACTTCTCTTTCTACTGCATCATTACCTTTGACAGTACAGCAATCATAAACATTATGATGAGTTTTGATAATCTCTTCAATTGCAGTTAACCATACTTTATCTCCATGTCTAGTTATCATTCTTTTTGCTCTACCACAGTGATATATTCTGCCTTCTTTATCCATATAACCATAATCACTAGTATGAAGCCATACTTTACCATCTTTATGTTTCATTAATACTTTATCTGTTTCTTCTTTATCTTCAAAGTAACCTTTCATAACAGTAGGACCACTTATACATATTTCTCCTATTTTACCTTCTCCAAATGGTATTTCGTTATTATTTTCATCAAACATACTAACATTAACATTAATAAATGGTATTCCTATACTGCCTAAAGCATAAGCTATTTCTTTCGAATAAGTAGCGGCCGCTGTTGACTCACTCTCTCCATATCCTTGTTTTAATGTTGCACTGCCACCATGATTTCTTATATATTCGTTAGCGGACTCTTCTTCTGCTACGGTAAGTTTATCTCCTCCAGATATTGGGCTTGTCATAAATGATGTATCTTTTATAATATTACTATCGACCATTTCTTTAAATAGGATTGGTCCTGATAAGAAAATATTTGGTTTATATTTATCTAATAATAATGGATATTCCTGAGGTGTAAAGAATGGTATTAATTCTACTGATACTCCGCAACATAATAAACAATATGTAGCATTGTAGTAATAGGCTACTGATGGTGGTAAGATACTCATTGAAGTTTTACCTACATCAAAACCTAAATCTCCTAATTTAAAACCATAAGCACTACTATTTAGATTAATATTTGATAGAGGTACGCCTTTAGCATTACCAGTAGTTCCTCCAGTATATACTATTACTGATGTATCACTACCTATACCCATAGGTTTATTAAGTAGTTTACCTCCTCTAGTATATTTCTTCCAGTCTTTAAATGACATAAATATAATATTATCTTTATATTGCTCTGACTCTCTTTCTTGTTTCTTCATATTAGTTAAAATATTTGCTAATTCTTTATATAATAATTTTGGATTATTACTATGTACTTTACTTTCAGCATTATCTATTAACATATTTAATTTTTGTATACTAGATAATTCTTCAAATAATGATAAATATATTACATTAGATATTGTATCTATTTTTTCAACAACTTTGCTTACTTTTTCAGTTATTAGTGGTACATCTGTTATAAAGAAATACTTTGATTTTGTCTTTTCTAATATATCTTTAATTCTATCTTCTGCTTCATCAAATTTTATTAGATTAGCAGTAGCTCCTAGTTTGGATAAAGCAAACCACATAAAGATTATATCTGGATTATTAAGCATCATAAATGATACTATATCTCCTCTTTTTATATTCATTTTATTAAATCTCTTGATATATTCTTCTACTTTACTTATTAGATCTTCTCTTGTATATACTTTACCACAATATGATAAAAGTTTTATATTACCATAACTTTCTGTTACTTTTAAGAAATAATCATAAGCATTCATATTTGTATCTAAGTAAGCTTTCTTTTCATCTGAATAGGTATCAATATCGATATTATAATACTTAAGCCATGGTTTTACATTAGATGCTAATGTTCCTTCGACTCCTCTTTCTTTATCAAGGGCAAAATTTTCTCCATTAAATCTTTCTTTATTTATATTTATTTTCATTTAAATCCCCTCCAAAAACAATATTATTATATCATAAATTGTTAAATAGTCAAATTATTCATTGATATAAGAGTTTATTTTATGGTACAATATATTAAAGAGGTGACATAAATTGGGTAAGACTATTACTAAAGTTATAAGAGTAGATAATGATACTAAGAAATTAATGAATGAATTTTATAAAGATATGAAAAGAGATAAAACTCCTCCATATGCTGTATTTCAAGCTGATACTGGTGATACAATAGTTACTTTATATGAGTCTGGTAAGGCTATGTTCCAAGGGGTATCTGCGGATATTGAAGCTGGTATGTGGGAAAGTATTAGAAAAGATAAAGATAATATTGATTATTTTATGGATACTAAAGATACTAAAATTAAAAAAGAAGATCAAGTAGATATTCCTAGTGATATTGCTTCAGTTGGTTCTGATGAAGTTGGTACTGGTGACTACTACGGTCCTATTGTAGTTACTGCTTCTTTTGTTAGTAAAGATAATATTCCTTTCTTAACTGAACTTGGTGTTAGGGATTCTAAGAAATTATCTGATGAACAAATTCTTAAGATAGTACCTAAGATTATTAAAAAAATACCATATAAAACGATTATGTTATCTAATAAAGAATATAATGATAATTATGGTAAAGATATGAATATGAATAAGATTAAGGCTGTACTACATAATAAGGTATTAACTGAAATGGTTAAAGATAATGATTATGATTATATTGTTGTAGACCAATTTGAACCTGAAAAGAGTTATTATAATCATTTATCTGATGTACCTAATCCTTTAAAGGGTATTACTTTTATTACTAAGGCTGAAGATAAATGTCTTTCAGTAGCAGTATCTTCTCTTATAAGTAGATATATTTTTATTAAAGAAATGGATAAACTAGGAGATAAATATGGTATCTTTTTACCTAAAGGGGCTAACTATTATGTTGAAGATGTTGGTATTAAATTAGTTAATAAATATGGTGAAAAGATATTACATGATATTGCTAAATTAAACTTTAGTAATACTGATAGGATATTAAAAGAAGTAAGAAAATAATTTCTTGCTTTTTTTACTTGTAAGACCATATCTATTATATTTGGGGTGAACATCTTTTTAACTTGAAGTCGAAACTTTCGACTTCAAAGTTATTAGTTATTAATAATCTTTTTTAACGAAACTCTTAACGTTAATTTTATTTTATTTTAGTAAGTCTACTAATTAACTCTTTTAATATAGTATAATCCTCTATTCTATTTATACTAGTACATTTTTTACCTATATCTTTTAAACTACTTCCTAAGTTATATAATTCTTTATTATCTAATATAATAAATCTATCATGAAATATATCGGTAGTTATTATTTCTATATTAAAATATTCTTGCATATACTTCTTTTTAGATATCTCATCTATATTTTTAGTATATATTTTTATATTTACCTTAATATCTTTGGTAATATCAAATAATTCTTTGCCAGCATAATTATCTATAATTATTATTTCTTTCTTTGCTTTATTTAATATATCTATAAGTAAAGAATAAGCATCATATATTTGTCCATTATAGAAAATATGATTAATTTTCTCTTTAGTACTTAGTTTGTTAAATGATTCTTGTAATAATCTTATTTCATTATCATGTTCTAATACTAAACTATTTATATATTTCTGTTCTATTAGTGAGGTATTAATATAGTTTTTCATAGTTATGAATATATCAACTATTCTAAGACTCATTTCTATTGCTGGTTCACTTTTTAAAATACCTGCTAACATAGTAATACCATACTCAGTAAATACATAAGGTAGATATTTTCTATGTTCTCCACGTCCATTCTTTAAGGTGCCATTTTGGCACCTTAAAGATATATATATTCAGCAGTAGTTATTTGAAAACAGTAATTTTCTGGAAATCTATTTATATTTCTAAGAACCTGTCTATTTAACTGCTTTGTTTCATAACCAAATAACATAGCTAAATCAGAATCTAACATTACTTGTTTACCTCTTATTTCATAAATTAAATTCTCTATCTTTATATTGTCTTTTACTATTATTTCATTCATTTAATCATCCTTTCTTTTAATAAAATAATAACTCTTTTATCATTGTCTTATCGTCTATAATAACATGGTAATAAAACTGTGTCAATATAAAAAAAGCAAGATATATTAATCTTACTTTAGATACTATAATATTATTGTTAATCAGCAAGACCTTAGGCTTGCTGATTCCCTGAGAGATTTAATAAGCTCGAAGGGTTAATCTTCTACAAAACTACCTATTACTTTAAATACTCCTTCTATTCCTTTCTTTAGAATACTATTTACTTTAATAGATACTTTATTAGTACCTTTAGTTAGAGTACTAGTATAATCTTTCTCAGTACTTACTAAATAATCTTCTCTTCTTACATCTTTACCCTCTTTAATATCTTGTTCAAACTGTTTCATTGCTTCATTAGTCATAACCATCTTATTTTGTAAGTTATATTCATAATAACCAGTCTTCTCTATTACGTAACTAATTACAAAGGCTAAAAATAAACTAAAAAATATAATTTTAAATATCTTTTTCTTATTCATGATATTACCCCTTTATATAATAATATAATATGTTAGATATAGCTTCAGTAGTATTTAGTACTTCATCAATATTATTATCTACTCCTCCTAGTTCTATTAGAATACTATTAGAACTAATATCTTGATTATAAATGCCATCTACTCCTGGACCCTCCTTTTTATAAATACCTCTAGATAAACCTGGATAATATTTATTAGCTATATCATTTATCTTTTCTACATTACTTATATTTTCTTTATAATTATTATGTTCTAAACCTACTACAAAGAGTATCTTAGCATATACTTTACCATTAATAGTAGTAGTTGTTATATTTTTATTTACTGAATCTCTATGAATATCTATAAAATATTTTAATGAGTTATATTTATTCTTTTTATCTAGTATTAATATTCTTGATGCTTTATAACTACTAGCATGATTCCAATTATTTATATTTAAAAACTCTGTCATATTAGTATTCTCTACTAAGGTAGATAATCCTTTACTATTTAATTTTTCTTTTAATAAGTATGATGCCATTAATACATTAGGAGTTATTCCATATATATCTAGATTAGTATTATTATAGTTTTCTAATTGATGAGAATTATAGATATATATTATAGGGTTATCTATATCTACTGGATTAGGATCTTCTATATAAGAACTTATTTTCTTTAATTCTTCTAAATTACTATAGTCATCATTATGAGATACTTCTAGTATTTTTTCATTATTACCATACATTAATACTCCTTGATCAAGAATACTACTTGGATTTTTTAAATCGATATTAAATAAAAAATCAGTACTAGTATTTACAATATTTACTAATTTATAGTCTTCTAGTAAATGACTATTACCTCCTCCTAGTAAGAAGTTTATAAACTTTGTATTATTTATCTTAGTACTATTCTTTAAAGAGTAGTAGAAGGTTATGGAAAATATACTATATATTATAACTAGATAAAAAAATGATTTTCTAATTATTCTTTTGCTATTATTCTTTAATTTCATCTTTCCTTTCATAAGATCACCTTTATGATAAGTATATATTAATTTATATGAAATTAATGTCAAAAAATAAGCATATTACTATGCTTATTATAAATCTAATCTAAAATTCTTTAATTCATCAATAAATTCATCTGTTTCTTCATCATCAGTTATATTATATATTTTATCCTTAACTTTCATTAATTCATCATAACTTATTATAGCTTCTTCTTCTTGTTTCTTTTCATAATCTGTAAGTTCAATATTTGATGGTTTTGTTTCTTCTTCCATCTTTTCTACTATCTCACTAGCAAACTTCATATTATCATTTACTTCATAAGCATCTTCCATCTCTTCTAGTGGAGATATATTAGGATCCTCATAAGTCATACCCAAACCATTATCATAGTTTACACTGTTAAAGTCAAAATTATCTAGATTTTCTCTAGCTATGTATTCTTCTTTCTTCTCAATATGAATTGGAGATACTGGTTGTTTACTAGATATTTCTCTTAAAACATTCTTTTGATATAAGTTATTTTCTTTTACTTCTTCCGCTCCTGCTTTACCAACTTTCTCTACCAGTTCTTCATCCCAGGTGCTGGCAAGAAGTGTGGCACATGGCCAAGCAGTTGTGTTCACTCCGCATTTCGGAAGAATACGAAGTCCGGCTGGTCCGTCTGCAGTCATCACATTCGGGACTCCGTATTCCGGAAGATTTCCCATTCCAAATGTATTGGCACATCCTGTGTTTGGCTGTCCGCCAAGGAGATTGATACAGTCATCCAATGTCAGGATATCCATAAACTCATCCAATGTCATTTTACCATCTGCTACATCAGAGAAGCGAACTCCCTTGGAATCAAGAAAATCAAGAAAGTCTATTCCTTTTTGTCCTCTTGTATCAGGGCATGGAAGACCGATGGCATATTTATCCTGTCTCGGAAGTCCTTCTTCTTCCACATATTCACGCTGTGGAAGTTCCTCATAAGAACCGTCCGCAAGCATACGTTTCTGAAGATGATATGGTGCTGCCTTCCGGCTTAACTGCTCAGTTACTGTATCTTCTTTTACTACATATGTAAAGTCAATCTTCGCTGCATCTCTTACGTTTGTACCAATATAGATTGCATATTCTCCTGCTTCCAGAACATAGGCTGATTTGCATACTTTTCCCAGATCATCGTAGGATGCCATCTGATTCACAGGAATTTTCAGGGTAAGGATCTGGCGTTCACCCGGCTGAAGAATGCTGGTCTTTTTGAATGCTCCCAGCACTTTCGCAGGCTTTCCGAGTTTACCCTGTGGTGCTCCGTAATAGAGCTGGATAACTTCTTTTCCTGCTGTTTTTCCGGTATTGGTTACTTCAGTAAGAACTGTGATCACACCGTTTTCTTCGGAAGCACCAGTCACCTTCCAGTCAAAATCTGTGTAGGAAAGTCCAAATCCAAACGGATAATTTACTCTCTCCGCTGCACCCGGAATTGTCTCAAAGTAACGGTATCCTACATAAATATCTTCTGTATAATCTACATAGAATGCAGACTCATGGAAGTTTGCTGTGGATGGATAATCTTCCAGATCTTTTGCATAAGTATCGGATAATTTACCGGATGGATTAACATCACCACAAAGTATATCTGCTGTTGCAAGACCACCTTCCATACCGCCCTGCCATGCCATCAGTACTGACTGGATCTCATCACAGTCTCTGAACCATTTCGTGTCCACGATACCGCCAACATTCATCACTACGATTACATGTGGGAATGCTTTCTTTACTTTCTCTACCATGGCATTCTCTGCATTTGTCAGGCAGAAATCACCGTTTTCAAAAATCTTCGCTGACAACTCGGAGTTTCTTTTTTCCTCTCCGTCAAGAACGTATCCATCCTGTGCTGCTTCACATTTTCTGTCCCATCCTTCGCCTGAAAAACGGCAAATGGTAATTACTGCAGTATCTGTATATTCTCGCGCTTCATTCAGAAGTTCATCCGGGAGCTCCGGCTCAACTGTCATACCTGGTACTGCACCATCTGCGTATTGTTTCTGAATATCTTTTTCATAATATTTCGCAAGTTTATCGAAAACTTCTACTTTTCCCTCATCCTCTTTAATCTTCATGCCCTCATAAAGATTACGGATATGTTCTACAGTTACATCACCACTTCCTCCACCGCCTTTTACGTAGTCTACAGTACCCTTACCAAAGAGTGCGACTTTCGTCCCTCTCCGGATCGGAAGTGTATTTTTCTCATTTTTCAGAAGGACCATTCCCTCTCCTGCTGCCATTCTGGAAAGTGCAATGTGTTCTTTACTTCCTGTAACTCTCCGTCCATCTTCTCCCAGCGGAAGCACAGGCTGGAAAAAGCTTCTCTGCCATTTTGCCATTATTTTAATCCTCCTTTAATTCTCCTTAGTCAAGTAGATAAAATCATCCGCTTCGCTACTTGCCTGATTTGGTTAAAGTTCTTCCTTCAAAAATGCAAAAGGGTCTTCATCCTGAAGGAAATGCATAAGCTGATATGCGCACATGATCGCTACATTTTCTTCACGCAGAATCCTCTTTACTTCTTCTCTGTCAGCAAGTACAACTTCTATTTCTTCGGTGTCTTCCTGTGCATCTTTGCTGATCTCACCTTCCGCATATCCGTAAACAGTTGCGCAGGATTCATCTGTCATGCCAACCGTTGTGAAATAAGGTTTCTCAAATGCAGGATCTACTTTCAGAGGTGTGAATTTCAGTCCTGTTTCCTCGTACATTTCTCTTACTGCACCCTCATGGAATTCTTCGTTCGGTTCTACCAGACCTGCCGGGAATTCGTAGATATATCCGCCGATTGCGTATCTGTACTGACGTACTAATACAACTCTGTCTCTCTTTTCCCCATAAAGACTGTAAATGATCACGCCATCCGGAGTGTTTTTACCTGTTTTTATCTTTAATTCGTTAATACTCTTCGCACGGGATGCCACGAAATATGACACAGGAGTGTTGTGAACACTTGTTGCATTTAAATGATACAAATTTAAAAATTTACAATCTGTCAGTTTTTCAATATTGTGTATCTGTCCCATAATGGATACTTCCTTTCGCTTTCTATACCTTCGCTGATTATTACAGCCAATTTTCTTCTATCTCTGTTTTTAGTTCGCAAAACATCTGATAAAACTCTTCTTTTGCATCAGCTATAATTCCTAACGCAATTTTCTGATTGTAAGAATGTGTAACATTATTTCTTGCCTGCAATGCACGAAGCCACTGCTCCTCATCTCTTATCATTCCTGCTTTATAGGCAGTCTTCAGAATGATTTTCGGTGAACCTGTTGCTCCCTCTGCATATCCATGAATCTCCAGTATTTCTTTCATCATTTTCCATGACTGCTCAAAACAAATTTCATACAATCCTACGAGTCCGGTAATCACTACATTATCATATGGTTCTTCATAATTATAAATATCTTTCATGTTAGACAGTGCATTGCAGAAATTCTCATATTTTCTCATACAAAATCCTCCCTTCCTTCTCTATAGATTCTCTTAATTCATCCTGCATGTCACGATCAAGATTTACAATATCATACTCCAGAAGAGTACTTGTCTCTTCATCCACATCTAACGCAAACCTTGCAAAATCTCCTCCTGTGACTGCAATATCTATATCACTTGTTCTTCTGAAATCCCCTCTTGCTCTCGAACCAAAAAGAATTACTTTTTCAATATCATATTTTTGCGCAAGGTTTCGGATTTCTTCTATAACTTCCGGTCTGATTCCTGTATCATTCATTTTATAAACCTCACATTCCGATGTTTATATCGTCTGTTTTATCTTACCATATTATCGTATCTTTTTTAAGTCTGTCTGACAATTTCCGTAATTATTTTTTACACATAAAAAGAAGAACAGCCGCAGATTTTTCATCATACGGCTGTTCTTCTTTTTTATTTATTGTACTGCCAATTTATTTATTCTTTATCAGATATAAAATCAATCTCCCTTGAGCACCACGCGGATTCTCTTATAGATCAGGAATACGATCAGGGATGTCAGAGCATATTTGAATATGTTGAATGGGAAAATGATCATTGCTGCAAATGTAAGAAGATTATTTACAGAACTGTGTACTGCACTTCCCATTTCGATAAATGCTTCTACCGGCATTCCAAAAGCCTTTCCGTATGCCGGAAGTAACACGAATGCATTGATAAAGCATGCAACTACTGCTGTAAGTACGGTTCCAACTGCCATTCCGATCACTGCATGTTTTCTGCTCTTAACAGATTTATAGCGGTAGATCAGACCTGCCGGAACTGCAAATGTACATCCAAAGATGAAGTTTGCCACATCGCCTACACCTGCTGTCATAGAGCCCTTTGTTACCAGATGCACAAGAATCTTCACCAGCTCGATCAGTACACCTGCGATCGGTCCCATTGCAAATGAGCCAACCAGTACCGGGATTTCTGAAAAATCCAGCTGATAAAAAGTCGGTGCCAGGAAAGGAAGCGGAAACTCCAGATTCATTAAAATTCCTGCGATAGCGCCAAGCATGGCTATCTGTGTAACGGTTCTCGTCTTACTCCTTGCCATCGCATTTCCATTTCTTAATACCTGTTCACTCATACTGTTTCTCTCCTTTGAAATTATTCTTTATGGATATGTCTCATATCCTGTTAAAAGAAAATTCCACAAGCTTTCTATATAATGAAGATTTTCTTCAACATATAAAAAACCCCGGATCATATCCGGGGTAATGAGCACGTATGGTAAATATCGCGTGTTCTTCTCTCATCCAGACTATACTGTCGGTTTTGGAATCTCACCAAATCAACTGCCTGCGCAGGTCGCGGACTATACCGCCGGTGGGGAATTTCGCCCCGCCCCGAAGAACGATATTAATTTGTTCGCTAACAGAATATCACAATTCCGGTGACACTGCAATCATTTTTTATCAATCAACGAAAATGCCCGTAAGAATGTCCCGCTGCCATACCGCCGCGGAGTTCTGCCATCTCGCTCACTGTCACAAGCTGGTAGCCCCTCTTTGTGAGTTCCGGGATCAATGTCTCCGCTGCGATCGCACTCTGCTCATAGAGATCATGCATCAGAATGATATCTCCGTCCTTCACCTGACTTAAAACGGTGTTAATGGTGTGCTGAGCGTTTCTCGTCTTCCAGTCCAGCGTATCCACAGACCAGAGGAGCGCCGGCATTCCTGCCTTAGCGAGAACCGCCTTGCTGGCATCGTTGATCTTTCCTCCCGGCGGGCGGACACCTTTCGGCGCGCTTCCGCCTGCTGCCACGATGGCGTCACGGGTC
>ENA-OROL01001682-OROL01001682.1-human-gut-metagenome-genome-assembly--contig:-NODE-1682-length-17292-cov-19.941463_pt1 | contig 17292 bp, 10 predicted proteins | sample MGYA00242128_ERZ509048 | MGnify/ENA primary metagenome ERZ509048 (study PRJEB26280, sample SAMEA2338750) | human gut metagenome | biome: human gut; feature: human-associated habitat; material: faeces...
CCGCCGAAGCGGTGCTTAAGCCGCAAGGCGGGAATTGTGCGGTGTTGCCTTAGGAATCTTTTTTAATCACCACGGCCCGCCGCCCCAGCTGGCGGTAAATTTTCATGAACTGGACACGCGGTACCACACGGTTAAAATCCAGCGGGTCTGCCACCACAAAGTTCTGGTCATCCATGCCGCACAGCACCATGCAGTGCAGGGTGTGCAGCACCTCGTGCCGCCGCCCACCGGGCAGGTCGTATTCACCGCAGGGGTCGTGCTGGATATCGCCAAAATGCAGCGTTGCCCAAAAGATGACCGGGTTCCCGGCCTGCAGCTGGGATGTCAGTTCGGCTTCCTCGGCACCGGTCAGATCATAAGCGCGGCAGCTGCTGCCCTGCACAGCCAGGTAGGCGTTCGCCGCCTGCACAATCGGCCCCGCAAAGCAGTAATAGCCGGTTTCGGGGCTGCCATCGTCCAGGTGAGGATTGCCCATATAAACCTCGTCGGGGTCTGCGCCGTACCACTGGGCGCTGCGCGGCAGATAATAGTCGGCCAGTTCGCACTTATCCGGGGCAAAGCCCAGGTAGCGCAGCACTTCGCAGCAGCTGGTAATTTCGCAGCCGTTGGGCAGCTCCGGGTTTTGCAGGATCTGGGGAACTGGCAGCAGGATGGATGCCATAAAAGCGCCTCGCAATCATACGATTATTTCCGTTTTGATTGTACCAGATTTCACCGGGAAAGGAAAGCCGTAGTATCTGCTCAGTTTGTTATAATTTATAGATAAATACAAAATGTATACCATGGAGGGGATTTTATGAAAGTATGGGATATGCACTGTGATACCCTGGCCGAGCTGCGCTATGCCCAGCAGGCAGGCAAGCCCAAGAGCTTTTTGCACAATGATTTAATGATGGATCTGGAACGTATGAAACAGGGCGACTATCTGCTGCAGTGTATGGCTTGCTTTGTTCACCTGGAACCGGAACGGGAAAAAAGCCCCCTGCTGGCCTGCCTGGAAGAAATCGACATTTTCTACCGCCTGCTGGAACAGTATCCCGATGACTTGATGCAGGTGCGCACTGCGGCGGACATCCAGACGCTACTCACCTCCGGCAAGCGCGGCATAATGCTGACCGTTGAAGAAGGTGGTGCATGCCTGGACAGCCTGGGTGCGTTGCGGGATCTGTACCGCCTTGGCGTGCGGATGATGACCCTGACCTGGAACTTCAAGAACGGCTTGGCCGAGCCCAACATTGTACCCGGCACCGATGACATGTGGCCCCGCCCGGCCAACACCACCGGAGGCCTGACCGAAAAAGGCTTAGAATTTGTGGAGGAGATGCAGCGCCTGCATATGCTGGTGGATGTTTCTCACCTATCGGACGCCGGTATCTGGGATATTCTGCGGGTGGCAAAGCGGCCTTTTGTTGCCAGCCATTCCAACGCGCGCGCCTGCTGCCCCCATGTGCGCAACCTGACGGACGAGATGCTGACCGCCATGGGCGAAAAGGGCTGCCTGATTGGCCTGAACTACTGCGCTTCCTTCCTGGATACAAACCCCGACCGCAGCCAGGTCAGGAGCCGCATCACCGATATGGCCCGCCACGCCCGCTATATTATGGATAAGGCCGGTGAGGATTGCCTGGCCTTGGGCAGCGATTTTGACGGCATTGACGGCGACCTGGAAATTGCCGGTGCGCAGGACATGCCCAAGCTGGCCGAGGGGCTGAAAAAAGAGGGTATCCCCGAGCGTGTGGTGGAAAAGATTTTTTACGGCAACGCCGTGCGCTTTTTCAGCGAAAACCTGTAACGCTGCCAAAATAAAAGGAGAACCATTATGCCGCATCCTGAATTGACTTTGGAACGCCGCATTGATGCAGAGCTGTGCGGGCTGGACGCCAAAATGTGCGTATACGCAGATGACCTGCATGGCCATGTGGTGGAGCGTGGGGCTGATGATGAATTTGAATCGGCATCCACGATCAAGATTTATATTCTGGGCTGTCTGTACGCCCAGGCGGAAGCCGGCAAAGCCAGCCTGGATGCCGAACTGACCTATGAAGCCCGGCATTTTGTGGACGGCTCCGGCCTGATCCGGTCCTTAGGCGAAGGTGCCAGGCTGCGCGCCCGCGATGTTGCCACCCTGATGATCGTTGTCAGCGACAACATTGCCACCAACATGCTGATCGACTATCTGGGGTTGGATACCATCAATGCGTTTATCCGCAGCATTGGCTGCACCCACACCAAGCTGCACCGCAGCCTGCGCAGCGATAACTGGAGCGAAAAGCTGGGTACCATTACCCCGCGGGATATGGGCCGCTTTTTTGCCCTGTTGGCAAAGGGCGAGCTGGTCAGCCCCCAGGCCAGCGATGCCATGCGCAATGTGTTCCGCCAGCAGCACTACAACACCATGCTGGCGGGCAGCATCCCCCCGTATTACACCGACCCCGAAGAATCCCACGCGGATCCGGATCTGATCTATGTAGCCAGCAAAAGCGGCTCCATGGATGCCTGCCGCAATGACGGCGGCCTGATCCACACGCCTTACGGGGATTATGTTCTGGTAATGATGTGCACCGACTTTGCCAACAAGCTGGAAGTAAACGACCACCCCAGCGTGATTTACGGCAACCGTGTCAGCCGCATGCTGTTTGACCAGTACCTGGCGCTGGAGGGTAGTTTTGTAAAGTAAGTGGAGGGCGTATTCGAAAACGATTTTGACGTTCTTGGATACGGCTTGTACCAAGCAATATTATGGCCTATGCGGCAAAGTTGCGGAACGGTCGAGACCGTTCCCTACAGAGCATTTTGTTGTGCACGACCAACCAATAAACGCTCTGTAGGGCGCGATGCATCGTCCCGCACGCCGGGCCTTGCCCAATATTTCATTCAATCGCCCGCCGCACACCCTGCGGGTGCATTTCACCCCAAAACCAAACCGACCGCAAAGGCGATGCTGCTCGCCCCTGCGGTCGGTTTTACTATTTATGGCAATACCGCATAATTCTAAGTGCCGATACGGCGAGCGAGGTGCGGCAGATGCTAAGCCAAAAGCGCAGATAATACTGGATGTCTTATCGAGCATTTTGGCAACGCAGATGCCGTGCCGCAGCCGCCGGAGCGGTGCTTAAGCCGTCAGGCGGGAATTGTGCGGTGTTGCCTTATATTTGTATCTGATTTACCCCTTCACGCCGGTGGTTTCATCAAAATGGTAGGTGGAACCCTCAATGGTGTGCCAGCCTTTGTACATGGCGCCGGTGGTCAGGTCGTAATACCAGGTTTTACCGTCCTGGGTGTACCAGCCCTTGATCATGTGGCCGTTGGTATCGTACCGCACCCATTTGCCGCCGTTGGAATCCTGGTATACTTCCTTGCTGGTGGCCTTGGCACCCTGCTGTACGTTGTCCAGCCAGTACCAGGCACCGCTGGCGGGGTCGTAAATCTCCTTGCCGCGGTAATTGCTGCTGCCCGGCTGCCAGCCCTGGCGCACCCAGCTTTCATACCAGAAGCTCTTGCCGTTGCCGTCTGTGACCCAGAAGTTGGTCAAAGCACCGCTTTTCATTGTGCCGTAAACCGGGTCAAAGTAATACAGCGAGCCATTGATGGACACATTGCCGTACTGCATAATGCCGGTGGTCAGGTCATAGTAGACCTTGCGGCCATCCGGCAGGGTCCACGGGCCGTGGATCATGGCACCGGTGACAGGCTCAAAGTAATACCAGTTGCCGTTCTGGCAGTTTTCGCCTTTGATCATGTGGCCGTTTTCATCATAGCGCACCCACTTGCCGCCGTCCGATTCCTGGTAGACATCTTTGTTCACGGCTTTTGCGCCGCCGTCCACGGCATCCAGCCAGTACCAGGCATCGCTGGAGGCATCATAGATTTCTTTGCCGCGGCCGGTGGTGCCCTGCTTTACGCCGTTCTCGTACCAGTAATCGCGGCCGTTCTCGCTGCGCCAGCCGGTATAGCCGCCGGTGCTGCCGTTCTGGTACTTGGGCCAGAAGGTATCGCGCGCCAGCGTTCCGCGGGAATCGCAGCGGGTGGTATCAGAGGTGTTGCCGCCCAGTTCATACACGCGGCACCATTCGTACCCAGCATGATAAGCACCGTCGGCATCATTGCTGATACCATACATGTAAGAGCGCAGGCTGGAAAGGCTGCTCAGCTCATATTCCAAAAAGCGCATCTGGCCGTACAGGGTATGCCAGTCCAGGCCGTTGTTGTTGCAGTAGTTCTGCAAATTGGTCCAGCGGTCGCCGTACCACTGGCACAGGCCGTATGCGGTGCCGTAGTCATTGGTAATGTCCACATAAAAACGGGATTCGCGGTACATGCTGGCCATCACGCCGCTGGCGGCGGCGCTGTTCATGCCCATGGTGCCGGTCAGGTAGTTGTAAACATCCCGCTCGTTGGCGGCAACATCTTCATTGGTGTTATAAGAAGCGTCATACGTTGCGGCGTCTTCCTGGACGATATCGCCGGAGTATTCGGCAATGCCGGTGTCAGCGGTATCAAACATGGGCATCAGCGGGGTCAGGCTGCCGGCAGTTTCCGGCGTGGCGGCTTCGGCACCCGCCGAAAGCGCCAGCGCCATGGCGGCAGCCACGGCGGCGATCAGGGTCAAAAACTTACGTTTCAATGCTGCACCTCCTTAGAATGGTAAACAACCTTGATGATGAACGATCTGCGGGCCTGATACCAAAACAGCTCCCGACTGGAAGCAATCGGGAGCTGTAAAGCTCGGTGGAACCGCGGAACGCTTAGTTGTAGCGGCGCTCCTTGATCTCGGTCACGATATTGTTGATGAAGGCATCCAGCTCCTGCGTGGTGGTTTCGCCCTTGCGATCACGCACACTGATGTTGCCAGCCTCGGCCTCCTTGGCGCCCAGCACCAGCATGTAGGGCACGCGGTCAACTTGCTGGGCTTCACGGATCTTGTAACCGATCTTCTCATTGGATTCATCCAGCACAACGCGCACACCGGCAGCGGTCAGCTTGTCGGCAACGGTGCGGGCGTAATCCAGCGTCTTTTCGCTGACGGGCAGAACCTTGACCTGGGTGGGAGCCAGCCAGGTGGGGAAGCGGCCCTTAGTTTCTTCGATCAGATAAGCCATGAAGCGGTCCAGAGAACCCAGGATGGCACGGTGCAGCACAACGGGGGTCTTCTCGCTGCCGTCCTTGTCGATGTAGGTCAGGTGGAACTTGGCAGGCAGGCAGAAGTCCAGCTGGCAGGTGGACAGGGTGTACTCTGCACCGACAGCGGGCTTAACGTTGACGTCCAGCTTCGGGCCATAGAAAGCAGCTTCGCCGATCTCCTCGGTAAAGTTGATGCCCAGCTCGGTCAGAACTTCGCGCAGAGCGTTCTCGGCATGGTTCCACATGGCGTCGTCGTCATGGTACTTCTTCTTGTCAGCGGGGTCACGCAGGGACAGCACGCAGCGGTAATCGGTGATGTTGAAATCCTTGTAGACGTCAAAGATCAGGCTGCAGACATTGGCAACTTCGCTCTTGATCTGCTCCGGGGTGCAGAACAGGTGGGCATCATTCTGGCAGAAATGACGGCCGCGCTCAATGCCTTTCAGGGTGCCGCTGGACTCATAACGGAAGTCGTGGGCAATTTCGCCAATGCGGATGGGCAGCTGGCGGTAGCTGTGCGGGCGGTTGGCGTAGATCATCATGTGGTGGGGGCAGTTCATCGGGCGCAGAACATAGCTTTCACCCTCCATCTCCATGGCGGGGAACATGTTCTCACGGTAATGATCCCAGTGGCCGGAAGTCTTGTACAGGTTCACGGTGCCGATGCAGGGGGTCATAACGTGCAGGTAGCCGCGCTCGCGCTCCTTGCCCTTGATGTAATCTTCCAGCTGCTGCCAGATGATGTAGCCGTTGGGCAGGAACATGGGCAGGCCGCGGCCAACCAGGTCGTCGGTCATGAACAGGCGCATTTCCTTGCCGATCTTGCGGTGGTCGCGCTCGCGGGCTTCCTGCTGCTGCTTTTCCCAGGCTTCCAGCTCTTCCTGGTTGCGGAAAGCAACGCCGTTGATGCGGGTCAGCATCTTGTTCTCTTTGTCATTCTTCCAGTAAGCGCCGCTCTGCTGGGTGATCTTGAACGCCTTCAGAGCCTTGGTGTAGGTCAGGTGGGGTCCGATGCACATATCAACGTACTCGCCCTGCTGGTAGAAGCTGAACTCGGTCTCATCGGCCAGGTCGTCCATATGCTCCAGCTTATAGTGCTCCTGGCGCTCGGTCATCAGCTTCACAGCTTCATCGCGCGGCAGGATGAACGGCTTGATGGCAAGGTTTTCCTTGCAGATCTTCTTCATTTCCTTTTCAATGTTGGCAAGGTCTTCATCGCTCAGTTTGGTATCGCCCAGGTCAACATCATAGAAAAAGCCGTTTTCGGTAGCGGGGCCAAAGGCAAAGTCGGCCTGCGGATACAGGCGCTTGATGGCCTGTGCCATAATGTGGGCAGCCGTATGGCGCAGAACGTGCAGTTCTTCTTCTTTCGGGCATTCGGCAACAGTGCCGTCTTTGTAAATGATTTTCATTGGTAAACGCTCCTTTGGGTAAACAAAAATGCTCCATCCCATTCTTGACCATAAACGGGATGAAGCATACAAATTCATACTCCACGGTTCCACCCGAATTGGACGCGGCAAAGCATCCCACTCGTAAAACAAAGGCCCAAAGCCCTGTTTTGTAAGCGCCGGTAACGGGGCGCTACCCCGGCGAAGGTTCGCCTTCGCACTCGGCAGTGGTAACTGCGCTGCCCGCCTGCAAAACCGCTTGCACCACGCCAAATTCGGCGGCGGTTCTCTCTTTTGCGCGTTCCAGCATGTATTGTCTGCCTCAACGTTTTATTCAGGATGAAGTTGCCTTTACTATATACCACCCCGGCGGGGAAGTCAAGGGGGCGGCGCAAAATTTTACACCGTAACAAAAGATGACCTTTGCCCAAAACTGTGATATGATGGAAAAAACGGGCCGCACCCGGCAGGGGCTCCCGGCCCGCTTTGAAACTGGCAGGCGGCCCCGCAGGTGCATTTCTGCCAATTTTTGTGCCAGGTGGGAACGTTCACGGTGTTGTAACAATTCCTTGACAATTCCCTGCAATGTAGCTACAATATTAAATAGGACTTAAGGGTGTCGCCCATCGGGAACGCCGCTTTTCAGATATTTGTTTTACCGCCGCAAATTTGGCGTTTTTTCGTTTTATTTGTGTATATGGGGCTTGAGGTGTATCCGCTTTTGGGTATGCTTTGGATTATCGCCCCATTTTGTATAGAATATCGCAGGCAGTATTTGAACCGCAAAGGTCAGCCCCTTGCGCTGTAAGATGCTGGCAGTGTACCCATGGTAGCTGCCAGATAAAACAGGCGCGGGCTGCCCGGGCTTTTCAGGTATGCCAGAAATAAAAGCGTTCCGCTTGTGCTGCGCCCTCCTGCATTTGATTTGAGTTTTGTAAGGAGTGAAACTGCCATGCCCCCAATTTTGATGTGGGTGCTGGTTGTCGTTGCCGCTGCCGTGTGCGGGGCGCTTGGTTATTATTTTGGCGGGGAAAACCGGAAGCGTACCGCCGAAGCCAAGATCGGCTCTGCCGAAGAGGAAGCCAAACGCATCGTGAACGATGCCATCAAGGCTGCCGAGCAGAAGCGCAAGGAAACCATCATCGAGGCCAAAGACGAGGCGTTCAAGCTGAAAGCTGACGCCGACAAGGAAATCAAGGACCGCCGCGCGGAGATCAGCCGCCAGGAACGCCGCATGGACCAAAAGGAGGAAGCGCTGGATAAGCGCACCGCCGCCATGGAGCGCAAGGAAGAGGACCTGAAAAAGCGCGGCGAACTGGTGGAAGCCCGCCTGGACGAGCTGGAACAGCTCAAGCTGCGCCAGACCGAAAAGCTGGAAACCATCGCCGCCATGACCCAGGAAGATGCCCGCGCCGTGTTGTTGAAGAACATTGACGATGAGCTGACCCACGAAAAGGCCATGAAGATCAGCGCCTATCAGGCTAACATGAAGGACGAATGTGATGCCATCGCCCGTGAGCTGGTCGGCCAGGCCATTGCCCGCTGCGCAGCCGATGCCACCAGTGAAGCCACCGTCAGCGTGGTGCCGCTGCCCTCTGACGAGATGAAGGGACGCATCATTGGCCGCGAGGGCCGCAACATCCGCGCTCTGGAAACTGCCACTGGCTGTGACCTCATTATTGACGATACGCCGGAAGCCATCACCCTTTCCAGCTTTGACCAGACCCGCCGTGAAGTGGCCCGCATGGCCCTGGAGCGCCTGATCGCCGATGGCCGTATCCACCCGGCCCGCATTGAGGAGACCGTGGATAAGTGCCGCCGCGAACTGGAAATTCAGATGAAGCGCGAGGGCGAAAAGGCTGTGATGGACCTTGGTATCCACAGCCTGCATCCCGATTTGGTCAAGCTGATCGGCCGCCTGAAGTATCGCACCAGCTATGGCCAGAATGTGCTGAGCCATTCTCTGGAAGTGGCATGGCTGGCCGGCCTGATGGCTGGCGAGCTTGGCGTGAACGTTCAGCTGGCACGCCGCGCAGGCTTGCTGCATGATATCGGCAAGGCCCTTGACCATGAGATCGAGGGCAGCCATGTGCAGATCGGTGTGGATATCTGCAAGAAGTACCGCGAGAACCCGCAGATTATTCATGCAATCGAAGCCCACCACGGCGATGTGGAGCCCAAGACGGTGCTTGCCTTCATTATTATGGCAGCGGATGCTATCAGCGCAGCCCGCCCCGGTGCCCGCCGTGAAAACATGGAAAGCTATATCAAGCGTTTGGAAACGCTGGAAGCCCTGTGCAACGGCTTTGAGGGCGTTGAAAGCTCTTACGCCGTGCAGGCAGGCCGCGAGGTCCGCATCCTGGTCCAGCCGGATAAGGTTGGTGATGATCAGGTCATCCTGCTGGCCCGCCAGGTTGCCAAAAAGATCGAGGACGAGCTGGATTACCCCGGCCAGATCAAGGTCAGCGTGATCCGCGAAAGCCGCGCCACCGAGTACGCGAAATAACCAAAGCGAATAAAACAGATGCCGCACCTGGTATGGGTGCGGCATTTTGTATAAGCATTGATTTATCCCGTGGATGCTGCCATATGTTTAACCCCTACAAATGGGGTTCGGCTTGCTGCGGGAATGTAAATGCGTAATAGAGCAAAGCCGCGGCGGGATGAGGTCATTCATCTCCGGCCTAAGAGCCGGGGCGCTGCCCCGGCTGCAGGGTTGCGAGCCAGAAGGTCACATTTGAGTTTAGGCAATACCGCATAATTCTAAGTGCCGATACGGCGAGCGAGGTGCGGCAGATGCCAAGCCAAAAGCGCAGATAATACTGGATGTATTATCGAGCATTTTGGCAACGCAGATGCCGTGCCGCAGCCGCCGAAGCGATGCTTAAGCCGTAAGGCGGGAATTGTGCGGTGTTGCCTAAAAACAAACCGAACGTAAAATAACATGAAATACACCCAATCCATCAACCAAGGGGGCCAAATGTATGTGTGGAATTGTAGGCTTTACCGGCAGCGCACAGGCTGCACCGATCCTGCTGGATGGGCTTTCTAAGCTGGAATACCGCGGGTATGATTCTGCCGGCCTTGCTGTGCAGAACGCCGCCGGCAAAATTGAAGTGGTCAAGGCCAAGGGACGCCTGCGCGTGCTGAGCGAAATGACCGATGAAGGCAAAGCCGTGCAGGGCAGCTGCGGCATCGGGCATACCCGCTGGGCAACCCACGGCGAACCCAGCGTGGTGAACGCACACCCGCATTACAGCCGCGACCAGAAAATTGCAGTTGTGCATAACGGCATTATTGAAAATTACCAGGAACTGAAAACCCGCCTGATCAACAAGGGCTTTACTTTTGCATCCCAGACGGATACCGAGGTAGTGGCCCAACTGCTGGACTATTACTACACCGGCGTTTCAGCGGGGGACAGCCTGGATGCCATCACCCGCATGATGATGCATGTGCGTGGTTCCTATGCGCTGGGCATCCTGTTTGCAGACCAGCCCGGCGTGGTATACGCAGTGCGGAAAGACAGCCCGTTGATTGTCGGCAAGGCCGAAAACGGCAGCCTGATCGCATCGGACGTTCCGGCTCTGCTGAAATATACCCGCACGGTGTATTACATTGATAACCTGGAAATCGCCCGCTTGACCCCGGACAGTATTGAGTTTTTCAATATTGATAAAGAACCGGTTGAAAAAGAAGCCAGCACCATCGAGTGGGATGCCGAAGCCGCCGAAAAAGGCGGTTACGAGCACTTTATGATGAAGGAGATCCACGAACAGCCCACCGCTGTGCGGGATACCCTCAGCCCCCGCATCAAGGATGGCCGCATTGATCTGAGCGAGCTTGGCCTGGATGAAGAAGCCATCAAAAATGTGCGCCGCATCTATATCATTGGCTGCGGCTCCGCCTACCATGTGGGCGTTGCGGCACGCTATGTGTTTGAAAGCCTGGCCCGCCTGCCGGTGGAGGTGGATGTGGCCAGCGAGTTCCGCTACCGTGACCCCGTGCTGGAGCCGGATTCCATGGCGGTCATTATCAGCCAGAGCGGCGAAACCGCCGATACCCTGGCTGCCCTGCGCGAATGTAAGGAGCGCGGCGTGCGCACCATCGGCATTGTGAACGTGGTGGGCTCTTCCATTGCGCGTGAGGCCGATGCAACCCTGTACACCTGGGCCGGGCCGGAAATTGCCGTTGCCACCACCAAGGCATACAGCACCCAACTGGCGGCCTGCTACCTGCTGGCTGTTGAATTTGCCCGTGTGCGCGGCAAGATTGAGGAAGAAAAATACGCCGAGCTGGTGGCCGAGCTGCAGATCCTGCCGGATAAGATTGCCAAGACGCTGACGGATAACGAGCGCATCCAGTGGTTTGCTTCCAAGTATGCTTCCGCAAAGGACGCTTTCTTCATCGGCCGCGGGCTGGATTACGCCGTGGCGCTGGAAGGCAGCCTGAAGTTCAAGGAAATCAGCTATATCCACTCGGAGGCTTTCGCTGCGGGCGAGATGAAGCACGGCCCGATCTCCCTGATCGAGAAGAACATGTTGGTGGTGGGTGTGCTGACCCAGCCGGACCTGTACGAGAAGATGGTATCTAACCTGGTGGAAGCTAAGAGCCGCGGCGCTTATATCATGGGCCTGACCACTTACGGCAACTACAGCATTGAAGATACCGCCAACTTTACCGTATATGTGCCCAAAACAGACCCGCACTTTGCCACCAGCCTTTCGGTGGTGCCGCTGCAGCTGCTGGCATACTATGTCAGCTGCGCCAAAGGCCTGGATGTGGATAAACCCCGCAACCTTGCCAAGAGCGTTACGGTTGAATAAATCTTGCGTCAGTTGAAGCAATGCTGCTGGCCTGACAAAAATAAACGCTGCATTTTGTGCACTTTTTACTCCGTTTGCCCTGCCGGAAGCAGGACAAACGGAGTAAATTTGTGTTATAATAACAGAAATTATGCAAATACAGTTGCCCGGAGTGGCGAAAATGTGGTAGAATAACTTGCTTTGCCCATAATGCTGCAAGATGTTCTGATAATTACTTTTACTTTTTGCTTTGATTATCAAATTATAAGTCATAGAACACAAGGCAATAGCGCACAATTCCCGCCTTACGGCTTAAGCACCGCTCCGGCGGCTGCGGCACGGCATCTGCGTTGCCAAAATGCTCGATAATGTCGGGTTGCGGTACCCGCATCGTGCTTCGGGGGCAAAAGCCCCTCGCACTCTGCGACCGCTGCCCCTGCTTCGGTTCGCTGTTTCCGCCACTGGCGGCGCTCACCTTTGCAGCATCCAGTATTATCTGCGCTTTTGGCTTAGCATCTGCCGCACCTCGCTCGCCGTATCGGCACTTAGAATTATGCGGTATTGCCACAAATCAAACAAGATTTGAGAAAATAGAAAAATGCCCGCTGCGCCTTGGTTTTAGAAGGAACGGCCGCGGGCGGCGCAGGCGCTGCGCGGCAGCTGTGCAGGGGACAGCCGGCTGCGACATTATTGAAGAAACAGGAAGATAGTGCAATGAAACAGAAAAACAGGCAACTCATCAACGGCTTGCCGCGCCGCATTTTGTTAATGCTGCTGGACTGCGGGCTGATTGTGTTTTGTTATTATCTGGCAATTCTGCTGCGGTTTGACGGTGAGGATTCCATTGTGCCCGCCGCGGTGCTGCGGGCCGAAGTAATCCGTGCCATGGCTCCCATGCTGCCGTATGTGCTGGTTATTTATATGGTCGTGTTCTGGTTTGGCGGCCTGTATGAGATCATGTGGGAGTATGCCGGCATGCGGGACCTTGCCCGCCTGACCTGTCTATCCGGCCTGGCAACGGGTTTTATCCTGCTGTTTGATCTGATCTTCCGCACCCGCCCCATCAGCGGTACGGTGCTGATTCTGGGCGCAGTGTTCAACACGGCAGCCATTGCGGGCGTGCGCTTTTTGTGGCGCTTTGTGCGCACCGCCACCCGCCTGCGCAAGGATAACCGCGCCAAACAAAAAAGCAACGCCGCCCCGCGGGATGCAACCCCGCTGCTGATCGTCGGCGCTGGCAACGCCGGTGCCTGGGCGGTCAACCTGTGCAAAAGCAAAAACTCCAGCTTTGGCAACCCGGTCGTGATCGTGGATGACGACCTGACCAAAAAAGGCCTGCGCGTGCAGGGCGTGCCGGTGCGCGGCACCATTTCGGATATCCCGGAATTGGTGCGCAAGTACCATATTGTGGAGATCATCATCGCCATCACCACGCTGAAAGGCGAGCGCCTGAACGAAGTGATCAACTTGTGCAACTCCACCCATTGCCGCGTGCGGATGCTGTCTGACCCGCAGGCGGTGGATGCCAACGGCAAGCCGGTGGTGGCAGGTCTGCGTGAACTGAACACCTCGGACTTTCTTTCCCGCGATGAAGTGCAGCTGAACAGCGCCCAGATCTCGGAATACCTGCATGACAAGGTGGTTCTGGTCACAGGCGGCGGCGGCTCCATCGGCAGTGAGCTGTGCCGCCAGATCATGCGCTACCGCCCGCGCCAGCTGTTGATTTTCGATATTTACGAAAATTGCGCCTACGAGCTGGAAATGGAGCTGCGCAATAAATACGGTGCAGATATCAACGTTGTCACGCTGATTGGCTCCATCCGCGATATCAAGCGTCTGGATGAAGTGTTTGAAACCTATCATCCATCCGTTGTGTTCCATGCAGCTGCCCACAAGCATGTGCCGCTGATGGAAGTAAGCCCGGCGGAAGCCGTTAAAAACAACGTGTTCGGCACCAAAAACCTGCTGACCAGCGCGGCGGAGCATGGGGTGGAGCGCTTTGTGCAGCTTTCGACCGATAAGGCGGTCAATCCTACCAATGTTATGGGCTGCACCAAACGCATCTGCGAAATGCTGATTCAGACCTTTGCTAAGAACACTTCCATGAAGTGCATGGCCGTGCGCTTTGGCAATGTGTTGGGCAGCCATGGCAGCGTGATCCCGCTGTTTGAAGAGCAGATCAAGAACGGCGGCCCCGTTACCATCACCCACCCGGACATCGTGCGCTACTTTATGACGATCCCGGAAGCTGCCCAGCTGGTGCTGCAGGCCGGCGGTCTGGCCCAGAGCGGCAGCATCTATGTGCTGGATATGGGTGAGCCGGTCAAAATCATGGACCTGGCCACCCGGCTGATCCGGTTCTATGGTTATGAGCCGAACGTAAACATGGAAATCAAGGTAACGGGCCTGCGCCCCGGCGAAAAGCTGTACGAGGAGCTGATGCTGGATTCCGAGCAGGACCGCATGACCAAAACCGCCCACGATAAAATCTTTATTGCTCCGCCCATGCAGATTGACCTGGCGGCATTCTATGAGGAGCTGCAGAACCTGCGTCACGATGCGGAGCATAATGACGAGGGCGTGGTGCTCAGCCTGCAGCGCATGGTGGGCACGTATCACCCCAACCGCGTGGTGAACGAGGACCACACCGTAAGCGCCGCCCATGGCAACACTGAAACCATTGATAAGGAAGAGCTGCAAAAGGCGCTGGACGAACAGCATTCCACCCAGCAGAACGCCCAGTGACGGCGGCCTGGCCGGGGCCTGCGGGCGCAAAACCTTCCCCAAGGAGGCTTGACTTATGTATGAATCCTGCATCAAGCGTTTGCTTGACCTGATTTTGTCGCTGGCAGCCTGTGTGGTGCTGGCAATCCCAATGGGAATTATTGCCCTGTGGATCAAAAAAGATTCGCCGGGACCGGTGTTCTTTAAGCAGCGCCGGGTTGGCCGCGGCAAAAAATGCTTTAATATCTTAAAGTTCCGTACCATGCGCGGGGATACCCCCCACGATGTGCCCACCCACCTGCTGAAAAACGCAGACAGCTATATCACCAAAAGTGGGGCGTTCCTGCGCCGCACCAGCCTGGATGAGCTGCCGCAGATCTATAACATTGTGGCAGGGCAGATGTCCATCATCGGCCCGCGTCCGGCGCTGTATAATCAGTATGACCTGATCGCCGCGCGCGATGCTGTGCACGCCAATGACATCCGCCCCGGTCTGACCGGTCTGGCCCAGATCAATGGCCGCGATGAGCTGCCGATTGATGTGAAAGCCCGCTATGACGGTGAGTATGCCGCTGACATCACTTTCCTGAACGATGCAAAAATCTTTTTGCATAGCATTACTTATGTGTTCCAGCGCCGCGGCGTGGTAGAAGGCGGCACCGGCACCATGCAGCAGGCCGAAAACAGCCAAAAAAAGCAGAAATAATCCCCGCTTTGGCAATTTGACCAAATGGAAAACCACTGCAAAACCAACATATTTTGCCAAAAAATCCAAATTAACCAAGAAAATATTGAGTTTTTCGTTGAAATATGTTGCAAAAGTCAACCTGATTGTGTAAAATATACATTGTAGTTAAATCTATTTGTGTCAAAATAACAGCAATGAGCCGATGGGAGCTTCTGTTCGGCCATTGTCAATTTGCATATAAACATGAAGGAGAGGCAGTATTATGGCAAACAGGGTATTCCAGAACGTGGTCTACCAGATGAAGGACGCGATCGACCGCGTGGTAGGCGTGGTGGACGAAACGGGAGCCGTCATCGCCTGCTCCGAGCTGGGGCAGATCGGCGAAATGCGGGAAGGCTTTGCTGTTGCCCGCCTGACGGCCGGGGATGCCTTTGAAAAGGACGGTTATGCCTACCACCAGTTCTCCAACGCAAAACATAACGATTATGCTGTGTTTGTGGAAGGCAACGATCCCACTGCCGCCCAGTTTGCTTCGCTGCTGTCCATCAGCCTGCAGAGCATCAAGCAGTACCACGATGAAAAGTTTGATAAAACCAATTTCATCAAGAATGTGGTGCTGGATAATATCCTGCCCGGTGATATTTACGCCAAAGCGCGGGAGCTGCACTTTGTTTCGGATGTGCAGCGCGTGGTTCTGTTGATCCGCGTTACCTCCGGCAATGATATTTCCGCTTATGATGTGGTCAGCAGCCTGTTCCCGGATAAACAGAAAGACTTCGTGTTCAACATCAGCGAAACAGATACCGTGCTGGTGAAAGAAATCCGCCCTGATAACAATACCCGCGATATGGAAAAGCTGGCAGCTTCCATTGTGGATACCCTGCAGGGCGAACATTATATCAAGGCAGTTGTCGGCATCGGCACCCCCATCAGCAACATCAAGGATCTGGCCTCCTCCTTTAAGGAGGCGCAGATCGCCATCGAGGTCGGCAAGGTCTTCGATACGGAGAAATATGTCAATAAATGGCCTGCTAAACGCCATGATCATTATCTGATTCCCGCCGGAACGGTCCATTGTTCGGGAGCCGGTGCCATGGTGCTTGAGATTAGCGCTACGCCAAGTATCTTTACGTTTAAGCTTTGGGACTGGGGCCGCTTGGGATTGGACGGACTGCCTCGACCTATTAATATCGGCCACGGTTCGAAAGTGATCCAATGGGAGCGGCAAACGGAGTTTGTCCGTAACCACTTGATCAACCAAGTGGAGATGGTCGCCGAGGGAGACGGATGGCGAGAGGAACGGACCGGCTTGCACGAGAACGAGTTCATCGAGACCCGCCGCCATTGGTTCACGGATATCGTGCCTCACAATACGAATGGAGGGGTGCAAGTGCTGAACGTGATCAAGGGAGATGAGTTGATCGTGGAGAGCCCGACAGGCGCATTCGAACCTTTCATCGTTCATTATGCGGAGACTTTTATCATCCCGGCTTGGGTGGGTGAATATACGATCCGTCCGTATGGATCGTCTGTAGGTAAATATTGTGGTACTATAAAGGCTTACGTACGTTTTAGGCAATAATCACCGTTTGCCATAGGCATTGCACTGCTTTGCCACTACTGATGGCACGATTGTGCCACTTCGAAGGCAAGGTTGTGTCACCTCTAATGGCAAAGTAGTGCCACTGCTGTGGCACTGGCGGGACCTCTTTAAGTAAAGAAAAGGAATATATGATGTACACAAATGACAATAGAATAGTAATGACATTGGATGCGGGAGGAACGAATTTTGTCTTCTCTGCCATCCAAGGTGGAAAAGAGATAGCCGATCCGGTAGTTCTTCCGGCATGCGCAGATTGTTTAGATAAGTGTTTAGGCAATTTGGTAGAGGGTTTTAAGGCAATTCAAGCAGGCTTGCCGGAAACTCCGGTCGCTATCAGTTTCGCTTTTCCCGGTCCGGCAGACTATCAAGCCGGTATTATAGGCGATTTACCCAACTTCCCCTCTTTCCGGGGTGGCGTAGCGTTAGGCCCGTTTCTGGAAGATATATTCGGGATACCGGTATTTATCAATAACGACGGAAGCTTGTTCGCGTACGGAGAGGCGTTGACGGGAGTGCTCCCGGAGATCAACCGCCGTTTGCGGGAGGCGGGAAGTACGAAACGATATAAGAATTTGCTAGGTGTCACGCTAGGGACAGGCTTTGGTGCCGGGGTTGTCATCGATGGAGAGCTTTTGCGGGGTGATAACGCGGCGGGAGGATATGTATGGTGCCTGCGGAACAAGAAGTACCCGGAGTATATCGTGGAGGAGAGCGTCAGCATACGGGCGGTCATGCGTGTCTATGCGGAGCGGAGCGGTGATGCGGGGGCGCGTACCCCGAAAGAGATCTTCGAGATCGCCGAGGGTATTCGTCCGGGTAACCGGGAAGCGGCTATCGCCGCGTTTGAGGAGTTGGGTGAGATGGCTGGGGACGCGTTGGCTTCCGCTATTACCTTGATCGATGGGCTTATCGTGATAGGCGGTGGTTTGTCCGGTGCTTCCAAGTACATCCTGCCGGCCT
>ENA-OROL01001685-OROL01001685.1-human-gut-metagenome-genome-assembly--contig:-NODE-1685-length-17277-cov-3.532052_pt1 | contig 17277 bp, 15 predicted proteins | sample MGYA00242128_ERZ509048 | MGnify/ENA primary metagenome ERZ509048 (study PRJEB26280, sample SAMEA2338750) | human gut metagenome | biome: human gut; feature: human-associated habitat; material: faeces...
CACTGCCGATACATTATCCAAGCTGAAGAACGGAGCGCTTATTATCTGCAAGGCATCGGAAATGAACGATACTACGGTGAACACCCTGTATAAAGCCCTGCAGCAGGAGAATCAGGGCATCGTTATTATCCTGGAAGATACCAAGCGTGAGATCGACCGTTTCCTGGAAAAGCATGAAAAACTGAAAGAAAGCTTTACAGCCCGCATGGATGTGGAAGCTCTCAGTAACGATACACTGGTGGCATTCGGAAGACAATACGCCCGGGAAATGGAATACTCCATTGATGAGCTGGGAGTTCTCGCACTGCATACCAGAATTGAAGATATGCAGACCATAGACCATGTGGTTACCGTGGTAGATGTGAAAGAGATCGTGGATGAGGCAATTGCGCATGCGAATAAAAAGACATTAAAGCATTTCTTTGATGTTCTGTTTGCCAAGAGATATGACGATGAGGATATGATCATCCTCACTGAGAAAGATTTTGTATAACTATTCAGAGCCATGTAAACATTGACGAATGGGCGTCGAATGCTTGCATTCGTAAGAACATTTATCAATGTTTATAGGGCGAATGGGGTTCTGAATAGTTAAAAATATATAGCGGGAGGCGCAGCTATGACGAAGGAGAAGGTATTTATTTCCGAAGCAGACCAGTATCTTTTTGCCCAGGGAACGCACTATGATATTTATAAAAAACTGGGCGCGCATCTGTCGACGGAAGATGGTGTGCAGGGAGTCTATTTCGGGGTATGGGCACCAAATGCAGCACAGGTGAATGTCATCGGCACATTCAATGATTGGAACGAGGAATCTCATCCCATGCAGAAGCTGGGAGAAGGTGGTATCTGGGGGTTGTTCGTTCCTGGCGTGGAAGAAGGAACAATGTATAAGTTCCTGATCTATGCGAGAGATGGCAGAAGACTGTACAAAGCCGATCCCTTTGCTAACTATGCGGAGTACAGACCGGGCACAGCGTCCATTGTTACTGATATCACGGGATTCGACTGGAAGGATTCCAAATGGATGGAAGCCCGGGATAAAAAAGATATGAACAAGGAGCCCATGGCGATCTATGAGTGTCATATCGGTTCTTTCATGAAGCATCCGAATAACGGTACTGCGGAAGGATTCTATAATTATCGGGAGTTTGCTGACCGGATCGTGGAATATCTGAAAGAAATGAAATACACCCATGTAGAGCTTATGGGAATCGCAGAGCATCCATATGATGGCTCCTGGGGGTATCAGGTGACCGGATACTATGCGCCTACGTCCCGTTACGGAACGCCTAAAGATTTTATGTATCTGGTCAATGAACTGCATAAGGCAGGCGTCGGAGTTATTTTGGACTGGGTACCGGCACATTTTGCAACCGATGCACACGGACTGGCAGAATTTGACGGACAGTGCATATTTGAACATCCCGATCCTCGTTTGGGAGAACATCCTGAATGGGGAACGAAGATATTTAATTATGGCAAAAATGAAGTGAAGAACTTCCTGGTAGCCAATGCTCTGTTCTGGCTGAGAGAGTTCCATGTAGACGGTATCCGTGTAGATGCAGTAGCATCCATGCTGTATCTGGATTACGGTAAAAAGGACGGACAATGGCTGCCGAATAAATTTGGCGGCAATAAGAACCTGGAAGCCATTGAGTTCTTCCATCATCTGAATTCAGTGATCCGCGGAACTTATCCGGGATTTTTGACAATTGCCGAGGAATCTACCGCATGGCCTAATGTCACCAGTGGTATCGGGGAGGAAGGCTTAGGATTTTCCTTCAAGTGGAATATGGGCTGGATGCATGATTTCTGCGAGTATATGAAGCTGGATCCTCTGTACCGGAAAGGCGATCATTATGCTATGACCTTTGCCATGAGTTATAATGACAGCGAGAATTATATTTTACCCTTATCCCATGATGAAGTGGTGCATCTGAAGTGCTCCATGGTGAATAAAATGCCAGGATATCCGGCAGATAAATATGCCAACCTTCGTGTGGGGTATAGCTACATGTTCGGGCATTCCGGCAAGAAATTATTATTTATGGGACAGGATTTCGGACAGGAGCGAGAGTGGAGCGAAGAGCGTGAGCTTGACTGGTATCTGTTAGGTGAGAAGCTGAATCAGGGCGTACATACTTATGTAAAGGAGCTGTTAAAGCTGTATCGTAAATACCCTGCTCTGTACGAGCTTGACAATACCTGGGACGGCTTTGAATGGATGAACGCGGATGATGCGGAGCACAGTACATACTGCTTCGTGAGAAAATGTTCCAGTGGCAAGAATAATCTGCTGTTTGTACTTAACATGACCCCGATGAAATGGGAGAACTATACTGTTCCCGTGCCTAAGAAGAAAAAGTATAAGCTTTTGCTCAACAGTGATGAGGAGCGTTTCGGCGGCTGGGGAAACGAGATTCCCACAGAGATTATGGCGGAGAAAAAGCCTTATCATTATAAGGATTACTCCATCAGCTTTGATCTGCCGCCCTACGGTGCAGCAGTATTTCTGTTCTAGGTCAGGTTAAGAAATCATATAAAACAACCGAAATAAAAGATGAGTGTGACCAAAAGTACACTCATCTTTTTTCATAACTATTCAGAGACATGTAAATATCACTAAGACCTCTTTAAATGCTTGCATTCGTAAGAGGATTTAAAGGACGACAGGCGTGAAGATAACATTTCAGAATCAGACGATCAATGAAACAGACAATAGAACAGAAAGCAACCGGACAGAGAAAAACAGCTGGGGCAAAGACAAGTCATGCAGCAGTAAAAAAAGCGTAAATGTGAATTTGGGGGCAGTATACGAGAGTGGACAGCTTGCAGTGCCCATGTCTTCTTTAGAAAAGGAAGAGAACAACAAAGGAAAATCTCTGATTGAGCTGCAGCAGGATGCTGGGAATGCTAATGTGGCGTTGCAGCAGGACTATATGACATTGCTGTCGCATACCATGTCACAAGAGGACTATGCGAAGGCCTGTGAGGATGGATTTGATCCTAGAGAATTAGATCAGGATACAGCGGTCACCATCGTGGATAAGATCAAGGCAGAGCTGGTGCGTTCCGGACAGCAGATCGCAGGATATACGGATGATATCGACATGGATACCCTGGCGGCAGCGGTAGGAAGTGATACTTTAGCCCGAAGCATCGAAGAGCAGTTCCGTTCCGCGGATCTTCCTTTGACACAGGAAAATATAAATGAACTGAAAAGCGCCTGGGATATGGCAGCTTCCCTGAAGGAACCGGAAGAAGGTGCGGTCAGCTACCTGGTGGATAATGGACTGGAACCGGAGATCTGGAACCTCTATGTGGCAGAGAACAGCGGTGCCAAAGTGCAGAATAATAACGTTCCGCAGGAATTGCAGGAGCAGATGAACAAGGTAATTGCGGATGCGGGATTGACGGTAAACGATGAGAACAGACAGAAGGCACAGTGGCTGGTAAGTGCAGGACTTCCGCTGACTACGGATACGCTGCAGCAGCTTGTGGAACTGGACGGTATTTCCTATCCTGTCACGGAGGACACTTTTGCGCAGGCAGCAGCAGCGGCAATTGCGGAGGGAAAATCCCCGATGTATGCGAACCTGGGCAGACAGGATATGATTTATGAAAAAGCAGATAAAATGCTGCAGGACTGGTTCTCAGATGCAAAGTGGAATGCCACGGCAGAGAATCTGGCAGCAAGAAAACAGCTGGAAGAGATTCGCCTTCGCATGACGGCAGAAGTGAACGTAAAGCTTTTACAGAGTGATTTTTCTATTGATACAGCCCCCATGGAGCAGCTGATCGAAGCGCTGCGAAAGGCGGAGGCAGAGGTTGCCGGAAAATACTTTCCCGGTGAGTCTCAGGCAGTGATGAAATATGAGACTTATACCCAGGCAGTGCAGGTGGCTTCCGAATTGCCGGGATTGCCTGCCGGAGTACTGGGACCCTATAGCTTGGAACAGAATGCTGCCACAGAGACAGTTTCTGACTTCCATAAGGAAGGCGCTGCAATGCAGAAAGCCTATGAGGAAGCGGGCGAACGTTATGAGACTCTGATGACGGCACCGAGAAGCGATCTGGGAGACAGCATCCGGAAAGCATTTTCTAATGTAGATGATATCCTGACAGATATGTCATTAGAAAAAACATCGGAAAATCAGCGGGCTGTCCGGATTCTGGCATACAACAGTATGGAAATTACGCCTGAAAATATCGAGAAGGTTAAGGAAACTGACAGACAGGTCAGCGCAGTAGTGGACAGACTGACACCGAAAAATGTGTTACAGATGATCCGGGATGGTGTAAATCCTCTGGAGAAGACCTTTGACGAACTGGAATCCTATTTTTCACAGAACCCCGAAAGCTATGAGGAAGAAGTGGAGGACTACAGCCGTTTCCTATATCAGTTGGAACGGAAAAAGGATGTTACAGAAGAGGAACGAAAAGCGTATATTGGAATTTATCGAATGGTGCATCAGGTCGAGAGAGAGGATGGCGCAGCGGTAGGCGCGGTAGTAAATACCGGTGCAGAGTTGCAATTTTCCACTCTGCTGGCGGCAGCCAGAAGCAGAAGGGCTTCTCATATGGACTGGAAAGTGTCGGAGGATACCGGGCTGACACAGGAGATTCATTTGTCCGAAAATAATATATCTGAACAGATTCGGGTGGGCATGGCAAAAGAGGTTCTGACAGAGGTGTCAGATGATGGCGAAAGCAGAGCAGCGTATGACCGGCAAGGACTGCAGCAGATGCGTGAGGCGGGGAATACGACGCCGGAAGCCGCAGAACTACTGCAAAGGGGAGAACTTCCCATCAGCGCATCGAATCTTTTGACGGCCCAGGCACTTATGGATGATCCGGCGGAGATGTTTGGCAATCTGCGCAGATACAGAGAAAAGTATCGGCAGGAAAAAGAAATCCCGCAGACGGTAACCGGTGAAGTGCCTGCCTTGGCAGAAGTCTTTGAACTGTGGGAACAGTTGGATCAGCAGAATTTTGCAGAGGATTATCGGACCATGCTTCAGAATACGGCAGAAGATGTGGAGACCATGAGTCTGGAACAGGCGGATGAACATCTGGATGTAAAACAGCTGCAGCTGGTACACAAGCAGCTGCGCCTTGCGGAGAGCCTTCAGACGAAGCAGGAATATTTTCTTCCGATGTACCTGGGTGAGCAGCTGGCGGGAGTCCATCTTATCTTACAGCAGAGAGCCGGAACTGCCGGTGCTGTGGAGATCCGGGTGAATGCCGAAGATATGGAGCTGGAGGTACATTTACAGGTAAAGGGAGACACCATCGATGGCTATCTCGTAGGAAATACACCGGAAGAGGTTACGAAATTAGAGAAGACCTCCGATATATTCCTTGAACGGATTCAGACAGATACTTCTGCAGACTGGAAAGCGGAAAAGCTTCCTATCGTCAGCTCCCGGGATATGACAAGGATGGCAGCCGGAGAGACAAAAAATGCAGACACCATAGAGAGTCAGATCGATACGGAACAGCTGTACCGTCTGGCAAAAGGATTCCTGCAGGCTGTCGCAGACAGCAGCGGAAAGTAAGGAGTAACACATGAGAATCAATTACAATGTATCGGCAATGTTATCCAACAATGCTTTATCTACAAACGATGACCTGCTGTCCAAATCATTAGAGAGACTTTCTTCCGGACTGAAGATCAATCACGCCAAGGACAATCCTGCCGGACTGGCAATGTCCAAGCGTATGAATGCTCAGATTGAGGGACTGTCCGTGGCCAATCAGAATGCCAGTGACGGCGTATCTATTATAGAGATTGCGGACGGTGCAATGACGGAGATCAGTGAGATGCTGCAGCGTATCAATGAGCTTTCCGTCAAGGCTGCCAACGGCACTATGACAGATGATGACCGTGCAACCATACAGGATGAAGTAGCGCAGTTAAAGGAAGAGATCACCCGTATCTCCGATACCACGGAGTTCAACGGGCAGAAGCTGTTGAATGGTGAATTCGACCTGAAGGGTTATACCAGCAGTAATGAGATCAAAGTAAATTATTACTCTGCGGATGTTCCCGTCAAAGAATACACACTGGATATTATGTCTCTGAAAAAAGATGCAGACGGTAATTTTGAACTGGACGGAGATGTACAGTTTGGGAAAGGCTTCGAGAGTGTAGGAGCGCTGAAGACGGAGATGAAGGATGATCTTTTGACAATTACCGGAGAGAATGGTTTCGAAATGCGGCTGGACGTCTCCGGTGCACAGGCAGGTCTTTACAAGACATTGAAGATCGATGCCACCGGTATCGGAGCAATGCGCCTGCAGATCGGAGCCAATGAGGGACAGGTACTGGAAGTAAATATCCCGGCAGTCAGTCTGCAGAATATGGGAATTGAAGACATTGATGTAAGTACACAGGCAGGAGCAAAGGATGCCATTGCAAGAGAAGACGGTGCCATCAAATATGTATCCTCCGTCCGCGGCAGGCTGGGAGCATTTCAGAACCGTCTGGAGTCTTCCATTAACAGCCTGGATGTTACCAGTGAGAACATGACCGCGGCATATTCTCGTATCATGGATGTGGATATGGCGGAGGAAATGACTTCCTATACCACTTATCAGATCCTGGCACAGGCAGGAACCTCCATGCTGGCACAAGCAAATGAGAGACCTTCTCAGGTATTGCAGCTGTTACAGTAATGAGCTTGTGACAAAGTGAGGACTTGAAATGACAAAAGAGTGTAAACAACAATTTACTCTGCGGATCACCCAGGCGAATGCCACACAGCTGGTAGTCATTCTCTACGAAATGACATTACAGTATCTTGCAGATGCTGAGCAGGCAGCAGAAGATGCGCAGTTTCTGGAAGCGGTTCGCAGGACCAGGGGATGTATCAATGAACTTTTGAATTCTCTTCACAGAGAATACAGTCCGGCGACGGAATTGTCCAGTCTGTACCTGTACTGTATCCGCAGACTCGCTGTATGCGAAGCAAAATGCGACAAAGCAGCATTAGCGGATGTACGTAAGGTGATCGCACCTCTCTGTGAAGCATACAGACAGATCCAGGATCAGAATCCGTCCGGTCCTGTGATGAATAACTCTCAGACAGTATATGCGGGGCTGACCTATGGCAGGAATCAGTTAACCGAAAACATGGCTGACCAGGGCACGAATCGGGGAATGCTGGTATAGAGAATCCTCCTGTTCTCTGGGCAGGGTGGCAGCGAGATCGGTCAGATGCTGATATCTTTTTTGCAGAGCATTGATCTCGTAAATATAACTGTCGATCAGATCACTTTCCAATGCGTTATCAAAACCCGCATAGGCGATATCCAGAGCCTGGCGGGTTTTTCTTATGGACTCCTTTAAATCTAAGCGGGAGAGATCTTCTTCCACGGTTTCGGAATTCGTATTTATCTGACTAAAAAAGATTTTCATAAATTATCCGTCCTTTCTACTAACAGTATAGGAATTAAAAAGGGAAATTATACCTGCCGTGCATGAATGTGGCAGACATTTTTTCTGAAAAACAGGAATAGATTGTAGCAACAGCAGAAGTAAAGGAATGAGTTGCCATGGAATATCCGAAAATACTGTTAGGCCTGATCGGAGTGAGTGTATTGCTGCTTGTGGTAAGTTTTCTGGGTAAACGCGCAGAGTGGTTTCTGAATCTTGTATTACGAAGTGTTTTCGGTACGATTCTGATCTGTTTTATAAATTGGGGACTGGGAATGCTGGGGCTCGCTGTGACCGTAGGGATCAACGCGGCTACGGTTCTGACAGCAGGTATCTTAGGCTTTCCGGGGATCCTTGCATTGTACGGACTGGTAGTTTATCGAATGCTTTGACAGGCAAAAATCCAGTAAAATCAAGGACTTGCGCGAATGTGGCAGGAAACTTTACAAGCGTGATTGTTAAAATGTAACAAAGATTATTTTTTTACGAAAAAGCACTTGTCAGATAGAAAAACAACGACTATAATCCATCTTACAACCAATCGCGATGGTTGTAAGATATCTTATAAGATCTGCAATTCTTTTGGGATTATTTCATCCCGCATTACCACTTGTACAGTAACTGAGAGGAGAGTGAGAATGTAACGAATACCGGAACAAAATTAATATTGTGTTTTCTTTTAGGCATTGCCTGCCGCTATGATTACAAAAGCCGCAGGATTCCCAATGGATTAATTTTAGGATGCCTGCTCGCAGGGCTGGGAACGAGACTGTGGGAGCAGGGGATTTCGGGGATTGGTGGATACCTGGGGAATATTCTGTTAACGACCATGGCATTTTATCTGTTCTTTTACATCGGAGCCATGGGAGCGGGAGATGTAAAGCTTCTGGGCGCCTGTGCCGGTTTTTTTCCGGCAGGCAGAGTTCTGTATTTTCTGTTTTTCGCGCTGCTTTTCGCAGCAATTTTCGCACTGTGTAAAATGTACCGGGCACATAATCTTTGGGAGAGATTGTGCTATCTGGGAGAATATGTGTGGGATGTTGTCCGTTGTGGGCAGTGGAGAGTGTATTTTGCGGAGGATAGAGCATCGGAGGCGGCGGGAATCTGCATGGCAGGACCGATTTTATGCAGTGTGCTGCTGTACGTGGGAGGGATTTATTGATGGAACAGAAGGAACCGATTATTGTCCTGTATGACCGGGAAGAAGAATATGCGCGACTTTTTTCGGAATATTTAAAAAGACAAAAGGAACTGCCCTGGGAAATTCATACTTATACAGGAATAGAAGAACTATTGGACAGTGAAAAGACCGGAGAGGTGACTATGCTGGTGGTGGCAGAGTCATCCTATGCGGACAGACTGGAGACGCTGCAGCCTGTCTGCCAGGCGATTCTGAACGAAAGCGGTACACTCAGATGGCACCAGTTTCCCAATATTAATAAATATCAGGAAGCGGAAGGGGTGTGGAAAGAACTGCTGGAACTGTATGTGGAGGCGGTAGGAGTACGGCTGCCGCTTTTGTGTGCGGAGTATAAGACAAAATTTATAGGGATCTATTCTCCGGTACACCGGTGTCTGCAGAGTTCTTTTGCGCTGACATTTGCACAGTTGATTGCAGAAAAGCATCCTGCGTTATATCTGAATTTTGAACACTACATCGGAATCATGGAGCTTCTGCCTGAGAGACAGAACAGGGACTTGGCGGACCTGCTCTATTTTCTGGCAGGAGATCCGGACAAATTTTCACTGCGGATGCAGACTGTAATTCAGAAAAAAGGAAATCTGGACTATATTCCGCCGATGCGCAACGGGCAGAATCTGCTGGAAATCACACTGGATGAATGGAGAAGTCTGTTTCAACGCATTGAAGAGCTCGGGAAATACGAATATGTGATACTGGATCTGAGCGAAAGTATACAAGGATTGTTTGAGGTGCTGCAGATCTGCACGGTGATATATACGCTGACGAAGGAAGATCCGATCTCGCAATGTAAATTGAACCAGTACGAACAGCTGCTGGCTTTATGCGAAAAGGAAACGGTAAAGGATAAGACGAGAAAATTGAGTCTGCCGTATTTTCACAGGCTTCCATCGGATCTGGAGCAATACACCCGGGGAGAGTTCGCGGAATATGTGAGGAAAGAGATAGAACTGCTGGAAAAATAAAAGGGAGAAGGATAATTATGGATTACTTGGAACAGAGAAGAAGACTACGTCAGATGGTGCAGGAGAGACTGGATTACGGAAGAGATTATACGGATGAAGAGGTGGAAGACACCATTGATGAAGTACTTATGGAGCAGGACAGCCTGGAGCTGTGCTCAGTAGAACTACGGAGACGCCTGCGTAAGGAATTGTTTGACTCCTTGCGAAGACTGGATATTCTGCAGATTTTTGTGGAGGACAGTTCTGTTACGGAGATCATGATCAATGGGATGGAACACATTTTTGTCGAAAGGGACGGACAATTACAGGAACTGGATCGGGGATTTGATTCCATGGAAAAATTGCAGGATGTGATCCAGCAGATCGTAGCGGGATGTAACAGAGTGGTAAATGAGGCATCTCCGATCGTGGACGCCAGACTTAGCAACGGCTCCCGTGTCAATATTGTCATGAGCCCGATCGCACTGAACGGTCCGATCGTTACGATCCGGAGATTCCCGGATAAGCCCATTACCATGCAGAAGCTGATCGCTATGGATACATTATCCGTGGAGGCTGCGGAATTCTTAAAAATGTTGGTGAAAGCCGGTTATAACATTTTTGTAAGCGGAGGAACCGGCAGCGGCAAAACGACTTTCCTGAATGTACTGTCAGGTTTTATTCCGTCGGAGCAGAGGATCATTACCATTGAAGACAGTGCGGAACTGCAGCTGCAGGGGCTTCCGAATCTGGTACGCTTAGAGACCCGCAATGGCAGTGAGGATGGCTGCAGAGAGATCGGAATCCGTGAACTGATCCGGTCTTCACTGCGCATGAGACCTGACCGCATCATTGTAGGGGAGGTTAGAGGTGCGGAAGCTATCGATATGTTGCAGTGTATGAATACCGGGCATGACGGAAGCATGTCCACCGGTCATGCCAACAGTGCGGCAGACATGTTGTCCAGGTTGGAGAATATGGTACTTATGGGAATGGACCTTCCACTGCCGGCAATCCGGAACCAGATCGCTTCCGGAGTAGATATTATAGTGCATCTTGGAAGGATCCGGGATAAGAGCAGAAAAGTACTGGAAATTACCGAAGTCATCGGATGCGAAAACGGAGAGATACGACTGAATCCTTTGTACCGGTTTGAAGAGCTGGGAGAGAGCAGCGATGGGAATGTGGTCGGTAAATTGCAGAAAACAGGAGGACTGCTTCATGAAGGAAAGCTCAAAGCGGCGGGATATTCGAGCGCCGTTTCATGACAAAGTACATATTATAAAACCATTGTTGCAGACGACAGGTATGATTCTCTTTTTTTCCTGGTTCTTTTATCGTTCCGTATTTGCGATCATAGTTCTGATCCTTCCGGGAATCTGGTATTTCAAAGGATGTGTCCGCAGACAGAGGAACAGAAATCAATGGGAACTGACCATACAGTTCAAGGAGTGCATCCTGGCAGTGTCCAATTCTCTGAAGGCTGGATATGCCGTGGAAAATGCATTTTTGGAGAGCAGAGAGGACATAAGGATGCTTTATGGAGAACGCTCGGTAATGTACTGTGAACTGGAATTGATACGCAGAGGCATGATATTGAACATCACATTGGAAGAACTGGTGGAAGATCTGGCAGAGCGAAGCGGCTGTGATGAGATCCGACAATTCTCTGCGGTGCTGTCAGTAGCAAAACGTGGAGGTGGAAATATTTCACAGATCATACGGAATACCGCAACACTCATAAGCGATAAAGTTGACACGACACAGGAAATGATGACATTACTCCGGGGAAGGTGTTTGGAACAGACTGTTATGGAGATAATGCCGTTTGCCATAGCTCTGTATATAGGAAGTACGTATCCAGGATATTTTGCACCGCTATATCACAATATGAGCGGTTATATTGTCATGACAGTATGCCTTGTTATTTATATAGGTGCTTATATGACAGGAGAGAAGATCATGGACCGTATTGCGGACAGCCTTTGATGGGGAGAGGATATGGATCGTAAAAAAGGCATTTTTGGAATTTGTTATCAAATAGTGCTGAAAATCTATAAAAAACTGCATCTGTGGAAAATACCGGTTCCCGGAAGAGATAGAGTAAGGGCGGATCTGAACCAGCTGTATCCCGGGGAAAATACGGAAGAACGCATAACGGAGTATTATGTAACGAAACTTACAATGTCTTTCATACTATTGGTTGCCGGAATATGTGTTGCATTCCTGGTAGTGGTCACCGGCAGAGAACGTGATCCCATCGAGAACGGCCGGATGCAGCGGGAGGACTATAAGAGTGGGGAGAAGGATTATATCATAACCGCAAAACTGGAAGACGGTGAGAAGTTTTCTTTTCCAATCAAAGTAACTCCCAGAAAATATGAGGAACAAGAGCTGCAGCAGATGGCATTGACATTCCGGGAGGAACTTTCGGAGTTAATACTGGGGGAGAATGAATCGCTTGACAGAGTGGTTACGAATCTGGAACTGGCGGAAGAATATACGGGATATCCCTTTTGGGTAGAATGGAGAAGTGATTCTCCCGATGTGGTTGACCGGGATGGAGTGGTACACATGCGGGAAGAAGACTGCATGGTACACCTGAATGCGGAATTGCATTATGAAGAATACTGTGAGACAGCAGACGTGACCGTTACGGTAAAGACCAAAGATATTTTACAGCAAAGTGAAAAAGAGCTTATTGAGGAATTGTTACGGTCAGCACAGCTGACAGATCCGGAAAAGGAAAGTTTTCTGCTGCCGAAATCGGTGGAAGGGAAAAAGATTACCTGGGAAGTAAAAAATACGATCGGTTTTCAAGTCTTAGGGGGAACACTTCTGACGGCGATTGCGATTTTTTTCTTCAAAGACAGAGATACTCATGAACTGGCAGAGAAAAAGAAGCAGGAAGCCAAAAGAAAGTATCCGGAGATTGTACAGAAACTGACACTGTATATGGAAGCCGGATTGACGGTGCGGGCAGCATTTGGCAGGGTAGCGGAGGATTATGAACAGGCGCGGAACTGCGGCGCTGCAAAACAGGCGGCATATGAAGAACTTCTGATGGCTAACAGAGAACTCCGAATGGGAATATCTGAGAGTGCAGCGTATGAGAACTTCGGAAAGCGGACGGGGGTCAGAGAGTATATCCGGCTGAGTACTTTTCTTACCCAAAACGTAAAAAAGGGAAGCACGCAGCTGTTACAGCAATTACGGGAGGAAGCAAAGACAGCGGAAGAGATGCGAATGCAGAATGCCAGAAAACTCAGTGAGGAAGCATCTACAAAATTATTACTGCCTATGATGCTGCTTCTTCTGATGGTTATGATACTGATTATGTATCCTGCATTTTCTAATGTAGGAGTCTGAAAATGAAATCACGAACAGGAGGAAAATTATGTCACATTTAAAAACAGTTCGACAATTTTTAACAGAAGAAGACGGAATGGGAACGGTAGAGGTGATTCTGATCATCGTGGTGCTGGTAGGGCTTGTGGTGATATTTAAAGAGAAGATCACGGACATCGTCAATTCTATTTTTACCAAGATTACGAATCAGACCAAGAAAATATAAGGTGCATTATTTATATGAAAGAAAACGGATATATGACGGTGTATCTTGCACTTACGCTGGGAGTACTGATCTCACTGTGCCTTGCACTGACGGAAGGCTGCAGGTACGGAGGGATCCGCCTGGAGACAGAATGCGTCATGGATATCGGAATGGACAGTCTGCTGGCAGAGTACCATCGGGAACTGTTCCGGCAGTATAACCTGTTTGCCATCGACTGCTCTTATGGGACTGCCGCCGGCACGACAAAAGCGACGGAGCAGAGACTTTTGGAATATATGAATCATAATTTCTCGCTGAAAGATATATTCCTGGATAAGATTCTGTATCGTGATTTCTTTGCATTGAAGGCGGAAGAGGCGGAGATGACGAAAGCCGTCTTTCTGACGGACGCGGAAGGGGAGGTATTTCGCCGTATGGCGGTAAACGCCCTGGAGGATGATATCGGAGTCGGAATCGTGCAACAGGTAACCGAATGGCTGCAGACCATAGAATCCGAAGGACTGCAGGAACGGAATATCGCGGAAGAGAAACAGGCAGTAGATGCGCAGATTGAAGAATATGAGGGGAAGCATCTCGAAAGTCCCACAAAAGCGTTAGAGGAAAAACGGAGTGGCGGGTTGCTCTCACTGGTTCTGCCGGAAGAAGATATTTCTGATCGGCGGATGGAAGAAGGAACCCTGATTGCGGCGAGGATAAAGGAAAATGCGGTCAACCATGGAAATATCGACATATCGCAGCCCGAAGGATGGGAAGAGACAACACAGAGAATCCTATTTCATGAATATCTGTTGCGCTATATGGGAAGATACAGCGCGGAAAAGGAAGGAAATCCACTTTGGTACGAAGTCGAATACATAATCGGCGGAGCACTGAGCGACCGGGAAAACCTGCGTTTTGTGGTGAATCGTCTGTTCGCTGTCAGAGAAGCGACAAATGCAGTGTATCTGTTTGGTAGTGAGGAAAATTATGCAATTGCAAAGGCATTAGGAGAGGCAATTGCGGCAGCTTTGATGGTTCCCGAAATTGGAGAATTATTTACTGTATCTCTGGTCCTTGGCTGGGCATTTGCGGAGAGCGTATATGATGTGAAGACGCTACTTTCGGGAGGGAGAATTCCCTTATTGAAAAATGACGACAGCTGGCATTATGGATTACAGGGAATTTTGCAGGGGGACTTGGCGGAAGCATCCGATTCTGAAGAGGCAAGTAAGACAGAGGGAATGAGTTATGAGGATTATCTGAGGGTATTTCTTTTTCTTACCGATTCCCGGGAGGTGACATTCCGGGCAATGAATGTGGTCGAGCAGAATATACGGAATACAGCGGGAAACAGTGCGTTTCGACTGGATGCGTGTCTTACGGAGATAGAGATGAATGTGAAAGTACAAAGCCGATACGGTTATGAAGTGGAAATCAGGCGCAGAAAATCCTACACGGAATCGTTAGAAGCAGAAGCCTCTGCGGCAAAAAAGTAGCCCTTATCGCAGAATCAAATTTGAAATTTGATCCGCGATTCCTCCGACGGAAGGAATCGTCTGTGGAATGGAGATTAATATGCAGAAGAAGGGAGGTGGGTAGTGATGTCCTCTTTATGGAAACGATGGCAGACAACCGTTAATAAAAAATACATGAGACCTTCTCCGAAAATAAGAAAGAAAATAAGAAAAGTTCTTAACCCATGTAAAAACATTCTCCCCGTAGTTTTTTCCTATGTCACCGGCAACATAAAGAGGATATCACTACCCACCTTACGACACCGCTGTGTGGAAGGCAGCATGACGATAGAGGCAGCATTGGTACTACCTTTATTCTGCCTTTTTCTGATGACTATGGGAAGCGCCATGGAAATGATACGACTGCATAATAATCTTGAGGTAGCATTGTGGGATGCCGGACGAAAAATCAGCATTTATGGTTCTCTGTCTGCTGACCGGGAGGATAGCGAGAATCGGTCGGAAGCAGTGGCAATAGCCTATACCTTGATAAAGGCACAGATTGAAGAACAACTGGGTAGGGAATATCTGGAAGATGCGCCTCTGGATGGAGGGAGTGACGGTCTGCAATTCCTGGAGAGCACTATGGATGGGGATATTTATGAGATCAATATGACATACAGAGTTCGTCCGCCATTCTCTTTTCCGGGATGGAGAGGATTCCGGATGGCAAACCGGTACTATGGGCACAGATGGAGTGGCTACCGCATTCCGGGAACGGAAGAGGAGAGAGACTATGTGTATGTTACGGAGAACCCGGAAGTATATCATACCAATGAAGCGTGTACTCATATCCGCCTGTCTGTGGAGCCGATGGAGGGCAGCAGGATACCGCAGGAGTACAGACCCTGCGCAAAATGTATGGATGGCGTGGATGGTTTATCCGGGATACAGGGGAATCGCATTTATTTTGTTCCTGAGAGTGGTGACTGCTATCATAGCTATCGCGATTGCCCGGGGATAAAAAGAATTGTGCATAAAATTCCGGCAGAGGATGCTATAAATTACGAAGAATGCAGCAGATGCAGGGAATATGAAGGAAAGACAGGTAATATGTAAAATATGGCATGGATGGAAAAGATGGTATGGTGTGGATATCTGGGATGGTTAAGCCTGTGTGATATCCGAAAAAGGGCAATTCCTCTGTGGATGTTGTCAGCCGGGGGATTACCGGTGCTTTTGGGATTGTTGCGAAGCGGATGGAATGTCAGTGTTATCACGGCGTTGCTTCCGGGTGCGTTATTACTTTTATTGTCTGTGCTGACAGATACGGTTGGCAAGGCGGACGGCATTATTCTGATGCTGCTGGGCTGTGCTTGCACAGATGGAAGGATATGGCTTCTTCTTTGCCTGAGCCTTATTTATATTTTTTTGTATTCTATGATTCTTTATATATCTAAAAAAGATCCGAAAAGACGTATTCCATATATTCCATTTTTACTGATAGCGTATATAACGACATGGATCATCTAGAGAGGGAGTGGAAGTGATATGACATACCAAAAGCGTAAGAAAATGACCGATGGAATGGCAGGAGCTTTTTTTACCGTAGAAGCAGCAATTCTATATCCGTTGGTACTGGCAGTTATAGTATTAATGGTATATTTGCTGTTTTTTCAATATGATCGTTGCCTGTTGGATCAGGATATCGGAAAGGCAGCAGTTCAGAATGCGGGGAAATGGACACTGACCAAGTCCGGGCTGGATGAATACATGAAAAAAGAGACTATGTATTTTGATGAAGAGAAATACATCGCATGGGAAGGAGAAGCGGCAAGGTGGATATTGGAGAAAAACGATATTGTTGTGGAGAAAGCGGGCAGGTTGAAATATCCTTTTTCCGGACTGGGTACCAACGAGAAAAACTGGAGTGCCAAGGCTTCTTTCCGGGTGGATCGAAGTTCTCCGGTATTCTATCTGAGAAGGATTGCTACGCCGGGAAATAAGACAGAAGAAAATATAGAAGAAATAGATGGAATAAAAGTTATTAACAAGGAATTACTAAGAATGACCGGAATTATTTATGATACTGGTATAATTCAAAATAGTAAAATGAATGACAAGAAACTTGATATGTTAAAAGCTCTGATATTAGCAACAGATAATTTTATAGTAAATAGGCCATCATTTGGATTACATACAGTAATTGCAGGATATCCATGGTTTCTAGACTGGGGAAGAGATTCATTAATTTCATTTGAAGGCTTGATATTATTAACAAAAAGATATGAATTAGCGAAAGAAGTTTTATTAACAAATATAAGAGACATAAAATATGGACTAGTTCCAAATGGATATTCAGGTTATGATAATAGACCATTATATAATAGTGCTGATAGCTCATTATTATTGGTAGAACAGGTGTACAAATACTTAAAATATACGAATGATAATGAATTTATAAAAGATGAAATATATCCTAGTCTGGTAAAAATAATGGATGCGTATTCAGATAGAATAGATGTTGATGGAGATAACATTTATTTAGATAAAGAGGATAATTTACTATATGCTGGAACAGAAAATACTCAAATTACTTGGATGGATGTAAAAATAGATAACCATGCAATAACTCCTAGAAATGGCAAAACGGTTGAACTTAATGCTTTATGGTATAATGCATT
>ENA-OROL01001688-OROL01001688.1-human-gut-metagenome-genome-assembly--contig:-NODE-1688-length-17253-cov-23.343121_pt1 | contig 17253 bp, 9 predicted proteins | sample MGYA00242128_ERZ509048 | MGnify/ENA primary metagenome ERZ509048 (study PRJEB26280, sample SAMEA2338750) | human gut metagenome | biome: human gut; feature: human-associated habitat; material: faeces...
GGGGCGCTCCTCCGGGTGGTCGATGTAGCGGCTGCGATTGCCGCAGAACCAGTACGGGAAGCTGCGCGCCATCGCCGCGTAATCCTCCGCGCCGGGGTGCTTGGTCTGTTCCAGCGCGTCGCCGCCGCATCCGGCATCGTTGGCGCAGGTGAAGCGCACACGGGCATCCTGCGCGCCGCAGAGCAGCGCCGCTTTGCCCAGCCGCGAATGCCCAATCACGGCGATATTCCGCGCATCCACCTCCGGGCGAAACGTCAGCACATCCAGCGCGCGGCTGGCAGCGTATGCCCAGAAAACGAGCTTGCCGGGGTCGGTGTCGGGATGCTTCCGCGGATAATGCCCGCATAGCCCGCTGCCCCAGTCGCCATCGTCCGCCGTAATGTCTGTGTAGCACACGACCGCCAGTGCAAAGCCGTTGTCGAGGATTTCCTCCGCCGGACAGTAGATGTCCGGAATGAGCGGACGGAAATTCAGCAGCAAAAACAGCGGATGCGCCTGACCGTCCGCCGGATAGAGAAACCGCAGCGGAAAGGCAAATTCCCCTGCCGGGGTATCAAAGCGGACTTCGAGCGTCTCCTGCAAGGCGTGTCCGGCGCAGGCGGGCGTTGACGGCGCCATTCCCCGCGCGGATGCGGTGGACGGCGGCAGAAACGTGCCGTACTGCTCCCGCGCGAGGATGTTCAGCAGTTCCCCCCGGCGCGCCTCCCACTGCGCGGATGACGTGACGGGCGTGCCGTCGGTCATGGTGAGCAAATCGGGCGTGTACATGCGGGTGTCCTCCGTTATAATTGTGGTACGATGGCATCCAAGAGCGTTTCCAGCAGCTGCTTCTGATTCCGGCTTTCCGCCGTGCAGGTGATGACTGCCTCCTGCGCCGGCAGAATGACGCTGTACTGCCCATACAGCCCGTCCGCGCGGTACGAATCGTACTTTCCGCGCCAGAACAGGTAGCCGTAGCCGTCTTCCTCGTTTTCGACCTGCTTGCTGCCGCTTTCGCGCACCCAATTGGGGTCAAGCAGCTGTTTTCCCTGCCATTGCCCGCCCTGCTGATAGAGCAGTCCCAGCTTGTGCAGCTCTGGCAGCGCCAGCAGCAGCCCCGCTGCGCCGAACGTCCGCCCCAGCGGATCAACCTCCCAGACCGTGCGCTGAATCCCCAGCGGCGCAAACAGCCGCGGCATCAGGTAATCCACAAGGTCGCACCCGGCGCGCTTCTGCACCGCCAGCCCCGCCAGATACGGCCCGACGTTGCTGTACACAAAGTGCGTCCCCGGCGCTTCGTCAAACGGCAGCGCCAGCACTGCTTTCGCCCAGTCTTCTTCCGCCATGCCGACGCGCTGTGCGCCCATCAAGTACCCGCGCGACTGCCCGATGCACATCGTCAGCGCATCACGAATCGTGGCGCGGCAAAGGTTCTCCGAGGGATTTTCCGGCGCTTCGTCCGGGAACAGTTCAATCAGGCGGTCGTCAAGGCGCAATAACCCCTCCTGAACCGCGAAACCGACTGCCGCCCCGGTGAAGCTCTTGCTGGCAGAGAACAGCAGGCGGCGGCACGGGCTGTCCCAGTTGTGCTGATAGATTGTTTCGCCGCGCTGGGCGACAATCAGCCCCAGCAGCCGCAGGTTTTCGGCATTCTGTTCGATGTTCATCAGGTTCATGAGATGTGACCTCCCTGTTCTGTTTCTGTCTGCACCAGCACCATCGGCAGGTGCAGCGTGACGCGCGTTCCGCCCTCCGGGGGACAGACGATGTCCAGCCCGTAATTTGCGCCGTAGAGATTGCGCAGGCGGTTATGGATGTTCACAAGCGCCAGACTGTTCCCCGCCGGGACGTTCAGCACGTTCTGCATACTCTTGTCGGACAGCTTCCGGTGAATTTCCGCCAGCCGCTCCGGGGGAATCCCCACGCCATCGTCCGTTACGCACAGCGCGCAGCCTCCCGTCTCCGTCGTGTGGCAGGAAATCGTCAGCGTCCCTTTCTCCAAGCGCGATTCCAGCCCGTGATAAATCGCGTTTTCCACCACGGGCTGGAGGATGAAACGCGGAATCGCGAGGTCTTCGAGCGCCGGATCTACGTCGAAAACGTAGTTGAAGCGGTTCGGGAAGCGGATGCGGATGATGTCTAGATAGTAGTTGACAATGGTCATTTCCTTGCGCAGCGCGACGATGTCCGCGCCCTTGATGCAGTAGCGCATGATGGAGGATAGGGCGTTGGTAATCGACACGATTTCGCTGCTGTTCAGCATGTACCCGTACCCGCGGATGCAGTCCAGCGTGTTGTAGAGGAAATGCGGGTTAATCTGGCTTTGCAGGGCGGACAGCTCCGCACGCTTCTTCGCCAGATTCAGCTCATAGAGGCGCGTCTGATCCTGCAGGCGCTCCGCCGTCATTTCAGACACCTTGTCCAGCAGCGTGTTGATTTCCTGACAGAACAGCTCCATTTCGCTGCTGGTGCTGATGTGGATGCGGTTCTGCAGCTTGTCATCCAAGTCATTTTCGATGAAGGCTGTCAGCTGTTTCACCGGCGCCATGATGCTGCGCTGGATGTGCAGGTTCCACACACCGATGCAAATGGCGAACACGACGCAGATCAGCATCCCCAGCCAGAGCAGCGGCATCAGGTCTGCCGCGATTTCGTCCTCCGGCACGAGGCTGACCAGCCGCCAGCCCATCGATGAGAGCAGCAGCGAATCCGTCAGGTATGTCGTCTTGTTGAGCGTCAGACTGTGCTGCAAGCCGTCCGCCATATCGCTGCAGAACGATTCGGGCAGCAGGGACAGCGTGTTCCCGTCTGCGTCGCAGCAGAGGATAATCTGCTCGTCCTGCTCGATGAGCATCAGCGCTGCACCGGGCGTCGGCAGGGCGCTGCGCAGCGTGGATTGCAGCAGGTCAAGGCGGGCGAAGATGACGCAGGTGCCTAACTTCTGCCGGAAGCGCGCGCCCTGCCGGGTGTTGTAGACCGGCTGAACGTATGCAAAAAAGTTGATGTTCGTGAAGGTATCGAATGCTGGCCCGTAAAAACCGGAAGACAGATTGTCGCTTTCAAACAGGTGATACTTGGAATCCAGCGTGTCCAGCGCAATGATGTTCCGCTCCGTCGGGCTGAGGATACTCTGGTCGTTGTTGACGATGACGATGTGGCTGACCGTGGTGCTGTGGTTGAGCAGGCTGGAAGTAAAATCAATGAAACTTTTGCCGTACTGCATTCGTTGTATCGCTGTCGGCGCGTGATAATACTGCTGCAAGACCTCGTTGGAATGGAGGGCGTTGCCCAAGTAGGACATTTCGTTGCCGATGCGGTCAAGGCTGTCGCCCAGCTGCACGAGCATCGAATGCACGAACGTCGCTGCTTTCTTCTCAGACATCCGCTGGGCGCTGCTGTAAAACACCGTCGCCAGAATCACCACCGCCAGCACCGTGCCGGTCGTCAGCAGCATCATCTGGCTGCGCAGAGAAGTGAAATGCTTGCGCATATGTCAGCGCACACTCCCTTCCTGATGCGCTGTGCGGTACGCGCCCGGCGTCTGCCCGAAATATGTTTTGAAGGTGGCGGAAAAGTGGTTATAGTTGCTGTACCCCGTCTGCCGCGCGATTTCGGAGATGCTCATGGACGTCGTGATAATCAGCGTCTGCGCGCGCTCCATGCGGTGGCTGGATAGGTACTTAGTGAACGTCGCGCCCGTGATGGCGCGAAACAGCTCACTACAATAGGTGTAGTTCAGGTGGAACTGCGCCGAAAGCCTTTGGAGGGACAATTCGTCGCTCAAATGCTCATCGACGTAGTTCAGCATGTCGAAAAACGTCGGACTGCAGTCGTTGACGTAGATGGATACCGGCGCCTGACCAGGCTGCACCTCCGCCATCGTCTGCCGAAGCAGCTGCAATTGCCGAACGGGATTGAGGATGTCCTGCGATACAGGCACAGTGTAGCACACACGCACGTCAGGCGACTTCGGCAGGGCGGACAGCAGCGCCTGCTCCGGCATCGGCGTGAACAGCAGCACTTCGTTCGCGTCCGCCCAGAAGGAGAGAGACGCCTGAAACCCGTTCAGCAGCGGCGGAAGCGTCTCTGGCTTCTGCGCGGACAAAAGCACCATGGACAACATCCCTTCCGGCACGGGCAGTCCGCGCTGCGTAAAAAGCGGTTTGAGCGGCGCTGTACTGCTCAGCGTCGCCAGAAACGCCGGGTCGCTCCCCACACGAATGTCGTGGATGCGGCCCGACAAGCGCTCCAGCGCAGTCTGCGCCGCATCGGGCAAAATCGGTTTCAAGCAGTAGTCGAATGTAGACAGCCGCAGCGCTGTCTGCACATAGCTGAAATCGGAATACCCGCTCAGGACGATGAACACCGTCTGCAAGCCCGCTTCCCCGGACAGGCGAATCAGGTCAATGCCCGTCATCTGCGGCATCCGAATGTCCACAATCGCGGCGTCGAAGCGTTCCGTGCGCAGCTTGTCCAGCGCAGCGGGCGCTTCCGTCATCAGCACGGGCGGATCAAAGCCCCAGTCCGCCCACGGGAAGGTGTGCGCGGTGGAATACAGCGCCATCGGCTCGTCATCAACAATCAGAATGCGGTACATCCTCGTCCTCCTTGCTCCCGAACGGCTTCATCGGGAGTGCGTCTAGAAACTTATGAAAGCAATCCTATTTAGCAGGAAGGTGTTCTTATTATAGCAGGGATGATTTCGCTTGTCCACTGCTAAAGATGGAGAATCTGGTCTAAATACAGCCGAACCGAAAATATTGAGGGTGCAAACCGAAAACAGTGCCTTCCTTTTCGGGCAAAAAACGATAAAATAAAGCCATGAACAAAAACGAGAAAGCGGGTGGCTGATGGCATGGCGAAAGAACATGCGATGATTGAATCAGGGCGTCGGCAGTCCTTGGGCAAGCGGATCTGGAAAAACCGCTGGGTGTATCTTTTCCTGCTGCCGGGCATTGCGTTCGTCCTGCTGTTCTGCTACGGCCCGATGTACGGCCTGGTGGTCGCCTTCAAGGACTACAAGATCAGCAAGGGCATTCTGGGCAGTCCATGGGCGAATCCATGGTATAATAACTTCGCGATGATGTTCAAGGACAAGAAGTTCACCGCGGCGTTCTTCAACACCATCCGCATGGGACTGGCGTACATCATTACCGGCTTCCCCGGCCCGATCATTCTGGCGCTGCTGCTCAACGAACTGCGGAGTCGGCACTACAAGAATACCTTGCAGGTGATTTACACCTTCCCGAACTTCCTAAGCTGGGTTATCGTCGGTGGCTTGATGACGACGATTTTCGCAGGCGAGGGCGTCATCAACAGTCTGATTCGCGCATCCGGAGGACAGACATACGGCTTCTTGACGGACAAGAGTTTGATTCGTCCTCTGCTGTATGCGACAAGCATCTGGAAGGGAACTGGCTGGTCAGCCATCCTGTATCTGGCGGGCATCGCGGGCATCAGCCCGGAACTCTACGAAGCCGCCGAGGTGGACGGCGCGAACCGCTTCCACAAGATGTGGTACATCACATGGCCGGAAATCCGCTCGACGGCGGTGATTCTGCTCATTCTGGCGTTCGGCGGCATCATGAGCAAGGGCTATGACCAAATCCTGAACATGACCAATGCGGTTGTGCGCGACGCGGCGGAGACGATTGACACCTACATCTACCGCATCACCTTCCAGGAAAAACCGAAATACGGCTTCTCCACCGCGATCGGCTTGTCGAAATCCGTCATCAACTTCGCTTTCCTGCTGCTGGCGAACAAGCTGGCGAAAGCACTTGGGGAAGGAGGCATCATGTAATGACAGCAATTTCCTCGAATAGAGCCGATAAAAAGGCAGAAAAGCTGCTTGAACGGGAAATCGCGCGGAAGAAACGCAAGCTCCAAAAAACGACGGCGTTCGATGTCTTCAACATCATCTTCCTGCTGATTCTGGCGTTCATCGTCATCGTCCCCTTCTACTACACCATCGTCCGTTCCTTCCTCACACAGCAGGAATTCATCATGAACGGCACGACGCTCTGGCCGCAGAGCCCGACTACAGGCAACTACCGCGACATCTTCGTCGGCACGGGACTGCTGCGCTCGTTCTTCAACTCCGTGCTGTACACGGTGACAGGTACGATTTTCAGCATGTTCCTCGCCACGACCTTGGCGTATGGGCTGAGCAAGAAGAACTACCCCGGACGCGCGCTGTTTCAGAACATGATTGTCTTCACCATGTACTTCGGCGGCGGCGTTGTCCCCTTCTTCCTGCTGATTAAGGACTTGGGGCTGTACGGCAACCGCTTCGCCGTGGTCATTGCGCTGGCGTTCAATGCGTTCAACATGATTATCCTGCGCAACTTCTTCGAGTCTCTGCCGCCGGATTTGGAAGAAGCGGCAATGCTCGACGGCGCAAGCCCCTTCCGCATCTTCTGGCAGATTGACCTGCCGCTGATGAAGCCCGCACTGGCAACGGTGACGCTGTACTTCATCGTTGACCGCTGGAACGAATGGTTCTGGAGCAACCTGCTGTTTCTCGACAGCAAGATGTGGCCGATGCAGCTGGAACTGCGGCAGATTCTGTGGACGAGCAGTGCGCTGGCGGCGGATGTTCCAGCGGAGCTGGGGCGCCGCACATACGCCGACGGCATGAAGGCGGCGGCGGTGATTGTGACGATGCTGCCCATCATGTGCGTGTATCCTTTCCTGCAAAAGTATTTTGCAAAGGGCGTTATGATTGGGGCGATTAAGTCTTAAGGCTTAGCTTCTCTTTCCGTTGATTTCTATTCATCCGGCAAGGATGATAGGACATAAAAAGGAGGTATTCCTACATGAAACGGTTTCTGTCTCTGGTTCTGTCTCTGGCAATGATTCTCCCCATCATGCTGGCTGCGACGCCCGCATTGGCGGAAGAGAATCCCTACGCCGAACACCTGACCTTCAAGGTCTTCACCATCGACGGCTCGGACGACATGTTCAACTGGCCGCTGGTGAAGCAGGCGATGGAGAAGTTCAACTTCGACTTTGAAATCCAGCTTGTCGCGTGGGATTCTTGGGATGAATCCACCCGCACGCTGGCATACACCCAGAGTCTGCCGGAAGTCATCGCGTGGTACAACCTGAATAAGGATGAGTACCTCGAATGGGTGGAAGAGGGCGTGTTCAAGGCGCTGCCGGACGACATGTCTGCGTACCCGAATCTGGAAAAGCTCATCAACAGCTACACCTGCTTCGACCAGTTCCGCGTCGATGGCAAGCTGTACACCTTCCCCAAGATTAAGAACAGCAACCCCGTCAACCTCTACACCACCTACATGTTCGCGTATCGCCGCGACTGGGCGAAGGCGATGGGCTATGACTGGGCGCCCGTCCAGACCTTGACCTACGACGAATTCGTGGCATACATGCGCGACGTGAAGGAAAAGGATCCGGGCCACATGGGCGATAAGCTCGTTCCGCTTGATCTGGACAACGGCGGCAAGCACTGGGCGATGCTGGCGCAGCTGTGGAATCAGCGCATCGGCTCCTTCGACATCGTGGATGGCCAGTATCGCTGGAGCGCGGAAGACCCCTCCTCTCTGGAAGCCATCAAGCAGATTAAGACCCTCTACGACGACGGTCTGCTGGCGATGGACAGCTACAACGACTCCAACAACGCGGGTCGTGAACGCTTCCTCGCGGGCCGCTCTGCTGTCCTGTACGGCAACCTCGGCGCGACCATCCTGCAGACGACTGCCCGTACCCTCGCGACCAATGTCGAAGGCTTCACCGAAGAAGACCTCGGCATCATCTGCCTCGAAGCGCCCGACGGCACGTTCCATGTCAGCCAGATCGACGAGTGGTGGGCTGCGTTCGCCTTCTCCGCGAACTGCCGCGACGAAGTCATGGATCGCTGGCTGGCGGTCGGCAACTGGCTGCTCGAACAGGAACAGATTGAAACCTACGCTTACGGCGTGAAGGGTGAAGACTGGGACTACGACGCGGACGGCAACGTCGTTCTGAACTACACCGATGCAGACATCGCCGCCACCGGCAGCAAGTACTACATCGTGCAGGAGCGCGCCTTCCAGAAGTACTTCGTCCTCGAAGGCTTGGACGTCTACCTCCCCGGCAACCCCGCATACTCTTCCTACATCATCAATGACCTGTTCACCACGAACATGAAGACGTGGGAATCCAACGCAACATTCGCTCCGACGGACTATAACCTGACCAACACCAAGAACGAAGCGTATTACTCCTTCCGTTCTGCCGTCATCAACAATATCCGCGATATCATCATTCAGGCGGTCATCTCCGACAATCCGGAAACGGTTTGGAACGACTTCGTGAATGAGCATCGCGAAGAAGGCGACAAGCTGGCTGCGGAACTGACGGAAGAATTCCTGAAGTAATCCATCCACGGGTCAGTGCTCGACCCGCAATCACCCGTCTGCATTTTCAGGCAGCAGGGAGCTTTCTGAGAATGGAAGCTCCCTGCTTTTCGATTTTAGCGTACGCCAAATCTAAAAGGCTACAGCAAAAACCAGCTGCTTATTTCCCGCAAATACCGCGCACTTCCCCCGAATGCTTCCGTCCAGCACCGGACGTTCCTTCCGACGCTGCACCGAGGCATTCCCAACCCCATCAACGGGAGGCAAAACACATGATTCACCCCCTCGCCATCACCATGTGGGATTTTTCATGGATTGAACGCCGCTGGGACGGCGCAGGCTTTGAGGACTGGAACGCTGTCCTCGACGACGTCAAAGAACGCGGCTATGATGCCGTCCGCATCGACGCATTCCCCCACCTGCTGTCCCAAGCCCCTGAAAAAGAATGGCTGCTCCTGCCTGTCTGGTATTCCAATGACTGGGGCAGCCCCTATAAAGTCCGCGTTCGGCTCTTTCCTGCACTCATCGACTTCCTGAAAGCCTGCCGCGCGCGCCGCATCAAGGTCGCCCTCAGCAGCTGGTTCCGCGAAGACGCCGATAACGTCCGCATGGCGCTCAGCACCCCGCAGGCGATGGCGAAATGCTGGATTGATACCCTTCGTCTGATTGCGAACGCCGGGCTGATGGACACCATCCTCTATGTTGACCTCTGCAATGAGTTTCCCGGCGACTTCTGGTCACCGTACTTCCGCAATGACCCGCCGTGGATGACGTGGAGCTGCTGGCATACCGACGCCGCGATGGACTATATGCGCACGGCGATTGCGCTCGTCCGCCAAGAATACCCTGATTTGCCGTACTGCTTCTCCTTCGACGGCGAGAATACGCACTTCTACCGCGAACGCGACCTCTCTTTCTTCGATTTGGCGGAGCACCATATCTGGATGACGAAGCTGAACAAGCAGCAGTTCTATCACGAGGTCGGTCAGGCGAAGGACGGGCGATTCACCGAGGAAGCGTATCACCTGCTGGCTGACCACGCGCTGGATGTGTACCACGGCAAGGAAAAATATTGGAAGCAGCTGCTTGTGGACGGCATTCAGACGCTCGCAGCGGACGCGAAAGCCGCAGGGCTTCCGCTGGCGACGACCGAATGCTGGGGCATCACGGACTACAAGGATTTCCCGATGCTCCCGTGGGACTGGGTGAAAGACCTGTGCGCGCTGGGCGTAGAGACGGCGTGTCAGACAGGACAGTGGGCGCTGATGGCGACGAGCAACTTCGCCGCGCCGCAGTTCTGTGGCATGTGGCGGGATGTTGCGTGGCACCAGCGTTTGACGACGATGATTCACAAAGCGACTCTGCCGCCGGAAGCGGAAAAGACCGCGCTTGGGCGCGCGATGCGGTGGGAATGAAATATCACTTCCAAATAAGTCGAGCTGCGGTATGATACTATTTCCAAATGAGAATGCGCCAAGATGCGAAGCGAATTTTTCGCGCTGGCTAACGCGAATGAAACGCAGCGTAGCAGCGCTACGCTAAGTGGAATGAGCGGACGCAAGCGCGGAAAAGGCGCGAGCAGATGGCGCAGGTGAATTTGAAAATAGTATGAGCAGATATTTCTGGCGTTAACCGATGGGGGTAAACCCTAAAAGTGGCGACGCCGAAGGGGTCAAGGGGGGGCGATCGAAAACTTCGTTTGTTTTCACTGCCCCCTTGTCGCCTCCGCAGAGGCGAAATCCCTGTGTATCAATTCTGGATAATCAGGTAAGACGGGAAAAAGGAGAACGAACACATGCGTGAGCAGATTTCCCTAAACGGCACTTGGCAGCTCAAAGGCACAGCATCCTATGTGCCGCTGCGCGATAAGAGCATGGAAACCGGCAAGCCGCTGGAAGGCGTGACCGGCTGGATAGACGCGCAGGTTCCCGGCGGCGTGGCGCGCGCGCTGTATCAGGCAGGCTATATCGACCACCCTTATGTGGACATGAACAGCTTGAAGTGCGAGTGGATAGAAAACCGCTGGTGGATTTACCGCCGCGAGTTCGACCGCCGGGACATCCCCGCGCCCCGCAAGACCCTCCTGCACTTCGAGGGTGTCGATTATGCCTGCATGGTCTACCTGAACGGGCATCTGCTGGGCGAACACGAGGGCATGTATGAGGATTTCGCCTTTGACGTGACCGACCTTCTGCAGACGGCGGAGCATTTCGTGCTGGATGTGCTGATTCTCCATGCGCCGGACGAAATGGGGCAGATTGGGCGCACAAGCCAGACTTCGACGCAGAAGAGCCGCTTCGGGTATAAGTGGGATTTCAGCACCCGACTGGTCAATCTGGGCATCTGGCAGGATGTGTCGCTGATTTTGGAGGACGAAGCCGCGCTGGACGACCTTTATGTGCATTCAGACGCAGCGGACGGCATGGGGCTGCTGCATATTTCCGGCACGACCCGTGCGGATGGCAATCTGCCGCTGACGGTGGCGGTACGCTGCGCAAAGGACGGCGCGGAGAAAGCCGCGGCGACACTGCCTGTGCAGGACGGCGCATTCGCTGGAACGCTGACCATCCCGTCGCCGGAACTGTGGTATCCCAACGGGCTGGGCGAACAGCCGCTCTATGACGTGACGCTGACGCTCCGAAACGGCGAAACCGTGCTGGACGAGCGGACAATGCGCCAAGGCATCCGCCACTTCGAAATGATTCAGAATGAGGACGCCCCGGCGGGTGCGCTCCCCTATACCATTACCATGAACGGCGAACGCGTCTATATGAAGGGCGTCAATATCACGCCGATGGATCATATCTACGGCGATATTCCGGCGGAACAGGTGTCATATCAGCTGCATCAAGCGAAGCGGCTGAATGTGAACATCGTGCGCGTCTGGGGCGGGGGCGTGATTGAGACGGAAACGTTCTACCGCCTCTGCGATGAGCTGGGCCTGCTGGTCTGGCAGGAATTCATTCAGTCCTCCTCCGGCGTGGACAACATTCCGTCGGAACTGCCGCATTTTCTCACACTCCTGCGGCAATCAGCGGTTCACGCGCTGAAAGTCAAGCGCAATCACACATCGCTGGTCATTTGGAGCGGCGGCAACGAGCTGATGGACGAGAACCGCAAGCCCATGACGCTGGAAAACAAGAACATCGCGATGTTGGCAGACTTGGTTAGGACGCTTGACCCGGCGCGGATGTTCGTGCCGACGTCGCCCTCCGGCCCGGAAGCGCACATTTCTCGCACACCGGGCAGAAGCCATGATGTGCACGGCTGGTGGCAGTATCAGGGCAACGGGCGGCAGTACAGCTATTTCGGCGATACGGACAGTCTGCTGCACAGCGAATTCGGCTGCGACGGCATGAGCAGTATGCAAACCGTTGCGCGGACGCTGTCAAAATGCCCGACGAAGCCGGAGCGCATGAAGGACAACGACCTCTGGCGCTTCCACGGCGACTGGTGGTGCACCTACGACCGCGAGGAAACCATGTTCGGGCATGTGGAGGACATCCGGCGCTATATCCGCCTCAGCCAGTGGATGCAGGCGGAAGGGCTGCGCTTCATTCTGGAGAGCAACCAGCGCCGCAAGTGGCATAACAGTGGCAGCATCATCTGGCAGCTCAGCGAGCCGTGGCCGAATCTCTCCTGCACGTCCATTGTCGATTATTACGGGCATGAAAAACAGGCGTATTACTGGACGAAGGACGCCTTTGCGCCCCTGCATCCAACGCTGGATTACCGCCGCTTGGACTACGCGCCCGGCACGGCGGTGGAGCTTCCCCTGACAGTGCTGACGGACAGCGGCATTGCGGGCGACGCGGAAGTCGCGTGGTCTGTGCGTGGTCTGGATGGCGCGACCTATGCCGAAGAAACCCGCACAGCGCACTTGGCGGCTGCTGCGGTCAACCGCGTGGGCGACGTCGCGTTCGTCATGCCACAGACGGCGGATGGACTGGTGCTGGTGCACCTGACAGTGCGGTTGGGCGAAAGAACCGCCGTCAATGAATACTACTTCTCCTGCGAGAACAATCGCCCCTACCGCGCGGCGGCATCCCTGCATGGCGGACACCTGACCGCGCGGGCGCTGGAAACGTCCCCAGACAGCGCCGTCATTGAGGTGCGCAACACGGGCGACACGGCCGTGCTGTTCGCGGACATCACGGATGCGTCGGACGAATGGAATCTGGTGCGCGACGACAACTTCCGCACGCTCCTCCCCGGCGAGCGCTGGCAGACGCAGGTACAGTGGTCTCGCCGCTTCCGCATCGGCTTCGACGACTTCACCGCGCACACGACCGAGCGCCCGATTTTGACCGTGGATGGCATTGGGCTGGATGCGCCGGTATTGATTTAAGGCACCTTGCCGCCTCCGCAGAGGCGAAATTCCCTGCTGCGGAAAAAATCAATAAACATAGATGTGCATCCGAAGCAGTCCAGGGGCGATCGCAGACTTCGTCTGTTTTCATTGCCCTTTGGTCGCCTCCGCAGAGGCGAAATCCCTGCGCATCGGGAAAAACTTCTGTGTGTGATAGAAGCACCCTTCTGCGATAAGAACAAAGAAGATTACGAAGGAACTTTCGTGCCTTCATCCGTCGCGCGGAGGAACACCGTTTCCAGCGAATCGTGTTCCTCCACCAGCATCCGAATCGGGGCATCCAGCCCGCAGAGCAGACGGAATAGCTGCGTCTGCGCATCCGGCACGGCGGAGGCGTCGCATTCCAGCAATACCTCGCTGACCTCAATCGTCCGTGTCGGCAGCGCCTTCACCCGCCGCACGCACGGCAGTGACCGCAAAGCCGGAATCAGCTGCTTTTCCCGCATGGCGATGCTTGCCCGAAGCCGCAGCGTTTCGCCCGTTTCGGCTAATTCCTGCATGTCTGCTTCGTATTCCAAATGCCCGCGGTTCAGGATGAGTACCCGCTGGCAGAGCTGCTGAATCTCCGACAGGAGGTGCGAGGAAAAAATGACCGTGTGCGTTTTACCGAGGTCGGCAATCAGCGCACGAATCTCCACCACCTGACGCGGGTCAAGCCCGACGGTCGGTTCATCCAGCACCAGCACCTTCGGATTGCCGCATAGCGACTGCGCTACGCCGACACGCTGGCGGTAGCCCTTCGACAAATGCCCAATCAGGCGATGCGCCACTTCGGACAGCCCGCAGGTGCGGATAATGTCCTCCACATGCGCCGTGATCGCCGATTTCTGCACTTCCTTGAGTTCGCACACGAAGCGCAGATACGACCGAACGGTCATTTCGTCATACAGCGGCGGCTTTTCCGGCAGATAGCCAATCAGCCGCTTGCACTCGCGCGCGTTTTGGAGGAGATCCATGCCATCCACCAGCACCTGCCCCGACGTCGGCGGCAGATAGCCCGTGAGGATATTGAGCGTGGTGCTCTTGCCCGCGCCGTTTTGCCCGAGCAGACCGACAATCTGCCCTTCCGGGGCGCGGAAAGAGACGTCATGCAGGGCTTCGACCGCACCGTAGCGCTTCGTGACATGCCTGAGTTCAATCATGGCGCATACCTCCCTTGGAATAGCATAAGCATTATAGCAGAAAGCGCACAAAAAAGCATGAACGAACTGTAAAGGATAAAAGAACGCATAGACAAAACCCCGCCCGCACGGGATTTCTCCTGTGCAGACGGGGTAACGGACTATGTACTTATGGAATCACCCAAAAGTGGCGGTGCCGAAGGTTTCCGAAGGGCAATCGCAGACTTCGTCTGTTTCCATTGCCCTTTGGTCGCGCCCGCAGGCGCGAAATCCTGTTACACGCGGTCGGCGATTTCCTTAGAAATCTTTGCGATGAATTCATCCAGCGTGCAGGTAACCGTCTGGTCGGTCGCACGGTCGCGGACGGAGACGGTGTTGTTCTCCACTTCCTGACCGCCGAGAATCAGCATGTACGGCACGCGGTCTACCTGACGCGCTTCGCGAATCTTGTAGCCAATCTTCTCGTTGCGGTCGTCCAGCTCGCAGCGAATCTTCTTCGCGCGCAGGGCGGCGTACACCGTCTTGGCGTAGTCCATCGACTTGTCGGACACAGGCAGCACCTTCACCTGAACCGGCGCCATCCACGTCGGGAACTTGCCCGCGAAGTGCTCGGTCAGGATGCCGATGAAGCGCTCGATGGAGCCATAGCAGACGCGGTGAATCATAATCGGGCGCTTGCGGCTGCCGTCCACATCCACATACTCCAAGTTGAAGTTCAGCGGCATCTGGAAGTCCAGCTGAATCGTGCCGCACTGCCAGGTACGGCCGAGGCAGTCGCGCAGGTGGAAGTCAATCTTCGGGCCGTAGAACGCGCCGTCGCCCTCGTTGACGATGTAGGGCATACCGAGCTTTTCCAGCGCGGTTTTGAGGCCGTTGGTCGCATCCTCCCAGTCCTCGTCCGAACCCATCGAGTCCGCCGGACGGGTGGACAGTTCGACGAAATAATCGAAGCCGAACTTGGAGTACACCTGATTGATGAGGTGTACGACGCCGGCGATTTCGTCCGGAATCTGCTCGCGGGTCATGAAGATATGGGCATCGTCCTGCGTGAAGCAGCGGACGCGGAACAGACCGTGCAGCGCACCCTTCAGCTCGTGGCGGTGCACCAGACCGAGCTCACCCACGCGCAGGGGCAAATCGCGGTAGGAATGGGGCTGGCTGCGGTAGACCATCACGCCGCCGGGGCAGTTCATGGGCTTGATGCAGTAGTCCTCGTCGTCGATCTTGGTGGAGTACATGTTGTCCTTGTAGTGATCCCAGTGACCGGACGTCTCCCACAGGTGACGGCTCATAATCATGGGCGTGGACACTTCCACATAATCCGCCGCGTAGTGAATATCGCGCCAGTAGTCAATCAGCGCGTTCTTCAGCTGCATTCCCTTGGGCAGGAAGAACGGGAAGCCGGGGCCTTCGTCGCAGAGCATGAACAGCCCCATTTCCTTGCCGATTTTGCGGTGGTCGCGCTTTTCGGCTTCTTCCATCATCTTCAGGTACTCATTGAGTTCCTCCTGATTGCGGAAGGCGATGCCGCTGATGCGGGTGAGCATCTTGTTGTTCTTGTCGTTCTTCCAGTACGCGCCGGACAGGGCGGTCAGCTTGAATGCCTTGAGCGCCTTGGTGTAGCACAGGTGCGGGCCGACGCACATGTCGATGTAGTCGCCCTGCTGGTAGAAGGTCAGCATCGCGTCTTCGGGCAGGTCGCCGATGTGTTCGACCTTGTAGATTTCGCCGCGCTCCTGCATGAGCTTGATGGCATCCTCGCGGCCAAGCGCGAAGGGCTTAATCGGCAGGTTCTGCTTGACGATGGCCTGCATTTCCTTCTCGATGGTCTTGAGGTCCTCGTCGGAGAGCTTCACGTCGCCCAGATCGACGTCGTAGTGGAAGCCCTTTTCAGTTGCCGGGCCATAGGCGAAATGCGCCTGCGGATACAGGTGCTTGACTGCCTGCGCGAGGATGTGTGCCGCCGTGTGGCGGATGACATGCAGCTCGTCGTCAGCGGGGCATTCGTCCACATGACCGTCATTGTAGATGATTTTCATGCTTTTTCCCTCCAGATTGATTGATTGGGACGAAAAAACGCCCGTCCCTCGCGTTGTTTCGAGGGACGAGCGGAAAAATCTGCCCGTGGTTCCACCCTGATTGGTTCTCTTTGCCGCGCTATCGTGCGGCGCACGGTACGATCGGGAGGTGGTCTTCCCCTGCCGCCGAATCAGCGCTTTTCACCAAACCGCGCCTCTCTGGACATCCTTCGGCAGGATACTCTTCTCCGTCATCTCGGACGAGTTCAGTATAGCCCAATTTATTGTCTTTGTCAAGGTGGAGAAAAAGACTTTTTCACTTGCAAAGCGCAGAGGCGAAATCCCCTGCATCAGCACGCGGGCATAGCATGAAAATGCGCTCAATTCAATCGCGCGGAAGGGTCAAGGGAGGGGACTTCGTCCCGTTTCATTCTCCCTTGCGGAGTCCAGAGGCAGAGCCTCTGGTGGGGTCAAGGGGCAAAGCACCTTGGGTCATTCTTTCGCCCGCGGCTGGAAAATCAGCGCCATCAGCACCCCGAAGAACACCGCGGCGCTGATGCCCGCAGCCGTGTTCGTCAGACCGCCTGTGAATGCGCCCAAGAAGCCGATTTCCTGCACGGCGCGCTTCACCCCTGTCACCAGCGCGTGACCGAAGCCCGTCAGGGGAACACTCGCGCCCGCCCCGGCGAACTGCGCAAGGGGCGCGTATACCCCGATGGCGCTCAAAAATACCCCCGCGACAATGTAGCCCACCAGAATCCGCGCCGGGGTCAGTTTCGTTTTCAGCAGCAGAATTTCGCCAATCATGCACAGCGCGCCGCCCACCAGAAACGCCTTGATGAGATTCCACACAATCGTCATGCTTCGTCCGCCTCCAGTACAATCAAATGGGCAATGCCCGGAATCGCGCCGCCCTGCTGGCTGAATGTCGGGGAGAGCAGCGCCCCGGTCGCCATGAACGCCACGCGGTGAATCGCCTTCTCACGGAAGAGGCGCATGATGTACCCGCACAGCACGCTCGCGGAACATCCGCAGCCCGAACCGCCCGCGTGGACATCCTGCTCAGGCGAAAAAATCAGCATTCCGCAGTCCACATAGCGCGCCGCGTCCAGCGGAACGCCCGCATCCATCATCAGCGTCAGCAGCAGGTCATGCCCGATTTTTCCCAAGTCGCCGGAGATGATGAGGTCGTAGTCCGCCGCCGTTCGCCCGGTGTCCATGAGGTGCCGCCGGAGCGTGTCTGCCGCGGCGGGCGCCATCGCCGCGCCCATGTTGTTTGCGTCGGTGACGCCCTTGTCGACGATTTTCCCGGTTGTCACGTGTGTGATATAGGGCCCCTCGCCCTCGCGCGCGAGGAGGCAGCAACCGCTGCCTGTGGCCGTCCACTGCGCGGTCGGCGTGCGCTG
>ENA-OROL01001692-OROL01001692.1-human-gut-metagenome-genome-assembly--contig:-NODE-1692-length-17220-cov-3.763763_pt1 | contig 17220 bp, 15 predicted proteins | sample MGYA00242128_ERZ509048 | MGnify/ENA primary metagenome ERZ509048 (study PRJEB26280, sample SAMEA2338750) | human gut metagenome | biome: human gut; feature: human-associated habitat; material: faeces...
TTGTACGGATGCTCCGGTCTGCGATCAGACTCTGTATGAATTGTCGGTAGATGCGGCATTTGGGGTAATCTACGATTTGCTTGATTTCAAGTTTGTAATCGGTCATAGGGCAAAATCCTTTCTGAATGAGACGATGGAAATGGTCTTGCAAGTGACGAAAAATAGAATTATAATTATCTTATAAAAGGGGAGTGCGGAAACCAAATCCTGTGAAGGGAAGGGCGATGATAAGCGTACCTGCTATGCGGAAAATTGCCTTAAAATTTTCCCTTATTTTTTCCCTTATGAGATTGGTTAACCGCGGTTAGGGGTGGTTAAAACGCCCTTAAAAAGTTCGCATATACATAGAAAAATGCTGCAAAATGCAAACTTTAGCTATGAGTATCAATCCCCGTTGGCAGTTCAAGTCCTTGTGCCCCTGCCATCAGCCACTGTAATATGTTCATCTATAGTGTAGTGAACACACAGCGAATAGCCAGTAATTGTTTCAATTACTGGCTATTTTCTTTTGCATTTTGTTTTATGCATTAGAAAGTTTAAGAAAAGGATTGCATCCGCATGGCGCTTTTCTGCCGCTTTTCTGTGTGTCATGCCCGTGGTCAACTGTATTGTATTTGGATACCATGGCAAGTTTGTAAATTTGCAATTCTATGCAAGCGTATCAGCTTAGCATTACACGAGCAGCACTTACAGGTGGCGCTGAAACTGCAAGCTGAAAAAGCGGAGATCATAGCTCCCAGCTGAGTCTTCTTAGCCGGGAGCTGTTTTTCGTCTAAATTACAGAAAAAGCGCCGGACGTCCGGAGAAAGACACGGACGTCCGGTGACGCGGAAACAATGCGGTTATCTTACGCTGGAATCGGGCTGCGCGGGAACAAATTCCAGTTTGAGCTTCATCCCCATCCCCGCGGCAAGGCGCTTGAGCGTGCGAAGCGACGGATTTGCGGTTCCGCTTTCGAGCTTGCTGATGTTTGTCTGGTGAATGCCCGTGACATCCGCCAGCTGCTCCTGCGTCAGATGGTTTTCCTCGCGCCCTTCAATGATGGCACGGACGATCTGTTCCTCCGGCTCCAGGGCATCCCACGGCGTTGCGAACGCCGGCTCCTGTCTCTTTTTCAGCATCGCGTCGTTCAGACTTAGCATCGTGTCAGGGAGCTCCTTTCATCGTTTCGTTTCTTCTTCGCGTGCCGCCGGTTCTTCCAGCAGCCCGGCAAATGCCCGGTACGGGCTTTCGGCACACGAGAAAACAGTCGCCTGCTTCGCATGCGCGTCCAGCTGCTTCTTTGCCGCCTCCGCCGGAATGATCGTCCCCGCGCCTGCGACGCAGCCGCCCGGGCACGCCATGCCCTCGAGTAAATACCCGTCGAACTTTCCTGCCTTTGCAAGCGTTAGAAGCCGCCGGCACTCGCGAAGACCGTCGGCGCGCTGAATTTTGACTTCCATGTCCGGCTGCGTGCGGCGCAGAACTTCTTCTACTGCCGCAGCGACGCCGCCTGCTGCAGCAAAGCCCCGCCCGAGCCCGGATGCATCATGCAGATCATCCGTGTCGGGCAGCTGTGAAAAATCGATAGCCTTCGCCTCGAAAATGCCCATCAGCTCTTCATAGGTCAGGACGAAATCCACGTCGCTTCGCAGCTCCTGCTGCATCGCTTCGAGCTTTTTTGCCGCACACGGACCAATGAACACGACCTTGCTGCCCGGGTGGGTGTGCTTGACAAGCCTTGCCGTGTAGATCATCGGCGTATAGGTCATAGAAATATTGCCGGATTCGTCGGGAAACAGCCTGCGCGCCATCATGCGCCACGACGGGCAGCACGAGGTTGCCAGAAATTTTTGCTGCGCGGGCACCTTTTCTACAAAATCTCTCGCTTCTTCGATTGCGCACACGTCCGCGCCCGCCGCGACCTCGACCACGTCGGAAAAGCCGAGCTGCTTCATTGCCGCGACAAATTTCGGCACGGTCACGTTCTTTCCAAACTGCCCCACAAAAGACGGCGCGACGATGGCAACGACGGTGTTTCCTTCCGCAATGGAGCGGACAACCTGAAAAATCTGGCTCTTATCGACGATGGCTCCAAATGGGCAGCTCACAAGGCACTGCCCGCAGGAAACGCAGCGATCATAATCAATCCGCGCCTTGCCGTTTTCGTCAAGCCCGATGGCGTCCATGCCGCACGCCGCCTGACAGGGGCGTTCGATGAACGCGATGGCGTGGTAGGAGCAGGCGCTCGCGCACTTGCCGCAGCGGATGCAGATGGTTTCGTCAATAACGCTCTTGCCGTTTGCAAAGGAAATCGCGCCCTTGGGGCACACGCTCTGGCACGACGCTGCCAGACAGCCCTGACAGATATTGGTCACGCTGTAGCGCTTCGTCGGACAGGCATGACAGGCGTAGGGAATGATATTGACCAGCGGCGGCTCGTAGTATTGCTCTGCGATGGCGGCGTGATCCATTCCTTCGGTGAGAAGCGTCCGCGTCTGCACGGGCTGAAGCGATAGTCCCATCGCCAGGCGCACGCGCTCGCCCGCGATGGCGCGCTCCAGAAAGACCGACTCCCGGTGTAGGGGGCTGTCGCCGGGGACAATGCGGTATGGGATATCCTCCATCTGGCTGCAATCGCCGGAATATGCCATTCGGGCGACCTCCGCAAAGACGGTTTTTCGGATATCGGTGATCAGGGAAGGGATGCCGCGCATAAGAAAAAGACCTCCGGGGCGTAAATAGTTTTGGAGTGCCGGGCGTCCGGTAAGAGGGGTACGGACGCCCGGCGGGAGGATGGGCGGATTGGGACCGCCGTTAGAAAGAGAGGCAGGGATGAAACTATCATCCCACCTGTGCAGGGGTTGCATGCATATAAAAACAAAAATCCGCGCAGCCAGCATGACCGCACAGAAACGAAGCCCTGACCCGGATCGGGAAAGGAACGCAGCATTTCGGTCCCGGTCGTGGCAGGACGCAGGGCAGCTCTCGGAAGACCTGACTTATTCTGACCAAGCAGACATCACAGTGACCGACTCGCGGAGCTTCTCACCCCATTCCACCTGCAAGCACATGGCTTGCGCGAACTACCCAATATTCATTTTTTATTATTATAGCATAGAAGCGCACAATTGCCAATACCATTTTCTAATACTATATGCTGAATTTTGCATAGCTGTATCTGAAAAACGAAATAATATGCGCCGCTTCTTTTCTGCGCCTCGCTCATAGAATGCTGCGTGCATCGCCTCGCTGCTGCAAAATACTTCGCTGGTGCCCATGCAGGAGACGATGCGCCAACCCGATCGCCAGAGCGTGTTCACTCCACCTTCTGCTCCATGAGATACAATCCCGCGCGGGACTGGATGCGTTCAGCAGTGGTCTTTTCGTCAATCGCGCCATCGAGATACGCTGCCATCTCCTCTTCGATGATCTGTTCGATGGGCTCGGTCGGATAATCTAGCTTTTGCGCATGATCGACGAGCGTATAAAATGTATCAATATCCTCCTGCGTGACTGTTTCCTCTGCCAGAAGCTGCGCAAACTGCTCCTGTAACACCGTATCGCTGACCGGCAGATAATTTACGCTCTGCTGATAGGCGCTTGATAGCAGGTAGCTCAAAAACGCCCACGCGCCTGCTTTCTGTTCACTCTGGCTGTTGATGGAAAGCAGACTGCCAAACTCCAGCTGGCAGCCGCCATCCTGGTCGCTGGGGTATGCATAATACACATATTGCTTCAGCTCCGGATACAGGTAGCGTCCCGGCTGATAGACAATGCTGTCCGCGGACAAAATGACGTAGTAATACAGAAGACCGTTGCGGATATCCGCAACATCAAGGTTTTCCGGCAGCGTGTCCAGCGCCGCCTTCTGCCGCCGCAAGAGCGCAAGCTGCGCGTAAAACGAATCGCACTCGAAATTGCACGTTCCCTGCGCCGCATCCACATAGTCGATCGCGCAGCGCGCAGCCATCTGCGAGGAATAATCCAGATTGAACGCAAACGGATACAGTTCTTCGCCGCCCTGCTCACTCGCCCGCAAAACCGTCTCTGGCTTATTGTCGGAAAGCAGTTCCGGGTTGGCGGCGTAGGTCAAAATGTTATATCCAGACGGCAGGCGGTAGATACCGCCGTTTTTCTGCATCTGCCGCAAAACGCTGGGACGGATTCTCTCCAGCGGTTTCGAATTGTCCGCCTCCATCCACCGGGTCAGGTCCTCAAAGAACACCGCATCGTCCAGCTGTGTCCACTGGAAATCATAGAGCAGGTACAGATCATAGCCTTTGCCCACGCCAAGCTCCGTCAGGGTCAGCTCGGTCTGCTCGTCGGATTCCGAAGCGGTGATGTCGATGCGGTACTGCGGATACAGCTTCTGGAAATTCGCCGCCGCGATCTCGATGTCATACGAACCGGCGCCAGCGAAGAGCGTGATGACCGTCGGGTCTTCAAGCGTTTCTCCATCCGGCAGCTTCTCATAGAAGCACGCGGCTTCCACATCGCTGTTCCATGCAAAAAAGCCGGTCTCCGTTTCCAGAACGGAGCGGTAATTGTTGACGGATGTGTTCGCGTTGTCTGCCCAGTGCAGAATCGCGGTCATCGTCCCGGCGGCAAAATCCGGGCGCAGCAGATACTCGCCGCTGATTAGAAGCAGCGTGCCGTCTGCCGCCGTTCCCATGCCCTGAACGTCCAAACCGGCACAGGAAAGCTCGGCTTCCGGTTCCAGCGTCTGCGCGTTCAGACGGACGACTTTCTCCGTCTGATAGATTCTGCCTCCTTCCACGCACACATAGACAGCATTGTCTGCGCAGGCAAGCTGCAAGAGCCGCCCGCCCATGTCGCCGCTTTTTGCAAGCTGCGTGCCGTCAGAGCCGACCCGAATGACCGCGTCGCTGAAGAGCAAAAAATAGTCCGTTCCATCGCTATCCAGCGCATAAGGCGCATCTGTGCAGCACTCGGCCAGTGGGATACTGCCGGTCAGTTTCCCGGTTTCGTCGTAGAGATAAATCGCATGATCGCCGTTCCCGGTCTGTTCGTCACCCGTTCCCGCAAAGAACAAGGGAGCAGCGCCCGCCAGCACCGCCAGCGTATCGCCGTTTTCGCACACGCCGTAGATATATTCCGCGTCCGGCAGTTCCAGGGCTTCGCTGTTTCCGTTCGCGTCCGTGACGCCCAGCTTCGCCGGTGCGTTGGAGAAGGAATAGACCTTGCCGTTCCAGATACATTGCCCATCCGGATACGAAATACCGATGGGATTCAAGTACGGCGTCTGGCGGTAGCACTGTCCATCCGGAAGCTCGGAAATGTCCACCTGCGAGGAAGTATCCGCTTGAGGTTCCGATGTTTGCTGCGCGTCCGGGGCGCTGCTTCGTGCGCTGCAGGCGGTCAGGGAAAGCAGGAATATCAGGAAGAAAGCGAATATTGTCTTTTTCATAGAATTCACCTCTGCATCGTGTTTGACAACATATAAAGCGCGCGTTTCTAGCCCGCCTGCTCGAGAAGCAGGAGCTTTGTGCGCGCCTGCATGGTCTTCGCGGCGGTTTTCTCATCAACGTCGCCTGCGAAATACGGCGCGGCTTCTTCGCAAAGAATATCTACCAACGCATCATCCTGATTTCTAAGGGTCGGTTTTTCCTCCAGCAGCGCATAGAATTTTTCTGCGTCCTCGGGCGAGATGACATTTCGGACATCCATTTCATCCTCCTGCCCAGTCGCCCGCTGCGCGTCAATTTCCGCTTGGAGCCGGACCATATCTGCCGGAAGTCCCCGCAGCTCATAGCCCCGGCAGAACGTCAGAAATTCTGCCGCGCCGGTTTCATTCCGGCACGACCCGGAAACGCCGAGCGAGAGCGTCACGCTCATCATGGTACCGCAGGTGTCTTCATTCGGAATGCCCGCATAGGTGTAGCTGTCCGGGTAGTCCAGATATTCCTTCGCCATCAGGCTCATACCGCACACCTGGTCGACATAGCTGAGCTGCTGATAGTGCAAGATTGCCTTTTCGTCCGTGTTCCGCGGCGAGCCGTCACCGCCCCACGTCTTGCACCAGAGCAGAAAATCATAAAATTCCTGCGTCTCGAAGCTGCACGTGCCGGTCTCGCGGTCGTCGTATTTGCTGAGGTAAAACGGGATGCTGAGCCAGAACAGGTTATCCGGCGTGTTCCACGACTCAAACGGAACGAAGTCTTCTCCCGCCTTCTGCCGCGCCGCCTCTAAGTCCTGCGTCGTCACGCCCGGCTCGGCAATGAGATTTGACGGCGCGAGAAACGTCTCAAGCGTCACCGTCAGCGGAAATTCATAAAGCATTCCATTCTGCGTGAGCGCGTCATAAAGTCCTGGCAGCAGCTCGTCCGGCGAGACCTCGAAGTCCGGCAGCGACAGCAGGTCCATGCAGACCTTTCGCGGCGCGATGGGGCGCTCATCGTAGCCGCTATTTACAAAGCAGAATAAGTCCGGCGCATCGCCCGCCATGATCTGCGTGCGCAGAAAATCCAGCGTGTTTTCTGCCTGTTCCTCGCTGTAAACGGTCGCCTCTATGCGAAGCTCGGTGCCGCTCTGATTAAAATCCTGTACCATCTGCATCGCCTGCGTTTCCATGCCGGTGCCGGCAAGAATCGCAAGCGTCAGCACCTTCCGCTCGGGAGCCGGACCGGGAACGTAGCAAAGCTTCGTGATTGCGCCGGAGCCGTCCTCGCAGAGCCAGCCGTCCGCGCTTTGCAGGAAAATGCCGGTGATTGCCGCCGTATCCAGCGCGTTCCAGCGCAGGATTTCCGTCTCACTGCCCGTTTCCGGGTCAAAGGCAAAAAGACCCGCCGCCCGGCTCAGAACGAGCCGTCCTTCCGCGTCCGCACCCATGCCGCAAAGCCCCTGCTTTTCCAGCAGAACCGCCGTTTCTTCCAGCGTCGCGGGGTCCAGCTGCCGCAGCTCGTCATATGAGTGCTCCACGTTGTCAAACGCCGTCGGCGCGAGAACATATAGCGTTCCGTTCACTTCTGCCATAGAATCAAAGTACCGTCCGTCGCGGGTATCATCGACATCCTGCACCGTCAGCGCGCCGTTTTCGTCCAAGCGAACGAGCCGCTCCCGGCTCAGAAGGTAAAATTCGCCGTCCGTTTTGAGCAGCTGGAAATACAGCTGATCTTCATTTTCGCACGATGTCAGAAACGTTTCCTGCACGGCAAAGTCTGTGCCATACCGCGCAATCGCGAGGGAATTATTCATCGTCGTATAGAGAAACCAGAACCCACCGTCTGCGTCTTCGCAGAGGGCGTTTCCGTACAGGAAATCATCCGGCACGGGAAGCTCGTTCCAGCTGCCGTTTTCCAGCGCAAACAGCTGTTTGTGCGTACCGGCGATCACTGTCCCGTGGGCTTCTGCCTGCGCCCAGATCGTGCTTTCACCATCCGGAAGCGGCGTCTGCACGCGCTCCCAGTGAAATTCTTCCTCCGTCTGCGCAGTTGGCGATTCCGTTTTTGTTTCCTGCAACTTGTCAGATACTGCATGCGCATCCGGCGAAGCCTCCGGAAGCGAAGTGCCCAGCTGCTGCTTCTTATTGCACGCTGCAAGCGTCAGTATCATAAGACTCGCCAAAACCAGCGCCAATATCTTTCTTCCTGCGTTTCTCATTTGTTTTCCCTCCATCCGGCATACCGGGCAAATCACAGTCGCCCCATGCGGTATCCCGAAGACTGAGGCTGTCCTGCCCGTGGTAAAAGCTGCGAATCAGTTGACTGAGAACTTTTTCCTTTTGCGCCGTGATCATCTCGTATTCCGGGTTGCTTTTCCAGTCATCCAGCGTCTGAAGTGTTTGAAGAACCGCACAAAGATTTTCATAGTCGCCGAGATCCGGAACTGTACTCTGCGGTTCTTGTTCCGCGTGTGATTCTTCCGACAGCGCTTCTTCCGCTTTTTCCGTCGGCTCGGTTATTGTTTCTTCCGTAACTGCCGATTCCGATTCCGGCAGACGGATATCCGTTTGCTCTTGCCGTTTCTGACAGCCCGTCAATACTAGTAGAACGCAGAGCATCGTAAAAAATGTGTGTTTTTTCATTAAGGCCAATCCCCTCGATCAGATCGCTTTGCGCTTCCTATCGATTGTATGATTTTAATGATTTCATCATAAGTTTCAACGCCCGCGATGCTGCACTCGATATTGTCCGCAGTCCACGCTGCAAAATAAACTCCCTTGTTGGTCATGATATAGTATACGGTGCCATTGTATTCGTACTGCTCAGGATCAACCGTGTCCTTTTCATATAGTAAATGATCCTGATTCTCTGAAAACACTGTATACAATAACGTGATCGAAGAATCGCCATTCTCCAAGAGACAGTATAGAGACTCAGGTTGAGTTACGGCGTTGTATTGGAAATCACGTTCCACAAACCCATCAGGAAGATAACTTGGCAAAATCGTCGTAGGTATGCCGTGCATTTCCATCTCATTGGCAATAGAGGTCAGCGGCGCGGGAATCTCTTTCTTGGAAGAAGGCACAGCTGTTTGTGTGTATTCTGCTGACCTGAAACCAAACGTCTCCTTTGTCCAGCTGGCGATTGCCCCCCATAAGTCAAACCCAAATGCATAAGCAGTTAGAGAGGTTGCCAGCAGAACGGCAATGACTGCCGCAAGGATGCGGGCTGTGCGAAGAACCCATTTGCGTGGACGCGTATTTGAACGCGGTGCGGGCCGGAGGATTTGCGTTTTGTCGGAAGTACCATTCAGCTGTGGCTCATCATCAAAATCAAAGAGCGAGCATCCTTCGCTTGAAGCAAAACGATAATTTTTGTTAAAAGAACTCCAAGCGTGATTGACATCTCCGAAATCAGATGACGGCAGCTCCTGATTGCGCTTTGCGATCACCCCCATAATATATAAAATTGCATCAGTATCGGAGTCTTCGCCGTCTGGGAGCTGAGAGTCCTGACGTAAAATTTCGTTCAATTCCTCCGTGCTCATCTCGTCAAACTTTGAAAAATCTCGATAAAAATGCTCTTTGGATTCCGACATCTCTGTGAACCCCCTTTGTTTTTATATGTACACAATTGGTTTGTTGGGGACATACATTAAAAATCTTTCTCAATTATTTTTTTAAGCTTCTTTTTTGCACGTTGCACACGCTTTTTGCAGGCTTCAACCGTAATTCCCAATTCTTCCGCAGCTTCCAACATAGTATATCGACGAACAACGATATTTACAAGAAGCTGAAAATCTTCTTCTCCTAGAGCATCTGAGTAGGCAACAATGAATTCTGTTGTCTCCACAGTTGTGCTTGCCTGCGGCTCATACGCAGACATCGCCGCAAGTAGTGCATTACTAAGTCTAGCCTCAGTTCGCCGTCTATTACGAATCACATTTTTAAGTGTATTGATGAGCCAACCACGTGGATTTTTACTGCTCATCAATCCATCTGGCTTAATACACGCAATTCGAAAAGTATCTTGTACAACTTCTTCAGCAAGTGCCTTGCTTCCCAGTGCACTCATCGCGTAGATACACAGACGGGTGTACATCTCCCGGTAAAGTCGCTCGATATATTCCTCTTCTTCTTGATTTAAACTCATGTTATATCCTTCTTGGCCAAGAGTCTTGCTCAACACTTTTTATTCCGATTTTGAAAATTCTTCAATACAAAGTTGAACCAAACGTTCTACTGCGATTATAAACGATTCGGGCTTATCCCTCAAGAGTGTCTCGATGTTTCGGATTCGAGCATCAGCTTGGTTTGGGTATATCAGATAATCCACACTTACGCCCAGGCAATTTGCTAGGTCATATAGTACTGAAATACTGACGCCTTTATTTCCGCGTTCGAGATTTGCATAAAATGATGTACTGATACCCACCTTTTCAGCAAGCTGTTCTTGGGTTAATCCATACTGTGTTCACAAACGCTGCAGATTCATTCCGATTATTGTAGCAATTCTCTTGTCCATGTCAACCACTCCTTGCGGAATAATTATATTTTCCGCAAGAGATAGCCGGAATAATCCAAAGGAGTGCATTTTTATTTCCGCCAGAAATATTCTTTAGAGTTTTCAATTAATTGTCCCCATATGCTACAATATGAACATAATTAAGTGGATAGCAAAAGAAAATATAATCGGGTAATCGAAGCAGGATAACGGCATTTCCTTGGAACAGGGCGAGCCACTTATTTTATTGGTACATATGGTAACCGAAATAATCGGTTTCAGCCATATGATTGCGCAACCAAAATGGCCTATGATTATTCTAAAGTGGGCGACAAAAATGTTCAGATTCGGAATTTGGACACCGACGAGGTCTTTACCTACTATCAGGCCGATGTTGGCGCATTGCCCGATGCAATTATCGACATTTGGGGCGAGGACAACATCCGCGAGCTTGCAGGAACCCCGGATGGAGCGCCGACAGATAACGCAAATAATGTGAGATATTACCACGAGCGGTTTTCTGATCAAACAGCCCCTGCCAGATAAAAACGCTTAGAGAGGATATCCGCCTCTGCTCCCGGCAGAGGCGGATGTCCTGCCCTTTTTGAAACAGGAGGAGAGACATGAAAGTAAAGCAATTGATTGCCATTCTTCTTATGCTGCTGCTACTGACGGCGTGTAGCGCAAACACCGACCTTGACCGTCCGGACGAAGCAGGTCCATCGGAACAAACGTTCAACATGGACGCCTCTGCCGCTGAACCGGAAGACGGGGCGGAAAAGCCGACGCTGCCAGAGATCGAGACGCCCGAGGGAGCCCCGGACGCAGAACTAGTGGAGACGCTGCTTGTCACTGTGGTAGACAACATCAACGGCGAAAATACGGATGACGGCGTGGAGCTAGTCATCTATGCTTACGATGAACAGTCGCAGGCGTTTCGGGTAATCTTCAAGACGCCAATCGGCCCATATGTGTATCCGGCCAATACGGTGGATTTTGAACACCAGATCGTCTACTACGCGTCTGCACGCCCGGACGAGACATATGACAACCTATATTCGTGTGATTTGAAAACAGGAAATGTCCAGCGGCTGACGGATGGAAAAAATGCGTTTAATGATCTTCTCTTTGTGGATGGCACGCTCTATGCCAATGTGGCTCGGGAGTTCTGCACAACCTGTCAGCCCGCCCGGTTTGACCTTGACAGCCAGACGTTTACCTATCGAAATGAGGCCGACGACGATACGTGGCATCATTCCTTCTCCTATGACGATTACGCAGACGAATTTTTGATCCTCACTTGCTCGGATGCGGAAATGCGGACACACCGCGTTGCGGCGGAGACACATATCCGGCCTAAAACAATTTCTTTGATCGACGCAACATTTGAGAATGTCACACCTCTGTTTTTTACGGAGGATTTTGAAATCTGTCTGACCCGACGGCTGAATGAAAACACCATTCTGATGACAACAGAGCCACAGATGGTCAGTGGAAAGCGTACACTCAAACGTCTGGACATCACCTCGCAGGAGGTGGAGAATGTGGCAATTCCCGGAATTCAGCAGGTTCATATGTTCTATCCTTCCTTGGACGGCAATACCCTGTATTTCGTCGGCCAGGCGGAGGGCAAGACAATCTGGAACGTTTACCGCTATGCGCTGGACACGCAGGAACTGACGCAGCTCACGTTCCCCAAACAGCCCGACCGGATCATTGACATACAGATCACGCACCAGCCCTGCGGGCCTGATTTTTCACGTGGATGTTGCGTCCTCGAAGACGAAGGCCTAAAAAAATAACCTTTTGGATTACGCACTGACAGAGTGCAGTGTTCCTCAGGCAAAACAAAGAAGACGTAGTCCCGAAACGGACGAATCAATCAGTATCTAATGGAAAATATGGAACCAAATGAATGCCATGAAAGGAAGGACAACTATGAAAAAGAAAATCCGTATTTTTGCCCTGCTTTTGGTTGTAGCGATGCTCTTATCGGCATTTGCCTATGCTCATGAAGAAACAGACAGCGCGAAGATTCACTTAACAGGTGAAACGTTGAGCGAAGCCGATGATGTTCAGGCTATCGGCAACCGAGCTATCTTTATTTCTACGCAGAATAAGATTGCCAGCGTTGATGACTCGCAACAAGAATATGTTGCAGAGTACGTGCCAGAATACCAGATTGAATTTGCTATACCGTATCAGAACAAAGGCGTCATGATTGGCAGTGAAAAACCGACTATGGTCGCGTGCCCTAACGCATTGTGCAAGGATGAATATGAGCTGTCATGGGAGGGCACGTATGAGTACTTTGATTTGACCACAGGCGCAGTTCGAGCCATTCGTGACCCGAACACATTTTACATTGCGGCAACAAGTGTTGGCCTCACAGATCGGTCAAACTATACAACCACCATAAACGGAAAAAGCATTCCTAACGCGCAATATCCCGCAGGCGGCACATATAGTGGATCGACCAGCACGAGTTTTGGTATAGGTTCACAATGCCACGGATTTGGGCTCTATATCTATGACTACTTATTTGGAAGCAGTGGTGCAAAATGCTCTCAGGGTTTTGAGTATATCGGAAACTATACTCAAACGCAAATAAAGAACAAACTTCAGTCTTTTGCTCTTGGAACGCTGCTCAGAGTTAGCTACAGCGGCAGCACGTCAGATGAGCATACAATGATTTTGGTTGGCAGAGACAGCACTGGCGTTATCATCTACCATGCAAACTGGCCTGATAACGGCACTGTAGCAATTTCACATGTGACATGGAGTGGATTTGCACAAATGTTCCCCTACTTGGATTTTATTATTTGTCCGCATAATGTGAATGTCTGGAATCCATATTCCTCGACGCAGCACAGAGGAGCATGCACAGCGTGCGGGACTTATCTTTACGGAAGTCACTACGCACAAGTCGGTGGTATGGGGACTTGTCTGGTCTGTGGCTATTACGGAAATATGCCAGGATTGACCAGTACAGGTCATGAGACAGAATGATCGCGAGGTATGTTCTATGATAGGAGTCGTTACTCTGCAGCGAAAAAGTGTGATGTGTCTCCTGCTGCTTGTGATTGCGGTGTTGATGCTGAGCGGTTGCCATCAACAAAGTCGTAGTGCGCAGCTAGATATTGCTGTGCAGCAACCGCCAGGGGTGGAGCAGCCCACTGAGGCACAGCCTACGCCGCAAGCGCGCCCAGCCAAACCGGAACAGGCAGAAGATCCGTCATTTCTCTCTCCTGAAAGCGACGGGGACTACGATCTGGTATTCTTCTTTGCCACAGCGGACATCGGCGATTATGAATTTTCCATCGCCCCCGAGGGCAGCGACGATTGGCAGAAGCTCGACGAGGCGCACTGGCTGGGAACCTGCGGCCAGTCAGAGGAGCACAGCCGGGTGCATCAGCAGCCCTCGCATATTTCAAAGTTCGGATTCCGCTTCGCGGATGAAGCAGACGGACGCTATCAGCTCAGGACTACGACGGTCGGGGTGACGCCCGCTGAGGTGCAGGAGCTATGGTCGCTTGAGATCAAGGATCAGACAACGCTGCTCGTCGTGGGAAGCGACCCGAAGACGGGTAAGCAGCTGCCGGAGCTTCTGCCCATGCGGCGCTGCGCCGACTGCCCGCAAAGCTGGTTTTTCCAGGAGGGCGATCCCGCCGAAGCGGGGCCGGAGGTCATCGACTGCTGCTATGTTGCCCTGCCGAACGAGGAGGCGGCCAGCTATTTCCTTGCCCCGGAGGGCTGCGAGGATTGGATTGCCGTGAGCGCGGAGGCAAGCGATGGCCTGTGTGAAAACGAGAAAATCCACGGCGAAGGCTACCGTCTGCTTCGCGTTCCCCTTGACGCAGACGCGGAAGGTACGCGCTATCAGCTTCATCGGGAAGAAACCAACAAAGTCACGGCCACATGGCACGACATTTGCATCACGGACGATCACACCCTGCTTCGGGTGTACAGGCAGCCGGGATCAGCGGCGTGGCAGTCTGCCTGGTGCGCGGGGGAAGAACTGCTGCTGGTGGAAAGCTTCGCCCGCTGCGGCGAATGCCCGAAAAACTGGCCGGAGGGACGCCGTCAGAAATGCGGCACCACCGCCCTGAGCGCAAACGCAGACGCCCCTGTTGGAGAAAGCGTCTGCGGAGATCTGGAATTCTACTTTGGCGCGGACAACGTGGGCTGGTACGAGTTCTCCATCGCGCCGGAGGGAAGCGATGCGTGGGTCAAGCTGGATGACGTGTGTATAGATCGCGGCTGGAGCGCGGACGGTTACGTCTGTCCGTCTAAGTATGGCGTCCGATTTGAAGAAGGCAGCGGGCTGTATCAGCTCCGCGCCACTGTCAAGGCCCCGCTGCCGTTTGCAATATCGAACATCTGGCACAACCTGCCGCTGCAGCCGGAGGGGGCGCTTCTGTATGTGGCCTGCCCGCCCGGAACCGAGCAGTGGCAGGAAGCGATTGCTGCGACACAGGCCGTGATCGTAACGCAAATGGAGCCGGAGGGATTGAGGGAATAAGCTATAAGAATTCCATCGCATAAAGCAGGAGGAAAAAATGAAAACAAAGCAACGATATTTTGTTTTTAGTTTTCCTGCTGTCGGCACTGTCACCTGCTGTGGCTGCATCAAATGGAAACGCAACTGACACGGAAGTGCAGATAGATCAAACGGAAAACGTAGTTTGTTATGAGACGTTCTTTCAGTAGATTCTATATTTTAATGAAGATAGCTATGTACTTGAGAACATACTTTCGCATGAAGAAATCGCTGGGATGGATCTATTTGAAGTGATAGATGGAGATTTGTACTAGCTGTGACTCAGACGTGCATTGTTGCAAAAAAACGTACGTCCTGTCAGAACGGGCAGCATGGTTCTTCCGGTGGGATACATTGCTTTGTGCAATGTGTCTCACCGTAGATTTTATGCTTTAAACAAATTCGGACTTGCCACTGCCGTAAACCCCGCCGAACCAGTAATAACCACGCCGTTCGCACCGCCGCTGCAATGGACGATCAGCAGATTGCCGTCTGCGTCTGTGCCTCCAGCGATGCCGACGTGGGAATCATCCGGATAAAAGACCAGATCGCCGGGTTGGGCTTCGCCCCCAGGAATATCCGTGCAGTAGCTGTGCTGCATGGCCGCGCCGCCGCGTCAGCAAGTTTTTCCCGGTGACCGTGGCGCTGGTGTTTGGAAGCAATATGCTGGTGAAGCTGTCTCCGACGCTGACCCTGTCCCGCGGCTCGGCCAAGACAACATCCGCCATTGAAGAACGGATCAGTCGTTCGCCCTACAAGGAGATGGACATTTTTAGAAAATCCGTGCTTCCAGGCTCCATGGGCTGCGGCTTTACATACGGCGATGCCTATGAGAATGCCAGTGGGCAATTGACGCTGACGTATAAAATGCCCCTTGAGCTGTAGAGACGCCTCAGATAACGCATTTGCTGCCGTGAATGTAAAATCAAACTGCTATGAGATTATGAAGACACCGTATAAAGAGAAGGCGCAGAATCCCTGTTGGTTCAAGGGGCGTTTACACGTTGCACTTTCTCCGCTCGTTGCAGCAAGCGATTTCCGCTGCTTGCGAAAATTGCACTGCACTTCTCTTCAACGCTAATCCTTATTTCCAGAGAATCATGCATTGGAGAGACACTGCTTCATACAAACATTACAAAGCGTGGCGTTCTTATTTGAGGACTCTCCTGATAGCGTCAGCGAATGGCTATAGTCGAGGCGCTATTGAGAAAAAGCAAAGGGATGAAGGAAAAATAGGTAGGCAGACTACCCGTGACTATATACTTACAGTTAACAGACTCAATTTCTTGACACGAAAGGTAAGCGGCTAACCATATTGTAAAACAAAATGGGCTGCAGCAAGATGCGGCTATTTTCTCAAGACAAGATGGTTTGCTTCGTATTTTTTTACAGCGGCCAATGGCGCAGGTTTGTTTTTGATAACAGAACTGCGCCATTGGCCGTTTTTTACCAGCCTCGCGCCCCTCCGCTTTTGAAATTTTGGTTTTCTCAAAATTTCAAAAGAATGGAGGAATCCGTATGGGATTCAACTGTGCAGCAGAGAAAGCAAAATTTGATCGTGAATGGGCAAAACTGCGAAAAGAATACGCCAACGCAGGAATGAGCGAAAAAAGCATTCAAAAAATATATGAGTATGACTGGCACTGCTTCTGCCGGAATCGTGCGTATGAACGCAGGGCAACGAAAATGCCGTCAATAGAAATTGATGGTCCAGACGATGATCGGCGTTCTGCCTTATTTAGAAAAAGCGGGGTCATGTCTACCACCTTTGATGAAACTGGTTTTCAAAACCGCTATGCATGGATTGATACCTTGGAGAATGAGCGTTTAATCCGTGCGGTTATGAAACTGAATGACAAAGATCTCGAACTGCTTACCTATGTCACGCTTGAAGGACATGGTCAGAAAGAACTCGCCAAAAAGTGGGGATGTACACAAGCCGCAATTGCCATCCGTATGCAAAAAATTAAAAAAATCTTTCAAACGACCTTATAAAAAAGTCGTTCCCGTGGCCTATGCATTGAGGGGACATTTTCAGTCCACCTCGTGCAGCTTGAAAAGTACATATCCAGCGACTGAATGACATCAAGCGGATGAGCCAGAAATGGAACAGCGATGCGGAGGATGCGCGAAGACCACCTGTACAGATTTTCTGTATAAAGACGGCCCAACAAGGTGACGAGCGGTACCCATCCATCCAAAAGCAGCTTTGGCAAGCTGCCTCGCAATGATCTTGTCCGCGGACAATGGTACTCCTGCCCAGCCACAACGGAACGTAATGGGGGCAGCTCGGAGAGATCCTCGGAGGGGTGCAGACCCGTGCGCGGCGCCAGCCGCCGTTCAGCCGCTGCCTTGGCTCCGGGAAGAAGCGTCGAACAGGAGCAAGCATCAAAATTTCAAAAGCAGGGGCGGCTCTGCGTTTTGCAGAGCCGCCCCGTGGCTAAAGGAGAATCTTATGAATCCAAACATTGATTTTTTAGGAATCTGTCAGCTCCTGAAAGCGCTCCGAACGGTCGGATTTTCTGAGACTGAGATCAAAAAGATCGCACGGCGGATCGCGGTCGAGCTTGGTGCAAATTTCACACTTTACGCTTGATTTTTCTCCGTTTTGTTCATAGCTATTCTGAAAATATTGTAGTAGTGTGTGTTGCTACAGAGGGAGGTGAACGGCATGGCAAAGAAGCAGACCAACGGAAATCTTGCGCTGGAACAGCAGCGCGTCATAGTCATCCCGGCGCACGATGAAATCGTAGCGCGCAAACTGCGCGTCGCGGCGTATGCTCGCGTCAGCTC
>ENA-OROL01001701-OROL01001701.1-human-gut-metagenome-genome-assembly--contig:-NODE-1701-length-17157-cov-3.413402_pt1 | contig 17157 bp, 14 predicted proteins | sample MGYA00242128_ERZ509048 | MGnify/ENA primary metagenome ERZ509048 (study PRJEB26280, sample SAMEA2338750) | human gut metagenome | biome: human gut; feature: human-associated habitat; material: faeces...
GCGGTGCTTGCCCAGTTTCTCACGGACACGGATCGCGGACAACAGGGAACGGATACGGATACGTGCCGCACCCAGGTTGTTGACTTCATCGATCTTTAAGCATGTGTAGATCTTGTCGGAGCCGGAGAGAATATCGTTCACCTGATCGGTGGTAACGGCATCCAGACCGCAACCGAAGGAATTCAGCTGGATCAGATCCAGATTCTCTACCGTCTTCACATAGCTTGCAGCGGCGTAAAGTCTTGAGTGATACATCCACTGGTCGGATACGATCAGGGGACGCTCCGGTTTTGCCAGATGGGAGATGGAATCCTCGGTAAGCACTGCCATATCGTAGGAGGTGATCAGCTCGGGAATACCGTGGTTGATCTCCGGGTCTACATGATAAGGACGGCCAGCCAGCACGATACCGCGCTTGCCGGTCTGACGTAAGTATTCCAGCGTTTCTTCGCCCTTTTTCTCCATATCATGGCGCGCATTCGCCAGCTCCTGCCAGCCCTTTTCGCAGGCTGCGGCGATCTCAGCAGCGGGAATCTCGGTGAATTCCTTCGTCAGTGCATCCGTCACCGTTCCCAGATCCCTGAAGGACATGAACGGATTCCGGAACGTGATCTCACCGCCGGCGATTTCCTCCACGTTATTCTTGATATTCTCAGAATAAGAAGTAACGATGGGGCAGTTGTAATGGTTGTTCGCATCTTCGAACTCATTACGCTCATAGAACAGCGCAGGATAGAAGATGAACTTAATACCCTGTCGGATCAGCCAGGTCACATGACCATGAGCCAGCTTTGCCGGGTAACACTCGGATTCACTGGGGATAGACTCAATACCGAGCTCGTAGATCTTGCGGTTGGAGCTGGGAGAGAGTACCACTCGGTATCCCAGTTCAGTGAAAAATGTGAACCAGAACGGATAGTCCTCGTACATATTCAGTACTCTGGGGATACCTACCACACCTCTGGGAGCCTTGTCGACATCCAGGGATTCATAGGAGAATAATCTATGTAATTTATATTCGTATAAATTCGGTACATTGTGGGCATTCTTCTGTCCACCGATACCGCGTTCGCAACGGTTGCCGGAGATGAACTGACGGCCACCGGAGAACTTGTTGATGGTCAGACGGCAGTTGTTGGTACAACCCTTACATTTTGCCATACTGGTCTCGAACTGCAGGTCGCAGATCTTCTGATAATCCAGCATGGTGGTTACGTAACCGTCCTCGTAATGCTCTCTGGCGATCAGCGCTGCACCGAAAGCACCCATGATACCGGCGATGTCGGGACGGATCGCCTGACAATTGGCAATTTTTTCAAAGCTTCTCAGAACGGCATCGTTGTAGAAGGTACCGCCCTGTACCACGATATTTTTACCAAGCTCTGATGCATCGGAGACTTTGATCACCTTAAATAAAGCATTCTTGATAACGGAGTAAGCAAGTCCTGCGGAGATATCCGCTACGGAAGCGCCTTCCTTCTGTGCCTGCTTTACTTTGGAGTTCATGAATACGGTACAACGGGTACCCAGGTCGATGGGATGCTCTGCGAACAGGGCAGCCTGAGCAAAATCCTGCACGGTGTAGTTCAGGGATTTCGCAAAGGTCTCGATAAAGGAACCGCAGCCGGAGGAACAAGCCTCATTTAACTGCACGCTGTCTACGGTCTGATTCTTGATCTTGATGCACTTCATGTCCTGACCGCCGATGTCTAAGATACAGTCGACGCTGGGATCGAAGAAAGCAGCGGCATAGTAATGTGCCACGGTCTCTACTTCGCCGTCATCTAACAGGAAAGCAGCCTTCATCAGCGCCTCGCCGTAACCGGTGGAACAGGAGCGCACGATCTCCACACCCTCGGGCAGGAGAGAGTAAATCTCCTTCAGGGAACGGATCGCCGTCTTCAACGGACTTCCGTCGTTGCCGGAGTAGAAGGAATATAACAGGGATCCGTCCTCACCCACGAGAGCGATCTTCGTGGTGGTGGAACCGGCATCGATACCAAGGAAAGCCTTACCCTGATAGGACTGCAGATCACCGGTGGTTACATGATGCTTACTGTGACGCTCTACGAACTCCTGATATGCAGCCTTGTCTGCAAACAGGGGCTCCATGCGTTCCACTTCAAATTCCATCTTGATATCGGAGGACAGCTTTTTCACCATATCGGACAGGCTGATGCAGACATCTTCCTTCGCATTCAGTGCGGAGCCGATGGCTGCGAACAGATGAGAGTTGTCCACATCGATGATGTGTTCGTCATCCAGATTTAGGGTACGGATAAAAGCGGCCTTTAACTCAGACAGGAAATGTAACGGTCCGCCTAAAAATGCTACATGACCGCGGATCGGCTTACCGCATGCCAGACCGGAGATGGTCTGGTTCACCACAGCCTGGAAAATAGAAGCGGACAGGTCTTCCTTGGTAGCTCCTTCGTTGATCAGCGGCTGGATATCTGTCTTGGCAAATACACCACAGCGGGCAGCAATGGCGTAGAGTGATTTATAATCTTTTGCATATTCGTTTAAGCCCGAAGCGTCCGTCTGGAGCAGACTTGCCATCTGGTCGATAAAGGAACCGGTACCGCCGGCGCAGATGCCGTTCATACGCTGCTCCACGTTACCGCCTTCAAAATAGATGATCTTCGCATCCTCACCGCCGAGCTCGATAGCTACATCGGTCTTGGGTGCCAGCTCCTGCAGGGAGGTAGCCACAGCTACGACCTCCTGCGTAAAAGGAACACCTAAGTGATTGGCTAAAGTCAGTCCGCCGGAGCCGGTGATCATAGGGTGCAGCTGCAATTCTCCCAGCTGATCATAGGCTTTCTTAAGGAGAGCGGACAGAGTCTCCCGGATATTGGCGAAGTGACGCTCATAATCGGAAAATAAAATATTGTGGTTTTCATCTAAAATCGCAATCTTGACAGTGGTAGAACCGATATCTATGCCGAGCGTTGCGTATTTTTTCTGTGAATTCATGTGATACATCCTTCCTGATAAAATGCTGTAACCACTCAGAAGGTCAATGATGAGTTACAGAATTACTACTTAATATATGCGAATTTTCTTTCACAAAACTTTTTTCATTATACGACAAAAAAAACCATAATGCAACGAACAAAGATAAAACGCTGTCGTTAAAATTGTGTAAAGAAAAACTTAAAAAAATAGGAATTCTATAAACTTTTGAACGTGCGGTTTACTTATTGTCCTGTGGATGTTACAATCTCGATAGAGAAAAACGAATGGGTAATTAGATAGAAACGGAGAAATGACTTTATGAGCAAATTTGAGAAAAAATTCGGCAGATATGCGATCCCGAATCTGACACTGATCCTTATCTTAAGTTATGTGGCGGGATATGTAATAGAACTGCTGGGAAGTGTGGCAGGTGTGAATCTGCTGGGGTATCTGACACTGGATCCTTACCGGATCCTGCATGGGCAGATCTGGCGCCTGGTGACCTGGGTGATCGTGCCTCCTGAAAGCTTTGATATTTTTACTATAATCATGCTGTACTTTTATTATAGTCTGGGCACCACCCTGGAGCGCACCTGGGGGACCTACCGGTATAATGTCTATATTTTCTCGGGAATCCTGTTTACAGTAGTCGGCAGCTTCCTGTGTATGGGCGTGGTGTATCTGATGTATGGCAACCTGCCTACGGAAATTGCATCCGCATATTTTTACAGTGGATCTTATGCTTTCAGCACATATTATATTAACTTGTCGATCTTCCTTGCATTTGCGGCAACGTATCCGGATATGCAGGTGCTTTTGATGTTCGTGATCCCTGTGAAGGTAAAATGGATGGGAATCCTGGATGCAGTCTTAATGCTGTACTACGTGATCAAAGGTGGTGTGTTCACCAAATTTGCGATCATAGCATCTTTACTTAATTTTGTGTTATACTTTTACAGAATGCACAGAAGCCGCATCTCGCCGAAGCAGATGCACCGTAAGGCCCAGTTCGAGAAAAAATCAAATGCCGGACGGGCAAAAGTCACGAGGCATAAATGCGCGATCTGTGGCAGGACGGAAGAGGACGATCCAAGCCTGGAGTTCCGTTTTTGCTCTAAATGTAACGGCAACTACGAATATTGCCAGTATCATCTGTTTACGCACGAACATGTGAAATAAAGATTTGCAAAGCCGTGCGGATATTAGCAAATCGAACAGACATGAGCAAGAAGGACGAAACGTCCGGACCACGAATGGATGTACACTTTCGAGAGTGCGAAGCACGGAGAAAGTGTATTATTGTAAGAGGCAGACGTATGACTGCTCGCAGGCAATGCGCGAAGTGTGGAGATAGTGATGTTATTATAAAGGAGACCCTATATGAACAAAGAAGTATTATTTGCCAAGACCTTAGAGGAGGTCCGCAAGACTGCCAAAGAGCAGGGAAACTGCATCAGCGAAGAACAGGTAAAGGAAGCCTTCGCGGAACTTGACTTAAGCGGTGAACAATTGCAGATGGTATTTGACTATCTGTTAAAACATAAAATAGGTATCGGACAGCCCATGGATCCTGACGAATTCCTTACGGATGAGGAAAAGGATTATTTACAGGAATATCTGGATGAAGTGGCAGCTCTGCCTGTCTACACGGATGGAGAGAAACAGGCATTTTCCATCGCTGCCATGGCGGGGGAGACCGACGCCCAGCAGCGTCTGATCGAGATCTATCTGGCGGATGTGGCGGAGATCGCGAAGCTTTACGCTGGACAGGGTGTCATGTTAGAGGATCTGGTAGGTGAAGGGAATCTTGCGCTTTCCTTCGGAGTGACTATGTTAGGCAGTCTGGAGAAGCCTGAGGAAGTCGAGGGAATGCTTGGCAAGATGATCATGGATGCCATGGAAGAGTACATTGCCGAGCACACAGAGAACTCTAAGATCGACAAGCGCGTGGAAGACAAGGTCAACAAGGTGGCGGACAAAGCAAGAGAACTGGCAGAGGAGCTGCAGCGCAAGGTGACCATAGAGGAACTGATGGAGGAGACCGGCATGTCCCGCAAAATGATCGAGGATGCGGTGCGTATGAGCGGTTTCAAGATTGAGGATATCGACAACAATGCAAAAGACAGTTTATGAGAATTATAAATACAGCCTGCAGGACACGGCAAAAGTCTACATAGGTGCAAAATATACTTTTGCAGAGCTTTTGGAGCAGGATGAGGTGGCGTTTAAATTCCGCCTGATCGTGGAACGCTATATTTTAGCGGAAAAGGAAGTGGATCCCGAGGATACGCTGGAGACCCATCTGTATTATTTGAAGCCGGACAGCTTTCTGGTCAAGATCTACGACCGGATCAAGGCAAGAGTGAAGATCAATATCATCGAGGAGAAAAAGGGGATCTTTGGCAGAGGGAAGAAACGGTATGTGACGAAGGAGCTGAACATCCGGGAACTGACCGCTATGACCCCGGAAGAAAAAGAGGCAAAAGGCGTCGTGATCCAGGAAATCTCCATGAGCAAGCTGGCACTGGCAGGCTTCTGATAGATTAAGCTCACCCATAGAAAGCATACGCGACTTCTTGCAGGCAGCGAAGGCTTTCTATGAGGGGAGCAAACGAACATGAGCAAGAAGGACGATAGTCCGAATTGCGAATGGGCGTTACGATTTCGAGAGAGCGCTGCACGAAGAAATCGTTTAAGCCAGAATTAAACTGAGATAGAATAATAGAGGAAACAAAAATGAGAGTAGAAGATTTATCCACATACGAGATCATAGAGAAACGGCAGATCCCGGACATCAACAGTGTGACTTATCTGTGCCGTCATAAGAAGACCGGAGCAAGAGTGGCACTGGTATCCAATGACGATGAAAACAAAGTGTTTTACATCGGTTTCCGTACCACCCCGAAGGACTCCACCGGCGTGGCACATATCCTGGAGCACTCTGTATTATGCGGCTCGAAGGAATTCCCGGTGAAGGATCCTTTTGTGGAACTGGTAAAAGGTTCTTTAAATACTTTCTTAAATGCCATGACTTATCCGGATAAGACCGTATACCCTGTGGCAAGCTGCAATGACAAGGATTTCCATAACCTGATGCATGTCTATCTGGATGCCGTATTTTACCCGAATATTTATAAAAACGAATCCATTTTCCGGCAGGAAGGCTGGCATTATGAGCTGGAAGGTGACGAGGAAGAACTGAAGGTCAACGGTGTGGTCTACAATGAGATGAAGGGAGCATTTTCTTCTCCGGATGATGTGCTTGAGAGGGAGATCATGAACTCTCTGTATCCTCATACCACCTATGGCTGTGAGTCCGGAGGTGACCCGGAGGTGATCCCAGAGCTGACGTATGAAGAGTTCCTGGATTTCCACCGGAAGTTCTATCATCCCTCCAACAGCTATATCTACCTCTACGGTAACATGGATATGGCACAGAAGCTGACCTTTATCGACGAACATTATCTGTCTGCTTACGATGCTCTTAAGGTGGATTCCGAAGTGACCGAAGAGCCGGCTTTCGATAAGCCCGGCCGCATCGTCAGAGACTGTCCCATCGGTGAGGGAGAGGACGAAGAAGAGAATACCTATCTGTCCCAGAACTTCTGCGTCGGTGACAGCCTGGATCCGAAGCTCTACATTGCATTTCAGATCCTGGATTATGCGCTGTGCTCCGCACCGGGTGCACCCTTAAAGCAGGCGCTGGTAGACCGCGGCATAGGCAAGGATGTTTACAGCATTTACGAGAACGGTATCCGTCAGCCATATTTCAGTGTCGTGGCGAAGGACACTTCCGTAGAAAAAGAACAGGAATTTTTACAGGTAACGGAAGAAGTGCTAGGGAAGCTGGCAGCGGAAGGCTTCGACGAGAAGGCATTGCTTGCCGGTATCAATTACTACGAATTCAAATACAGAGAGGCAGATTTCGGCTCCTATCCCAAGGGACTGATGTATGGCTTACAGGTGCTGGACAGCTGGCTGTATGATGACAGACTGCCGTTTATTCATATCGAGGCGAACGATACCTTTGCGGAGCTTAGAAAGGAAGTAAAGAGCGGATATTTTGAGGGACTGGTACAAAAATACCTGCTGGATAATACGCACCGCAGCGTGGTGATCCTGCAGCCGAAGTCAGGACTCTTAGAAGAGCAGGAACAGAAGCAGCGAGGGAAAATGGCACAGGTGAAAGCAGCTATGAGTCCGGATGAACTGGAAGCTGTAAAAGAGACCTTCCGCAAGCTGACCGAGTTCCAGGAGAGCGAGGATGCGAAGGAAGATTTGGAGAAGATTCCTCTGCTGAAGCGGGAAGATATGAAAAAAGAGGCAAATCTCCCGGTGAACGAGGTACGGAGTATTGGGGATACCACACTTTTGTATCATGATCTGTTTACCAACGGTATCGGTTACTTACGACTGATCTTCAAACTGGATCAGATCCCCGGAAAATATTTCCCGTATATCGGCATCTTAAAAGGTTGTCTTGGACTGCTGAATACCGAGCATTATGTGTATGGAGATCTCTATAATGAGATGAACCTGGTCACCGGCGGCATGGCTGCGGTGAACAATGTCTATGGCAGATTGCAGGATACGGATGAATTTACGTTGACCCTGGAGCTGAAGACGAAGGTGTTCTATGATCGTATTGCCGATGCCATCGATCTGATGCGTGAGATCGTCATGACCAGTGATTTCACGGACACCAAGCGTCTCTATGAGATCCTGGCGGAGGGCAAGTCCCGCATGCAGGCACAGATGACGAGCGGCGGACACAGTGTGGCAGCCGGAAGAGCCATGTCCTACGGCAGTATTCCCGGAGCTGTCAGTGAGGAGATCTCCGGCATTCCGTTCTACCGCTTGATCACCGACCTGGAAGCACATTTTGACGAGAAAAAAGAAGAACTGGTGGAAATCTTACAGACGTTATTAAAAATGATCTTCCGTCCGGAGAATCTTATGGTGGATTTCGTCGGTGAAGAGAAGGCAGTGGGACTTTTGGATGCCCCGGTGGAAGCCTTCAAGGCAGCACTCTATACCGAAGCTGTGGAAATGGCACATTATATTCCGAAAGTCTCCCGGAAGAACGAAGGCTTCTTAACCTCCGGACAGGTCAATTATGTATGTCGTGCCGGTAATTTCCGCAAGAGCGGACTAAAATATACCGGAGCTTTAAGAGTGCTGAAGGTCATGCTGGGCTATGAATATCTGTGGGTCAATGTCCGTGTAAAGGGTGGCGCCTACGGCTGTATGTGCAGCTTCGGCAGATCCGGTGACAGCTATTTTGTCTCCTACAGAGATCCGAACCTGGGCAGAACGATCGATATATATGAAAAGGCAGCGGATGCCATCGCAGAATTTACCGCGGATGAACGCACCATGACCCAGTATATCATCGGTGCAGTCAGCGATCTGGATGTGCCTATGAATCCGGCAGCAAAGGGACTGTATTCCCTGAGTGCCTATATGACGGGACTGGACGATGCAGCATTACAGAGAGAACGCGAGGAACTGCTGTCTGCTACCGTAGAGGATATCCGGGCACTGTCCGCGCATATCCGGGCATTTATGCAGGAGGATCTACTCTGCGTCGTAGGCACGGCTTCTAAGGTAAAGGAAGAACAGGACAGATTCCTGAAGGTGGAAAATCTGTTTTAATACGAATAGCGCGTAGCCGCGGTTTTGCAAATGTGGTTCTGAATATTAAAAATAAAGAAAAATAAAGAACTTTTGTGATATTATTTCGTTTATAAGGGTGAACAATAAAAAGTCAACAGCAGGCGGATCCGGCAGGGTGTCCGGATGCCGTCCGCAGAATGGAGAGGGTTATGAAAAAACGAAATTTTGAAACAAAGATCATTACAGGGTTACTCACTGCCGGCATGATATTATCGCTGACCGCCTGCGGCAGCTCATCGAAGGGCGGTTACGGCATCAGTGATCTCATGGATGCGGATTATTCTGTTGCTTCCAATGAGGCAGCTGCACCGGAGGCGTCCGCTTATGAAGATGGATTCGGCATGACAGAGGGGTACGATTCCGCAGAAAATGCTCAGGACACAGGTAATACAGTGCCTGAGGAGACTGCAGCCACAACAGACCGGAAGCTGATCAAGACCGTGAATATGGATGTCGAGACCAGGGAGTATGATAAGCTGTTAAGTGCGGTAGAGAATAAAGTAACAGAGCTCGGCGGCTATATCGAAAGTCTGGATGCTTATAACGGCAGTACATATTATAGTTATCGTTCTACAAGGAATGTCAATCTGACTATCCGCATCCCGAAGGACAGACTGGAGGAGTTCCAGAATACGGTCTCAGAGCTGGGCAATGTGACCAGTCGTTCGGAGAATGTGCAGGATGTGACGCTGACCTATGTGGATCTGCAAAGTCATCGGGATGCCCTGCGGACGGAACAGGAGAGATTATTACAGCTTTTAGAGCAGGCAGAGAGTGTGGAAGATATTATTACCATCGAACAGCGTCTGTCCGATGTCAGATACCAGTTAGAAAGCATGGAATCCCAGCTTCGCAGCTATGATAACCAGGTTGACTACAGTACCGTATACCTTTATATTGATGAAGTAGAAGTCTATACACCTGTGGAAGAAGAGACCGTCTGGGAGCGCATTTCCACCGGATTTGTAGACAGCCTGAAAAATATCGGCGAGGGACTAAAGGAAGCAGCGATCTGGTTCGTGATCCATATTCCTTATCTGGTGATCTGGGCGATCGTGATCGTTATCATCATCCTGATCCTGAAGAAGATCAAAAAGCGCACGAAGCGCATCCGCGCTGAGGAACAGAAGAGAAAAGCTGAAGAGGATGCGAAAAAGCAAAAGACTCAGCTAAATGCGGCAGGTACAGAAGAGAGTAACGCATCGGAAGCACCAAAAAAGTAATGAGTAAGGAAACATAAAAGTGTCAGGGAAAAAGACAAGAACAGGAGAAATAGAAAATGAACGAAAATCCGGCATATAAATCCGGCTTTGCCACACTGATCGGACGTCCCAACGTAGGTAAGTCCACTCTGATGAACCGACTGATCGGACAGAAGATCGCCATCACATCCAACAAACCGCAGACCACCCGTAACCGTATCCAGACGGTACTGACCCTGGAAGAGGGACAGATCGTATTCCTGGATACCCCCGGTATCCACAAGGCGAAAAACAAACTGGGCGATTATATGGTGAATGTTGCGGAGCATACGTTAAATGACGTGGATGTGATCCTATGGCTGGTGGAGCCCACGAATTTCATCGGTGCCGGAGAACGTCATATCATTGAGCAACTGAAGAAGACCAAGACTCCTGTGATCCTGGTCATTAATAAGACGGACACCGTGAAAAAGGATGATATTCTGGCATTTATTGATACTTATCGCAAGGAACTGGATTTCTGCGAGATCGTCCCGGTGTCCGCATTAAAGGGTGACAACACAGATGTACTGATCCAGTGTATTTTGAAGTATCTGCCGTATGGTCCTGCATTTTATGATGAGGATACCATCACCGACCAGCCCATGCGCCAGATCGTGGCAGAACTGATCAGAGAGAAGGCACTCAGACTTTTATCCGAAGAAATTCCTCACGGTATTGCCGTAACCGTGGAAAGTATGAAAGAGAGAGGTAAGATCTGCGACATCGAGGCCACTATTATCTGTGAGAGAGATTCCCACAAGGGCATCATCATCGGTAAAGGTGGCCAGATGTTGAAAAAGATCGGCTCCCAGGCGCGCCCGGAGATCGAAGATATGCTGGAAATGAAAGTCAATTTACAGCTTTGGGTGAAGGTGAAGAAGGACTGGAGAGACAGCGACATCTTACTCAAAAACTTCGGATATAATCCGAAAGACATCGAGATGGGCGAATAGAAAAACAAAATTTGCAGACCCTATTTTTACAGAGGATGATACACCGATAAACTGATAAAAAGAGGGGGATGCGTAAGATGCAGTTCATAAATTACTGGCAGCAATTTGAACATACCGGCAGAGTGGAGGATTACCTGAATTATCTGCAGAATGCGGAGAATAGGAGTTCTTCCGATACGCCGGACACCTGCCTGCCGGACTGCAGGGCGGAAGGATGTGAAAGCCTGACGCCGGGGAGGGCAGATCATGCAGGAATCCCTGTATGTAACAGGAATTGTAATAAAACAGACACCGTTCGGTGAATATGACAGGCTTGTGAGCCTGCTTACCAGAGAAAAAGGGAAGATCACTGCTTTTGCCAGAGGGGCGAGAAGACCGGGCAACCGGCTGGCGGCAGCGACCAACCCTTTTGCTTTTGGTACTTTTCGTCTGTATGAGGGAAGGACTTCCTATACTGTATCGGAAGCGGATATTAAGAACTATTTTGAAGAACTGATGACGGACTATGTGGGAGCCTGCTACGGCATGTATTTTGCAGAGGTGGCGGATTATTACTGCCAGGAGAACAATGATGAGAGAGAAATGCTGAAGCTTTTGTATCAGTCGCTGAGAGCTTTGTGTGCACCGTCTCTTCCCAATGAACTGATCCGCAGTATTTTTGAACTGAAATCCATCGCAGTGAACGGGGAATATCCGGGAGCGCCCGAAGGCCGGAGACTGGAAGAATCTACGTTGTATGCGCTGAATTACATAGCGGAGAGCCCCGTGGAGAAACTGTATACTTTTACTGTATCGGACAAAGTTCTGTCAGAACTTTCACAGATCGCATCGGAATATCGCAGGCGTTTCATGGGCAGGTCGTTCAAAAGTCTTGAAATACTGAAAACTCTATGTTAAAATCGGTTATGGCTGATGCCAAAAAAGGAGACTCATTTATGAGGCAGAATAGAATGAAGAAGTGTCTTACGACAGTATTGTCGGGAATTCTGGTACTGTCCTTAAGCGGCTGCGGTCAGACCGCGAAGCTTCCCGAGGAGGTCGTGAATACGTCTCTGGTGGTGGAGAAGGACGGGAAGGTGATCTCTTACCTGGTCAATACCTTTGATAAAGATTTCTACAGCTTAGACGGACTGGAAGAGATGGTGAAGAACGAGGCAGAAGAGTTCAATGCCGCACATACGGATACACCGGAAGAAGCGCTGACTGTGAAGACAGTGCAGGCTTTAGACGACGGAGCCATGGTGCAGGTCGTGCAGGAATTCGACAGCGCAGACAGCTATGCCGAATATAACGACCAGGATCTGTTCTACGGAACCAGAGTGGAAGCGCTGGCACAGGGAAGTCCGGTGAACAAGGAGCTGGTGAATGCAGCGGATGGCACTCCGGCAGATCCGGACAAGCTGGAGAAAGCACTGGAGAAGGGACATCTGATCATCACGAATGCCAGTGCATACATTTATTGTCCATATCCCGTACTGTATATCAGTGAGGGCGTGGTCATGGGTGAGGATGGCTCTGTGGATGCCTCCCAGTCCGATGGTGTCGTTACGATACTGATGAAAAAGTAAGTTATACAGCAATACAAATATATAGAGTAAGAAAGGTTTGGTACTGACATGGAAAAGACAATGGAGAAGATCGTAGCTCTGGCAAAGGCAAGAGGTTTTGTATATCCCGGTTCCGAGATCTACGGCGGACTGGCTAATACCTGGGATTACGGTAATCTTGGCGTAGAGCTGAAGAATAATGTGAAAAAGGCATGGTGGCAGAAGTTTGTTCAGGAGAGCCCTTACAATGTAGGTGTGGACTGCGCGATCCTGATGAATCCCCAGACCTGGGTAGCCAGCGGACATCTTGGCGGCTTCTCCGATCCTCTGATGGATTGTAAGGAGTGTCATGAGCGTTTCCGTGCGGATAAGCTGATCGAGGACTTCTGTGAGGAGAACGGTATTGCCATCGAAGGCAGTGTAGACGGCTGGAGTCAGGAAGAGATGAAGAATTTCATCGAGGAGCATAAGGTTCCCTGCCCTACCTGCGGCAAGCATAACTTTACCGATATCCGTCAGTTCAACCTGATGTTCAAGACCTTCCAGGGTGTTACTGAGGATGCAAAGAATACAGTTTACTTAAGACCCGAGACCGCACAGGGTATTTTCGTTAACTTTAAAAATGTACAGAGAACTTCCCGTAAGAAGATTCCTTTCGGTATCGGACAGATCGGTAAGTCCTTCCGTAATGAGATCACTCCCGGTAACTTCACTTTCCGTACCAGAGAGTTCGAGCAGATGGAGCTGGAGTTCTTCTGTGAGCCGGGTACCGATATGGAGTGGTTCCAGTACTGGAGAGGCTTCTGCCGTGACTGGCTTTTGTCCTTAGGTATCAAGGAAGACGAGATGAGACTTCGTGATCATTCTCCCGAGGAACTGTGCTTCTACAGCAAGGGAACCACCGATATCGAGTTCCTGTTCCCCTTCGGCTGGGGTGAACTGTGGGGTATTGCGGACAGAACCGATTACGATCTGACCCAGCATGCGAATACCTCCGGTGAGGATATGACTTACTTTGATGATGAGAAGAAGGAGAAGTATATTCCTTATGTTATCGAGCCTTCCCTGGGTGCGGACAGAGTTGTTCTGGCTTTCCTGTGCGCTGCTTACGATGAGGAAGAGTTAGAGGGAGGAGATATGCGTACCGTGCTTCACTTCCATCCGGCACTGGCACCCGTGAAGATCGGTGTATTGCCTCTGTCCAAGAAGCTGAACGAGGGCGCTGAGAAGATTTACGCAGAATTGTCCAAGAAGTATAACTGTGAATTTGATGACAGAGGAAACATTGGTAAGAGATATCGCCGTCAGGACGAGATCGGCACTCCTTTCTGCGTAACTTATGACTTTGATTCTGAGACAGATGGCTGCGTAACCGTACGTTTCCGTGATTCCATGGAGCAGGAGCGCGTGGCGATCGCTGATCTGGATGCTTATTTTGCAGATAAGTTTACATTTTAAGATCACTATTCAGGAGCAGAAAGATTTTTCTGCTCCTTTTCAATATCTTTTTCTATTGGTACGAAAACTTTGATACTTACAGTGGAGGGGACAGCGTGGAGCCGATCGAAGTGTTTCAGATTCTGGGAATCGAACAGACAAAAGACAAAAAAAGTTTCGCATTTCCCGGAACAGCCGTATGCATCAGGAGAAACAGTGGGACACATAGAAAAAATAAGAAATATACCATCATGGAATAAAACAGAAAAGAAAACATCAGGGAAAAGATCAGGATGGAAAGAAGCAGAAGGAAAAGTGTCAGAGCAGAAATGGGAGGACAGATTATATGAAAACCTGTCCCAGACAGTGGAGAGAAATCAGCAAACAAATCAGAGTCAGCCGGTGAATGGGCAGAAAATGTCAGACTGTGGACAAAAAACTTCCGAATCATCCCGGATACATATGGACTATGGTGAAACAGTAGTACTATCTGCCGGAACAGTAAGCGGACCTGCAAGTCTGGTGAGCAAAGAACCGGGAGAACTGGCGACCATTTATCTCAATGAAGATCTGACTGTGATCGGAAAGTTGGAAACTGCCTGTGATGCGGTGATCAGCCTGCCTACCGTAAGCCGTATCCATGCAAAAATACGAAAAAAAGAAGAAAACTATTTCCTTAGTGATATGAATTCCAGAAACGGAACGTCTGTAAATGGAAGATTACTTCGTCCGGATGAGGAATATCAGCTTGAACCGGAAGATGAAGTGGATTTTGCACAGGCAAGATATATATTTCTGGAATAAATGTTTTTACAAAATACAGGAGGTCTGCTACAATTAGTAATGGTACATTGTTTTTGAGATAAAGAAACAGAAAAGAGGTAAAACTTGGAAGAACTGAAAAAGGCACCGGTTACAGTGCTTCTCATTCTGGCGAATATTCTTGTTTTTACTGCAGTGGAATTTACCGGAGGATCAGAGGATACCATGCATATGCTTCAGTGCGGAGCGGCATATACTCCCGCCATTATGCAGGGAGAATACTATAGGATCTTTACAAGTATGTTCCTTCATTTTGGACCGCAGCATCTTGGAAATAACATGCTGGTACTGTTTGTGCTTGGAGGCAGACTGGAGCGTACAGTTGGAAAACTGAAATATCTGCTGATCTATCTTCTGGGAGGAATGGGTGGAAATCTGCTGTGTCTGTTCCTGGAACTGGACAGTGCGGATTTTGCAGTTTCGGCAGGTGCATCCGGTGCAGTGTTTGCTGTGATGGGTGCAATGATCTATGCTGTGATCAGGGGCAGAGGTCATATTGAAGATCTTTCTGCCAGACAGGTAGTGATCATGGCTGCTTTTTCGCTTTATTTTGGTTTTACAAGCGAAGGAGTGGACAATGCGGCACATGTAGGCGGTCTTATCTGTGGATTCCTGCTTGCAGTTCTGCTTTATCACCCTTCGCAGCGTGCAGGATAACCGACCTTTATTCAGGGGATGCCGGCAGATAAATATAAAAGGCAGAACCCTGACCGGGAGTGCTGGAAACCCTGATCTGACCATGGTGTGCAGAGATGATTTCTGCTGTTACTGCAAGCCCGAGACCGGTTCCTTCCGGTTTATATGTAATGAAGGGATGAAAGATATTCTCAGTCTGCTTATGCGTCATACCACATCCGTTATCTTTAATACAGATGCAGATGCCGGAATCTGCAGGGGTGAGATTTACAATAATCTTTCCGCCTGGCTGATCGATGGCTTCACAGGAATTTTTGATCAGGTTAAATATGACCTGACGCATTTTTATCCGGTCAAGAAAAACAGGTGAAGAAGTATGTTCCACATGTATTTCCAGCCGGATTCCCAGATAGTCCAGAGTGTTTTTCTGACAGGATAAAACAGTGGTCAGAAATTCCGCGGGATTTACGGGAACAAGAGTAACTGTCTGCGCATGGCTGAAGTCAGAGAGTTCTTTCAGCAGTTCTTTTACATATTCAAGGTTATCCATAAGACTGTCCCATTGTCTGTAACTGCACAGTTCCGGGTGAGAGGAAGCCATCAACTGAAGTTCACTGTTGATCAGCGTGACCGGATTACGGATTTCATGTGAAAGTCTGGATAAAAGAAAACGAAAATCTTTTTCTGATTGTTTTGTTATTTCAATCTGCATATTATCACCTCAGGAAAAGTGTATCATTGTGAACTTTCAGCCGCAACTGATTTCGTCCTGAAAAATTCGCAATAAAACGACAAGTATTACTGATTATTGCAAATCAAAATCTTGAATTTTAAGAAAGAAGGATTTAAAGATGGAAAATTGTATTTTTTGTAAAATTATTAATAAAGAAATTCCTGGAAAAATCATTTATGAAGATGACTATTATATAATCATTGATAAAGAAAGCCAACTGCCTTGTATTCCTACTAAAAGATATCAAAGCCATACTTTATGTCATGCTTTAATGTATTACTATCAACAAATTGGTTTAAAAAGTACAATTCATTTAGTAAATCGTTTAGATAAAGAAACATCAGGATATATGTTGGTTGCTAAAACATCACAAGCTCATGCATTGCTTTCTAAAGATATTAAACAAGTAGAACGTGTTTATCATTGTTTAGTTGAAGGAATTTTAGAAGGGGAAGGCGTTATTGAGCGGCCTATTTTAAAAAGTAATGATTCTATTAAAAGAATTGTTGATGATCATGGTAAGTATGCTAAGACGTATTATAAATCTTTAATGCATAAAAATAATCAAACACTTGTAGAATGCAAATTAGTAACGGGAAGAACCCATCAAATTAGAGTACATATGGCTTCTATTGGTCACCCTTTAGTGGGAGATCTTCTTTATGGGTCAAATGAAGATCAATTGTTTTATTTGGATAGTGGTGAAATTAGTTTTATTCATCCTTTTACCCATCAGAAAATACATTATAAAAAGGAGAGTTAATCTCCAAATGGCATGAACTTAAGATATAATCTTAGGTTCATGTCTTTTTATTTTTATCCTTTTGTACTATATAAATATATTTTGTTGGTATATATTTTGGATCTAATAAATGATGGGTATGTGTGCAATATATAACTTTTCCATCTTTATTTGAAATATTTTTTATCATCTGACATAATCTTTCTTGAGCAACTGAATGTAAATAAGAGCCTGGCTCATCTAACAAATAAATAATATCATTATTTGATCCAGTAGATTTTGGATTATATTTTATTTTCATAACAAAATTAAAAAACCATAAAAAGCCTTTACTTCTTTCTTCAATTTTAAAAAATCTGTCTTTATCTCCCTTTTTTTCAACAATTTGTATTTTTAAAACTCTATTATT
>ENA-OROL01001706-OROL01001706.1-human-gut-metagenome-genome-assembly--contig:-NODE-1706-length-17120-cov-4.761324_pt1 | contig 17120 bp, 9 predicted proteins | sample MGYA00242128_ERZ509048 | MGnify/ENA primary metagenome ERZ509048 (study PRJEB26280, sample SAMEA2338750) | human gut metagenome | biome: human gut; feature: human-associated habitat; material: faeces...
CAGGAATTGTCAAGGATGCTACGGGTGAAACTGTCATTGGTGCATCTGTAGTAGTGAAAGGGACGACTAATGGTACTATAACAGGTATTGATGGTGACTTTTCTTTGTCCAATGTGAAAAAGGGGGATATCATTCAGATTTCTTTTGTCGGTTATCAAACAGTAGAGATTCCTTGGGATGGACAACCCATGAATGTAACATTACAAGATGACACACAAACCTTGCAGGAAGTGGTGGTGACCGCTTTGGGTATGAAACGTGCTACTAAGGCTTTGGGATATGCTGTAACAGAAATCAAGAGCGATGAGCTGAATTCTAATGTGGTAAATCCAGTTTCTGCTTTGCAAGGTAAAGTAGCCGGTGTTGAAATCTCGGCAGGTGATGGGGGACTTTTCGGGTCTTCCAAGATCTTGATTCGTGGTGCTTCTACATTGGGAAGTAACAACCAGCCGATTTATGTAGTGGATGGCGTCATTTTAGACAATGCAATTAAAAATGGTGATGCCGACTGGGCTGCTAATGATACCGATTGGGGTAATGAATTGAAGAACCTGAATCCGGATGATTTTGAATCGGTATCGGTTCTGAAAGGGGCTGCGGCAACAGCTCTTTATGGTTCCCGTGGTTTAAATGGTGCTGTTGTGATCACAACTAAAAGTGGTAAGGGAAAAAAAGGTTTTGGTGTTAGCTTTTCTCAAACATTCGGTATAGACCATGTATATGGAGGTCCTGATTTTCAGAACCAGCGTGGTGATGGTTACATGTCAGGTTATGCAAATTATAAGTCGTCCGGTAATATGCAGGACACTAATTCGTTTTATCTGAATGGTAATGGCGACCGTTCTGTTGCATGGGGAGGTGGTGTTTCCTGGGGACCGAGATTTGATGGTAAGCCTATTGAATTTTATGATTATACTACAGTGAACTATTCTCCTTATGAGGATAATTTTGTTGATGCATATGATAATGGTTTCAATTCCAATACGAACGTTTCGGTTCAAGGTGCCAATGATACCTCTTCCTTCTATACCTCTTTATCTTATAAGTATGCTGATGGTAATACGCCGAACAATTCATTTGAACGTATTTCTTTCTTAGGTAAGGCTAGTCATAAGATATCAAAGGATGTGGAAATTGAAGCTGCTATTTCTTTTGCTAATTCTACTCCGAGACAGGGTGGAGAAACCAATTTTGGTGAAAAATTTATAGATGGTACTTTTAGCCGTATGTATGACACTCGTTATTGGAGAACCCGTTACAAAGGTGCACATGGCGGATTGGCGGATAATGCTTATAATGATGAATACGGAAATGCTCCAGGTAAAGAGGTCTGGTGGAGTGTGTATGAAAATGAATACATTCAAAAGGAAACTTCTGTACGTCCAAGCCTTAAATTGACTGCGGATTTGAACAGTTGGTTGAAATTTACAGCCGAAGGAAATTATAACTACTATTACAAACGCAATGAATCTAAAGAATTGGGTAGTGGCTATGCCAATGAGGGAGGATATTATAAGTTAGGTCAGTACACAAAGGAACAGACAAACTTGAATGCCAGTTTCTCATGGAATAAAGAGGTGAAGGATTTTAATATCAGTGGTTTCATTCGTGGAGAATATTATCATAATTTCCAACAGGAATTGCAACTCAACACCAATGGTGGTTTGGTTATCCCCGGTCAGTTCTTTATCGGCAACTCAAAGAATCCTGTAGGAACTTCCGGAAATATTTCGGGTGAAAAGACTATCTTGTCATTGGCCGGTCAGGTGGCGATGAGTTGGAAGGACCAAGTGTTCCTTGATGTGACCGGACGTAACGACTGGTCGTCTTCATTGGTGTATGCTGATAAGCATGGTAACTATTCTTATTTCTACCCTTCTGTATCAGCTTCTTGGTTGATCCATGAAACTTTCCGTGGAAAGATGCCGGAATGGATCTCGTTTGCTAAGATTCGCGGTTCTTGGGCTCAGGTTGGTAATGATACGGATGCGTATAAGATCAATACAGCTTATAGCTTGTATGGTATTGATAATTCTTATGGTTTGCAAGTACCGGACACTTATTACGCCGCTAATTTGAAGCCGGAACGTAAGAATGCTTGGGAAATAGGTCTTGACTGGCGTTTCTTGAGAAATCGTATTGGTGTGGACTTTACTTATTATAAAGAGAATACTAAAGACCAGATCATGACTATTAAGGTTCCATCAGAATCGGGGCTATCCAATCAGTTGATCAATGCTGGTAACATTCAGAACCAAGGTATTGAATTGGCAATCAATACGACTCCGATTGAAACGAAGGACTGGACTTGGGATTTGAATTTTACTTATACCAAGAATACTTCGAAAATAGTGGAACTGCATGAGAACGTAGCTAATTATATCACTTTGGTTGGTGACGCGGCTTATGGTAATTATCGTATCGCCTCTGTGGCCGAAGTGGGTGGCGAATATGGTTTGCTGAAATCTGATGCTACTCCAAATTACGACCCCAAAACCGGTCTGCCTATTTTGGAACTGGCTTCTTACAATAGCCGTCATTCTGTATATTATACGCGTTCAGGAAAAGTGGAAACTGTAGGTTCTATCCAACCGGACTTTCTGGGTTCTGTAAATTCTTCTTTGAGATATAAGAATTGGACATTGCGTGCGTCAATGGATATGCGTTTTGGTGGTATGGTGGCTATTTATGGTTCTCACTATGGTACAGCATACGGTTATCTGAAGAGTTCAATGAATGGTGTGGACGCTGAAAACGGAGGTATTACTTATACTTCCATTTGGGATGGCCTGACATACGATGACGGTATTATTCCGGAAGCTATCATGCCTGGTGGACAGACTATCAATACTCCGTCCGGTACATATACCATAGCTGAGGGGGGGGAACTTTATGCTGATTTGGTAAATCGTGGTATTGTTGACCCTCAACATGCTTCTTCGTGGAACTACTGGAACAACTCATGGGGACGTGCTGCTGTATGGAAAAATAATGATTGGTTCCATGAATTGAATTACATTGCATTGCGTGAAGTTTCTTTGAGTTACCGTATGCCAGGTAAAATTGCCGATAAAATAGGAGCATCGGGTATTAACCTGACACTGACCGGACGTAACTTGGGTTATTTGTTGAATTCTTTGCCGAACAATTTCAATCCTGAATCCCTGCGTGGTACTCAGGCCGGGCAGTTCATGATTCGTTCGGTAAGTCCATATACGGCAAGTTATACATTTACTATTAATGCAACATTCTAATAATTAGAAAAATAGATCAATATGAAATCATATAAATTACTTTTGGCAGCTCTTGCTTTCGGGTCTGCTTTGATGACTACTGGATGCCGTGATGATTTCTCGGAAATCAATCAGGATCCGTCTGCGGTAACAACAGGAAATGTTTCTTTCTTGTTTGCTGAAGCCGTTAATCGATTCGATCCTCAAGCCTATTTGGAGTATTTTTATAATGCCCCAATGAAATATTCTTGGTCTGGTATGGGAATTTCTACTGGTGGTGCCTCTGAAGGTATTTTGACTTTGAGCATTGACGGTGACCAAAGCAGACAATATCTGAATGTATTGCGTGTACTTCGTGCTATGGATAAAGAAATGGAGTCATTGGATGAAGACATGCGTGCTCAGAATCAGGGATATGTGGCTGCGGCTCATGTCTTGAGCATTTATCTGGGAATCTATGCGACAGACATGTATGGTTCCATTCCTTATGTTGAGGCTTGCCAAGCGGCATATGGTGGAACACTTACTCCAAATTTTGATAGTGTGGAAAGCCTTTATGACTTATGGCTGAATGAACTGAATACTGCAATTGCTTCTTTTACTTCGGGTGAGGTGGTTATGAAATCGGAAGAGGATGTTGTCTATGGTGGTAATACTGCTAAATGGGCCAAGTTTGCTAATTCCTTGAAATTGCGTATTGCTGTTCGCTTATTGGCACAGAATGAAAGTAAGGCCAAGCAAATTGCAGCTGATGTGGCAAGTGCTTCTTGTGGTTATATCGATGCTTTGGATGAAGATGTAAGATTTAATAAAGGTAAAGTACGTTTGACCGGTAATGAAGGGTATGTAAACGATTGTATTTATCATTGGAGTAATGGCTTTACCGGATGTGCCGGTCGTGAGACTGTTATTAACTTTATGGTAGAGAATCGGGATCCGCGTGTTCGTTTCTTTTATAAAAAGAATTCATGGAATTCCAAGATTGTACAGGGATATTATGATGCAGGTCTGGAAATACCGGAATTTATAGAGAAGAATGTTGTTTCGGAAGTAGGTGCTGACGGTAAAAAGAAGTTTGTAAAATGGGGTGGTCTGGGTGAACCGTGGGTGCGCTATTATGGCATGACCGAAGCATGGATGGCAAGTAATGATAATACAGGTAAGTATAAATGGTTCTTCCCTTCATCCTATACAAATGCTGACAAGGAATTGTACTTGCATAATAGTGAAGGAAATAATCCAACTAGTTATACCGTTTATTCCACTTTAAATCAGATGATGATTATTGGTCGTTATTACAATGCTGCCGATCAGGTTTCGGGAGCTACTTTGCCGGATGATACCTATACATTCACTACTACTGATCGTCCTTGGTATGGTATGTATATGAGTGCGGCGGAAGTTAATCTTTATCTGGCTGAGTTTGCTATGCTGAACAATCAGGAAGCACAGGCCAAGACGTATTATGACAAGGCTCTTGCTCTTTCTGTTCAATCGTATGACGCATTGGCAAAAGATAATCAAGTGGCTTATTATAGTAATGTGCAAGGTTGTTTTGGTTATGATCCCAATGAAGGAGCCATTGACTTGAAAGATGGAGAAATTGAGGCTATGATGAGTAGTGAAAAATATGCTTTCACCGGTACGGAGGCTGAGAAACTGGAGAAAATCTATCTGCAGGAAATGCTTCATTTTACATTGTATCCTAATGAAGTGTATATTACAGCTCGTCGCTCCGGATATCCGAGCTATCATTCAACTATCTTGCCGCGTATAGACTATGCAGAAGTGCCGGCAACCAGCATACCGCGTCGTTTCCCGACAGGAGCAGTTACTGATGATGATATTGCTGGTGATATAAAGAAGGCGGCTTATGCAGAACAAGGGTTGACTATTACATCTTCTGGTATGTATAATTCTGTGCTTGCTACAGAACGTTTGTGGGCTGACAGGAATGCTCCGGTATGGGGCGCAGGTCGGTAACATGGGCGGATCTTCACTGTTTTTTTGAATAAAGGGGGAGACAGAGAGATTTCTCTCTGTCTCCCCCTTTATTTCTTATATTAATTAAGGTAAACTCCAATGAAAGCGTTTCTAACTTTTTTCATCTTATATTTTTTTTCTTTGTCTGTTTCTGCGCAGCAGTTTAAACGGATATTTCTCTTTAATGATTTTGTTCAGGCCCAGATTAAATTTCGTAATCATTCTGTTTCTGTCGTTTCACTTAACTATGATGCTTCAAACAAAATAATGCTTTTTCGACAGGGAGAGGAAATGATGGAGATGACAAATCCTGCTCAAGTTGATACGGTCATAATAGGAAAACGTAAATTTGTTCCGGTGGGCAGAGGATTTTATGAAGTCGTATGTAGGAAAGAGGGAGTTGTTTACATTGACTGGTTGTTGAAAGATGTGAATATAGGTTCCAAAGGAGCACTGGGAACAGTGACACAAGGAAGTGTTAAGAACTTGCAGATGAGTGATCTGGGATTGAATGGAACTGAGATGTATACCCCTTATGAACGTCAGAAGATAGGAAGTACGGAAGTATATCGCCGGAAAAATGATAATACGTATTATATAAAGGTAGAAGGGAAATTGGAAAAAGTGAAATCTTTGAAACATTTGGAAAAGATATTTATTGGGCATAAAGACGAGATCAGAAAATTTGCCAAAGACCATAAAATAGATATGAAAGACATTCTGGATGTATTTTCCATTTTAGATTATTGTATGGAATTGGAACAATGAAATTGTGATAGGAGAATGTATCTTTTCTGTAAATCACCGGTTTGTAAGTTGGTGAATTATTTGAATAAAGCTAAAATGAATATTGTTTAGTTATTCTTTTGTTTTAATTTTAAAGCGGATTAAGTATCCATTATTACATGTTTGTATTGTTGAAACCTGCCGGGGTAGCAAAATGATTTATTTTATAAAATGTTGTATTTGAACAAATTATTTATGAAAAACCTGAAGAAACTACTAGGATGTGTGGCTTTGGTCACTTTCTCAATGAGCTTGAGTGCTCAGGAACAGGTGCAGGGATTTGTGCACCAACAATCCAAGGCTACGGATTATGTGTGGCCTACTGATCAACAAGTATTGGATAAACTGGCTAAATGGCAAGATCAAAAATTTGGAGTGTTGTTTCACTGGGGCTTGTACTCTGTGCCGGGCATTGTAGAGTCATGGTCCATTTGTTCGGAAGATGTGGATTGGATAAGCCGTAAGGGAAATTTGCCTTATGATGAATATAAAAAATGGTATTGGGGCTTGAAAGATTCATTGAATCCTGTGAATTTTAATCCGGAACAGTGGGCGGAAGTGATGCAGGATGCAGGTATTAAATACATGATTTTCACAACTAAGCATCACGATGGTTTTTGCACTTTCGATTCTAAATACACTGATTTTTCTATAGCTAATGGTCCGTTCAAAAATAACCCGCGTAAGGATGTGGCGTTTCATGTGTTTGATGTTTTCCGCAAGAAGGGTTTTATGATGGGATGTTATTTTTCCAAGCCAGACTGGCATTGTGAATGGTTCTGGAATCCTTATTTTGCTACTGCCAACCGTCGTATTAACTACAAAAAAGAGAACCATCCGGATTGGTGGAAGAATTATCAGACTTTCACACAAAACCAACTGGATGAGTTGATGACTCGTTATGGCAGTTTTGATATTTTGTGGTTGGACGGAGGTTGGGTAACTGGTGATGATATCAATCTGGATGGCATTTTAGAGAAGGCTCGCAAACAACATCCCGGTTTGATTTCGGTAGACCGTAGCATTCGTGGCAAGAATGAGAACTATCAGACCCCAGAACGCGGCATTCCTGAAACACAGCTGGACTATCCGTGGGAAAGTTGCATCACGCTGAGCAATGACTGGGGATGGGTTCCCAATGCACCGTTTAAGTCACCTCAAAAGGTGATTAATATCTTAAGCGAGATTACGGCTAAAGGTGGATGCTTATTGTTGGGAGTAGGACCTACAGCGGATGGAGTTATTGAGGAAGAAGTGACAAAACGTCTGCATGAAGTAGGAAAGTGGCTGCGTTTCAATGGAAAAGCTATTTATAATACCCGTATAACTCCGGTGTATCGGGATGGTAATGTATGGTTTACTGCTGATAAGGATGGAAAGACCTTATATGCTATTTATGCGTTGCCCGAAGGCGAGAAGTTGCCGGAGGTCATTGAATGGAAGGGCAATTTGCCCAAAGGGAACATGAAGTTGTTGAAGGGGAATAAGCGTGTGAAATATGTTTTGAAAGGCGATAAAGTGGAGGTTACCTTGCCTAAGGGAATAGAGAATGAACCGATAGCGTTATCGTTTGTTTTAAAGAAATAATGATTATGGTAAGAAGGAAGAAGTTATTGTCGGGAGTGCTTCTCCTGTCCGGTATGTTATGCACCGGACGGGTTATGGCACAGCAATGGCTCTATAAACAGGCAGCTGTTCCTATAGAATATAGAGTGAAGGACTTGTTGGGGCGGATGACCATTGAAGAGAAGGTGGGGCAGTTATGTTGTCCGTTGGGTTGGGAAATGTACACCAAAACGGGAAAGAATGAAGTGACGGTATCCGAATTGTATAAAAAGAAGATGGCAGAGGCACCTGTAGGCTCATTTTGGGCTGTACTTCGCGCGGATCCGTGGACACAAAAGACATTGGAAACCGGACTAAGTCCTGAGTTGTCGGCAAAAGCATTGAATGCACTTCAAAAATATGCTGTGGAAGAAACGAGGCTGGGTATTCCGGTTTTGTTTGCCGAGGAGTGCCCACATGGACACATGGCTATCGGAACTACCGTATTTCCCACAGCTTTGTCGGCTGCCAGTACCTGGAACGAGGGGCTGATGTTGAAAATGGGGGAAGCTATTGCCCTGGAAGCCCGTTTGCAAGGGGCGAACATTGGTTATGGTCCGGTGCTGGATGTTGCTCGCGAGCCGCGTTGGTCACGCATGGAGGAAACCTTTGGGGAAGACCCAGTGCTGACTACCATCATGGGAGTGGCTATGATGAAGGGAATGCAAGGTAAAGTGCAGAATGACGGGAAGCATCTGTATGCCACATTGAAGCATTTTGCGGCATACGGTGTACCCGAATCCGGACATAACGGATCTCGTGCCAATTGTGGTATGCGCCAGTTGCTTTCTGAATACTTGCCTCCTTTCAGGAAAGCGGTGAAGGAGGGAGCAGGTACCCTTATGACTTCTTACAATGCGATAGACGGAGTGCCTTGCACTGCCAACAAGGAATTGCTGACTGATGTGTTGCGCAATCAATGGGGATTCAAAGGGTTTGTCTATTCGGATTTGATCAGTATAGAAGGTATTGTGGGTATGCGTGCCGCCAAGGACAACAAGGAGGCGGCAGTGAAAGCACTGAAAGCCGGTCTGGATATGGATTTGGGTGGAAATGCTTTTGGAAAAAATTTGAAGAAGGCATACGAAGAAGGCTTGATTACCATGGCCGATCTGGACAGGGCGGTCGGTAATGTACTTCGTTTGAAGTTTCAGATGGGCTTGTTCGAGAATCCGTATGTGTCGCCCGAATTGGCAAAGAAGCTGGTTCACTCTAAAGAACACAAGGAACTGGCACGGCAAGTAGCTCGTGAAGGGGTAGTGCTGTTGAAGAATGAGGGAGTGTTGCCATTGAGCAAGCATATCGGACATTTGGCGGTCATCGGCCCTAATGCGGATGAAATGTACAACCAGTTGGGCGATTATACCGCTCCCCAAGTTCGTGAAGAGGTGGCTACTGTGCTGGACGGCATACGTGCAGCTGTATCGGAAAGCACTCGGGTAACTTATGTAAAGGGATGTGCGGTGCGCGATACGACTGCTACTGATATTCCCGCTGCTGTGGCAGCCGCACAGAAAGCAGATGCGGTAGTGCTGGTAGTGGGCGGTTCCAGTGCCCGTGATTTTAAGACGAAATACATCAGTACCGGTGCTGCTACCGTTTCCGAAGATGCAAAGACATTGCCCGATATGGATTGCGGAGAAGGGTTCGACCGTAGTTCTTTACGTTTGCTGGGTGATCAGGAGAAGCTGATTAGTGCCGTGGCGTCTACGGGAAAGCCTTTGGTGGTTGTGTATATTCAGGGGCGTACCATGAATATGAATCTGGCGGCGGAGAAAGCACAGGCTTTGCTGACTGCTTGGTATCCAGGTGAACAGGGAGGAATGGGAATTGCCGACATTTTGTTTGGCGATTACAGTCCGGCGGGACGTCTGCCGGTGTCTGTTCCGCGCAGTGAAGGACAATTGCCTGTTTTCTATTCACAAGGTACGCAGCGCGATTATGTGGAAAGCAAAGGTACACCGCTTTATGCTTTTGGGTATGGTTTGAGTTACACCCGGTTCACTTATAGTGGTTTGGAACTCCAAAAAGGCACGGAGATGGAAACTTTGCAGACAGTTGCTTGTACGGTGACCAATACGGGTAATCGTGATGGCGAGGAAGTGGTGCAACTTTATATTGGCGACAAGGTGGCTTCTGTTTCACAACCTCCTTTGTTGCTGAAGGCCTTTCAGCGTATTTTCTTGAAGAAAGGAGAGAGCCGGCAAGTGATTTTCCATTTGAAGAAAGATGATTTGGCCATCTATGATTCGGAGATGAATTATGTGGTGGAGCCGGGAGAGTTTAAAGTGATGGTAGGTGCGGCTTCCAATGATATCCGGCTGGAAGGAGAGTTTGTGTTATAGAGATAGAATCGGATGAACCCATCCGGATGCTTTGTGATGTATTTTCATGCGAATGACGCAGATAACAAGGATAAACTAAAGGTAAATCCGTGTCATCTGCGTCATCTATATGAAAAGGTATCTTATTTCATCTTATAAATCAGCGTTCCTCCTTTCAGGATATCTTCATGAGAAATATAATTCTTTGCATAAGGTTCTCCATTCAGGGTGATGCTGTCAATATACTTGTGTTCCTTTGATAATCCTTCGGCAATAATGGTGAAAGTCTTTCCGTCTGCCAAGTGCAATACGAATTCTGGCATCTGCGGAGCACCGAATACATAATTGCCGCTTACCGGATCCACCGGATAGAATCCCATAGCCGAGAACATATACCATGCTGACATCTGTCCGCAATCATCATTGCCGCACAGTCCATCGGGTTCGGGGCGATATTGAGTATTAAAGATTTCGCGGATCAGTTCCTGGGTACGTTCGGGACGGCCTGCCAGCGTATATAAATAGGTAATGTGATGGCTTGGTTCATTGCCATGTGCATATTGACCGATCAGACCGGTCACATCCGCTTGGGTGGTTTCCAGTTTCAGGGTGAATAATGAATCCAGTTTGGTCAGGAATGGTTGTTCCCCGCCAAATAACCCGATCAATCCCGGTACATCGTGTTGTACGTGCCAAGTGTACTGCCATGCGTTTCCTTCGGTATAGTCACCTCCCACGCTTTCCGAGTGTCCTACCTGACTGGGATTGAACGGAGATTTCCAAGTTCCGTCTGCTTTTCGCGGACGCATGAACTGGGTTTTCGTATCAAACAGATTCTTATAGAAGTCGGCACGTTTGGCAAAATAAGCTGCGTCTTCTTCTTTGCCCATTCGTTTGGCCATGTCGGCGGCGGCATAGTCGTCATAAACCGACTCCAATGTGGAAGATACGGATTCTGTCTGAATCAAGTCGGTGGGCAGATAGCCATATTTCATATAAGTTTCCCAGTCGGATTTCAACTTGTGAGATGTTGTCTGGGTCTTTTTAATAGCATTGAAAGCTCGTTCGGCGTCAAAACCGCGGAAACCTTTGCGATAGGCTTCGGCTACTACGGATACTCCATGGTTGCCCACCATGCAATAATTTTCTTTTCCCCAAAGTCCCCAGATGGGCAGGAACCCTTGTACTTCGGCTTGTTCTACCAATGAATTGACGAATCCGTCCACTTTTTCAGGTACCATCAAGGTGTAGAACGGATGAGCGGCGCGATAAGTGTCCCATAAGGAAAATGTGGAATAAAATGTTCCGTTACCGGCTTTGACAATGGAGTCGGCCGCGTTGCGGTACCGTCCGTCCACATCCGAGATTTGATTGGGCTGTATCAGGGCATGGTAGAAGCTGGTATAGAAGTTGGTCTTCTCGTCATCCGTACCGGTTACTTCAATGCGGCTCAGATAATTGTTCCATTCGTTGTGGGCTGCTTGCTTCACTCCTTCAAAATTCCAGTCGGCTATTTCCGCTTCCATATTCTTCTTGGCTCCATCCACTCCGGTGGTGGACATGGCTACTTTCATCAGCAGTTCCTCTCCCGGCTTCATGTCAAAAGTTGCGATGATGCGTTTCCCTTTTTCAGTTTCGGCCATGGGCAGATACAGGGTATCTATGACGGGACGATTGAACTTCATAACAAAAAAGTAATCCTGGTTCACCCATACGCTGTTGCGTACATGTCCGGTCAAGGTTTGTGCATCTTCCCAATTGGTTTCGCAACTTTGTACTTGCGAATGGTATTGGTTTTCGTTCCACGCAGGTCCGTGCTGAAGGTCAATCAATACAGATGCCGAGTCGGCGTTATGATAGGTATAACGGTGCAGGGCGGCATGGGGAGAGGCGGTCAGTTCGGCCTTCACGCCGGGGTCGGCCAGCTCTACGGTGTAGTATCCGGGAGTTGCTGTTTCCTTGTCTTTGGGGAAGTGGCTGCGATAAGCGTCCCAGGCACGGGCGCGTGTTCCGGTAACCGGCATCACCAGGATATCTCCCAAGTCCATACACCCTGTTCCATTAAGGTGTGTCTGGGTAAATCCCCATATCAGGGAGTCGGTGTACACATATTCCGAGCAATATCTCCAGCCGACAGCTCCGGTTACGGGGCTTGTCTGGATCATGCCGAAAGGACGGCAGGCACCGGGAAAGGTATGTCCGTTGTCTGCTGCTCCGATGAACGTGTTAACATACTGCGTGTAGTCAGTTTCGCCTGTCTTCTGCTGTGTTGTGGAACAGCCGAAGAGCGAGCCTGCCAATACAAATGCGCAAAGGATAGAATTGGTTTTCTTCATAGATTCGCAATTAATAAATATTTTGCGTAAAGATAAAGAGTTTTCTGGAAAAATGGGTCAAGAAATCAAAACAAGAAACGAATTAATAAGAAGTAAATGAATATCTTTGCATCTCTTAAATTAATAAACGACATGAAAAACCTTAGTTTGGGATCTCTCATGAGGATACTCTCTGCATTCATTTTCCTTTTATCGAATCTTCTTTAGATTAATCTGAAATGTTTCAACGCATTGGCTATTCCGTCTTCATCTACGGAGGTGGTCACATAGTCGGCCACAGCTTTGACATGAGGTTCGGCGTTTCCCATAGCTATCCCTGTGGCTACGTGTTTCAGCATGGGGATATCGTTGCCGCCGTCACCGAAAGCCATGGTGTCTTTCAGGTCAATGTCAAAATATGCCAGCACCTTGTCTATTCCCGTACTTTTACTGTTGCCCCGCGCAATGATGTCGGCAAACAATGGATACCAGCGCATTGGCTCGCAATGGGTCAGCACTTTGCCGAATATATCTGTTTCTTTTTCCTCTTCGGCCGTAAAGTACCCCATTATTTGCAGGATGTCTTTTCCACGGGCTTCTTCTATGGAGGCGACAGGGGGAACAGGAATTTCAATCAGATCGGAAACAGCCTGTACTCTGTCATTCACTTCTGTGACGAACATTTCATTGCCGTATGCAAAAACGAAAGGTACCGGATATTTCTGTTGAAAAGTTATTAGCCGTTCAATGTCTTCTTGCGGGATGCAACCTTTATAAATGGGCTGGTGGCCGGCGGTAAAACAATAGCTTCCGTTTACGGTGATATACCCGTCAAACTCTAAGTCACCCAGGTTGTTTATTAAACATTGTGGGCGTCCGGTAGCAATAAAGATTTTAATGCCTTTATCACGGAGTGCCTTTAATGCTTCTTGGGTCGAAGCAGGAATCTTATGAGTTTCAAAAGAAACCAATGTACCGTCAATATCGAAAAAAATAGCTTTAACCATACGTTTGCCTATTGAATATTATCGTTATATATTTTCATTTTGCAAAGATGAGAATTAAAATACATGCACACAAATACGATAAAGGTTAATTTTTGGCTTATTTGACTTTACAGATTGATTTTAATATCTATATTTGTGTTTCTAAAATAACAAGAGAAATGGCAGTTCAGTTTACAAGAATAGCAGTAAAGATCGGTAGTAATGTGTTGGCGCGTAAAGACGGTACGCTGGATGTGACGCGTATGTCGGCATTGGTAGACCAGGTGGCGGAATTGCGCAAAGCCGGGGTGGAAGTCATTCTGATTTCATCCGGGGCGGTAGCTTCGGGACGCAGCGAGATCAAACCTTCCAAGAAATTGGATAGTGTGGAGCAAAGGCAACTTTTCTCGGCGGTGGGGCAGGCAAAGCTGATCAACCGTTACTATGAGCTGTTTCGCGAACACGGTATTCCCGTCGGGCAGGTGCTGACTACGAAAGAAAGTTTCGGCACGCGCCGTCATTACCTGAACCAGCGCAACTGCATGATGGTGATGCTGGAGAACGGTGTCATACCTATCGTAAATGAGAATGATACCATTTCGGTCACCGAACTGATGTTTACAGACAATGACGAACTTTCGGGAATGATCGCTTCCATGATGGATATGCAGGCGTTAATCATACTGAGCAATATTGACGGCATATACAATGGTTCTCCTTCTACCCCCGGTACGCAGGTGATACGGGAGGTGGAGCAGGGAAAGGATCTTTCGGACTATATACAGACGGAGAAATCGGGATTCGGCCGGGGCGGTATGCTGACAAAGACTACCATTGCCCGCAAGGTGGCCGATGAGGGCATTACCGTCATTATAGCCAACGGCAAGAAAGACCATATTCTGGTCGATTTGCTGCAACATCCGGCAGAAACGGTTTGTACGCGCTTTATTCCGGCAGAAGGCGGAGTATCCAGCGTGAAAAAGTGGATTGCCCACAGCGAAGGCTTTGCGAAAGGCGAGCTGCATTTGAACGAACAGGCCGTGAAAGTGTTGAAAGGACAGAAGGCGGTAAGCCTGCTTCCTGTGGGAGTGGTCCGCATAGAAGGGGAATTTGAAAAAGATGATATAGTGAAAATCATAGACCACCGGGGCAGGCAGATAGGAGTGGGACGCATCGGATTTGATTCGGCAGAAGCGCGTGCATTGCAGGGGAAACATGGACAGAAACCTATGGTACACTATGATTATTTGTATTTGGACTGATGCGGTGTGGTAATGATTTAGATAAAATGAAGTGACTATGGAACAGATAAAAGATATTTTTAAACAGGTGCGGCAGGCAAAAGGATCTCTTGCTTTCTGCAAGGAGGAGATCATCAATGACACCTTGTATGCATTGGCCGACAGGGTGGAGGCTGCTACGGACCGGATTCTGGAAGAGAACGCCAAGGATCTGGCGGCGATGGATCCGTCGAATCCCAAATATGACCGTCTCAAACTGACGGCGGAACGTATTCACGCCATAGCCCAAGGCATACGGCAGGTAGCCACGCTGCCTTCTCCATCGGGAAGGATACTGAGCCAGACCGTGCGTCCCAATGGCATGAAGCTGACCAAGGTAAGTGTGCCTTTCGGGGTGATAGGCATTATTTATGAAGCTCGTCCTAATGTGACTTTGGATGTGTTTGCACTTTGTTTCAAATCCGGCAACGCCTGTATATTAAAGGGGGGGAGGGATGCCGATTTCTCCAACCGTATATTGGTGGAGATTATCCGGAATACCTTGCTGGATGTAGCCCACTTGTCTCCTTATCTGGTGGCATTGTTGCCGGCAGGACATGATTCGGCCGACGCGCTGCTCCATGCCCGCGGCTATGTGGATCTGATTATCCCCCGCGGCGGCAAGGGGCTGATAGACTATGTGCGGCAGAACGCCACGATTCCCGTTATCGAGACAGGAGCCGGTGTGTGTCACGTTTATTTTGACAAGGATGGTGATGTGGCGAAAGGAGCCGCCATTATCCGCAACGCCAAGACACGCCGTGTCAGCGTGTGCAATGCCTTGGACTGTCTGATTATAGATGTGAACCGGCTGACCGACCTTTCCACTCTTTGTAGCGGTTTGCAGCAGGACAATGTGGAAATCTATGCCGATGACTTGTGTTACAATTATCTGAAGACTTCTTACCCTTCCCACTTGCTGAAACATGCTTCTACGGATACTTTCGGAACAGAGTTTCTGGACTACAAAATGGCAGTGACGGCGACTATGACCATACAGGCGGCTGTGGCCCACATTTCTATCTATGGTTCGGGACATAGTGAATGTATTGTGACGGAGAATGACCGGGCGGCCGATTATTTTATGAAGATGGTGGATGCGGCTTGTGTCTATGTGAATGTGCCTACTTCGTTCACCGATGGAGGTGAGTTCGGACTGGGAGCGGAAATAGGTATCAGCACGCAGAAGCTCCACGCCCGTGGTCCGATGGGACTGGAGGAACTGAACACATACAAGTGGATTATTCAGGGGGATGGACAAATAAGACAATAATACTATAAATGAAAAAATTATGAGATACTTTACAAACGTACACGATTTGGGCGACTTGAAGAGTGCCCTTGCCGAAGCTTTCGAAATCAAGAAAGACCGCTACAAATATGAAACCCTGGGAAAGCATAAGACTTGTCTGCTGATTTTCTTCAACAACAGTCTGCGTACCCGTTTGAGCACCCAGAAGGCAGCCCGTAACTTGGGCATGGATGTGATTGTGCTCGATGTGAATCAAGGTGCATGGAAGCTGGAGACTGAGCGCGGTGTCATTATGGATGGCGACAAGAGTGAACATTTACTGGAGGCTATTCCGGTGATGGCTTCTTATTGTGATATCATCGGTGTGCGTTCGTTCGCTCATTTTGAGAACCGCGAGGATGATTATACCGAAAAGATTCTGAATCAGTTCATCAAGTATTCCGGCAAGCCTGTATTCTCCATGGAAGCCGCTACCGGTCATCCGTTGCAGGCTTTCGCCGACCTGATTACCATCGAGGAGTATAAGAAGAAAGACCGTCCCAAGGTGGTCTTGACTTGGGCGCCGCATCCGCGTGCATTGCCTCAGGCCGTACCTAACTCGTTTGCCGACTGGATGAACGAGGCCGATGTGGATTTTGTCATCACTCATCCCGAAGGCTATGAGCTGGACCCGAAGTTTGTCCGTGGCGCGAAGGTGGAATACAACCAGATGAAAGCCTTTGAAGGGGCTGACTTTATCTATGCCAAGAACTGGGCATGTCCCGGTGTCACCCGTCCTGCCGACTATGGAAAGATCCTGAGCAAGGATATGAACTGGACGGTAGATGCGGCGCACATGGCAGTGACAAACGATGCTTTCTTTATGCATTGTCTGCCGGTGAGAAGAAACATGATTGTGACCGATGAGGTGATTGAAGCGCCTACTTCGTTGGTTATTCCTGAAGCGGCCAACCGGGAAATTTCTGCTACAGTTGTTTTAAAAAGAATGCTGGAAGGGTTGGAATAACCGGCAGTCGGAATGACGTATTCTTCCTTTTCAATTTATCGTTTCACCTTAGTGATGAAACCGTATCACCCATGTGATGAAAATTGATCACCTTAGTGATAAAACTTCATCACTAAGGTGAAACGATAAACAGGAAAGGGCAGCGCAACGATTTCTATCGGACGAAAAACTGTGTGTATCCTTGGCTTGACTATATATAAGACAGTGCGTGGCAGGATTGCCATTCAAGAGGAAAAGGGCTCGCCTCGGAAATAGAAGACCGGGCGGGGGAGTCTGGGACAAAATTATGGCAATGAGTAAGCGTCTCCGCGATTCTATATAGTATATTAAAAATAAAAAGTCTAATGATC